>Ga0082212_10011013_pt1 | contig 11502 bp, 8 predicted proteins | sample TergutNt197P3_FD_71548 | JGI IMG/M metagenome (GOLD analysis project Ga0082212, IMG submission 71548) | Neocapritermes taracua P3 segment gut microbial communities from Petit-Saut dam, French Guiana - Nt197 P3 | ecosystem: Host-associated > Arthropoda: Insects > Digestive system > Gut ... | reverse complement strand
CCGAATAGACGTTTTGCCTTTTGCGACATCCTGTCGCGCGTCGGCATTTGAACATCCTGTTCGGCAGCCGACGCTGACGCTCACGGATGAGCTAATGCAAAACGCAGGCAGGATGCCGAATAGACGTTTTGCCTTTTGCGACATCCTGTCGCGCGTCGGCATTTGAACATCCTGTTCGGCAGCCGACGCTGACGCTCACGGATGAGCTAATGCAAAACGCAGGCAGGATGCCGAATAGGCGTTTTGCCTTTTGCGACATCCTGTCGCGCGTCGGCATTTGAACATCCTGTTCGGCAGCCGACCGATTGGATAAAACAGACTCCGCCCCCGAATCATTTGCCGCAGGCGGGCACCATTGCAGCCGATTGCCTCATTCGGAACTCCCTTCTCCAGACTTGGAGAGGGGCCGGGGGGGAGGCGTTTATTTTTGGTTTACCTTTGACTTGTTGGGTTGCCTTGTTGTTTCATGTTTGCGATTATGGCGCGCCGGCAGCCGGCGCACCCTGCGCTTCTTACGGCCACTCTACCTTGCCGGTATGAATATCGTAATATGCCCCTATTACGGTTACTCCCAAATGCTTCACAATCTCATCTTCCTTTATGCGGTTTACCATCTCTTCCACATTCTGGTGAATAGCCTGATCCACATCGCCGCCGCGGGCTACCGCGGGTTTTATGTAATTCACAATGTGCTGAATGTTAGGAGGAAGGTGTCCGCCGGAATGCGCCGCGGTTACAGCGCCGCACTTGCTATGCCCGCACACCACTACTAACTTGCTGTGCAGGTGCTCTACCGCGTATTCCACGCTTCCAAGCGTAGTTGCGTCCGCTATATTCCCCGCATTCCTGATAATGAAGATGTCTCCCAATTTCTGGTCAAAGAAAATTTCCGGTACTGCCCGCGAATCCGAACAGGTTACCACGACCGCAAACGGTTTCTGCCCGTTATTCAGAACATCACGGTCGGCCTTATGAGAGCCTTTGTCGATAAGCTGCCCTTTAAGATAGCGTTCGTTTCCTTCTTTGAGCATCTGCAATGCTGCTTCCGCGTCCTCAATTAATTCTCCAGGCTGATGAATTTTCACATTGGGATTTGTATCAATTTTGCATTGTACCATAAATACGGTAAAAACCAGAATCCCAAAAAGCGAAACTAACGAACTTTTATTCTTCACTGCCTCACCTCTTTATTGTAGTATTATATTTTGAAACCTGTTCACGGTTTCCTGTATTATATGCTCTGTAATAATTTTCTTGTCAAGAAATAAAAAAAGAGGGCGGCTAATCAATGCGCGCGTCATAGGCATAACAATCACTGAGTCTTTTTAAGCAAATCGATAAGGTAGGGCATAAGCTGTTTCTTCCTTGATACGATCCCTTTCATCATATAAGTATTACTGTCCGATTTCGGGTAGCTTACTTCCTTGACAAAATCATGGTCTCCTATTATGAGCAGCATGCTGTCCAAATAAGTTATATCGGTAATCATAAGCGCGGCAAACAAGAGGTCTTCCCTTGATCTCAGGGCGTCTAACGCATCGCCTATTTCATCTTTGCGTTTTTGTATTTCGTTGAAAGATGTTACCTCAATTTGACTCACGCTGTAGGCTTTGCCGTCATAATCGTATTTTTTCATGTCCATGCTTATAATATCCGACGCCGATTTCCCCGCTACTGCCGATGATGAGTACATAATGTCGGAACCGAGGGAGGCGATATCAAGACCTGTTATGCCGGATAGGAACTCGGCCATTTCCCTGTCTTCCTCGGTCGCGGTCGCAGAGCGCAGAACCAATGTATCGGACAATATACCGGATAAAAGTATGGAGGCAACTTCCTTTGAAGGAGTCAGCTTGCTTGATAGATAAAGGCCGGCAACAATAGTGGCCGTAGAGCCGACCGGTTTATTTATAAAAGTAATCGGGTAGTTTGTATATATATTTCCGAGTTTGTGGTGGTCTATGATTTCAAGTATGCGGTAATGCTCTATGCCGGCAACCGCCTGAGAACTTTCATTATGGTCAACCATTATTATATCTATATTCGGCTCTCTCACAAGGTTGCCTTGTGAAATTATGCCGATGACTATGTTGTCTTCATTTATTACGGGCAGCGCGCGCGACACGGATTCGTTTATCATCAGCTTAACGTCTTTTATAAAACGCTCTTCGGTCAGCGGAGTTATCTCGTAATCGCTCATGTATGAAACCGGAGTTGAGTATAGAGCAAGCGTCGATGTTGTTACCGTATCATGGGGAGACAAAATGAGCGATACGCCGTTTTCTTTCGCGCGCTGTTGTTGCTCCTCTGTAATTGAATGTTTTCCGGTTACGATGAGACAGTTGTATTTAGAGTCTATTACATAGTCCTGTATTTCTTTTCTGTTGCCCATCATGACGATGCAGTTTTCTTTGGGAACGACAGCGGAGTGGGCTTTAATGGAAGCCATATCTGAGGCGGCGACGACTATCTGCGCGTCAAAGACAGAGGCGCTGTCGCCATGGCTTATAAGTTTGCCGTTAATAGTCTCAGACAGAAGATTCAGGGATGTCGGAATAACAGGACGGCTGTAAGGATTTACCTTTTTAAGAATGTTTTGAGCAAAGGCGTTATAATGCAGAGTTGAGCTGTAACGCCCGTTTTCATCCACAATCGGCAGCATCTTGTGGCCACTGCTGTCCAAGAGTTCGAGCGCCCGCCAAAGGGATGCGTCTTTGTGTATCGTAAGCGGTTCATGACTCATATAGGCGCTTACCTTTGGGGTGAGGTCGCTCAAAAATTCAGGCTTAGGCACATTGAAGCGTTCAAGGATGTATTGCGTCTGAGGGTTTATTTTCCCTGCCGCAGCCGGAGAGCAATTAACGTAGCCTTGCAGCCTTTTAAATTCGGCGTAGGCTATCGATGATACTATCGAATCGGCGTCCGGGTTACGGTGGCCTATCACATATATTTTTCTATCGCTGTTCACTGTCTTGACCGTTGTTATAAAAGGGAACCTTGCAGTTCCTCATCGTCCTCTATTTCTCCGGTGTCGGGTTTTATTCTTACAGGCTTTTTTTCAACAACGGAGTTTTCGCCTTTTTGCAGGATGTCTATTTTTCTTTCCGCTTCCTCAAGTTTATCATGGCAATATTTGGCATATTTTATTCCTTTCTCAAATTCCGCGATGGATTCGTCTAACCCAAGTTCGCCCTTCTCAAGTTTTATCGCGATTGCCTCTAACTCTTCGAGAGCCTTTTCAAAGGACATAGATGTTTTCTGTTTCTTCTCCAATAGAATCTCCTTTATTTACCGATTCGACGAGACATGATAAACTGCCGTCGGCGATGTGAACGGATATTTTTTCTCCGGCAGAAATATCGGCGGTCCGGCGTATTATTTTTTCAGCGCCGTCTGTGGCTATGGCATACCCGCGTTTTATTACATTGAGCGGCGAAAGGTTGTCAAGCGACTGTGCGGTGATGCGGAATTTATGCGTCTTGTTGTTTATGTTTTTTTCAATGAGCAATTTTATGTCGGTTATGTTCATGAGCGCTCTGCGTTTTTCGGCAGCCGTATTTCTCATAGAAGCTATCATGCGGTTTTCAAAATCTTCTACTATAAGTTCCCTTTTGTTTATGATGTCTTCAGGCGCGGCAAAGACGCGGCGCCCGCCTGCGTTTTCGACACGGAGACGCAGGGCGTTAATTCTGTTCTGCAAAGCCGAGTAGAGGCGCTGCAGGTAATAGCCGGTTTCGTTCAAGAGGTCTTCTTTGATTGGGATCGCAAGTTCGGCCGCCGCCGACGGCGTCGGCGCGTACGCGTCCGCCGCGTCGTCGGAAAGAGGGTGATCGGTCTGGTGTCCCACAGCGGAAATTATCGGCAGGCGCGAAGAGGCGAAGGCGCGTACGGTAATTTCTTCGTTAAACGGCATCAGGTCCTCGAATGAGCCGCCTCCCCTTCCGGCGATAATCAGCTCAATACCGTATTTTTCTTTATTAAGCTCGGCAATGCCCTTTGCGATAGCGGCGGCGGCGTCCCAGCCCTGTACCTTGGCTGGAGCCAGAATTATTTCAACATTAGGGTAACGCCTGAGAGCTATCTTGATGATATCCCTTATGGCCGCGCCCGTAGGCGATGTTACAATACCTATGCGCCGCGGCAAAAACGGAAGCTGTCTTTTGCGTTCCTGAGAAAAAAGTCCCTCTTCGGTAAGTTTCTTTTTGAGTTCCTCTATGCGGCGTTGAAGTTCGCCCATACCCTCAAGTTCTATACTCAGGGCATTAAATTGATAGCGTCCTTGCTTTTCAAACAGGGTTACGCCCCCGAAGGCAAAAACGCTCATGCCGTCTTCAATCTTGAATTTGAGGTTTTTGTTAGCCGAACGGAAAAATGTAACCTGTATGAGCGCCTCTTTATCTTTAAGCGTAAAATAAATATGGCCTGACGAGTGATACGTCAAATTTGACACTTCCCCCTTCAGCCAGATGCTTGAAAACCGGGGGCTTTCAAGTGCGGATTTTACGGCTTTAGTAAGAGCTGAAACCGTATATGCCTTGCGCTCTGCGCCGTTTGTATCCATAACCGATTAAGGCATATACGGTAAATTTTGCAACGAAAAAACGTCTGGCTGCAAAATAACAATCCGTATACTAAAACATCGTAAACAACCGAACGAAATAAAAACGTTTGACATTGTCATAAGGCAGCGAGTTATAATTTATATAACTACTAAAAGAGAGCAAATGAAATGACAAACTATGAACAAATAGAAATAATCATCAATACTTCTCCGAGCGTGGAATTATTAAAAACAAAGAACAGAGAATTGATTATCTCATTTTTTGTACAATCTTTTGATCTTGAAACAGCCATGTCTTCTGAAAATATACATTACAAGCTGGCTGAACATTTGGAAACTCAAAGCATTGGAATTGACGAAGAAATCGATGAAAAAAATATCACCTATGAAGAAAAGGCAAAAAAATACATTCATTTATGGACCGATAAAGGATTTTTAACCAATTATCAAAATGAAACCGGCGAAATTTTTTACGAACTTTCTTCCCATTCCAGCAAAACAATTGATTGGTTGACCAATCTAAAAAAGGAAGAGTATATTGGCGCCGAATCGAAATTTAAAACACTTTTCAATCAACTTAAAGAATTAGTTGAATTTACGAATGATGATAAAGAGAAACGCCTGCAAATACTTAAAGAGAAGAAATTAGAAATTGAGCAGCAAATCCAACGGTTAGAAATGGATGAGGATGTCAGGGTATTTGAAAAATATGAAATCGTACCTCGCTTCAAGGATTTAACCAAATTGGCAAAAGAACTGCTTACCGATTTTAAAGAAGTTGATGATAACTTCAAAGCAATAATTAAAGAAATTTATCAAAAACAAACCGATATTTCTTTGAAAAAAGGCGATATACTCCAATATACTTTCGACGCTTTTTATGAATTGAAAGACAGTTCGCAAGGCAAAAGTTTTTATGCTTTTTGGGAATTTTTGAATTCCCGCAATTTGCAGGACGAATGGAGAGATTTAATACAGGAGTTGTATCAGATGCTTGCGGAAAAGGATATTGATGCTAATGATCCTTTCTTAAAAAATATGAAACAGCATTTATACAATTCCGCAAAAAAAGTCTCTAAAACCAACGATAAAATGGCGGAAAAATTGAGCCGTATTATTCGGGAAAGCGATGTTTCAAAAACAGAGATTACAAAAAATATAATCCAGGAAATCAAAAAATTACTCATTGAAATAAGTAAAAGAAAATCAGAACCCGCTTTTTCATTTGAAATTGAGACAGGTATTGGAATAAAAATACCTTTTGAGCGGAAATTAACTTTTGAACAATCAGAAGAGGTAGAATACAAACAGAAACCTCAGGCAGCGGCAATCCGGCTTGACGATTTTGCATATTTGAGCAAGATCTACAGTATTTCGGCGATTGACAAGAATGAACTTCGCAAAAGGATAAAAAATGTATTGAAAGAGAAATCACAAACTACTATTTCAGACATTATTGATTCTCAAGGGGGAATATCCAAAGGCTTGCCCGAATTATTCGGTTATATCGGAATCGTAAAAGATTTCAAATATACCGTTAATGAAGATAAAATACAAAACATACTATTTGACAAAGATAATAGAAAAACAATACGTATCCCTGAAATTATTTTAACGCGATGAACATACTGTGAATATAGAAAATAATATAAAACCCTATTCAAAAGCAATTGTACGTCTGTTGAGAAGAACTGTGGAACGCACCGATACGGCGTGGGACGATATTATTGCATACCAAACGGAAATACAGGATTATATCGGCGTAATCGGTTTGGAGTTGATTATAAAAAAAGACGAAGGATTTGCTTTTGTGAAGCAAATTGAAATGGAAGACGGCTCTACATTAAATTTGGTTTCAAGGCTCCCAATAGGATTTGGAACAACCCTTGTTTTAGTTGTTTTACGGCAGATTTTAGAAGAATTTGACAGCAATCCGACCGAAACGCAATCATTTGAAAAATTTATTACCGATACCGAAATTAAGGAAGAAGTAGAATTGTTTTTGCCTGAAAGATATGATAAGGTTAAACTTATTGAAAATTTGAATAATTACATTACAAGGTCAAGAGATCTGGGATTTTTGATTGAGGAAAAACAGAAAGGGAATGAAATTATGTATCGGATTCATAGAATAATCAAAGAAAAAATAACTCTTGATGATTTGCAAGAGTTCAAAAATAAATTGTATGAATATGCCAAATCTGTTTAGCACCAGTTCAAGCGTTGCGGGATTTAGACTGCAATATATGGAAGTTTACAATTGGGGAACTTTCCATGATAGGATATACAGGGTTAGTCCGCAGGGGAATAACTCGCTCCTGACAGGAGCAAATGCTTCCGGAAAGAGCACTTTGATTGATGCCTTGCTTACTTTGCTTGTACCGGCAAAAAAAGATAGATTCTACAATCAATCTTCCGGAACGGAAAAGAAAGGGGACCGCACGGAAGAAACTTATGTGCTTGGAAATTATGGGAATATCCAACAAGAAGGAGAAGTAAGTACAACCACTCAAAAATTACGCGAGAAGAATACTTATTCTATAATTCTTGCAAGTTTTGCCAATAAAGAATCACGGGATATTACACTTTTTCAAGTCAGATGGTTTACAAACAACGAACTAAAACGTTCTTTTGGCATAGCCCGCGAACCGCTTGAAATAGAAAGAGATTTTTCCTTTGACGGCAGTAAAGGCGCCTGGAAAAGATCGCTGGAAGTAAAATATAATTCTAACACGACAAAGAAACGGATAGAATTTTTTAACGGGCCAACAGAATACGGCGAGCGAATTTGGAATTGGTTTGGGATGCGTTCCGAAAAGGGACTAACGCTTTTTAATCAGATTGTCGGCGTAAAAGTTTTGAATGATTTGGATGAATTTATTCGCACAAATATGCTCGAAGAAAAAGACGCTGAAAACGAATACATTCAGTTGAAAGAAAATTTCCAAACCTTAATGGAAGCTAAAATCAATATTGATAAAACAAAAGAACAAATAGAGCAGCTAAAACCAATTGACGACCTGGCAAATAAACTTGCTGAAATTCAGGATAGTTTAAATAAATTACAGCAATCAAAAGAAATGGCAATCTACTGGTTTGCCAAGAAAAAAGTGGAGCTCGCCGAAAAAGAACTCAAAAAATGTATTGCCGATTTGGAAACTTTGAAAGAAGAATTGAGAAAATTGCGTGAAAAAGAAACCGAATTAAAAAGTCAGGAAACAGATTTAACCGTTCAAATCAAGACGGATGCTGTTGGAAATCAAATAGAAAAATTAAAAACAGAAATCGGACGGCTTGAAACAAGTAAAAATAATCGCAGCAACAAATTGGACAATTACAACAAAATCGCTCAAAAAATAAAATTTACCGAAAATCCCAATGAGGAAACGTTTGTTAGTAATAGAGAAAAAGCAAAAACAGAAAAAGACAGATTAGACAATTTAGTTAAAGATGAATTAAACGAAAGTTTAAGATTAGCAAAAAATAAAGCGGATGAAATTCAAGGGAAAATAGAAACAAATATTGCAACAATCCGGTCATTGCAAAAATATAAAAACAATATTTCCGGCAGAGAATCTGAAATCAGAGATTTGATTTTGGAAAATATCGGCGCTACGGTTGAGGAAATTCCATTTATCGGCGAATTGATACGAGTAAAAGATGATGAAAAAACATGGGAATTGTCTATCGAAAAAATTCTGCACAATTTTGCTTTGCGGTTGATTGTTCCCGAAAAGTACTATGCCAAAGTCAATGAATTTGTCAATACAACCAATTTGAAAGGTCGTATTGTTTATCAGCGTTACAAGGGTTTTACTTCTTTGAAAGAACTTACAAATAAGGAACTATCACAAAATTCATTGCTGAATAAAATAGAATTTAAACCAAGGAATAATTATACGGAATGGCTGGAAGATGTTATCTACAACAATTATAACTATGCTTGCGTGAATGATTTATTGGAATTTAATCGCTACGAAGAACGAGCCGTAACAAAAGAAGGTTTAATAAAATCGGCAAAAGGAAAACATGAAAAAGACGACCGTCCGCATATTTTGCGAAAGGAAAATTATGTGCTTGGCTGGGACAACAAGGAGAAAATTCGCTTGATTCAAGCAGAAGTCCGAAACTTGCAGGAAGAAGAAAAACAAGCTGTTCAACAAGTCCGCGCTGTTAAAAAATCAATAGACGATACCAACGCTTTGAAAGATGATTTTTACGATTTATTTAAACTATTCTCCAATTTTGATGATATTGATTGGCAATCGTACGCTAAAACAATTCAGGAAAAAACAGAACAGAAAAATGAATTAGAAAAAACAAATGAAAGAGTGCAAACGCTTCAAAAACAATTAGAAAGAGTTCAAAAAGATTTGAAACAACTATCCGAAATAGATATAGAAAACAAAAGTAGAGCAATTTTTCAAACAGAACAAAAACAAAACAATATTGAGAAAATTTGTACGGAAAATTCAAATCTACTTAATCTATTGGGAGAAGTTGACATTAAGGATTTTGAGCAAAAAAATTTTGATTTATCAAATGTATTATTTGAAAATATTGAATCAAAACAGATTGATTTTCAAACAAAAAATCAAGATGAAACGCGTGAATTGGAAAAAGAGAAAAGCACGAACGAACGTAAAGCCGCTTCTTTGATTAACGCATTTAAAAATCCGTCGTCGGAAATTAACGACAAATTTAAAGATTGGCGTTCGGATGTTCATAATCTTCCGGATTCAACTAATATTGAACTTATAGGCGAATATCAATCATTTTACAAAAAATTGATAGATGAAGATTTGGTAAGATTTGAAAAGAAATTTAACGACTATTTACAGGAAACCGTTATCAATAAAGTAAGCGAATTTAGAATGTTTTTTGAAAATTGGCGGGATTCTATAACAGAAAATATTCGGCATTTGAACGAATCTCTTAAAGGAATCGATTTTAATAATAATCCTACAACCTATATTCAACTCGTAGCGCCGTCAAAAATAGGAGACGAGGTGCAGGAGTTTCGGAATTTATTGAATAAAGCATTGCCCAATAAATATGAAATAAACAGCGCTATTGACGGACAAAAAAACCATTTCAATAATCATATTCAGCCGCTTATAAAAAAATTAGAGGACGAACAATGGCGTAAAAAAGTAATGGAAGTAAGGATGTGGTATAATTATAAAGCTGAAGAATTTTATAAGGAAACAAACGCAAAACACAAAACATACGAAAGTATGGGACAACTTTCCGGCGGTGAAAAAGCTCAATTAACCTATACTATTTTAGGGTCTGCAATCGCTTATCAATTTGGTTTAACAAAAGACGGTTTGCAATCTAATTCATTTCGTTTTATCGCTATTGATGAGGCATTTAAAGCGCAAGATGAAGATAAAGCCCGTTATTTGATTTCATTGTGCAAACAACTTCATTTGCAGCTTTTAGTGGTTACGCCTAGCGACAATATTCATATTGTGGAAAATGATATTTCCTTTGTGCATTATGTAGAACGCAATGGAAACGAATCAAGACTTTACGATATGCCGATAGAACAATTCAAGGAAGAACAGGTAAAATTTATTAATGCCGATGATTACTCCGAATGAGATACGAAATAAAGCGGAAAAGAGATATAATGATTATCTGCAATCTATTGTTAAGAGTATTCCTTTTGCCGAAATTGTGATTATTGGGGATAAAAAACCAAGTGATATTTTTTCAGAATTTCAACGTGAGATTACAATCCTAACTGAAAATTCAAAAGAAAAAAAAGGCTACGGATATTCTGTGGAATATCAAACCATCAAGACGAAAAAACTTGGAACACAGGGTATACCAAAAAAAATCAGCTTTCAAACCGAATCAGATTTTTTAAAATATCTGCGCAAAGAAAAAGAAACAGCCGAATTTAGAAAAAATTGCTCGTTAATTCTTTCTAAATTTCCGGAATTAAAAGAATGGATAATAAAATATCCGTTGAAGGTAATTGACAATCGCTCTCAGTGGAATGATTTATTAAAGGTTTGCGGGTATTTCAAAGATTATCCCGCACCTAATCTATATGTAAGAGAATTGCCTATACAAGTTCATACAAAATTCATTGAAAACAATAAAGGAATAATCAGAGAATTATTGGACGTTTTAATTAAAGACCACGTCAAACAAGAAGAAAGTAATTTTGAGAAACGATTCAATTTGAAATACGTTCAGTCATTGGTGCGATTCAGAATTTTAGATAAAAGCATTAGTCGGGAGTATTTTTCAGGAATAGACGATTTGAGCATTCCGGTTAGCCAATTTGAGCAATTGAAATTACCTGTAAAAAACGTACTGGTAGTCGAAAATAAAACAAATTTACTTACCATCGCATTGACTTTGCCTGAATTAGAAAAGACGATAGTTGTATTCGGCAGCGGCTATAAAGTGGAAAACTTAAAAAATGTAAAATGGCTTGAACAGATAAATCTATTTTACTGGGGTGATTTAGATACGCAAGGTTTTGAAATACTATCTCAATTCAGGAGTTACTTCCCGCACGTACAAAATATTTTGATGGATGAACCGACATTCAAACAATTTGAAGACGCAATAGGCGAAGGAACAATAAGTAAAATTTCTGAGAAATTAAATTTAACAGATGAAGAGCAACGATTATATGCTTTACTAAAAATAAATAACTGGCGGTTAGAACAGGAAAAAATACCAATGGAATATGTACGCGAAAACATCAGAAGTCAAATGTGTGATGGTATGGAGCATAAGCGATAATTTCTGAAAGAAGACAGAGAGCGTTGGATGCTAATTTTGAATCCCACTACTGGGGAGTTATACAACGTCCTCCGCCAAGCATCGCGTAATTAGGATGGACCTTTAAATCCCACTACTGGGAACTTATACCCGCATACACGAGCGGCTATATAGACAAAAAATATGGCTTTAAA
>Ga0082212_10011012_pt1 | contig 11502 bp, 9 predicted proteins | sample TergutNt197P3_FD_71548 | JGI IMG/M metagenome (GOLD analysis project Ga0082212, IMG submission 71548) | Neocapritermes taracua P3 segment gut microbial communities from Petit-Saut dam, French Guiana - Nt197 P3 | ecosystem: Host-associated > Arthropoda: Insects > Digestive system > Gut ... | reverse complement strand
AACCCAAAGGAATGTTAAACATCACTTTTGGTCAGCAATGTTGTATGGAACAGCAACCACTTACACAATACGGTTTTACCCTCTATAACAATGAGAAAATAGAACAACTTATTGATACGACACCATTCAAAATTGTTGGTTCGGAGACACAAACAGAAACCGTTAAAAGTAAAACAGGCGACGGCTTGGTAGATAGAAAATTTACGACCTTTATGTTTGAAAAATGAACAAAATAAAACGGAAAATGCCGGCAGATAAAGGACGGTTTGGCGAGATGGCAGCAGTAACTCCGCAGAAAAAGCGGTGCGAACACGAAGAAAAATAAGGTTGAAAGTTTAGCACAACTTGACAAATTAGAGAAAAATGAGAGAGATACAAGTAAAGATAAACAGTTGGCTTTTGCCGTGTTCGTTGCGCTCACACCGCACCGCCAACCCACGCCGAAAAATGGGCTTCGCAATTTTTCGGCTTTGCCCACCCACCACCCTAATATGGTGGTGGCGAGACAATGAAATATGATAGCAAATCAATTGATTTATAGCCAATTTGACTTTTCAAGCCCACCACCCAAACCAAGAAATCAGTACAAGAAAATTCAGTGGACAACGTATCATATTGAACAAAAATTTGTTGAAAAATACTTGAAAATGAAAAGTGTCAATTCGGAAAAAAAGTTGTATTTTTGCCAAAAATTGTCAGGACTTATAAAAAGAAAAATGTAATGTTTCCGGAAAAGATAAAACAACTACGAGAAGAACGCCAACTACCATTGCGTAAGTTAGCGGCAGCATTAGATATTGATTCGGCTACTTATTGGAAAATAGAGCGAGGCGAACGCCGCGCCCGCAGAGAACATATCTCAATTATTGCGGAAATTTTACAAGCCAATTACGAAGAACTGCTCACACTTTGGCTTGCTGACCAAGTAACCGCAGTCGTAGCAGACGAAAAGAAAGTAGCAGACGAGGCGTTGAATATTGCAAAAAAGAATATTAAAAGTTAATATGGTAGAAAAATTAAGACACACATTCTCAGGACACGAATCCTTTTACTGCAAGTCGCTTTGGCTGAAAAAAGGCTATGATTTTGTAAAAGAGGACAATAGTTTCAATGCCGAAGATGCAGTTGTTCATTTAGGCGTTGGGAAAAATATGGTTGCTGCAATTCGTTATTGGTTACGGGCTTTCGGATTGTTAAAAGAAAACAGCCTAACAGAAATTACTCATTTTTTCTTTGATAACGAAAACGGCAAAGACCCCTATATTGAAGATTTAGGCACATTGTGGCTTTTGCATTATCTGCTCGTAAAAACTGAATTGGCAAGTATTTACAAATTGTTTTTTGTTGATTTTCATAAGGAAAAAAACAATGAATTTACAAGAGACCAATTACAACTTTTCCTCAAGCGAAAAAATAACGAAACTGCTTATGCCCACCTTTACAACGAAAATACCGTAAAAAGAGATATTGGCGTGCTACTGCAAAACTATGTAATTCCAAAGCAAGACAAACCGAACGAGGATTTTTCAGCGTTACTGCTAAACTTGAATCTTATTCGTCAGTCCGATAGCGAAAACAAAACGCTATATTTCAATACAAAAGGGAAAAGCGAATTAGTCCCTGAAATCTTTTTATATGCAGTAATTGACGACAAAAAAGAGGAACAAGTTGTTTCTTTCGACAGGTTAATGGATTTGGCTTTGATTTTTTGTTTGAGCAAAACGGAACTGATAGACACTATTTTACTTTTAGTTGAAAAGTACCCAAAAGTTTTGAGATATACAGATGACGGCGGTATTAAGCAGTTGTTTTTCCTCAAAGAAATTGATAAAAACGGAGTTTTAGAAAAATACTATACAAAGCAATGAAATTCGCACTATCAACAAATATAAAAACCGTACAGTTCAATGATTTTCACTACATTGTAACTTCAAATTCTCGACGAGTTTTGGGTAGTTTGGTTGCTGATTATAATTCGGGCATTCATTGTTTTACGCTTGTGGGAACTTACGGAACGGGTAAATCAAGTTTTTTGGCAGCATTGGAAAGAGATTTGCGGATAAATACCAAAATTTTATTTGAGAACAAAGGGCAATTTAATAATTACCAAAAGTTTCAATGTCTAAATATCGTAGGCGATTATAATTCACTTTCTAACCTTTTAAACGAAGAATTGGAAAGCAATACCGCAAATACCAAAGAGTTTTTTTCTCGCCTTGAAAAAAAATTGGACGAACATAAAAAGGAAAAAGAGTTTCTTTTGCTTGTGATTGATGAATTTGGAAAAATTCTTGAACATGCTGCAAATAATAATCCCGAAAAAGAGTTGTATTTTTTGCAACAGTTGGCAGAATTTGTCAATCACTCGAAGCGCGACAATATTATTTTAATCACTACCCTGCACCAAAATTTTGGTGCTTATTCCAAAAAATTAAGCGAACAGCAACGCAACGAATGGGAAAAAGTAAAAGGGCGTTTCAAAGAGATAGTTTTTAGTGAGCCGGTTGAACAACTTTTGCATTTAGCCGCTACACAAATTGAGAAAACAAACAAAATAATTGTTTCGGAAAAAAACTTTGATACGCTTTTCCGGATGGCACAATCCACAAAATTCATTAGCAACGATTTGGAAATTAGCGTTGCTCAAAAATTGTATCCTTTGGATATTTTTTCGGCTGTTGTTCTCACTTATGCAATTCAACGTTACGGACAAAATGAGCGTTCTTTGTTTTCGTTTTTGAGTTCAAAAGACAATAATTCAATCAACAACTTTGAGCCGACAACCACCCAAACTTATAATTTGGCAAATGTTTATGATTATATCATTTACAATTTTTATTCCTATTTGTCGGAAGTTAATGCCGATTCTACAAATTGGCGGGCAATTCGTGTTGCGTTGGAACGAGTTGAGGGATTTACGGCAGTTGAAAGAATTGATAGTGCGAGCAAAATTGTAAAGACAATAGGCTTATGTAATTTGTTTGGCAATTCTATAAATTTTGATGAAAACGCTTTGTGTCAATACGCAAAATTAGCGTTGAATAGTCCTAATCCCGAAAATGTAATCAATGAGCTTGAAAGTCTGAAAATTATTCGTTTTGCAAAGTATAAATCGCAGTATATTATTTTTGAAGGAACTGATGTCAATATTGAAGATGAGTTATACAAGGCAGCAGGGCAAGTTCCACGACCGATTGATTTCATAGATGATTTGAATGTGTTTTTTGAATTTAAGGTTGTGCAGGCAAACGCCTCTTTTTATAAAACAGGAACGCCGCGTTTTTTTGAGTTTGTCCTCTCAAATCAAGCACAAGTGCTTACTCCTGCAAATGATATTGACGGTTATATAAATCTTGTTTTTGTAAATCCAACAGACGGTAGAAAGCAAATAATTGAAACCTCAAAAAGCACGAACAATGCCGTATTGTATGTGTATTTCAAAAATTCAGATGTTATTGTAAATCATTTGTATGAAATTCAAAAATTGGAGTATGTACAGAAACAAATCCTAATTGAAGACAAAGTTGCCGAAAGGGAAATACAGAATTTAATTGTATACGAAAAGGATATTTTAAACAAAGCAATCAATCATAGTTTAGTGTCTTTTTCGGAAAATATAGAGTGGTATTACAAGGGCGAACAAAAGCAAATTCATTCACAGGCAGATTTTAATAAATTACTGTCCGAAGTTTGCGATGAGGTTTATTATTCAACACCGATTGTTCAAAATGAATTGTTTAATAAGCAGAAAATAAACAGCGCTATTTCGCTTGCTCGTGTAACATTACTAAATACCTTGATTGATGATAATTGTGTAGCAACAAATGATTTAGGTTTTGAAGAAGATAAGTTTCCGCCTGAAAAAACGATTTATTATACCTTACTCAAAAATACGGGTATTCACAGAGAAATAAACGGCGCATATACACTATGCGAGCCGAATAGTGATTCTGTCAAAAATTTATGGAATAAGTGCGAGGAATTTTTGAAATCCGCTATTGAAAAACAGCGTAGATTAGGCGATTTAATAAAAGAATTAAAAAATGCACCATTCAAACTGAAACAGGGCTTTTTAGATTTTTGGATTCCTGTTTATTTGATTATCCGAAAACAAGATTATTCGTTGTACGATAGTGAAGGCAGATATATTCCAAATATCAATCGTGAAGTACTTGATTTATTGCAAAAATCGCCCAATGATTTTAGAGTAAAAACATTTGCCATAGAAGGAGTAAAAATAGAGTTTTTTAATCAGTACCGTAATTTTATTAACTTAAACGACAAAGATTTAATTACGCAAGATAGTTTTTTGGAAACAATAAAACCATTTCTGAAATTTTACAACGATTTGAACGAATTTGCAAAAACAACGCAAAACTTCGATAATCCCAAGACGGCAAAATTTCGCAATGTATTAGCAAAAGCAACTGACCCCGAAAAAACTTTTTTTGAAGACCTACCTAATGTGTTCGGCTTCAAAAATGAATCTTTGGCGACAAACAAAGAATTTATGTCGCAATATCAAGATTTAATCAAAAATGCGATACGAGAGTTGCGTTCTTGTTATTCTAATCTTATCAATAAAATAGAAGAAAATGTGATTGAAAGTTTGGATTTACAATCGAAAAATTTTAATGAATATAAAACGGAAATTGATAATCGTTTCAAAGGAATAAAAGCAAACTTACTTTCGCCCAAACAGAAAAATTTTCTAAATAGATTGCTGTTAGTTCAATCGGACAAAACACTTTGGTACGAATCAATTTGTTATGTAGCGCTTGACAAACCGCTTGTTTCAATAAAAGACAACGAGGTTGCTTTGTTGATTGACACATTGAAACACCTGCTTATTGCACTTACAAAATTTGTTGAGGTTTCAAAAGTTGTAAAAAATAATCCAAATTCGGAAATATATAAATTTGAGTTGGTATCAACAATGGGGACAATAAAACCTCAATCGTACATTCTGCCTAAAAATCAAAAGGAGAAAACAAATGAATTAGAAGCAAAAATCAACCAAATTTTGACAGGCGATGAAAATTTAGACGTATGTACTTTATTAAGGATACTAAAAACAAAAATAAATAATGGTTAGACAGGTATTAGGCATCTCAGGCGGAAAAGACAGCGCAGCATTGGCTATTTATCTAAAAAATAAATATCCCGATTTGCGTGTGGAATATTATAATACAGATACAGGATGCGAATTGGAAGAAACCGAACAACTGATAAACCGTTTAGAATCTGTTTTAGGAAAAATTCCAAGGTTAAAAGCGGCACAGGGAAGTCCGGAACCAACACCATTTCACCATTTTCTTAAATCAAGTGGAGGTTATTTGCCTTCGCCACAAGCACGTTGGTGCACGCAAAAATTGAAATTGGCAGAATTTGAAAAGTTTGTTGGCGATGAACCTACAATTTCCTATGTTGGTATTCGAGGCGATGAAGAACGAGAAGGCTACGTTTCAACAAAACCAAATATCCAAGCAATTTTTCCTTTTCGTCGGAATATTTGGAGTTTAGATGTTATCAATAAAGTGTTGAGTAATGATAGTATTCAGCAAATTAGTGAAATATACAAAAATATCTGCCCCGAAAACTCACTAAGCAAGGTGCTTGAAATAGTTCATAAACCCTTGACAAAACAGTTTTATTACAGCAAAAAACTTAATGCGCTATTAGAGTTTAATACGAAAATGTTTAATAAAGCCGTTTTCTTGTTTTTGAAAACAACCGACTATCCGGTCGGAAAATTAGATGAATTTCCACTGCTTGACAACGAAGATGTTTTAGGGATAAGCGACATTTATCAAATTTTGGAAGATAGTGGCGTCGGTATTCCTGCTTACTATAAGGAAATAGGATTTGAAATAGACGGCAAGAAAGGAAAATACAGTCGTAGCCGTTCAGGTTGCTATTTTTGTTTCTTTCAACAAAAAATAGAATGGATTTGGCTTTACGAACAACACCCAGAATTGTTTAAAAAGTCAATGGAATTTGAAAAAGACGGCTACACTTGGAATCAAGGCGAAAGTTTGGTTGATTTGATAAAGTCTGACCGCATTCGTCAAATTAAATTAGATGCTATCAAAAAGCAAGAACAAAAAGCGAATAAAGAGGCAAATTCTTTGTTAGTAGATATGTTTGCTTACGATAGAGATGTGTTGTGTGTTAATTGTTTTATATAAAATCTGATGTATGTTAAAATCTGATATACAATGGTCGCCTCACAGGCAATACAAATCAAAAACGGAATGGGAGCCACTCGGCTTCTTTTCCGACTGTTTGTGTAACAGCACGCGCTTTGATTTGATGCTTGGATTTTTCAGTTCTTCGGCTATTCGTACATTGTCGGACGGTTTTGCACTGTTTCTTTTCAACGGTGGAACAATGCGGCTTATTATCAATAATATTCTTTCCGAGCAGGACAAAAACACCATTATTGCAGGAGGTAAAGACAATTCTACTCTTCCATTTGATTTAGCTAACATTGAAGAATTACGCAATACCTTGTCAGAAAAAGACAGACATTTTTTTGAGTGCCTTTCGTGGTTAATAGCCAACAAGCGCATTGACATAAAGATTATTGCCATAAAAAACGAACAAGGCATTGCACACACAAAAGAGGGTGTTTTTTTAGACGAACAAAATTCTGTTGGTTTTAACGGTTCTTGTAATTTCACTCAAACTGCTTTGATTGGCAACAAAGAAAGTGTTTTCGTTTCGTGTGATTGGGACAGCGAAACAGATAAAAATAGAGTAAAATATTCCATTGAAGAATTTGAAAAAACATTTTCGGGCAAAGACGATGCCGTAAATTATATTGAGCCGTCAGAAGTCATTACAGATATTGAAAAAAACTTTGGAAATAAAAGTATTGAAGAATTGCTTGAACAAGAAGAACAACTTTTTTACAATAAAAACAAATATGTTCGCCCCTCAATAAAAAAAGCCCTCGACAAAGCAAAAAAACAAATTGAAAAAGCAATAGAAAAAGTCAAAGAAGAAGATTTAAAACCTAAATTTCCATACCCACAAGGTGCGCGAGAATATCAACAAATTGCATTTGAGAATTGGAAAAACAACAAGCAACAGGGCTTGTTTGCAATGGCGACAGGAACAGGAAAAACAATCACTTCATTAAACTGTTTGCTTGAAGTTTACAAGAAAACAGGGTATTACAAGGCGTTGATTCTTGTACCAACAATAACCCTTGTAAACCAATGGGAAAACGAGTGTCGCAAATTCAATTTCACAGCAATAATAAAGGTATGCTCAAAAAGCCCGAATTGGAAAAACGACATTGCAGGATTATTATTACAGGAACGACTTCGCCTAAGAGAGCAGGTATCGTACATTGTTATTGCTACTTATGCCTCTTTTTCGAGGACTAATATTTTTGCTGAGTTAAATCAACTGTCTGCAAAAACTTTGCTTATTGCCGACGAATGTCATAATATGGGGTCTGCTACTTTGTTGAAACTTTTACCAAAAGTAAACTGCAAACGCCGTATCGGACTTTCGGCAACGCCGGAACGACAATTTGATGAAGAAGATAACCTCAAACTGTTCTCATTTTTCAATAGTGGAACTGGATACACTTACGAATATTCAATGCAAGAGGCAATAAATAAAGGTGTTTTGTGCCGTTATTACTATTATCCACACTTAGTTTCATTAACGGCTTCCGAAATGAGCGACTATATGAAACTATCTCTCCAAATTTCGCAATACTACAATAAAAGTACCGATAAGTTTAAGAATGACCCAATCTTAACAGCATTGTTATTGAAACGCAAACGTATTATTCATAAGGCATTTAATAAGGTGGCTGTTTTTTGTGATATTCTCAACGAACAATACAGAAAGAAAAAAAATCTGAAATATACTCTCGTCTATGTTCCCGAAGGCAATGACACGAATGATTATTTTGAAACGGATTTATATGCTGAAAAAGATGAAACGGCAATAGATAACGATGCCGTTCATTTGATTGATGTTTTTACAAAAGCAGTTAGAGATATTGACAATCGGACAACAGTAAGGCAATTCGTTTCGGGAATTTCAGAACGAGATGAAATTTTGGAACAGTTTACAAATGGCGAAATAGATGTACTTACTTCAATGAAATGTCTTGATGAGGGCGTTGATGTGCCGAGAGCAGAATTAGCGATTTTTTGTGCAAGCACAGGAAACCCGCGACAGTTTGTACAGAGACGTGGTAGAATTTTACGGCAGCACCCCGACAAGCAATTTGCTTACATTCACGACTTGGTGGTAATTCCTGAAGTGAATCCAAACAGCGACAGTTACACTATGGAACGCAGTATGCTGAAAAAAGAATTGGAAAGAGTGAAAAATTTTGCCTTGTTGTCTGAAAACAGTTCGCACACGCTTGATGTGCTATTAGATACAATGAATTTTTACAATTTAAACTTATACCACAATGAGTAACGAAGATAAGATGTTGCAATTAGTCATGTCGGACACCAGATTGAGTTCGTCTTACGAATTCAACGCCGAAGATTATCAGAGCGTTTCAGAGGCTTTACAGTCAGACAATACAATTGTTGTGGCTGTCGCGAAAATTATTCGAGGCGTTGCCGAAAATTCCGACAAAGGTATCCAAAAGTCGGCTTACCAAGAAGTGTTTAACTATCTAAATCAAAATTTATTATGATTATAAAGGAAATTACACTCGAAAATTTCAGAAGTTATTATGGTAAAAACACCATAAAGTTCAACGATGGGTTAATGCTATTCATTGGCGATAATGGCGATGGCAAAACAACATTCTTTGAAGCGTTGGAATGGCTATTTGACACAACAAAACAAAATACTGATTATCGGCTTATTTCTGAAAAAATATTATCGGAATTGCCCGAATTTGAAAACGATATTGTGCGAGTTGCTATGACCTTTGAACACGATGGCGAGAAAATCGTGGAAAAATCTTTTTCGTTTCAGAAAGAAAACAGCCAAATCAGGACGAACAATTTTCAGTTTAAAGGGTGGTATATTGAAGGAGTTGAACGCATACAAATTCAAGGAGGAACGCTTTTAGACCGATGTTTTGAGGCGGCAATTCGCAAGTATTGTCTGCTCAAAGGCGAAAAAAATCTCAATGTTTTCAATAATTCGGATGCTCTGAAATATTTGATAGACACATTCTCAAACATTCGGCAGTTTGACCCCTATTTTATCGGCGACAGTGAAAATCTTGGTTTTACTGAATTTGCCGAAAAAGAGTCAAACAAAGTGTATGAAAAGGCAATGAAAGCCGATAAGTCAAACGAAACGCAAGAAAAAATATTGAGTTCGCAATTGACGAAGTTGAGAAATGACTTACATGATGTTAGCACAAGATTGAAAAATAATCGTATTAATGCAATTAATTATTCAACAAAATTAGAAGATTTGGAAAGCAGCAAAGAAGCCTGCGAACAGTTGAAACAAATCAATGAACGCCTGAAATCTCTAAACGAAAAGAAAACAAAAACCGAAAGTTTTGTTAATGAAGATTATACCATAAAACTACTTGATGAAATGTGGATTTTGTGCGGGGTTTCTTCTATTTTTAAAGAATTTCAGGAAAAAACAAATGCTTTTAGTAAAGAGAAACGAAAAATAGAAGACGAAGATAAAACTAAAAAAGGCAAAGAAGAAGCATATCAGGAAATTTCCCAAAGTTTAAAAGAAGGCATTGTGCCGCTTTCAATTTATATTCCCGACGAACGTACAATGAAGGAAATGATTGAAGACGAAATTTGTAAAGTTTGCGGACGTGAGGCAGAACAAGGTACTGATGCCTATAATTTTATGGTTGATAAACTCAATGAACTACTCAAAAGTCAGCAACCAAAAGTGCAAAAAGAAGAAGCACCGCTTTTCCCAAATAACTATGCGAAAGAACTCGAACAAAAAAGTATCAGTTTAGGATATAATCAAGCGGATTTAAACAATCTGATAAATACGATTAGAGAAAGGATTGAATTTAACGAAGCAAGAAAAGCAGAAGCAAAGAAAATCCAGACAAACATTGATGTTGAAGAAGATAACAAACGAAAACTTTTGGCTCAAAACGACAATTTGACAGAAGAAGAATTGAAAAACAGTTATGAAAATATTACTAATTGGTATAAATCCAAAAGTGATGCGGAAAAACAAATTTTGATTCTTGAAAAAGAAGAAAAAAACTTTGATAGCAGGCTGGCAGAAGTTCAAAAAAGTTATGATGAACTCGGCAAAACTTCCACCGCAAACACTTATCGCAAAATACATACTGCTTTTGAGAAAATTCAAAATGCTTTCAAATATGCGAAAGAGAAAAACACAAAAGAATTTCTCGAATTGCTGGAGGCAAAAGCAAATGAATATCTTAACAAACTGAATATTGACGACTTTACAGGCATAATCCGTATTTACGAGGATAAAATTGAAAGGAAGTTGAAAATCAAATTGGAAGATAAAAACGGCACTTTTGTTGCAAGTCCCAATCAGGCATTGGAAACCACAATGTATATGTCAGTTTTATTTGCTGTTTCGGAACTCACAACGATTAGGCGAGATTACGATTATCCACTTGTTTTTGATGCGCCTACAAGTTCGTTTGCACCACAAAAAGAAAGCGACTTTTTCAATGTAATTTCAGACATAAAGAAACAGTGTATTATATTCACAAAAAGTTTCTTGAATGATGAAGGCAAGTTACTTGATGACAAAATTGATAAATTGCATTGTACCATAAATCGTATGGAAAAACAACGCCCATTTGACAAAGATGATTTATCAACCATTCAAACAAAAATAACTTTAATAAAGTAAAGAATATGGCAGCAGAAAAATTATATGATGTATGGGCAAGGCGAAATCCTAAATGGGAAATCCGTTTTGAAGAAATTATACACCAATTTACCGATTATGGCGTTGGTTCTTCCGAATTGACAATGGCAAAAGGTAAAACGTTCGGAGCAGGTTACGAAATATACATTTACGCTTTTTTTGTTGGACTTTATGCCGATAAAAAGCGAGAACTGAACAGCGAAACTAAAACATTCGGGCAACCAATTCAATATTGGGGAAATTTGGAAAACAGAAAGTTGCGCAAAGCATATCCACGACTGCGAGAATACATTTTTACTGCATTACTCGCCAAAACTGATTTGGATTTGATTGCACTTGAAAAAGGCAATATAACCGACAGTCAAGCCGTTGATATGCTGAAAGACACAATGGAACAGTACACAAATTACGGTTTTTACTCCATAGAAGAAAAGATGAAGGACAATCCGAATTATTTCTACAAAAACACAGGCTTTTTGGATATGATTTTGGATTTATTAGTTCCAGTATCTGATAGTAGCGATGTTGAGATAGAAGAATTATAATAACTCAAAATACTATGCCCGAACAACAAAACATAGAATACAAAAGCAGTTGGCACGACGATTATCTCAAATGGATATGCGGCTTTGCCAACGCACAAGGCGGACGGATTTATAT
>Ga0082212_10011011_pt1 | contig 11502 bp, 8 predicted proteins | sample TergutNt197P3_FD_71548 | JGI IMG/M metagenome (GOLD analysis project Ga0082212, IMG submission 71548) | Neocapritermes taracua P3 segment gut microbial communities from Petit-Saut dam, French Guiana - Nt197 P3 | ecosystem: Host-associated > Arthropoda: Insects > Digestive system > Gut ... | reverse complement strand
TGCTGCAGGACGGGACATTTGACACCGATGACGCGGCATGGGCGATGCCGAAAGGCGGACTGTCGGATGGCGGGCCGCTCTGGTACGGCGAATGGCACGCCGGGCCTAACGATCAGGGGTTCGCCTACAACGTGAAGTCCAGCGACAAGGACGACACGATCAAGATCAGCTTCACCAGCAGCAGCGAGGACGGCCTTCACGGCATAAGTGGCAGATATGATGAAGACTACAACCCTTTACCCATCATCAGCACCGGCAAGGGCGACGACACCGTCACCATCACCGCCGACATCGGCAACGGCATGGTCTACGGGATGTATGCCTACGCCACCGTTGAGACGGGCGAAGGCAACGACAACATCACCGTCAGGGCCACAGCCACCGGCAGCGACAGCAGTAAGAACGTCCATGCCGAGGCCATAACCATTGGCGCGGCCCTCAAGGTCGGCGACGGCAATAATACCGTCAACATTGAGGCCAAGGCTACCGGCGATGCGTGGGACGCCAGAGCCGATGCCATGATGAGTTATGCCGCCGTCACCACCAACAAGGGCGACGACACGATCAGCATCATTGCCACAGCCGCCGTCGAAGGAAACGCTCACGCCACGGGCATGAGCTACGGCACCTCCATTGAGAAGATCGGCGACGGCCGTGCCGACATCAACATTGAAGCCAGGGCCAGCGGCGGCGGCCACCTCCACACCACCTTCGACGCTACCGGCATGAACATGGCCTCTATTGAGAAGCACGGTGAAGGCGACGCCAAAATCACGATTGAAGCCATTGTCGACGCCGAGAAAGGCACCCACAACGCCACCGCCACCGGCATGAACACCTCCTCCGGCATCGCCACCGGCGCCGGCAAGGACACGATCGACATCACCGCCAAAGCTGTCAACGGCGCCGATTCGGGCAGCGCCTACGCCTACGGCTTGAACGGCGGGTCTTTCATTTCGAAGACCGATGACGGCACGAGTGACATCGGCATCATCGCCCAAGCCGACTCCAACAACACAGTCGACGGAACGGGCGGGGATGCAGCCTACGCCAGCGCTGATGCTCAGGTTGGTGGCATGTGGTCCGCTGCCTTCATCGAAAAGACCGGCGCGGGCAAGGGCACGGTCCACGTTGACGCCATCGCCAACGCCAAGGCCGAAGCTGAGGACGAGGCTTCCGCCGGCGGCACCGCCTACGGCATGATGTATTCCAGCATCACGCACACCAGCGTCGACCCGAGCGAGATCCGCATCACCGCCAAAACCGACGCCGACGCCAAAGCCAGCGGAGAGGACGGGGGCGACGCAGTCTCCGCCACCGCCACCGCTAATGCCTACGGGATGTATCTCGTTTCCAGCATTGTGCAGAGCGGCGGGGGCGCTGCCGACATCCAGATTGAGGCCACCAGCCTCGTCAACGCCGTCGCCGAGGGCGGGGACGGAACCAGCGCCGTCGCCAGCAGCCGTATCCTCGGTATTGAGAACACCTCCATCACCGTCAGCGACGGCGGCGGGGGCATCATCAAGGTCATCGCCGACGCCGAGGTTCACGCCAACGCGAGCGGCAGCGACGAGGCACGCGCCCAGGCCGAAGCCGATGTTGCCGCCATGAGCAACAACGCCAGCATCCACGCAAGCGGCGGCGCAGACATTGAGATCATCGCCGGCGCCAGCACCAGCGCCAGCACCAGCGACACGGACCCTGAGGCCATTAGGAGCAGGGCCGCCGCCGTCGGCATGGAGTTTTCCAGAATCGAAACCGACGGGGGCAGGGTCAGCATTGAAGCCAACGCCAGCGCGCAGCGCGATGCCCGTGCCCACGGCATGGAGTACGCCTCCATCGAGCAGATCGGCAACGACGCGATCACGATCGACATTGAGGCCAACGCCGCAGGTCTTGCTACCAACATAGATCTATCCGGCGGCTACGCAACCTACGCCACCGGCGTGGGCCATGACGGCGTGGACCCTGGCACCGGAGATGCCAAGGCCGCCATCGAAACGGCCGGCAAAGCCGTCATCGGCATTCAGGCCGAGGCCACTGTCAGTGGCAACGAGGGCTACGCCTACGCCAGAGCCGCCGGAGTGGACAACGCGACCATCAGGGCCGGCAGCGGCAAGGACGAGATCACCATCGCTGCCAGCGTGACCGCCGAAGCGCAAGCGGCGTTATTATATACGTTCCCTTACGGCGACAACCCCTACGGCGCCCACGGCGTGACCGGTGGGTCCCGCATTGAACTCGGCGAGGGCGAAAAAATAGACAACATCGTTGACAACATCGTTGACATCACTGCCACCGCCACCTCCACCGCTGCCGGCGCTGCTGGTGACATCCACGCCTACGGCGTGTCCGGAGAGTCCACCATCGTGACCGGCGGCGGCAACGACAAGATCACCATCACAGCCACTGCAAACAGCGTCGCCGAGGCCAGCACCATGTCCGGCGCTTACGGCCTGGCCGACCATTCCTTCATTGACGCCAGAAAGGGCGGCGACAACCACATCGAAATTGAGGCCACGGCGACCGGCGGCGATCATCTGCGCGCTTACGGCATGTACGGCAATTCCAACATCGAGACTGGCGACGGCAAGGACATCATTCATATCACGGCCAAGGGCGAGGAGTATGCTACCGGCATATTCGGCGCGTACGGTGTTGCCTCCGGTACGACCGACATGGACGATCCCTCCGGCATCTTTACCGGCAACGGCACAAAGGACATCCATATTGAGGCCATAAGCAAAGGCTACCAGACCGCCGGCATGGAATACGCCACCATCGCCACCGGCACCGGCAACGACCACATCCACATTGAGGCCACGAATGACAAGGGTTCAGCCTTCGCCCGCGGAGCCATCGGCATGCAGTTCTCCACCATCACCTCCACCGGCGGCGACAACCACATCGAAATTGAGGCCACGACCAAGGAGGGTAACGCCACCGGCATGTACGAATCCGACATCACCATCACCGGCAACGGCGCCAACAGGATCGAAGTCACCGCCACCCTCACCGACGGCACAGCAGCCACCGGCATGGATACCTCCGAAATTCACACCGGCGGCGGCAACGACTTCGTCCACATCATCGGCGCGCTGCACACCAGCAGCATCGACACCGGCGCCGGCAACGATGAGGTGTGGATCGACAACAATATCTTTGGCGGAAGCATTGATTTGGGCACAGGCGATGACTTCCTGATGCTCAAGGGCACTCTCTCGGGCGGCGTAGACCTGCAAGGCGGCGGCAACGAGAAGGTCGAGGCGTATGACGAACACGGCGTGGCCCATCTGGGCGATATTCTGGGCCTGCTCAGCAGCAACCTGGACAGCTTCGAGCACTCCGACACCACGGTCCACGGTTTTGAAGCCTTGCTGGTCCAGTTGGACTCGTCCGAAACCCTCGACCATCTGCTGCTCTGCTTTGACGATGTGAACGCCAGACAGGACAGCGGCGGCTACGTCGGAGGCGCAAACGGCGACAACCATCTGGTGTCCCTCGTGCTCAGGGGCAGCGAGGCGGACATGAAGAGCTTTGTGCAGGACAACGGAACACAGCTGGACGCGAAGCACTCTGACATGGTGATTGAGGGTCTGGCGGGACGCTATGACCACTATGAGGTCACCCATACTGTGTCCGGCGGCACTGAGGAGACGATCAACCTGTATATTCTGAGCAACGGCTTTGCGTAAACGGCCCTGCAAAGCCCGTCTTCGGGCTTTGTCCTTAAACTGAGCGAACGGGTTTCCCGCCAGGGAAGCCCGTTCGCTCACGATGGGGCGCCACGCGGGCGCAGGCCTCAGAATTGTTGCCGGTACTGCAGCGACTGGCGCAGGGTTTCGCGATCCATGAACTTGACTTCAGCCCCCAGGGGGATGCCCTGGGCCAGACGGCTGACCTGAACCTGGGGAAAGCGCGTGCGGATCAGATTGCGGACGAAGGTGGCGGTGTTTTCCGCCTCTACCGTGGCTCCCAGGGCCAGCACGACTTCTTCTACCCTGTGTTCGCCCAGACGGGTGAACAGTCGTTCCAGTTCAAGATGGTCGGCCATGGAATCGAGCGGCGCGAGCAGTCCGCCCAGGATGAAATAGCGGCCTTTGAAAAAGCCGCCGTCTTCCAGGGTCAGCAGGCTGTCCCACTCCGCCACCACGCACAGCATGGCTTCCTGCCGGGCCGGGTCCGCGCAGATGGAACAGGGGTCCGTGTCGGACAGCGCGCCGCAACGGGCGCACAGGCGCAGGCGATCCCGCAGTTCGCAGACTGAGTGACCCAGGCGCCGGGTTTCGCTCTCAGGCCACTTGAGCAGAGTCATGGCCAGGCGCAGGGCCGATTTCGGCCCCAGGCCGGGCAGGCGCGCCAATTGATCGACCAGGACGCGCAACGCTTCGGGCAGGCGATCCATGCGGCGGCTTAGAAGATGCCCGGAAGATGAATGCCGCCGGTAATGTTGGCGATTTCGCGTTCCATCATGGCTCGGGATATGCGCACCCCTTCGTTGACGGCCGCCAGGATCAGATCCTGCAGCATGTCCACGTCGCCGCCCTCCAGGGCCTTGGGATCGATAACGATGGATTGCAGTTCCTGGCGTCCGGTGACCTCCACCCTGACCATGCCGCCGCCGCTGGAGGCTTCGACCGTGCGGGTCGCCAGTTCCTGCTGCAACTTGCCGATTTTGTTTTGCATCAGGTTGGCTTGGCGCAGCAGGTCATTCATATTGGCCATGTTGTTCTCCTTGAAGACTTGAAGAGTTGCAAAGATGCGGGGAAGGCCGGCTTATTCCGGCGCTTGCTGTTTCTTGGGGCTTGGCGTGCAACGCAGCAGTTGCGCGTCAAAGGTTTGCATCACAGCCTGCACCTCGGGCTGTTCGGCCATTTCCCGTTTCAGGTCCGCCTCGATATGGTGCGGCGTTTTCGGTAAGGGGGCCGCTTCCGGTTTTTCCGGGGCAGGCCGCGCGGCCGGGTCCGGTCGCGCTGTGGCGGGCGGGTGCGCCGGCATCGGTTCAGGATCTGCCGGCCGGGATTCCTTGCGCGATCCGGCCCGTTCGGTCTGTCCCGTTCGTTCGGCTTGCCCGGCCCGGACAGAGGACAGCGTTTCCAGAGACACCAGGCTCGGCAACAAAACCAGGTTGAGCAGCAGCAATTCGAGCGCGGCTGCCGGCTCAAGGCTGGTCAGCACCTGGCGTTGGCTTTCCAGCACCATGTGCCAGGCGGCGTGGATGAAGCTCAGTTCAAAATCCGGCGCAATCCGGGTCAGCCGCTCTTGCTCGGCGTCGGGCAGATCCAGAATTTGGGCTACGGCCGGGCCGGCCTGGCGGATCAGAAACAGGTTGCGCCACAGGCTGGTCAGTTCGCGCAGAAAGAAGCCGATGTCGATGCCGCGTTCCAACAGTTCACGGGTCAGGAGAACCACGGCCGGGCAGTCCTCGTCGCGCACGGCGGTCAGCAGGCGTTCGTAGGCTTCTTGCCCGGCCACGCCCAGCACGTCACGGGTCACGGTCTCGTCCAGGCGGTCGCCGCCCAGGGCCAAAGTCTGTCCCAAGAGGGACATGCCGTCGCGCACGCTGCCCGATGCGCGGCGGGCGATGAGGCGCAGGGCGGATTCCTCGAAGGCGATGGCCTCCTTGTTCAGAACCCGGCGCAGATGTTCGACCAGTTCACCTTCCGGTTGGGACTGGAACACAAAGTGCTGGCAACGGCTGACGATGGTCGGCGGAAACTTGTGCGGCTCGGTGGTGGCCATGATGAAGATGGCTCGGGGCGGCGGCTCTTCCAGGGTTTTGAGCAGGGCGTTGAAGGCGTTGCGCGAGAGCATGTGCGCTTCGTCGATGATGAAAACCTTGTAACGGCCCTCCATGGGCGCGTAGCCGATGGTTTCTTTCAGCCGCCGGGCATCGTCCACGCCGGTGTTCGAGGCGCCGTCAATTTCCACCACGTCCACATGGTTGCCCATGGTTACGCGCCGGCATTGGTCGCAGGCGTTGCAGGGTTCGGCCGCGGGGGCGTGCGCGCAATTCAGGGCTTTGGCGAAAATACGGGCCAGGGTTGTCTTGCCTACGCCGCGCGTGCCGCTGAACAGATAGGCCGGGGCCACCTTATCCTGCGCGGCGGCGCGGGACAGAATGGTCTTGACCATGGTCTGCCCCATGACTTCGGCAAAAGCCTGGGGGCGGTAGCGGGCGGCGAGCGAAGCGTGACTCATACGATGCGCGAAGCCCTTTTCCCGTATGCCGCCGGTTGACGGAGCACGGAAAAAGGGCCGGAAAAATCAGAAGTTGTAGTAGGTCAGCCAGTTTTGGCGCGCCGGGTTTTCACCCTTGACCGCCTTGAAAAAGGCGGCCTGGAGTTCCTTGGCCACCGGACCGGCCTTGCCTTCGCCGATGATGCGGTTGTCAATTTCGCGGATGGGCGTGAGTTCGGCCGCCGTGCCGCTGAAGAAGGCCTCGTCCGCGGTATACAGTTCGTCGCGGGTGAAGAGCTGTTCTTCCACAGTATAGCCGTGTTCACGGGCCAGGGTGATGATCGAGTTGCGGGTGATGCCGTCCAGCACCGAAGTCAGGGGCGTGGTCTTGATGATGCCGTTTCGCAGCATGAAGATGTTTTCGCCCGAGGCTTCGGAGACAAAACCCTGCGTGTCGAGCATCAGCGCTTCGTCGTATCCGTCGTTTTTTACTTCCACCTTGGCCAGCACGGAATTGATGTAGTTGCCGGCAGCCTTGGCCTTGGTCATGAAGGTGTTGACGTGCATGCGCGCGAACGAACTTGTCTTGACGCGGATGCCGCGTTCGAGCGCTTCCGGCCCGAGGTAGGCGCCCCAGGGCCAGACCGCGATGATCGTGTTGATCGGGTTGTCGCCAGGATACACGCCCATGGCGCCGTAACCCGCAAAGGAAAGAGGCCGTATATAGCCTTCCCTGAGCTTGTTGGCGGTCAGCGTCTGCAGGATTGCCGCAGTGTATTCCTGTTCCGTCAACGGAATTTTGATGCCCAGTATTTTGGCCGAATGCAGCAGGCGTTTCACATGCTCGGGTAGACGAAAGACGGCGGATCTGCCATCGGCGCACCGATACGCCCGGATGCCTTCAAAAACACCCGTGCCGTAGTGCAGGCAGTGGGTCAGCACATGAATCTGCGCCTGATCCCAGGGAACAAGTTTGCCGTCCATCCAGATGAATTCCGTCTTCTCCAACATGGGGATACCTCACAATTCTTGAATGCCGGGTTCAACGCACTATGTCCGAATCCGTCGTCCGCAGACGACCCGGAGGCACACACTAAAAGAAAAGCTGTTTGCTGGCAAGCCCCGCACGGCCGCATTGCGTGAGGATTACAGGGTCTTGTCCGCGTACTGCCGGGGATTCCCTTTTATGCTGAAATGCGCTATAGGCGGAACAGGCATGCTGATCAAGGGGCTGTTTTTTATGAAGCGCGCATTGTTGCTGATCTGGCTGCTGCTTGTGCCGACCGTTGTCCTGGCGGACTGGGACCCGGCGTTCACAGTGCATAAGTTCGGTACCGGCTCACCGGTGGTGCTCATTGTCGGCGGCATCCAGGGTGACGAGCCGGGCGGTTTTTCCGCCGCAGCCCTGTTGGCCACGCAGTACCGTTTTACGCGCGGCAGCATCTGGGTGGTGCCCAATCTCAATTTCCCCAGCATCATCCACCATTCTCGGGGCGATCACAGCGACATGAACCGCAAGTTCGCCCACATGGCCGAGAGCGATCCCGACTACGCCACCGTGCGCCGCATCCAGAAACTCATCACCGCCCCGGAAGTGGATCTGGTGCTGAACCTGCACGACGGCAGCGGATTCTACCGCCCCACATACGAAGACAAAAAACACAATCCGCATCGCTGGGGCCAGTCGGTGATCTTCGACATGTCCGTGCTGGACGGGCATCCGCTCGGCGATCTTGAGGGACGCGCGCGCCGGGTTGTGCTTGAGGTCAACAAGGCGCTGTTGCAGCCGGGGCACGTCTACCACACCATGAACACGCACACGGACAGAGGCCACCCGGAGATGGAAAAAACCCTGAGCTGGTTTGCGGTGCGCAACGGCAAGCCGGCTTACGGCATAGAAGCGAGCAAGGAATTTACGGTTCCTGGCCGCACCTATTACCACCTGCAGGTGATAGAGGTTTTTTTGCGTCTGGCCGGCCTGGAATTCGAGCGTTCGTTTCCCCTGACCTTCAAAGGCGTGCGGGCCGCGCTCCAGAGCGACCTCAGCGTGGCCTTTGCCGGCGACCGCTTCCGCCTGCCGCTGGAGGATGTGCGGCCAAGGCTGAGAGGCTACATTCCGCTGCCGCGCGATCTGTACGCGGATCTTTCGCTCAGCAAGCCCATTCTGGCGGTCCTGAGGGATCAGAACGAACTGCGGGTGCATTACGGCAATCGGCTGCTGACCCGCTTTACGCCCGAGTGGCATGATTGCCGGTTTGAAGCGCCGGATTTTTCCGTAGTGGTGGACGGCCAGCCGCGCACGGTGCGGGTGGGCGAGATCGTGCCGGTGCGGGAACGCTTTGTGGTGCAATCCGCGGGACTGCGCATCAATGCCATCGGCACCGGGCGCGGTCCGGATGAAAGCAATACCGTGCTGTGCAAAAAAGATTTTCGCCCCGACTATTCTGTGGATACGGGCGGAACGATTTTCCGGGTGGAAGGCTACTACGGCAAAGAATTCGCAGGCATGTTTCTCGTGTGTTTCAAAGACAGGCAGGCCACGGTGCGGCGGGAATCTCTGCCCGGCGCGCCCGGCCCCGAGTCCGACCTTGGCAAGTGATTCCAATTCCCCCATGCATGGCGGTCGTCATGGCTGATTGCTCCGAGCCTCCCGTGTACCATGCGCCGCCCTCCGGCAAGGCGGATGCGGCCGGCTGGATCAGGCATCCGCCGCGTCCGCCGGTACAGGTATTGCTGCAGCCGGAAGAGAAGACGGTGGCAATTCCGAAAGCCAAGACAGCCCGGGCCGTGTTGCATGCTTTGGGCTTGCGGGAGTGTTCCGCCCTGGTGATCCGCGACGGCGGCCTGTTGACCCCGGATCGGGCCGTGGCGCCGGGCGAGAGCCTGATCGTGCGTAAGGTCACATCAAGCGGGTGAGGCATGTGGGGCGCATTGCGCGGCATACGCCCTTACTCGGGGGGACTGGCAAGCGCAGTCTGATCATGAGACGTCTGCGTAGTGAGTCCCCAATAATCCGCAACAGCGGCAGGGGGGCCGTATGCCCGCCGCCCGACGATGCGTTGCAGGATGCTCTCCAGGGATATGCGCGAGAACGCGTTGAAGGCGGATCGCCCCAAGGCCTTTCGGGCCGCGTCTTTTTGCAGCAGCGTCAGGACGCCGGAAACAAGGTTGTCATAATCACAGAAGAGCGCGGCGTCCTCAAGCCCTTCGTAACGTTCCGTTTCCGGGCCGTATTCGGATGCCACCGCCTTGCCGTTCGCCAGCAGATAGCCGAGCCGGGGCATTTCCAGTATCGCCGGCGTATAGAAGTGGATATTCACAATGAGCTTGGCCCGGGTGATGAGCGCGTCCCGTTCCTCCCCGTACACGCCGTTCAGAATATGCACATGCAGCCCGGCCGCGCCGAGTTGCTCCAGAATGCGCTTGCGGCGGGAATTGACGGCGCCGTAGAAGAGAACGTCAATGTCCTGGGCGCCCTGCCGCAGCCGCGTCATTTCCGGAACATAGCCCACAGGCGCTTCAACGACGTCGCGCATGCCGAGCGTGTCGCGCATATAGGCGATATTGCGCCGGCTGTAGTCCCAAACGGTATGGCGCGCAAGGTGTTGCACATACGCCTCTGTGGCCAGCAGCGCGTTGGCGGCGATCTGCTCGAAGTTGTATATGATGGAATTCGCGGGGAAGTCGTTGGTGTTGATGGACGCGTTGCGGCATGAACCAAAGAGGATGTTCGTGCTGAACGTGTCGATTTCGTTCGCCCTGCACGCGACCGAGTAGCCGAGACGGGAAAGGGCAAAGTACACCGGGCGCATCACATCGTCGAAAAGATCCGGAGTGTGCATGCCCCCCGTACAGCATTTGACCAGAGTGAAATGCATGGTTTTCCTTGAATTCGCGACAAAGTCCAAAAAGTATATAGGGCGGTCCGGGCTGTTACCTGATCAGCCCTGTTTCCCGGTAATACCGCTCCGCCCCCGGATGCAGCGGCAGACCTGAAAGATCCCTGATCGCCATGTCCGGCGTCACGCTCTTCATAACCGCATGGGCCGCGCCCACCTCGTCCAGGTTCTCCCAGAGCGCCTTGGTCAGGCCGTAGATGAGATCTTCGGGCAGCGAGGCGTCCGTCAGGAGCAGCATTTTGACCGCCGTGGTGGTGACAGGGGCAGTCTGGCCGCCATAGGTTCCGGCCGGGATCACGAAGGCCGCATACCAGGGCGCTTCGGCCTGAAGTTTGGCGATCAGGCTCTCATCCATGCCGATCAGTTTGCCGTTGGCGGTGGAGCACATTTCCGTCACTGCCGCCGTGGGAATGCCGGCCATGATCCAGGCGCCGTCCAACTGCTTGTTGCGCATCAGATCAATGGATTCGGTGAATCCCACCCGCTGGATCTGCATGTCCGCCGGATAGTTCAGGCCGGCTGCCGTGAAGTGGATGCGGGATTCGCCTTCGGTTGTGCCGCCGGCCGAACCCGACGCGAAGCGTTTGCCTTTGAAATCCGACAGACTGTTCACGCCGCTTTCGCGCCGCGCCACCACCTGATTGGGGTTGTAGTACAGGCCGGCCAAAACGCGCAGATCGGGATAGGCCCGTCCCTTGAACGCGCCTTGGCCATGCATCGCCTCGTAGGCAATGCTCGATACCGCGAACGAGACCTGCGCCTCCCTGCTCTTGAGCAGGTTCAGGTTCTGCAGGCCGCCGTTTGAGGCCTGCACCCGCGCGTTCACGGTATCGAGTTTCGTGTTCCAGACATTGGCAATGCCCGCGCCCAGGGGGTACAGCGCGCCCGTGGTCGCGGCCGTGGGAAAGCTGAGGTTTGTCCTGTCGGCCGCTCCGACCGGGGCAGGCAGGCAGAGCGCGGCCGCCAGCAGGGCCGCGCCGGCGATTTGGGGGACAATGCGTTTCATGGCAGAGGACTCCGGCTGTAAAAGGTGCGATGTCAACAGGCCTGGATTGTGGGCAGTGCCTCAGTTTGTCGTCATACGAGGACTGATAACTTGGGTATCATGAAATCTGTCACCGTCTAATATGTGTTGATACACAATGGATTTTCTGCAAACTCGGCTTCACAAAATCCATTTTTGACCCATTGCATCCGTCTAAAACTTGGGTATCGAAAGTCGGCATAGAGTCCGATACCCAAACCGCAAAGTCCTGAATAGCAAAGCGAAGCAAATAATGGGGGAACTGTGAACTGTGGGATCAAACCCTTTCACTAGCCGGAACAATCGTGAGCTTGTAGCCCATCGGAGTGAGCACTTTGAAAAGAGTGTCGATTTGTGGTGTTGCTTTCAAAGTGCTCACTCCGATGGGCTACAAGCTCA
>Ga0082212_10011010_pt1 | contig 11504 bp, 6 predicted proteins | sample TergutNt197P3_FD_71548 | JGI IMG/M metagenome (GOLD analysis project Ga0082212, IMG submission 71548) | Neocapritermes taracua P3 segment gut microbial communities from Petit-Saut dam, French Guiana - Nt197 P3 | ecosystem: Host-associated > Arthropoda: Insects > Digestive system > Gut ... | reverse complement strand
TGCTCAAAATATATTCAGCCCGTTGGCTTGCCTCGACATCGGACTTTTGTTTGACACGTTGCAATTCAGGATAGGCTGGGATGCCCACTCGGTTCAGAAGAGTTTCTGCACGTTGCCGAACGAGAAAACTTTCATCGCCGAGTTGCTGAACCCAGTGTCGGATTTGAGAATTTTCCATATTTTCTCCGGCAAGACTCTGTGTTCCAACCGCAACACAACTCATCAGAACAAGGAGAAGAATGTTACGCATAAGAGATACGGTAAAACCTAAAACACTGGTATTCCCAGACTCAAACAACCGTGTCATTCTACATGTTTTTTGTTTTTTGTCAAAGGCATTCTGGAAAATTCAGGGCGGTATAGCAGACCGTTAACAAGTTTCAACATAGGCAGTCATTTCGACCATAGCGCAGTGGCGGGAGAAATCTTACATCCCGTGAAAAGACTGAAATTTCAAACTCAATCGGTTCGGTGATTCCTCCCGCCGGTCGAAATGACGTTCACTATTTTGCCCATCTTAAAACTTGCAGATCGCCTGCGGGTGTGCCACCGGCTCTCTACAAAAAACAGAGAATCTGGTACAATCACGGTATTCCTCTACCCCCTCAAAATGACATGGATCACTGTTCCCTCTCCGCCGAAATGGGAATCACTTTTGATGACGTGCTTCTCGAACCACAGTATAGCGAAGTTGTGCCCTCCAATGTGGATGTCAGCACGACGCTGACGAAACGGATTGCCTTACAAATTCCCCTCATCAGTTCCCCCATGGATACCGTTACCGAGGCTCCAATGGCAATCGCCTTGGCTCAGGAAGGGGGCATCGGCATCATCCACAAAAATCTTTCCATCGACCATCAAGCCGAAGAAGTTTCCAAAGTCAAGCGAAGTGCTAACGGTATCATCCGCCGTCCAGCCACCCTGCCGCCGACCGCTACCGTCAATGAAGCCCAAGCACTGATGAAGGAGAAAAACGTCTCCGGCGTACCCGTAATCCAAGCCGACGGGAAATTGTGCGGAATCCTGACCCGGAGAGACCTCCGATTCCTCGAAAACTGGGACATCCAGATTTCCGAGGTCATGACCGCCAACAATCTCGTTACGGCAAAAGGAAACGTATCGCTCGAAACGGCAGAAACGATTTTAATGGAAAAAAAGGTAGAGAAATTGCTATTAGTTGACGATTTATACAGATTGACGGGTCTGATTACGATCCGGGACATTGATAAAATGCGCAATTTTCCCCGCCGATGTGTCGATTCGGAAGGAAGATTGCGAGTCGGAGCGGCAGTCGGAGTCCACGATGACGACCGGATCGGGCGGCTTTTGGAAAAAGATGTCGATGTTCTGGTAGTGGACAGTGCCCATGGTCATTCGGCAAATGTGCTGGAAACGATACGTTACATCAAGCGAAACCACGATATTGATGTCATTGCCGGTAATGTGGCGACGGAAGAAGGGGCGAAAGCCCTAGCCGATGCGGGAGCGGATGCCGTGAAAATTGGCATCGGACCCGGTTCAATCTGCACCACGCGGGTTGTTTCCGGGGTGGGAGTTCCCCAAATTACGGCGATTTCCAGAGCCGCCAAGGCACTGGAGGGAAGCGGTGTACCGGTCATTGCCGATGGCGGAATCCGGTATTCCGGCGACATTACTAAGGCGGTCGCAGCAGGTGCCCACGTCGTGATGCTCGGCGGATTACTTGCCGGATTGGAAGAAAGCCCAGGGGATTTGATCCTCTACCAAGGACGGTCCTTCAAAAGTTATCGCGGGATGGGATCGCTCGGTGCTATGGTACATGGTTCCAGCGAACGATACCGGCAGGAACGCGAAGTGGTTTCCGAAAAATTGGTTCCCGAAGGTGTTGAAGGACGTGTCGCCTATAAAGGACAACTTGGTCCCTTCGTGTACCAATTAGTCGGCGGATTACGAGCAGGAATGGGTTATTGCGGAGCACAAACGATTGAGGATTTACGAACAAAGTCGAAATTCGTCCGAATTTCGCAGGCGAGCGGCAAGGAAAACCATCCGCACGACATTGTGATTACGCAGGAAGCACCAAATTACAGTAGCGAATAAAGTAAAAGAGCCGGGAACGGAGCAAAACGCAGTCCCCGGATAACTATAAAAAAAAGGAAAGGATGCCCAATATGAAGGTTCATTGGTTATCGGTTTTAAGTGTCGCCGGAGTTCTGTTACTGGCGGGAAACTCTTTGGGGAGCGAATTGCGATGGAAAAAACCGGGAAACAGCGGAACTACGGTGCCGACCGTGACCCACATTCCGAACATTATCACGACGGACGATGTTCTTGAACCTTCGGAAATCGAACAGGTTCAGTATGCGGTGCCTGTCCAGGTCCCACGGACGGCTCCCTCTGTATCATCGGATGACGTACAAGTCCAGACGAGCGAAAAAACGCCTGTACCTTGTGCCGATCTTGGGTTGAAATCCATCAAAGAGATTTCACACGACATTCGACCCACAACGGCATCAGATGAACTCCCGGAAGAGTGCGCCATTGTCGGCAATGATTATCATGGTCGGCATTTTAGTCAGACATGCTTTATGTGGAAGGCATCGGCGGTCAGTACGAAGGCGGCATACTTCGAGGATGTCCAGTTGGAACGTTATGGTCACACGAAGGTTTGTCCTGCGTTGCAACCGATTGTATCGGGAGCAAAGTTCTTTGCGACGATTCCGATATTGCCCTACAAGATGGGAGTAACTCCGCCGAATGAATGTGTTTATACATTGGGACATCATCGTGCGGGAAATTGTGCTCCGTACATGGTCGAGCCGTTTCCGATTTCTCCTCGTGGAGCGTTGTTTCAGGCAGGAGCCGTCACCGGTGCTGTGTTTGCCTTGCCGTAAGACTATCGCCGAAAGTGATTTACCGTCATTCCCGCGAAGCGGGGGACAACTCCGTCATTCTTGCGCAAGCCGGAATCCAGCCAGAAGACTTTCCTATCCACTCTCTGGATTCCCGCACGGCAAATGCCGCCGCCACTGAACGTGCCGTAAGTTATTAGATCATAATAATAACTTAGCATTTCCATTCTTTGATTCGCAAGTAAATCAAAATCGTGCTAAAAAGTGTTATGGACACTTTATTTTCACCCATCCACTACCCAAGCGGAATTATTACTTTCCAAAGAAGATAATTTATTGTCCAATTCTGGGAGTAAAACCCTTCAGGCGGCTTGTAGGTTTCAGTTCCTTGCTTACGCTCCTATGGTCGATTATTTTGCTCCAAGAGCAACCGATTCATCGCCTCTAATTCTTTTTGCAAACCGAAGTGCAGTAACAGCGATACAATCATCTGGCGGCGTTCCGGTTCCGCCGTGGGATTCTGCGCAAGTTCCAACGCCAGTGCCTTCGCCTCCTCCTTTCGGTCAAGCATTTGGTATAACTGCGCCGTCAAAATTCGAGAATCCGTTCGGTCTCGAAGATTGCGCAACCGGGTTTCCAGCGTCGGCATCACCGATTCTTGCCGGTTTTGTTTTTGAAGCACCTTGAAGGTTTCGTGGAAAAGATACACATCCGACGTAATCCGCCGTGAGTTTTGTAGAAATGCCGGATTAAGCAAAATCCGCTGAGCAATTTTTGCCGCATTTTCTTTTTGCGATTCACCCAACGAATTCATTCGATAAAACAATTCCGACAAGAGCCGCTGATCCGAGACCGTTACTGCGAGATGATCCAATATTCGTTGTGCCTCTTCCTCACGATTAAAATGCTGCAAGATCGGCGCGAGAAACATCGAGTCCCTTTCCGCAAGCCGGAAATTAAGAAGCCGATTGACCGCTTCACTGCCTCGTTCTCTGAGCGGCGAATCAGGTGCCCTCCCATATTGGACTGCAAGGCAGGCAATAACCCATTCCCGCGTCGGCAAGTCTGCCAGAGGTAAATCCATAGAATCGAGCATGGTTGCCACATCCTCGTACCGATGCAATCGCACATAGAGCAGTGCCAGTGCCAACTGTTCTGCAAGCGTCCGCTGTCCGGCATCCGTCGCCTCCAATTTCCGCACGAGTTGCAATAGTTCCGCATCGGAACTCGGCTCTATCGCTCCTCCGGCGGATTGAATATCCAGTTGTATCAAGTCTCCGAGCGTCGCTGTAATGTGATTCGCCCAAGTTCGGTCGGTAGGAACGCTACTCCGCTTTTTGTTTTCCAAAAATTGAGCGAACTGCTTCGTGTAATTTTCCCGAATCGGAGTGATTTTGTCGTCGGTTCGTGTGCCGGTGAATTGCGTTTTGATGTCCAACCCTCTGCGGAACAAGAGGATACGACAAAACAATTCATCGACTGGTGAAAAGTTACTGACGGCGACGGGATTTTGCACAAGCGCATAAACGATTGCACGATCCACTGGTCGGTCTCCTTGCAGTTCTGCCCGGTATCGGGAGATGGCGACATTTTGCACCGCCGGAGCGGCAAGAGCAGGGGACACGTCGGCGGGTTCCCATTTCCAGTCCCCGAGTACCTGAAACGCAAAGTCGCCGATCTGTTTTAAGGAGCGATCCAATTCGACGAGCCGGGTCATTTGGTCGGTATTCAATATCTGCTGGTGCGAGGCATAGCCCGAATCCACGCCAAAAAATTGCCGGGCAAAGCGTCCCTGTTGTGCCGTAGAGGGAACAAGGAGATATGTCCAAAGTTGAGACGTGGGGGAATTAAACAAATTCTGCTCTGAAGGAGAAAAAACGTCGTAACGTCCAGGATGCTGCAACAGACCCGCTAGATGTCGAAACAGTGATTCGCAAACTATCCGCTTAGTTTCTTTGTCCGTGCAAAAAGGCAAAATATCGGTAACTGCATTCTTTGTGCGGTTGAATTTCGTTTCCAGTGAATCGTAATCTGACAGTGTAAGAAACAGGATCAAATCCTCGTCAATCGGTTGCATGAAATCGGCGAGGTTTTGGGCAAACCAAAGCGGCTGACTCTGTGCTGTTTGTCGGAACGATAATTCGAGAGTTTTAATGTCCTCCTCCCGATTTTGTGAACGCAAAATCCAAAGGAGCGGATTGTACATCGTAACAAAATGGTTACGAAACTTCGTCCGCATTTCCGGCGTACCGTCATCAATGTATTCTTTCCAAATGGCGAGGAGTCGATCCGTTTTCTGCGAAAGAGTTAACATATCCAGCCGCAAACTTGCTTGATAATCCGTTTCCGACCGCTTGACCAGGTAAGTGGCTTCTTTGAGCATTTTGTCTCGATTTTCGATGTAAATCGGCGGGGTTTTACGTTCAACGCAGAGGTTGTCCAGTATTTGCGAGAGTCTTTCTGCAAGTTTTTCATCCGAATCCAACTCCGATTTGAACCGCTCGGCGACGAGTTCATTGATACATTCCGTGATGAGAATCTGAAAGAGAGCAGGTTGCCAATCGGCAATACCATCGAGTGTTGCCTTTCGCATAATTTTCCATGTTGTTTGCCCGCAGGTATGTGTGTCAATTTGTAACTTCAACATTCCCTTCGGGAAAATCGGATAGTTATTATCAAATTGGAGCAAGTTCAGTAAGAATGATTCAAGGCGGAGTCGATCCATCAGTACGTCATACTTGTCGGATTCAATCGGAAGCATGTCCCGGAGTTCTTCAATCGTGTTCCGAAACTGCCGCATCACGGCTGGATTGTCGCTCTGCGTGTTGAAATCTTTGTTCATTGCTTCCCGAAGGAGCCAACCCAGCACAAGGAATCGTGCATCTTGAAACGTTGGCATTTCAGTAATCCCAGTGGGAAATTGTTGCTTTTGATACTGCCGAGTCCGTCGCATTCCTTGATGAAACAGAACCGGAAAAAATTGATGCTGGACAGCATTTATTCTTGACAACTCTTCCCATGCGTCATCAGTAACGCCAGATTTTGTCCCCTCTCCCTCTGGGAGAGTGTTAGGGTGAGGGCGCATCGCTCGGAATTCTTTCACCAAATTTCCCACCGGCTTGTTCTGATATGCCTCCACTAAAATGCGCCGAAACATGATTTGCCAGTGTTCCGGTTCATGCATTTCCAAGAAGTCAATCACTTGAGCAACCATCTCGTATTGATCTCGGCGAATCATCGCGTCGATCAGGTCAAGCCGATCCTGCAAATTGCCCTGCCGGAGAACTTGATCGAAAAACATTTTTTTTGTCTTTGCCGTATCGCCCAGTTTATCGTAAAGATAAAAAAGATGATTCTGCTCCTTCGTATCTGACGACTTCTGGCAGAGAATTTCCTGATACCTGACGGCAGTAGCAAAATCGTTCCGCTTTTCCGCAATGCCGACCAGTTCCCGAAGTGTCCAAAGTGCATCTGAATCGACCGCCTTCCCGGTTACGGGGTCAGGCAAGTCAAGCATGGTTTCCAGCACCGCCTGGGCTTCTTCGTCTTCTCCTTGAATCATGAATACCCGAACGAGGGCTTGCATCGCTTCCCGGCGGCGGTCGTAATTTCGGGCAAGCATTTGCAGTCGTTCGATGAGTTCATCGCTCCTTCCCATCTTGTTATGTTCGTTCGCCAAAATTTCGATGACCGACAGTTTGGCGGACAGATGTTCGTGGCGGTCGAAAAGCCTCCAGAGCAACTCTATCGCTTCTTCGTGCTGTTCCGCCTCGGCAAGCGTTTGAGCCAGCACCCGCAAGACATCGACATTGCCCGGCTCGTAAGTGAGTGCTTGCCGAAGCAGTTTTACCGCATCGGTTTGGCGACCCGCGTTCAAAAACAGGTCGGCAACAAAACGCAGCCGATCCGCATTTTCTGTGCCGCGTCCCAAAAGATTTTGACTCGATTCGAGAGCCAGCGGCAATTCTCCCCGCTGAATTTGGAGTGTGATAATCTGTTTCCAATGGTCGCCGCTCCGTGCTTGATCGTCTTCGGCAAGTTGCTGATACAACGCAATCGCCTTGTTGGTGTTGCCGCCATGTTCGTAAAGTTCTGCGGCAAAGCGGAGGAGGGGAAGAGGGGATTTACTATTATTCCCTAACGCTTTCTCTACCGCCGCAACCGCGTGCGAAAAATTTCCTTCCGCCTGAAGCAGTGCCGCCAGATGCCAATAGGAGCGGATAGCAGGAGCCGTTTCCACTGTCGCGTGAACAATGTTGATGGCTTCGGGCAATTTTTGGAGCGACCGCAGCAGTTGAACTTCCTGTTGCAAGAACAGAGACAATTGTTCATCCGAAGAAATTTGTTTTTCGATATTTATTAACAGTTCGCGGATGGATTGAACATTTTCAGACGTATCTTGCCGTAACAAGGATTCGAGGTATCTGTACTGTAGCGTCCAATCGTACGGCGAGGTTTTTACCGCTTCTCGAAGGATTTCACATGCCTCGTCGACGTATCCATACGCAAGGAGCAACTGTCCGGCTTCGGCATTTTTCGGAAGCGATTCCAACACTTTATCCTTGCGGTGTTGCTGGTGGTAAAACGCCGCCAAGTGTTCCTTATAAGAAAAATCGTTCGGACGCAGAGCGAGGGCATCTTTGTAAAATTTTTCGGCTTCGCTGTTAAATCTGTTCCGAAAAAAGAGGTCAGCAAGTTGCACCAGAGTTACCGGATCATTCGGTGATTTTTCTGCAATACGCGTCCAAATCGTTGCCGCTTCGGTTCGCCGCTCGGACTCCGTCATTGCCGAATTTTGTAGCATCAACGTTCCCCAGCGGGTCAGGTAATCGGTTTGCGCCGGCACGATTTTGTCAATCGCTTGGAACTGTTCCACCGCACCGGCAATGTCATTGCGCTCTGCCCGTAGATCAATGAGCATCAACCGAAGTGTAACGTTGGAGGGGAAAACCTTGATTGCGTCATGCAATAGTTTTTCTGCCTCTGCGTTTTTGTCGGCTCGTTGAAGCGTTCGGACAAGCCGCAAAAGCGAAGCGGTATCGTTGGGTTCATGTTCGATTCGCTTCTGGTAAAACTCTGTTTGCCGCTGGGGACTGCGATCTTTGCCGAAAATCCGGTCGATTCTGTCCCGCACGGCATCGGCAAGGTAACTTTCGCTATCCAACATGCCGAGCAACTTATCGAGATCGGTTAGTGCTGCCTCATCGTTGCCCTGCCGGAGCATAATGTCGATGGCGGCGAGTGAAAAATTGATTCTTTCGGCAGGATCATCGCTCATCGTGACGAGTCGGCGGTATTGTTTGAGTGCTTCGTCGAGTCTGCCGTCGAACTCCATCGACTCCGCAACCTGCACGAGAATATCGGGATCGTTCGGAAAGATGTCGGCAAGTTGATTCCACGTTTCGAGCGATTTCTGCGGATTGCCGAAACGGGTGTATGCCAGTGCCAATGTTTGCAACACGCCCCGCCGGTCGTTTCGATTGCCGGTATTCAACCGCTCGTTCGCTGTTTCCAGGGCGGCAATCGCCTCGTGGACTCGCCGTTGGTTCAGCAACAATTCGCCGAGATAGAGCATGGGCACATGGTTTTTTGGTTCGAGTTCACCGGCAGTTTGAAATGCCTTCACGGCTTGTTCTGTTTGATTTCGCCGTTCGGCAACGAGCCCGAAGAGTAGCCACGTTCCAGCATCGTCGGGATTTTTTTGCGTTTCTTTTTGGCAATCTTGATAGAAGGTCGCACTTTGTCCCAGGTCGACGTAATGACCATAGACTCGATCAAATGTGGCACCTCGCTTTGGGGATTTGACGAGCAATTCCCAATAGCGTTCGAGCACTGCGTCATTGGCAATGCCAAGCGAAGTGGCACAGAGGGGGACTAATAAGAGAACGTGACGTAGCATTAGGGTATTATAACATAGATTCGTTGTGAGACGAAATCACTGTTGGAAAATACCCATCCGTTCACAAGTTTTTGGTCAACGGCTGAAATGATAGAAAGCCATTCAGCAAGCGGCAACACAGAATTCGTGTGTCCGCAAGGACATAACGTTTCGACCCTTGCTTACGCAGTGGACATTGATGTGCGACCCCGTCGGTGCCGTCTATGGTTTCACCAAAGATTTGTTCGCTCTCATCGAACGGCATCAGCCCGGCGACCTCTTTTGCGCCTTCCGATCTGCCGGAAAAAACCTTTCGCTCCGAAATAGACGGCGATTTTTAAGTCTGTACAATCGCCAGCAAATAAAGTAAAATGAGGATCGAAAGTTGTCGTTTGGTATTACAATGCGTTTTGCACAATCAAGAATCATTCCATTTTTAGCGCAACCGGATTTGTTTGCGGATTCCGTTGCCGAACAGTTCGAGTTGTCATCGGTAAAAATCGAATGGTCGGATTCCAAACCAACCCAGTCGGAGAACGTTCTTGTTCGGCTCGTGTCGCCCACACGAGTCATTGCCTCACGGCTTTGGCGGTCATTTCATTTTATTGATCTGTTTGCTGGAATCGGTGGAATGCGTCTTGGTTTTGAATCTGTTGCTGGAAAATGTGTATTTTCTTCAGAATGGGATACACTGGCACAAGATACTTACGAAGCAAATTTTGGTGAAAGACCGTCGGGCGATATTGCACAAATTGCAGCGTCGGACATTCCCGAACACGATATTTTACTCGCAGGTTTTCCTTGTCAACCGTTCAGTATTATAGGAAAACGTGAAGGTTTTACGGATACACGGGGAACCCTTTTTTTTGAAATCGAACGAATTCTTCGTGAAAAAAAACCGACGGCTTTTTTGTTGGAAAATGTCAAGCAATTCAAAACGCATGACAATGGAAACACATGCAAAATTGTTTTGGATAAACTTCATGAAATCGGTTATCACACCCATATTGCCGTTTTGAATGCGCTGAATTTTGGAGTGGCGCAGAAACGCGAGCGAACTTTCATTGTAGGTTTTGCCGAACCGTTCCGATTTAAGTTTCCCCCAATGTATGGACAACATCCAAACCTGATTGATGTGTTAGAAAGTGAAGAGGATATTGAACCTGCACTTCGGGCATCTGAAATGATTTGCAAGAAACGTTTGGAACGTATTAAAAGTCAGGGACAAACACCTTTTTATCCTTCAATATGGCACGAGAACAAAGGCGGTCATATAGGAATGCACCCGTTTTCCTGTGCATTACGACATAATGCGTCGTATAACTATCTTCTCGTTAATGGAAATCGCCGACCGACTGGCAGAGAAATGTTACGGTTTCAAGGATTTCCTGAATCATATAAAATTGCCGTCCCACATACGGCAATTCGAGCACAAGCAGGCAACGCTGTTTCAGTTCCCGTAATTACTGCCATCGCCGCCGAAATGATGATTGCATTAAGAAATCGGGCAATACAAAAAGTACATGCGGTAACAGCGACACAACGGCTCTTTGAATTAACAAAGGAGATGGAATGGGTATGAATTTGGTACAAGAGGCAAAAAAACGATTGGACACTCTCATTGGAAAGAGTCGAGCGGACTTGTACAAACCGATAGCAGTTGCCGAAATTTTGTATCGACATCGTAGTTCTGGATTAGACATAACCGATTTACAATCTTATCGACGGAATTCGTATAAATGGATGCAGGGCATCATCGACATTTTGCATCGAAAAACTGTCACGTTGAATTCACGATACTGGGATCAATTATTCGACCCTCCGATACTTCCGCCAAAGTTCTTGGCAGAATTGGCTTCGGTTAATAAAAACGATGGCATTGTTGAATGTTACGTCTATTCCCATGTTCGGGAAAAATTTGATTCTATTGCTACTCTACGTGCGGAATTGGAAACATTGAAAGTCAACAAATTTTCACTGGAATCTTTTCTCGGATTTTTTGAGGACAATGCAAAATTTAGAGGAAGTATCGACAAGGCATACGAAATTGTGGTTTATGCTCTTTTTGATTCATTGGTTGCCGAAATGAATGCCAAGGTTTCGCTGTCAATCGACAAAAATGCTCTTGTTCTGCTTCGAGACTTTGAGGATTTTTCACGTTTGATTTTGGGGTGTGATTTACAACATCCGACGATTGAGCAACCTGCTCGGCTTTTTCGAGTAGGAACGGCGAATGCAAACGATGCAGGTCTGGATATGTGGGCAAATTTTGGACCGGCAGTACAGGTCAAACATCTTTCATTGAAACCACAAGTTGCCGTTGATATTTGCAACGGCGTGCGTGCCGATCAGTTGCTTATAGTTTGTAAATCGTGTGAAGTGGAATCGATCCATTCACTAATCATCCAAATAGGATTAGATGAAAAATTGCGGGGCATTATCACTGAAAACGATTTGGCAAGATGGTACGCTAAATGTTTTATCCCGCAATACCAAAAGACATTGGGAAAACGAATTATCGCTTCAATTATTCAAGAGATGAAACTCGAATTTCCATTATCAGATGCAGAAACTTTCGACAGGTTTTTCAATGATCGTGGCTATGATAAGATTCACTTGACAGACGACTGGATGATTGATAACAAAAATCCGAATAACAAAATGGCAAAGAACTGATTAACCATGCCCCCCAAAACGACATTTATTCTCGACGCTTATGGACTGTTGTACCAACTGTTCCATGCGTTACCGCCGATGAGCAGTCCGATGGGCGAACCCGTCGGTGCCGTCTATGG
>Ga0082212_10011009_pt1 | contig 11504 bp, 1 predicted proteins | sample TergutNt197P3_FD_71548 | JGI IMG/M metagenome (GOLD analysis project Ga0082212, IMG submission 71548) | Neocapritermes taracua P3 segment gut microbial communities from Petit-Saut dam, French Guiana - Nt197 P3 | ecosystem: Host-associated > Arthropoda: Insects > Digestive system > Gut ... | reverse complement strand
CCGCCCAAAGTATCGCGGACGGGCACCTTGAGATTGTCCTCGATATTCATTCAAAAGATGAAACCGCCGTTCTGGCGAAAGCGTTCCGGGATTTAACGGCTTCGTTGAGAGCCAAAACGGAAGTCGCTCTTGCCATTGCTCACGGCGATTTGACATCATGGGTTCCGCTCAATTCGGAACACGATACCTTGGGAAAATCTTTGGTTCGAATGAGGTACAGTCTCTTCGATTCGATCAAGGGATTGACGGGGATTGCAAAGTCAGTTCATGAAGAAGCAACAAATCTTTCAAGTGTGAATCAGATTCTTGTCGACAATACCACTCACAGTGCCGAACAACTGAGGGAAGTTACCGAATCGATACGTTTATCTCACACGCAAACGGTTAACAATGCCGACAATGCGAGAAATGCGGAGTGTTTGACCAAGTCAGCAAAGGATGGCTCGAATGACGGTCGCGAGAAGATGGGACGCATGGTACAAGCCATGGATTCCATCACGAAGAGTTCCGACGAAATTCAAAAAATTATTCGAGTAATCGATGATATTGCGTTCCAAACAAATTTGTTGGCTCTCAATGCCGCCGTAGAAGCGGCTCGGGCGGGACAGCACGGTAAAGGTTTTGCAGTCGTGGCGGAGGAAGTACGCAATTTGGCATCGAGAAGTGCCAAAGCCGCCAGAGAAACCGCCGGATTGATCGAAGAATCGATCCAACATGTCGGATTGGGAAGTAATGCGGCGCAAGAAACATCTGAATCGCTTAACACGATCACAGAACAAGTCGAACAGATTAACAAAATTGTTGCTACGATTTCGGCAGAATCCGATCAACAGGCACAACATTTGGGAGGGATGTCCAACACGGTGAGCCAGGTCAGTACAACTGCCGAAGCCAACACGCAAAGCGTCAGAGATGTTTCGGAAGTAATTGCAGCAATTATTAAGACTGCACAGGGGCTCGATTCGATTGTCGAGCATTTCCAATCGAATGCGGGAGGAAAGGTGACGATGCCGACGGAACATGGTTATCTGCCCCCTGTGGGAACGTTTGGGCATCCTACCGGTTAACCGGATGGAAAAATTGGGTAGGAGGCAGGATTTCTCCCTCTGTCCAAATGGAAATGAGATCAGCCCAATGTTTGGAAAAAACTAAAAAAATAATCTTGCACATCTGCTGAACCGTCTGGGCACAGAGTTGCCTCAAGCCGAAAAACCGGCTATACTAGACGTTGCGTGCCCCGTCGGTTCGCCGAAACACTTTAACAAACATTTGGAGAATACTATGACGTCTCTCTCTCGACGCAAATTTTTGACCGCCTCGACGATGCTCACGGTCGCTTCCACCTTTCCAACACCGGCAATTTTCGGTCAGGAACGAGCCAAAAAATATCGAACTGCCCTTGTCGGTAGCGGGTGGTGGGGCATGAATATCCTGAACACCGCCATCCAATCGAAAACCATCGAACCAGTCGCCATCGTCGACGTAGACAAACGGCAACTCGAACCGGCAATCAAGTCTGTTGCGGATGCAACCGGCACCACACCGAAAGGGTTCAACGACTACCGAGAAATGCTCGAACAAGTCAAACCGGAAATCGTCATTAACGCGACACCGGATCATTGGCACGCCTTGATCACGATCGCCGCTTGCCAAGCCGGAGCGCACGTCTATGTCGAAAAGCCGATCTGCCACACGATCAACGAAGGAATCGCAATGGTCAAGACGGCGCGAGAAACGAAACGTACCGTACAGGTTGGTACCCATCGCCGAGTGTCTCCGCACAATGTAGCGGCAATGGAATTCCTGAAAAGCGGCAAACTCGGCACAATCGGTTCTGTTCGTGCCTTCGTCCATTACCAAGGCGGTGCCGGATCGCGGAATCCCGATGCTCCCGTGCCGGAAGGACTTGATTGGGATAAGTGGTGTGGTCCGGCTCCGCTGGTGTCCTTCAACACGCGCATTCATTCGAGAGGATTCCGCAACTATATGAACTTTGCCAACGGGCAACTTGGTGATTGGGGCATCCATTGGCTTGACCAAATCCTTTGGTGGTCACAGGAAGAGCAATATCCCAAGAGCGTCGCATCCAGCGGCGGTCGGTTCGTGTCGGAAGATGGTTCCGACGGACCGGACACGCAGTACGTCGTTTACCAGTTCGACAAATTCAGTGTTGCTTGGGAACATCGTCGGTATTCTGGGAATCCGCCGGAAAAACATCACATCGGCATCTATTTCTACGGCACGCGAGGCACGTTGCATCTCGGCTGGCAGGACGGTTGGAGTTTTTATCCTAGCGGCAATGTGAACGTGCAGCCAACGGAGCATGGGGAGCCCCGACTCAACAAGCCGGACGACCAGAACATTGACGGACTCTGGAAAGACTTCATCGAGTGCATCGAGACGGGACGGACACCCATTTGCGACATCGAAAAAGGACACCGTTCGACGACAATGGCACTACTCGGCATGCTCTCGCAGAAACTCGGTCGTGGAATCGCTTGGGATGGTGTCAAACAGACGATACCGAATGACCCGGAAGCCAGCAAGTTGCTCGCTCGGGATTATCGTGCTCCGTGGGTTTATCCGAAGTGATCCGTGTAGATAGAAGAGACGACATAGTCTTCAGTTCTCTGTAAAACGTGCAAGAGCGATGAACTCACATCCACCGCTCTTGCGATCCTTTTCCCTGCTTATGTCATGGTATCAGTTTACCACTGTATGCCCAGCGTGCCTTCCAGACCATGCACTGAAGTGTGCTTAAAGACTTCGTAGTCGTAATTGATCCGGAAATTAAACCGGTTCGACACGAGTGCGTTCAGTCCAGTACCCATTCGGAGACTATCACGTCCCCACTTGCCACTTTCTGCGGCGAACCTCACGTCATTGTGTCCAGCGAATGAAGTTTGTACTCTTGCATGAGTGTCTGCAAATTCACGAATGTAAGATAGCCGTGCTTCTGGTGTCCAGGCAACACCACGTTTCCCGATGAACAGTCCGTTCGCTTTGACTCCGAGAGGCATGCGAACCGAATCGAGATAACCTTTGCTAACAATCAAGTTTGCAATACCAGCCTCATCTTCGGTTGCGTTCGGACTTGCCAAGTGAATGTAATGTAAGCCCACATTCGGTGTCAACGTGAACGTTTTCAGTTGATATGCCCGTCCGACTTCTATGCCCACCGTGCCTAAATTGTCGTCGTATTTGCCTCGCGCAGTGGCACCAAAAGTACCGATGTCGATGTCCCGATTCGTCTTGTGGAAGTTCTTCGTGTAGCCGCCATAAGTGTCCGCGTAATACTTTCCGTTGTACCAACTTCCATAAATCATTGTACGGAAAGCATCGATTCGGTCTTTTGAACGGATGGACTCGAAACTCTGATGTCCATAATCGTAGCCAAATGCCATACCGAACAACACTTTTTGCGTAATGGTCCGATCAATACCGAAAGCGACTCCTGTGGAGGACAAATTGTACCCACTGTACTCACCGATATTGTCATGACCTCTCCAATCACCGATGAAGGCCCCCCAGCGATTCCACAATTTCGGCATGTTGTCCTTGGCATAGTATTCCCGTCCATTGGGCATTAACTGCTGGAATCGCCTTTGGAGTTGGGTAACGGCGATTTTGCTTGCCGCAAAGACCTCACCATGGAGTTGTGCAAAGGCATCAGCCATGCTTTGCGGATCATTCAACCCGTCCAGTGTGTCGAATAGTCCGAACGTTTCCCCGATTTGATCGACTCCTCCGGCAGCTCGGAGCGCGTTTGGCGTTCCATAAGAACCCATACTACCTACGAATCCCTTCCAAGATATCCAATAACCGTTGTCTCGAATGTCCTGATTGAATCTCCAGCCCCAAGGACCGGAAAGCGTAAACAGATTGCCATCGAAGAGCCCTCCGTTTCCGGCGATCACCTGGAATTCATCGCCAAGTTTGCCTCTTCTGCCAATGAACCGGACATCAAGCAGTGCATCGCTCGCAATGTCCACTTCGCCACTCACAACAAGAAGGTCGTGGGTGTTGTTTCTCAAGTCAATTTCATACTGATAGGTAGAACCGCTTTCGAAAACGACATCGTTGTTGACGGTGAGCGTACCTGCTGAGTGACCGGGAGCAAGTATGGCACCATTTTCGACAACCATTCGTCCACCAACGGTGCCGGTACCGCCGAATGTTGCACCATTTTGGACATTAACCGCTCCTCCGATGGAAGATGAACTTCCGAGAAAAATGCCTCCGCTTGCGATCGTTGTTTTTCCGAATCCTGTGATGTTGCCATTCAAAATCCGGTTGTCGGCACGATTAAATACTACATGGGCATTGTTCACGATATCTCCTTGGACCCAACCAGTATAGGCACCGTTGCCGATTTGCAACATTCCGTTTGCTACCGTAGTGCCGCCGGTGTAAGTATTGTCGGCAGTCAGGATCAACGTGCCTGCACCGGCTTGCGTCAAACTTCCATTGCCGGAAATCGTACCGCCGAAGTCAACTGTGTCGGCACGGTTAAACACAACACGGGCATTGTTGACAATGTCTCCTTTGATACTACCAGTATAGGCACCGTCGCCAATTTGTAACGTTCCATTCGCAACCGTAGTGCCACCGCTGTAGGTGTTGTCGCCTGTAAGGATCAGCGTTCCCGCACCGGCTTGCGTCAGACTTCCCGCACCGTGAATGACCCCGGTGTAGGGAGCGTCGTACACTGATCGGTTAAACACGACATGTCCGTGGTTGGTGATATTCCCTGCGACGCTACCTCCGGTGTCGCCGTTGCCGATTTGGAGAGTTCCCGCCACAACATCAACCTGACTGGTTGCGTTGGCACCAAGCAAGACCAATGTGCCGCCGTAAATAGTCGTTGTGCCGCTGTAGGTGTTGTTCGCGGCAAGGATTAACGTGCCTTCACCCATTTTTGTCAACGTATTGCCATCCCAACCAACCCGCTTATTTGTTGAGGCAGAGTTGTTTCGGAGTTCTTCATTAACCGTAAAATTACCAGTAACGGTAAAGTCGCCATGTGCTGGTCGAGCCGTATTAATACTGTACCAGGTAAGGTCTGCTTCGACAATGACTTCTTTTTGGTCATCGCTGAGATAGGCAAGTGCGCTGAGATAGTCCGTTGTTTGAGAATCACCGATCGTAACAGCGGGATTAGTCCAGTCAATGATACCATTGCCCGCTTGAACCACGATGAATGTGCCGCTACTCGTGTAGCCCGCTATGTTAAGTTTCGCACTACCGAGGTCAATACCGTTTTCGGAACGAATTGCGGGAGTACTTCCTGCCGTCAGATTGAACTGGTAATCTGCACCGGTAACAGTCATCGCATCGACAATCACTCCTCCGGGTGCAACGGTAATGTTTTTCTGAGCATTGGTAAGGACGTTACCTCTTCCATCTTCATCGGCAAAGGTAACGGTATCGTTGTTCAAAAAGACCGTGTCTATTCCTATCGAAGCCAACCAATTGATGCTGTTGTTGATATCCCAAACACGATTGCCATTGCCGTCAACAACATTTCCTCTCCAAGTGAGTTCAAGAGGATCGCTCGCATTGAACGCTTTGAGAGCTAATTCATTTTTGTACGTATTGGTAGAAAGTCCATAGATCGTGGAGCCAGGAGTACGATTCGCAGTGTACGCTACACCATCTATATATAACTTTCCGATATTTGCAAACGCACCATCTGCATTTGACGTGGCAAGTAGAATGGAATCTCCGGAATTGAGTGCAGTGTAATTACTCACATCAACCATACTGGCTACCGTTACCGTCGCTCCATTGATTTGCAATATCGGAGTGCTGTTGCCGGCGGGTATGCCCGTCAAATCGAATCCCAAAGTGCTCACATCATTGATAATGATGGAACCACCCGTCGCGTCAATTGCTGTGCCAAGACTGACAATATCAAATCGATATTGACCTTCGACTTTCATGCTACCAACGTTTAGATTGCCGGCTACGGAAACGATCCGCTTGTTAACGTCGGTAACTTCGCTACCGAATACCACATGATCGCCGCTCAAGAAGGTATAGACGCTAACACCATCAACTGTTCCCTGCCAGTTTTTGCTGGCATTGACATCCCACAAGCGATTGTCGGCTGCCCCCGTCCAGCGAAGTTCATCGGCAACCTTATCTGCTGCCGTGTACACGAGATGAAGTTGGGAATCATTGGTGCCACTGGCAGCAAGTCCGTAAATGTAGCCAGAACCTCGTTCTGCCTCATAAACAATGTTGTTCACAAAGAGAGTACCGTTGCCTGTTGTAGTACCGTTTACCGTATCAATAAGCACGATATAACCGCTACCGCTCAGTCCGCTTAAAGGCGTGATGTTGACGTTTCCACCTCCAATGGTGCCCGTTACACTCGTTGCTTGAAGAGTCAACACCGTATCGCCATCAGCGACACCGGCGAGGTCGAAATCGAAGTCGTTGCTATCAGTGTTGTTTCCAGTAAAGGCAATCGTTCCGGTTGCCGAAATCGTTGTTCCTACACTAATTCCCTTGATGTCTGCCGTTCCGAAGTTGATATCTCCGGTCGCAGTAATAGAACCATCTTTCACATCGAACGAATAGCCGTCTTCTCTCACATCCATTGAACCGACCTGCACTCCACCCGTGGCAATGACAACGGCTTTGTTGGTAACGGCAGCACCGCCAATGACCCCGCGGTCGAAAACAACGTTATCACCGTTTTGGAATGTCGTTGCGACAAAGGCAGCACCACTTGCCGTTTCCCAATTTTCGGGTCTCGGCGCATTAGCAGTCCAAAGCGTTCCATTCGTTCCATTCCAGTACAGGGTTCCTGTCGGTGATGCCTCCGCCGCGATATGCATGCCAGATGTGTTCGTGACGAAGTTGTACAGAAGACCATTTGTCATTCGCTGCGGTACAAAGGTTGATCCATCCGAGAATCGTGCGGTGGTCCCTGTCGTAGTGAATGCTACGTTGGTGCTGACGAGAGTAAACGTATCTCCGTCTGCGTTAAGGGTACCAACAAGCCCGAGAAAACTTGCACGATCAAATTCGACACGGGTATTGGTGATGGTGCCGCTTGTTGCATTCAGTGTCAACAACGGGCTCGTCGCGCTGGAGAAATTGCCGAACTGCAACGTTCCGCCATTGATGGTAATCGTGCCCGCTGCGGTGATCGTCCTGCCCGCCAGACCTGCGAGGGTTGCGGTCCCCAAGTTAATGTCACCATCGGCTCCTGTTACCGCGTTTGCTACCGCGGTGATGTCACCATTGGTTAAGTCGAATGTATAATCGCTACCGGTAACATTCATGTCGCCAACAGTCATGTTCGCAGCAAGTGCAACGTTCCGATTGCCTGCTGCGGCAGTGTTGTCGAATGTTACGCTATCGCGGTGCAGGAAGACTTCCACTTGGTTTCCGTCAACGGTGCCTGCCCAGTTTTCATAACCCGCATTGTCCGGGTCTCCTCCGGTACCTCTGACCCGTGCATCCCAAATGCCGTTTTCGTTGCCTGTCCAGACGAGTTTGTCGGTATTCGCGTTCGCTCCCACCATCGTGAGCAGCAACTGCTTCAGGTCGTCACTGACCGTCACGCCCTCGTAAGCGGCACGATCCGTTGCCGTCCACCCGCTGTTATCAGGCGAGCGTTCAAACACGGCTGTTTCTCCATTCACTGTCAATGTGCCCACTTGTTTATTAAAGACCACGCCTCCCGGTGTGGGTACAATTTGGATGAGGACAATTTTTTGTCCCGGACCAATCGCGTTCGTAGCAAGGAACTCTAGTTCGACATCGCCGACAACGAGGGGACCTCCGTTGTCAACATTCAGTGTGAGCACTGTATTGTCATTCACGACGCCGGTCATGTCAAAGACCATCGTATCGCCGAGGCTACTAATCGAATCGGCGGCTATCGTCGTGCCTTTATGAATGCCTTTAAGGGTTGCCGAACCGAAGTCAATGTTGTCAGTGGCGGTGATACTGCCATTGGAGAAGTCGAACACGTAACCGTCCCTGTCCACAACCATCGCGCCGACGACTACGCCGCCACTTGCAATGAGAACAGTTTGCTGCCCCGAATCAACGCCGCGTTGCGAGAATTTTACATCATCGTTGTCTCGGAACGTATCGACATCAATTCTTCCTCCTGCGACGGTACCTTTCCAATTTCCGTCGGTGATATTCCACGCGGTGGTTTTTTCCCCAGTCCATTCGAGTTGACCATCGGCTTTGGTGTTTGCCGCTGCCCCTACGAGATACAGTTTGTTGGTTGTGCCGTCCGATGCGTAATTGAAGTCGAAAATCCGTCCCGTATCCGCACGTTTCCGAAGTTCCACTGGTGTCGCTCCGTCAAAGAGTTTTCGGTTAGCGTAATTTGCATTCGCACTTCCGTTAACATCAACGAGAGCGTATTCCAATAATCCCGCTGTTGCATACGAAGTGTACAGGGCATCCGCTGTCGTGTCCCCCAGCACAATATCGCTGTGGAACGTCATTTGCCGTCCTGCGCTCAGATCCAATATCCCTTTGACACCATTTCCGCCCGCCGTATGGATTTCCAAAACACTTCCCGCTGCAAGGGTAATGGTCCCAGTGGTTGCGGCGGTAATACTTGTGCCGTTATTCACACGCAAGGTAGCCGACCCGAAGTTGATATTACCGTTGACGATGGGACCCCTATCGGCATCCGTGTTGGCAAACGCGGTGATTCCACCATTGGTTAAGTCGAAAATATAATCCGTGCCAGAAACGGTCATATCGCCGACTTGCATGTCTTCACTCAGTACGACGGTTTTGCTCGCAGGAGCGACGGATTGAACAACACCCGCCATGTCCGTATACGTGTCTGCAAACAATACGGTATCTTTGTTCAAAAAGACCTCCGAGAACTGTCCGCCGACGCTTCCCACCCAGTTTTTGGTGCCCGTTGCATTCGGAGGAGTACTCGTTCCATCGCCCTTCACTCTATCCCAGGTGGTGTTTGTGCCTCCGGTCCAGGACAAGATACCATTTGCGCTCATGTCCACTGCCATCAGTTGCAATTCCGTATTGTCGTTGCCAAGTCCCAGCCCGATGAAGAGTTGCCCGGCAACCTCTGTACGAGTAAGTTCAGCAGGAAACTCGTCTCCGGGAGGTGTAGCGGAGGGTAGCCAATCTAGACGTAAGAACCCAGAGAACGCGCCGAAGTGCCCATCCGTGCGCATAAGAACGATGTGTTCACCATTTCGCAGAGCACTGGCAGTCGTCTTATCAACATTGATATAGATATTGCTTCCTAGGATGATACGGTCTGCTGCAACAGGGTCAGTGAAGTCCAACATCAAAAAAGGACCACTTCCATTCACCGCAGAAGCGGTAACGGTTCCGAAGTCCAAAACACTGCCGTTGCCGAACATGAAATCATTGGCTTGGATAGTGGTCAATCCCAGAACCTCAAACCGGTCGGCTGCAATAATGGATGTGTTGTTGTCACTAGGACTGGGAGCATACGACGCAGAATTCTCAAACCGGAAGACCCCGGTGGGACCACCGGCAATAATCGTCGTCCCCGCTAGGGTAGCGAACACGTTTTTTCCCCCAGATGTGTTGGAACCGAGATTCAATACAGCATTGTTCTCAAGAGCAAGGATCCCCTCCTTGAGAGTAAAATTGGTTGCGCTGCCGACAGCACCAAAAGTGTGCGTGTCTCTAATTAACCACGTTCCGGCACCGTCCTTCTCAATGGCGACGGTCGCAAGGTTCCCACTGGACATTTCTCCTAACATCTCTAGTTTCCGACCAGCAGCGACATTGACGTTGAGGAAATGTTCCTTATTTGCGGCAAAAAAGATAGAATCCCCTCGGTCTCTGAAAATTTGGTCGTTTGCCTCAACCTTGAGGTTGATCACTCCACCGACTGCGCTCGCATTGGCACCTTCACTGTAAATGGCACCTCCATTCCCAGTGGCACTATTGCCTGCGAAACTGACGTCGGTCAGGTTAAGTGTTCCCCCCAGCGCATTGTAAATGGCACCACCATCGTTTGCACTATTTTGGTCGAAAGTGATGTTTTTCAGTGTAACCACTCCCGCTGCGGGGTTGGTGCTCGTATTGCCAGCATTAAAGATAGCACCACCCTGCAAGGCGGTGTTCATGTGAAATGCGTTATTCACACTGGCAAATTCCGGACTAATCGTGAACGTCAATACACCGCCTTCCTCAAGGAAAATGGCACCGCCGCGCCCAGTGTTTGCCTTGTTCAGTGAGAAAAGAACGTTGATAAGGCTAAGTTGTCCATCCGCCTGGTTGTAAATGGCACCGCCATCCCCTGTCGTCGCAACGTTGCCTGCAAAATCAACACTGGCGAATTCCACTGCCCTTTTTCCATTATAAATGGCACCCCCGCTACTCGCGGAGTTGAGAGAAAAATTGGTATTCATGATTTTGATCACACCAGCAGAAACCAGCCCTGTGTCATTGTAGATGGCTCCCCCCTTTCCCGTAGCGGTGTTGGACGAAAATTCGTTTCTGCCACCCTGCCGGTTGATATCCAAATCGCCGTTGGACGCATTGAAAATCGCTCCCCCGTCACCACTTGTCGCGTTATTCATCCTGAAATCTACGTTTGTCAGAACCGTTTCCCCGACATCATTTTGGGTACCCTCGTTTTGAATGGCACCACCGCTCTTTGCAAAGTTTCCGTCAAATAGTCCATTGTCAATCCGAAGGTTGCCCGCCTCTGCATTGTAGATGGCACCACCCGCACCCAGTACAGCGTTGTTGGCAGTGAAAGTAACCCCCGTGAGATTCACATTCCCGTCTTTCTGGTTGTAAATGGCACCCCCGGAACCCGTCACGGCAATGTTGTCCGAGAACGAAGCATTACTCGAACCGGCATTGATGACCACTGTTCCCCCACGAGCGTTGTAAATGGCACCACCATCCACGTAAGCCGTGTTGGTGTTGAACGTGCTGCCCGAAAATGCACTGCCTCCTGTAATGGTAAACTTTCCATTTTCCGCGTTATAGACGGCACCACCGCGTCCCACTCCCGAAACCGTTGCATTCGATGCGTCGTATCCTGCCTTGTTGGCTGTAAAACTGGATTGGCTCAGGGTGATGGAACCCGAAGCACTGGTACCAATATTGTAAAGAGCCCCACCATCGGCAACGGCAAGGTTACTCATAAACTGAGCAGTACCATTAAAAACGTGATCGCCAAGATTATTGTAAAGGGCACCACCAAACTGAGCACTGTTGCCCGTAAAGTCCGCTAATACATCAATTTTGATGGTTCCATTGAACGCGTAAATGGCTCCCCCTCGTTCGCCTGCGATGTTCGCCGTAAAATTGACACTCGCAAGGTCAAGGTTTCCTGAATTGTTGAAAATTGCTCCACCATCCCTGGTCGCGGAGTTCAACGAAAAGGTAATCGCACTGGGTCCCTGTGAAGCCGGGGCTCGTAATACATCTTGGGCATTGAAAATTGCCCCGCCATCTCTTGCTTCGTTCTCTTGAAAGGTAGCGATACGAAGATAAGT
>Ga0082212_10011008_pt1 | contig 11505 bp, 20 predicted proteins | sample TergutNt197P3_FD_71548 | JGI IMG/M metagenome (GOLD analysis project Ga0082212, IMG submission 71548) | Neocapritermes taracua P3 segment gut microbial communities from Petit-Saut dam, French Guiana - Nt197 P3 | ecosystem: Host-associated > Arthropoda: Insects > Digestive system > Gut ... | reverse complement strand
TGTGCTGCTGGTTCAAGCCTTTCCCCTGTATTTACTGGCTCTGTGCATCCTCAAAGGCCTGTGGAAGGAGCTGCGGAATGACCCGCTTACAGCGCTGACCCTGCTTATGAACGCCGTTAGTGTATTAGAATACCTGATTCTGGGGGAAGATGGCCGTCGGGCTGCGGACGGTAACTTTGGCTGGGGGATGATGGGTGCGGCTTTGATGTTTTGGGTTATGATGGTGATTCGCATCCGGAGCTTTCGGGAAAAGGAAAAAGAGAAGAGAGGGTCCGGACGGTTGGGTATAGGGGCTGTTTTCGCATATGTTGCGGGAGCGGCACTGTTGATGTGGCATGCGGCTTCCGGGGTGTATTATATAACATACCTGCTGAACGGCCAAAACCTGCTGTGAGGCGGAAACCCGGGCAACAGGGAAATCCTGGTTGCACACATATTCCGCATCGACGTGGGAGCATGACAATCATCTTCAAACCAGCAAAAGGAGGTGTGGGGTATGGGCAGGCGCGAGAATTTTAAAAAAGCGTTGCGCCACGAAACGCCGGACGGTTTGATACTGGACTTGGGCGGAAATCCCCTGTCAAGCATGGACGGCGGTAGCATGTTTAAGCTGTTGGATTTTTTGGGATACTCTTATGATAAGGATTCCATGCATGAGCCCGATTTTGGTATGGTCCGAAGGCTGGATGAGCGGATCTTAACCTTCCTGGATATTGATACGCGCTCAGTGGGAACGATTATTAAACCCGGGAAGTCTTTGTTCCGCAAGATTTCGGATTCGGAATATGCGGACGAGTGGGGCGTCATACGAAAATTCACAGGGATGTATTGGGAAATCATCCATTCCCCGCTGGAAAACGCGGAACTGCGCGACCTGGAAAACTATCCGTGGCCTGATGCGGAGAGCCTCGATATCGGAGAGTTGGAAGCTTGCCGGAAACGGGCGAAGCAGCTCTTCGAGCAGACGGACTATGTGGTCTGCGGCGAGCACCCGGTTTATGGCGTGTTCGAGCTTGGCTGCTGGATGTGCGGTTTCGAGAATTTTCTGGTTAAAACCGCACTGGACCAGGCGTTTGTCCATCGCTTCTTTGAAATCGTACTGTCATATCAAAAGAAGGTTATCGATGTATATTACGGGATGGTTGGGCCCTATCTCCATTATACGACGAGCGGGGATGATTTTGCCATGCAAGCCAACGCGTTTATTTCGCCGCAACGATTCCGTGAACTCGTAAAGCCCTATCTGGCGGAGCGTATCCGCCATACGAAGGGATATACGACCGCCGCCTTCCTGCATCATTCCTGCGGTAACGTGTCCTCGCTCATTCCCGATCTTATTGACGCGGGGGTGGAAATCCTCAATCCCATTCAGCCCATCGGCCCGGATATGGCGCCTGCGTATTTGAAAAGCTGTTACGGAGAGAAAATTTGTTTCCATGGGGGCTTGGATACGCAGACGGTGCTTCCTTGTGGAGATAAGGATCGCATTCGTCAGGAAGTGGAAGCCTTGATCCGCGCCATGGCGCCGGGAGGCGGTTATGTCTTTGCTGCCGCCCACAATATTCAGGAGGACGTTCCTCCGGAAAGCGTGGTTCTGGCATTTCAGGCTGCTCGGAATTGCAAAGGAACCATATCCCATAAAGCGTGATATCAGCATGGAAAGGGCGGTGTCCATGAATCATCGGGAGCGCGTGCAGCGCGCTGTTCATATGCAAGGGCCCGACCGGGCGCCGCTGTTGCTCTATAACCGTGATTTTGAACTGTCGGATCTGATGGTTATTGAAGTTGTCAAGCATTGGGGCGGCCCTGGACGCGATACCTCTGAATGGGGTTTTGTGTGGGAAAAGCTGGATGATACCATGGGGAAGCCGCGGGAAACGCTGATCATGACCTGGGAGGATCTCGATTGCTTTACACTGCCGGACCCCTACGATCCGGGCCGGTTTGTCAAAGTCGCGGAAACCATGGGCCAGTATGGGGATAAATATTATGTTGCGAGCCTCGCATTGACCGGGTTCACCATCATGTCCTTTTTAAGGGGTTTTGCCAGTACGCTTGAGGACCTGTATCTTGAACCCGGGAATATGAATCGCCTTGCCGACTTGGTTTTCGGCTTTGAATGTTCGGTTATTAAGCAGGTTAAGGCGTATGGCTTTGACGCGGTTGGTTTTTTTGATGATTGGGGCACGCAGAGCAGCCTCATGATCTCGCCGGCAATGTGGCGCTCGTTTTTCAAACCGCGCTATCAAGCGCAGTTTCAGCTTGCCCATGAGCAGGGTTTGGACGTGTATTTCCACTGCTGCGGCCAGATCAAGGAAATTATTCCCGACTTGATCGAAATCGGCGTGGATATTTTGAATTTGAGCCAGCCCAATCTATATGACAAAGAGGCGCTGGGAAAGGATTTTCGGGGAAAGGTATGCTTTTTGTGCCCTATCAGTTATCAAACCACTTCGCTTTTTGGCACGAGGGAAGAGATTGAGGCTGAAGCCGCTGCGCTCACCCGCTCCTTGGGATGTCTTCGGGGCGGATTCATCGGATACGTGGAGGAGTATCATTCCATTGGACTGTCGGAAGAGAACTATCAGAATTGCATTCGGGCCTTTCAAGATAATGGGATATACCGGTAGGGGTCCGATGTGGAAGGATTGAATGGACACACACGGCAGCATCTTCATTGTGATAAAATAAACTTATTGAAAAATAATGATTGCGAGGTTTCTGTCGATTCAAAATTCTTGTTTTTCTTTAAAAAAGCCTTGCAATCAAAAAACCCATACCGTATAATACCCTTGTTGTCTGTTCAGGGGTGAAGCGGTAAGTTGCCGCCATGGCCATGGCGGGTAATTATCGTGGACCAGCCCGATAATCGGGCGACGGGCTTGGGAAAAGTCTGAAGGAGGTAAAAAAATGGCCAACCAGAAGATCCGTATCAAACTCAAGGCGTATGAGCACAACCTGATCGATCAATCCTCCGAGCGGATCGTGGAAACAGCGAAGCGGACTGGCGCGCGTGTATCGGGCCCCATTCCTCTTCCCACGGAGAAGGAAATCATCACCATTCTGCGGGCTCCCCACAAATATAAGGACAGCCGCGAGCAGTTCGAAATGCGCACCCACAAGCGCCTGATCGACATTCATAACCCCAATCCGCGCACGGTAGACGCCATGATGAAGCTGGATCTTCCTGCCGGTGTTGAAATTGAAATCAAGCTGAACAATTAAGCAGGAGGTACGACGATCATGAAAAAAGCGATCATTGGGAAGAAGATCGGCATGACACAGATCTTCACCGACGACGGCCGCCTCGTGCCAGTCACCGTGATCGAGGCGGGACCCTGCCCGGTGGTGCTGAAAAAGACCGTAGAATCCGACGGCTACAGTGCCGTTCAAGTGGGCTTTGACACCCTGCCCGAAAACCGCGCCAAGAAGCTGGTTAACAAACCCCTAACCGGCCATTTTAAGAAAGCCGGCGTGGCCCCCGCCCGCCGCTTGCGTGAACTCCGGTTGGACAATGCGGCCCAGCTGGAAGTGGGGGTCGAACTGACGGTGGCTCAATTTACGCCGGGCGAAAAAATAGACGTTTCCGGTATCAGCAAGGGACACGGGTTTACGGGTGCCATTCAGCGCTGGAACCAGCATACAGGCCCCATGTCCCACGGCTCCAAGTATCACCGGGGCGTAGGTTCAATGGGCGCCAACTCCGACCCCTCCCGGGTTTTTAAAAACAAGCACATGCCAGGTCATTACGGGTCGGAGCGCGTAACCATACAGAATCTGGAAATCGTCCGGGTGGATGAGGAGCGCAACTTGCTTCTCATCAAGGGCGCAACGCCCGGCCCAAACGGCGGCCTTCTTTTGGTGCGTAACACCTGTAAGGCGTAAGCGTCATGGACCCTGTATTGCTAAGGAGGATAATGATTCATGCCAAAGACTGCACTATATAATATGGAAGGCGCTGCCATAGGCGAGGTGGATTTGAGCGAAAGCCTTTTCGCGGCCCCTGTTAACACCGCGGCCATGCACTTGGTTGTGCGCTCCATTCTGGCCAATAAACGCCAGGGAACGCAGAGCGCGTTGACCCGTGGCGAGGTTCGCGGAGGCGGGCGGAAAATCTACCGACAAAAGGGCACTGGAAACGCGCGGCATCACAGCAACCGGGCGCCCCAATTCAAGCACGGCGGCGTCGTGTTTGCTCCCAAGCCGCGCGATTATACGATCCACGTTCCGAAGAAGGTACGCCGACTGGCCTTTCAGAGCGCAATGACCAGCAAGCTGAACGCAGGCGACATCATTGTGGTGGACGCTATTTCCCTCCAAGAAGCAAAAACCCGTCTGGTGGCAAGAATGCTTGGCAACTTTTCCCTTGCCGGCAACACCATGCTGGTGCTTCCCGGCCGGGACGAGACCATCGTACGCGCCGCCGGCAACATTGCCAAGCTGCAAACCTTGTATGTGAACACCCTGAACGTGTACGATATTTTGCGGGCCGGAAAGATCATCCTGACGAAGGATGCCCTTGCAGGCGTAGAGGAGGTTTACGCATGAAAGATCCCCATGACATCATCCTGCGTCCCGTACTGACGGAAGCCTCCTACGCGGGCTTCGGTGATAAGAAATACGTGTTTGAGGTGTTGCGCACCGCCAGCAGGACGGAGGTAAAGCTGGCGCTGGAGGCGGTTTTCAAAGGTGTGAAGGTAAAAAAGGTGAATACCCTCCGGACTCTTGGAAAGATCAAGCGGCAGGGTAAGACCTCCGGCCGCACCCGTGAGATTAAAAAGGCCTACGTGACGCTCACAGAAGACTCCAAGCCCATCGAGTTCTTCGAAGGCATGGCCGAGTAAAGCAGGGAGGATAAGACAGAATGGCTATTAGAGCTTACAAGCCGACCTCGCCCGCTCGCCGTTTTATGTCGGTGCTGACGTACGAGGAGATCACTACCGACAAACCATTGCGTTCGCTGCTGGAACCCAATAGGAAGCACGCAGGCCGCAACAAGCAGGGCAAGATCACCGTCCGCCATCAGGGCGGCGGCAATAAGACCATGTACCGCATCATTGATTTTAAGCGCGATAAACATGGCATCCCCGCCAAGGTGGCGACCATCGAATATGACCCCAACCGAAGTTCCTTCATCGCACTGCTGCACTACGTGGACGGCGAGAAACGCTACATCCTGGCGCCCATGGGTATCCAGGTGGGGGATCGGGTGGTCAGCGGCCCTGGCGTAGACATCAAACCCGGCAACGCGTTGCCCATCCAGAGTATACCGGTGGGTACGCTGATTCACAACGTGGAACTAAAGCCCGGCCGGGGAGGCCAGTTGGTCCGTTCCGCCGGGTTAAGCGCTCAACTGATGGCAAAGGAAGGCAAGTACGCCCAGGTGCGCCTGCCCTCCGGCGAGGTGCGCAAGGTGCCTGTGAACGCCATGGCTTCCATTGGGGCTGTGGGCAATGCTGATCACGAGAACGTCCGCATCGGTAAGGCAGGCCGCATGCGTCACATGGGCGTACGGCCCACGGTTCGCGGCGTGGTCATGAATCCGTGCGATCATCCGCATGGCGGCGGCGAAGGCAAGAGCCCCGTCGGCATGCCCGCTCCCGTCACCCCTTGGGGAAAGGTGGCATTGGGCCTGAAAACCCGCAAGCATAAGAAGTATTCCAACGCTATGATCGTGAGGCGCGCGGGCAAGTAACCCCTGGAATTCATGAGGCTGCCCGAAAGGCGGCCAGCGCCCGAATCCGGCGAAGCCGAAGGGAGCGCGTACCCGCTGCGCCGAAAGCGTGGGGCGGGCGAACAAGGAAGGAGGAAGCCATAATGAGCCGTTCCGTAAAGAAAGGTCCTTTCGTAGCGGAGACTTTGATGAAGAAGATCACCGAAATGAACCATTCCGGCAAGAAGGCCGTCGCGAAAACCTGGTCGCGTGCGTCGACGATTTTCCCGGATTTTGTGGGGCATACCATCGCCGTACATGACGGCAGGAAGCATGTTCCCGTTTATATTACAGAAGATATGGTTGGTCACAAGCTGGGCGAATTCGCCCCCACGCGGACGTATCGCGGTCATGCCGGCGAGAAATCCACCGGCAGAAAGTAAGCGGAAGGAGTGAGTTCAATGGCAACCAATTCTCAAAAAAAAGCGCAAGCTCACATGGCGGCCCGCGACACACGCCCTGCCGCCCATGCCAGGTACGTACGCATCGCTTCCCGCAAGGTGAAGATCGTCATCGACCTGATCCGCGGCAAGGATGTGGATGACGCCCTCGATATCCTCCAGTTCACCCCCAAGGCTGCGGCTCCGGTGGTGCACAAGCTGCTTTCCAGCGCCATCGCAAACGCCGTCAACAACAGTGAGTTGGACCGAAAAACCCTCTACATCGCCGAAGTATACGCCAACCCCGGCCCCACGCTGAAGCGCTATGTAGCCCGTTCCCGCGGCAGCGCATCCCCGATCTTGAAGCGCACCAGCCACATCAGCGTGGTGTTGGACCAAAAGTAATCCAAGGGAGGTTTATCAATGGGTCAGAAAGTAAATCCCCACGGTGCTCGCGTTGGCGTGATCTACAATTGGAGCACCCGCTGGTACGCCGGCAAGAAGGACTTCGCGAATAACCTTGTCGAGGATCATAAACTTCGCGAAATGCTGAAGGAAAAGTATTACTCCACCGGTATCAGCCATATTGATATTGAACGCAGCGCTAACCGAATCACAGTTAACATCTTTACCGCCAAACCCGGCATGATTATCGGGCGGGGCGGAGCGGGCATTGAGGCTTTAAAGCGTGATATTGAGGCTTTTTTAGGCAGGCCCGCAAACATCAATATCATGGAAATCAAGACGCCCGATACCAACGCCCAACTGGTGGCCGAGAACATCGCTCAGCAGTTGGAGAAACGCATCTCTTTCCGCCGCGCCATGAAGCAGAGCATGCAGAGGGCTATGCGCGCCGGAGCGAAGGGTATGAAAACCAATGTAAGCGGACGCTTGGGCGGGGCGGACATCGCCCGCACCGAGCATTACCACGAAGGTTCCATCCCCTTGCAGACGCTTCGTGCAGATATTGATTACGGCTTTGCGGAAGCCAGGACCACTTATGGCCGCTTGGGCGTCAAAGTGTGGGTTTATAAGGGGCAGAAACTTCCCAAACCCAAGAAAACGCCGGCCCAGGGCGCTGGCGAAGGAGGAAAATAAGCGATGTTGATGCCTAAAAGAGTCAAGCGCCGCCGGGTTTTCCGCGGACGCATGAAGGGCAAAGCCACGCGCGGCAATTTCCTCGCCTATGGGGAATTTGGCCTGATTGCCATGGAACCCGCGTGGGTTACCAGCCAGCAGATCGAAGCTGCCCGTATTGCGCTCACCCGTTATACCAGGCGTGGCGGCCAGGTATGGATCAAGATTTTCCCGGACAAACCCGTAACCGAAAAGCCCGCTGAAACCCGTATGGGCAGCGGTAAAGGTTCCCCGGAATATTGGGTGGCGGTGGTGAAGCCCGGCCGCGTGCTGTTTGAAATCGCAGGCGTATCCGAGGAGGTTTCCCGGGAAGCCCTGCGCCTGGCCGCCCATAAGCTGCCCTTAAAAACCAAGTTTATCAAGCGGGACGACAAAACCGAAGCGGGTGGTGAAGCAAAATGAAGGCAAAAGAGCTTGTAACGCTCAACAGGGACGAGCTGGAAAGCAAGGTTCGGGATCTGAAGGAAGAGCTGTTCAACCTTCGTTTCCAGCTTGCCACGGGCCAGCTGCAAAACACCATGGTCATCCAGGGCGTAAGGCGCGACATTGCCCGCTGCATGACCGTCCTCCGTCAACAAGAACAGAAAGAAGCCCAGTGAAGGCTTAGACTTTTAAGAAGGAGGCAGCCGCTTCGATGTCTGAACAAAGAGGACTCCGCAAGACCCGCGAGGGCGTGGTCGTCAGCGATAAAATGGACAAGACCATCGTGGTGGAAATCAAAACCCGCGTGCGTCACCCGCTGTATGGCAAGATCATGAACCAAACCAGCAAGCTGAAGGCTCATGATGAAAAGAATGAGTGCGGGATCGGCGACCGGGTTCGTGTGATGGAAACCCGGCCATTGAGCCGCGAAAAGCGCTGGCGCTTGGTAGAAATCCTAGAAAAAGCCAAATAGCGAGGCCGTCGCCCTGTATCCGCTTCCCGATTTTTCTCGAAGGAGGTATCCCTTATGATCCAGCCGCAAACACGACTGAAGGTGGCCGATAATTCCGGCGCCAAGGAAATTATGTGTATCCGCGTACTTGGCGGTTCCTTCCGCCGGGCCGGTTCCATCGGCGACGTGATCGTGGCAAGCGTAAAAAGCGCCAATCCTGGCGGCACCGTGAAAAAAGGCGAGGTGGTCAGAGCCGTGATTGTACGCATGCACAAGCAGAAGCGCCGCCCGGACGGCAGCTATATCCGTTTTGACGACAACGCCGCCGTAATCATCAACGATCAGAAAATGCCCCGTGGTACCCGCATTTTTGGACCCGTAGCCCGTGAGCTGCGTGAGAAGGATTATATGAAAATCGTCTCGCTGGCGCCCGAAGTGCTTTGATGGAGGATGAATGATGAACAAGGTTCATGTGAAATCGAACGATCAGGTAGTTGTCCTTTCCGGCCCCAAGGGAATCAAGGGCGAGCAGGGGAAGATCCTGACCGTATTCCCCAAGACCGGCCGGGTGGTGGTGGAAGGCGTGGCTTATGTCACCAAACACCAAAAACCCAGGCGGCAAGGGCAGCAGGGCGGTATCTTCCAAAAGGAGCGCGCCGTGGACGCTTCCAATGTGATGCTGATTTGTCCACACTGCGGCCAAGCCACTCGCGTCTCTCGCCGCATCCTGGAGGTAGAGCGCCAGGACGGCAGCAAAAAAAACAAGTCCATCCGCGTATGCAAGCGTTGCAAAGCGGATATCGACTGAGGGGGTACGGCAAATGACAACAAGACTGAAAGAAAAATACCAAAATGAAGCCGTGCCTGCCCTCATGCAGAAATTCGGCTACAAGAATGTTAACCAGGTCCCCAAGCTCCATAAAATCGTGATCAACATGGGCTTAGGCGACTGTAAGGATAACCCTAAGGGGCTGGAAACGGCTACGAGCGAGCTGGCCGTCATCTCCGGTCAGAAGCCGCTGGTGACCAAGGCTCGCAAGTCCGTGGCGAACTTCAAGGTCCGCCAGGGTATGTCCATCGGCGCGAAGGTGACCCTTCGCGGAGAGCGTATGGAGCAGTTTATGGACAAGCTGGTGAATATCGTTCTCCCCCGGGTGCGCGACTTCCGCGGTGTAAGCGACAAAGCCTTTGACGGTCGCGGCAACTACGCCCTGGGGGTCCGGGAGCAGTTGATTTTCCCCGAGGTCGATTACGATAAAGTTGATAAGATCCGCGGGATGGAGATGATTTTTGTCACTTCGGCAAATACCGATGAGGAATGCAAGGAATTGCTTCAGCTGCTCGGCATGCCGTACGCTCAGTAAGCCAGGGAAGGGAGATATCATCGTGGCCAAGACAAGTATGAAAATCAAGCAATCCTTAAAGCCCAAGTTCTCTACCCGCGCTTACACCCGGTGTCGGTTATGCGGCCGTCCCCATGCGGTGCTTCGCAAGTATGGCGTTTGCCGTATTTGTTTTAGAGAGCTGGCCTATAAGGGCCAAATCCCCGGTGTCCGCAAGGCCAGTTGGTAAGCGGGAAAGAACGGAAGGAGGTTCTATCATGGTTGTGAATGATCCCATCGCCGATATGCTGACCCGCATCCGCAATGCGCAGATTGCCAAGCATGACTCCGTTGTTGTGCCCGCAAGCAATGCAAAAAAAGCCATCGCGAAGATTCTTTTGGCGGAAGGCTATGTGAAATCAGTAGATTTTGTTGCCGATGGTCCCCAGGGCAACATCAAGATCGCCCTGAAATATGTAAGCGGTAAAAAACAGCCTGTCATCGCGGGTCTGAGGCGCATCTCGAAGCCAGGTTTGCGGGTGTATGCCCGTTCTGAAGAATTGCCCAAGGTATTAGGCGGACTGGGTATCGCCATCATCAGCACCAGCAAAGGGTTGATGACGGACAGGGAGGCCCGTAAAAAGATGATCGGCGGGGAAGTACTCGCCTATGTCTGGTAAACCGACACGCAATGGAGGTGTTTGAAGCATGTCTCGAGTCGGAAAACTTCCGATCACAGTCCCGGCGGGCGTGACGGTGAAGGTGGATAAAGCGAATGCCGTAACGGTCAAGGGCCCCAAGGGCACCCTGACCCAGGATGTACACCCCGATATCACCCTCAAGCAGAAGGATGGCATCCTCACGCTGGAGCGTCCTAGCGACGGTAAAACCCATAGGGCGATGCACGGTCTGTACCGTTCCTTGGTCAATAATATGGTGGTGGGCGTCACCACGGGTTTTTCCAAAACCCTCGAGTTGGTGGGCACGGGGTACCGGGCTCAGGCAGAAGGCCCCAAGCTTACCATTAACATCGGTTATTCCAACCCGGTGGTCGTGCAGGCTCCGGAAAACATCAATTTTGAAACGCCCGTCCCCACTAAAATCGTGGTGTCGGGCATCAGTAAGCAGCAGGTTGGCAACCTTGCCGCCGATATACGCGCCATTCGTAAGCCGGAGCCCTATCTGGGCAAGGGCATCAAGTACGAAAACGAGCGTATTCGCCGCAAGGAAGGCAAGGCCGGCAAGTAACAGGAAGGGGAGAGAACGCATATGTATAAGAAGCGCGACCGTAACGCGGACCGGCGCGTCCGCCATGCCCGCGTGCGCAAAAAGATCAGCGGAACCCCGGAGAAGCCGCGTCTTTGCGTATACCGCAGCCTAAACAACATTTACGCCCAGGTGATTGACGACGTGAAGGGCGTTACGCTGGCGGCCGCCTCCACCCAGGAGAAGGGCGTGCTGACGCAAGTGAAGGACATCAACAAAAAGGACGCTGCGAAGATCGTTGGCAAGCTGGTTGCCGAGCGTGCGGCCAAAGCGGGCGTCAAAACCGTGGTGTTTGACCGGGGTGGCTATGTGTACACAGGCCGTGTCGCCCAGTTGGCCGCCGGGGCCCGCGAAGCCGGGCTTGAATTCTGAGGTAGGAGGGAAGACGCATGCAACGCATGGAGCAGGTCAGCGAATTTAAAGAGAAGCTTGTGGCCGTCAATCGTGTTACAAAGGTGGTAAAGGGCGGCCGCAATTTCCGCTTTTCTGCGCTGGTGGTGGTGGGTGATGGAAAAGGACGCGTGGGAGCGGGCATGGGCAAAGCCACTGAAATTTCCGAAGCGATCCGAAAGGGCGTGGAGGATGCTAAAAAGCATCTGATTGATGTTCCGATCGTGAACACCACCATCCCCCATGACTCCATCGGCCGCTTTGGCACGGGCAAGGTGGTGCTGCTTCCCGCCCCGGAAGGCACCGGCGTGATCGCCGGCGGCGCAGCCCGCGCGGTGCTGGAGCTGGCGGGCGTGAAGGATATCCGCACCAAGAGCTATGGCACCAACAACAAAATCAACATGGTCAAGGCAACGATTGAAG
>Ga0082212_10011007_pt1 | contig 11506 bp, 7 predicted proteins | sample TergutNt197P3_FD_71548 | JGI IMG/M metagenome (GOLD analysis project Ga0082212, IMG submission 71548) | Neocapritermes taracua P3 segment gut microbial communities from Petit-Saut dam, French Guiana - Nt197 P3 | ecosystem: Host-associated > Arthropoda: Insects > Digestive system > Gut ... | reverse complement strand
ACCTGCATCGAATCGGCAGGCAGTTGAACGGAAAGTGTAAGTTTTTCCACGTGAATATCATCCAATAAGAATTTCCAGTTATTTTTTGTTGAAACAGTGTCGGGCGACGGGAAAGAGTCTATACGAATGGTCAGGTCTGTATCCGACAGTTTTAACCGGTTTATCATGGCTTCTTCATTGACAAGAGTAATGCCATCTGCATGTCCTTCCAGCGAGCCGATTGTTCCGTTCAGTTCCATGCCTTCTATCAATGATCGGGTGTGAATTCGGGCTTCTTCCAAATAGAATTTGCTTACAGACAAGTCTTTTTTCAACAATGGGGCAGGACGAAGATTGACGCGCAGTTCTTTCACGTATGCTATTGTATCAAGGTTAGCATCTGTTGCACACACATCCTGTAAAGTCAGATTTAAAGGATATGTCAACCTGAAATTGCCGACGTATAGCTGCATTCCGACAGATTCGGAAACAAACTGCGACACTTTCCGTGCCGCAAAATTCTGGACAGATGGAAGATACAAAAGGACGGCAATGATTAGCGCCAGTAATACAGGTATTAAAAAAAACAACCCTGCCCTTTTAAACCAGATTTTCACACGTTTTCTCATGCTTACTGTAATCGAGTAGATCGGGAGATTGCTTCCCCTGAGACCACCCTTTATTTTTTCGTTGGATTCATCTCTTTTAGCGCCGTTTCAAAAGCAGCGACTGCCTCATTCAGGGAACCGTAAAATTCGCCGCCGGCAGCATTTTTGTGTCCTCCTCCCTGAAAATAGGTGGAAGAAAACCGGTTGGCTGGAAAATCTCCCAACGACCGGAACGACATTTTAATGAAATCCGTATCTTCGCGTATAAATGCGGCGAATTGTATGCCTTCAATACTTAACGGCAGATTCGCAAGCCCTTCCGTATCTCCCGAAGTATAATAAAAACGGTTCAGTTCATCTAAAGACAGGGTAATTAATGCCGTTTGCTGTTTCGGATAGGTTTTCAATTTTCGATACAGGGAATAGCCCATTAAACGCATTCTGTTGAATGAGTATACCTGATATACATTTCTGTATATCGCATCCTTATCAATTCCTTTCTTGACTAATTCCGTGATGATGGTATAGAGGTGCGGACTATTCGAATTGAATGTAAACGAACCGGTGTCGGTCATCATTCCGGCGTAAATACATTCGGCGGCTTCTTTGTTGATATCATCGAATGATTTTAAGGCGCAGAGCAGACGAAAGACCATTTCGCCGGTAGACGACATTTCCGGACAGGAAAACGTCAGCCGACAAAAATCGGCAATATCCGGATGATGGTCGATCAACACTTTCCTTCCATCGGCAGCTTCAAGGAAAGGAGCTAATTTGCCGATACGTTTCAATTCGTTGAAATCAAGGCAGAAAATAACATCGGCTTCCCGTATGAGCCGTTCCGCATATTCCTTATGATGTTCGTACACGACGACGTCTTCCGTTCCGGGCATCCATTTTAGAAACGCAGGAAAATCATTGGGGACAACAACATTGACCGAATCTTTTCCTGTGACCGATAAAAAATGATACAGGCCTAACGAAGATCCGATAGCATCTCCATCGGGAGAGATATGGGTGATAATAACAAAGCGTTCACCTTTGTTTATATAAATTTCAAGTCTTTGAACGTCTTTTTCGTCAAAAATTTTAGTGAGCATAGTTGAATTTTTGTTGCGACAAAGATACGAAAAAAAATGAATGTGATTTCCTGTTATGCCTGTTTTTTCCACAATTTCCAATCAGTGCGACAGGCATTATCAAGGCACAAAGAAATCCCCCTGTTTCGACTGGCGAAGCGCAAACTGCCTGTTGACAAGCGCCGTAAATTCATGGTTTTTAAGTCCCCAGTCGGGGGCAATCAGCAGTTCTTTTGGCGACTGGGAAATAAACCGGTCGACGGCAATGCGCGGATTCAGGCGTTCCAAAAAATCAACCGCCAATTCAGCATATTCATGCGAAGTATAGAACTTGAACTGTTCGGGGTGCATGATAAATTCCTTTTCCATGGCCGTATGCCTGATGATTTGTAACTGGTGTAATTTAAGCGTATCGACAGGTAATGTTGAAATACGGTCTGCATGAGATACGATCACCTCTCTGCTTTCGCCGGGCAATCCCAAAATCAGGTGTGCGCCGACCGGGATACCCCGTTCATGTGTCCGCCGGATTGCGTCGACGGCCTGTTGAAAGGTATGTCCGCGATTGATTCGCCGAAGGGTGGCGTCCGAAGCGCTTTCGACGCCGTATTCAACCTGAATATAAACGCTTTCGGCAAGTTTGGCCAAATAATCCAGCAGTTCATCGGGCATACAGTCCGGCCGTGTGCCGATAACAAGCCCGACGACATCCTTACATTCCAATGCTTCGCCGTATTTTTGGATTAGTGTTTCCAGCGATGCGTAAGTATTGGTATAAGCCTGAAAATAGGCAAGATATTTCATGGCCGGATATTTATGTGCAAAAAAACGAATTCCCTCCTGCAGTTGTCCGGAAATACCGGAAGGCGAATGGCAATAATCGGGATTGAATGTCCGGCTATTGCAATAGGTACATCCGCCAACGCCAACCGTACCGTCTCTGTTCGGACATGTAAACCCTGCATTGACGGATACCTTTTGCACTTTGAACGGAAAACGCTTTCTCAGGTAATCGCCAAAATCGTAATAAGGTTTTGTTGCTGTCATCATGCAAATGTATATTTTTTTTTATCTTTGTAGCACAAATGATTTAATCGGAATATGAAAAAGACAGTTTTCTTTACAGTATTTCTGCTGTTTATCAGCGGGGTTTTTGCCCAAAACGGTGGCAAGAGAGTTGAGTTATCGGAAGTGATGGGCGCGACATTCCGTCAGGAAACGGAAGCCGGCGAACTGCGTTCCATGCCCGACGGCGAACACTATACCCAAATGAACGGGGAACGCACGATGATCGTCAAATATTCCTACCGTACCGGAAATCCGGTAGATACACTGTTTCATTCGAGGAGCGCCCGTGAATGTACATTTGATACGTTCGACGATTATGCGATCAGTTCGACAGGATACCGTATTTTAGTCTGGCGTGAGCGGGAATCCATCTATCGCCGGTCGTTCAGGGCGGAGGTGTTCGATTACGATGTACGCCGCAACATGGTCAAACCTCTTTCCGACGAGGGCGGAAAAGTGATGATTCCCACCTTTTCGCCGGACGGGAGGATGTGCGCTTTTGTGCGTAACAATAATATATGGATCAAGATGTTTGATTTTGAAGGCGCCGAAGTGCAGGTAACGAAAGATGGCGCTATCAACAGGATTATTAACGGAGCGACGGATTGGGTGTATGAGGAAGAATTTTCAGCAACCAGTCTGATGGCGTGGTCGTCCGACAGCGAGTATTTGGCGTATGTCCGTTTCGACGAGTCCGAAGTGTCCGAATATTCGATGCAAATATATGGCGACGGCATGTATCCGGATTATTACAATTTTAAGTATCCGAAAGCCGGCGAAAGAAATTCGACGGTTACGCTTCATTCCTATTGTGTGGAAACGAAAGATACTAAACTGTTGGATGCGCCGATTGACAAAGACGGATACATCCCCCGTATCGTTTTCACATCCGATCCCGAACAGTTGGCCGTGCTAACCTTAAACCGTCATCAGAGTATATTCAGCATGTATTACGTCAATCCCAAAAGCGGCGTGTTTCGTCTGATTCTGAAAGACGAAAACAAACGGTACATCGATTCCGACTGGCTGAATAATCTTCAGTTTTCGAAGAACGGATTTCTGTATGTAAGCGAGAAAGACGGCTATGCCCATATCTACCAGTATTCGACAACCGGCGTACAGCAACGTCAGGCGACTCGGGGGAATTGGGACGTCGTCAATTTGCTCGGTCTCGATGAAGCGACCAACACCGTATATTATGAATCGGCTGAGGAAAGCCCCTTGCGCAGGTCGGTGTATAAAGTAGATGGCAGAGGCGTGAAAACCCGTCTTTCGACGCAGGACGGAACAAACAGCGCTACGTTCAGCGCCAATTTTGCATATTATGTAAACCGGTATTCAACAGCCAATACGCCGGTTGCCATCACAGTGCACGAAACGAGAACCGGCAGGGCGCTGCGTACGCTTCAGGACAATGCGGCGCTCAAAGAAAAATTGAACGGCTATGCCTTCAAACCCAAAGAATTTATTACATTACAGACAGCCTCAGGCTACGAACTGAACGCGTGGATTGTCAAACCGTTCAATTTCGACGCATCGAAAACATATCCGGTAATGATATTTCAATACAGCGGTCCCAATTCCCAATCGGTTTTAGACCGTTTCGAGTTCGGCTGGGAGCAATATTTGGCAACGAACGGAATTATCTGTGTTGGCGTGGATGGACGGGGAACGGGAGCGCGGGGTGAGGAATTTCGTAAATGCACATATCTCAGGATGGGCGAACTCGAGTCAACCGATTTAGTTGAAGCCGCCCGGGCGCTGGCAGGACTGCCTTATATCGACGGCAATCGGTTAGGCGTCTGGGGATGGAGTTTTGGAGGCTATACCACCTTGATGGCCATGAGCGTTGGGAACGGCGCTTTTAAAGCCGGAATCTCGGTAGCTCCGCTGACAGACTGGCGTTACTATGATACGGTGTATACAGAGCGGTTTATGCGCACGCCGCAGGAAAATGAAAATGGATATACTATCACTTCGCCCATTCGGTTGGCAGGAAATCTGCAGGGCAAACTCCTGCTGATTCATGGAACGGCGGACGACAATGTGCATTTTAAACAGACATTGGATTACGCCGAAGCCCTCGTACAGGCCGGAAAACAATTTGATATGCATATCTACAGAGACCGCAATCATAACATTTCAGGCGGGAACACACGTTTGCATCTTTATACCAAAATGTCGATTTATCTCATGGATAATCTTTGATAAGAGAATCAGGATTAGACGAAAAAGATAACGTTCAATATTTTTCAAAAGCGCCCTTGGCAGATATGAGTTATGAGTTATGAGTTATGAGTTATGAGTTATGAGTTATGAGTTTTTTAAAACACAAAAGACACAAAGAAAACGCAAAGGGCACAAAAACACAACCCTTTGCTCCTTTGCGGTAAAAAAAGAAGTACACATTTAACTCATAACTCATAACTCATATCTACTAAGAGCGCCTCTGGAAAATAAGGGTTTTCTTAACTTTTAACTCATAACTCATAACTCATATCTACTAAGGGCGCGCTTGGAAAATCCGAATTTTTCATGTACGTTTGCATGAAAAAAACAGAGATGAACGCAGAAAATCCGCAGATTATCCGGTTGTCGGGGATTACGAAATATTATCAGGATGGCGAAAAAAATCAAAACCGCGTATTACGCGGCGTAGAGTTGTCTGTCGGAAAAGGTGAGTTTGTGGCTGTGAGAGGCGCTTCCGGTTCAGGGAAAACGACGCTTCTGTCGATTCTCGGTACGCTTCTGATGCCGGATTCGGGCAGCTACCTGTTTGACGGGCAGGAAATGAACGCTCACGGGGTTGATCATTCTGTTATTCGCAACCGGCATATCGGTTTTATGTTTCAGGATCATCGGCTGCTTCCGCAATTAACTGCGCTGGAAAATATCCTTTTACCTGTTTTGGCATACCGGCAAAAGGTCGACGCCGAAGAAGCCGACTATGCCCGCCGACTGATGGAATTAACGGGTGTTTCGAGGGTAGCCGGTCAGTATCCGGGTACCTTATCGGGAGGCGAAGCCGCTCGTGTCGCACTTTGCAGGGCTTTGTTGATGCAGCCTTTATTGCTTTTGGCGGATGAACCAACCGGTCAGCTCGATTCCGGAAATTCACAAAAAATCGGCCTGCTGTTAGCGGAAATGAACAAAACCCTGCATACCACCATCGTGATGGTGACACACTCGGACGAAATGACTTCGGCAGCTCATCGGACATTCATGCTTAGGGAAGGGGTATTGATATAATTATGAATTATGAATTATGAATTATGAATTATGAATTATGAATTATGAATTATGAATTATGAATTACGAATGACGAATGGTCTAACTATTTTATCGCAATTATTATGAGGTGAATATCAACACGCTGAAAACAAGAAACAGGAATTTCTTTACCCGTTATTACAGACTGGTATCTTTTGCCGTGATAATCACTACTGCCGTGATAACCGGCAGTTTGGTGATTGGCGATTCCGTGCGATCCACATTGGTGAACAGGGTCCATGACCGGCTGGGAAGTACTGAAACGGTCATCTTTTCCATGCAATCTTTTATGGACAGTTCCTTTGTTCATCATCCGTTATTTGAAGGACATACGCGCTCTCTGCTGGTAACTGACGGTTTTGTTTCCCGGTCGGGACGGTTGATTCCGGTGATGGTTTGGGGAGTGAACGACATGTCCATTTCCCGCGGTAAAGCCCGTATCAACCCAAGCCTGGCCAAAGAACTGAATATCCCGTACCTCGCACCCCGTACCTCGCAGCCTTCGCCTCTTCCGGACGATATTGTACTGCGCCTTCCGGCTACGGGTCTGATACCTTCCGGCTCACTGTTTGTAACGGATAACTATACCGCCGGTATGCGGCTTTCATTCGACGGCATAGTCGATGTGAAACAACATGGAAACCTGAGCCTGAAGAATGAGCAGGCGCTTCCGTTGAATATTTTTGTTAACCGCGACGAGTTGGCAGAGGTGATTGAAATTCAAGGAAAAGTCAATCTGTTGCTGAGCGACCGGATGATCCCGACCGACGATTTGGATAAAGCATGGAGTCCTGCTGTTTCCGGAATAAAAACAGCGATGAAAGACGGGTTCATAGAAATCACTTCCGACAGAATTTTTATGCAGGAAGATGTAGTTCAGGCAATAAGCCGCCACAACCAACAGCCAAACCGCCTGTTTTCCTATCTGGTAAATACCATCGAGCATGCAGGTCGCACGATACCGTATTCATTTGTGACGGCGATGGATCAATACCGTGGCTATACGTTACATTCGGACGAAATCATCCTGTCCGATTACACAGCCCGACGTCTCGGAGTCAGGGAAAATGATACGCTGTCACTGACCTTTTATACTTCACAAAATCTGAAAACACTTTATACGGACGCCGTTAAGCTATGTGTAAGCCGGATTGTTCCCCTGCAGGAACTTGCCGCCGACCGGGGATTAAGCGCCGATTTTCCAGGTTTATCCAACGTGGAACGATGTACGGACTGGAACGCCGACCTGCCAATAGATATGACGTTGATAACAGATGAGGACGAAATTTATTGGGAAGCATGGAATACTACCCCCAAAGCCATTATCCCTTACGGAGCAGTGGCTGAGAAATGGAGTAATTCGTTTGGGAGCGCTACGGCGTTACGGGTAGCCCTCCCAAGCCCCCCGAAAGGAGGGGATGTTGGCGGCAGTACTGATACAGCAATCGTTCTCCCCCCTTTCGGATGGGTAGGAGGAGGACTGCAGTTGACTCATCCCCGCGAAACAGCCTTTCAGGCAGCCCAAAACGGAGTTGATTTCTCCGGTTTATTTCTTTCATTGGGATTCTTTATTATCCTGTCGGCTGTATTACTGATGCTGGCGCCTCTGTCCGAAATGTTATATCAAAGAAAAGACGAAACAGCGTTAATGTATTCGTTGGGATATACCCCCAGGCGAATCACCAAAATATACTGGTTAGAATCGGCGCCTGTCGTTTTATGGTCGTCGGTTGCGGGAGTTGCAGCCGGACTGATCTATACATGGTTTGTGTTGTTTCTTTTGGGGACGGTCTGGAAAGGAGCGACCCATACGGAAGGATTTATGGTTTATCCGCATATTCAAACGATTCTGACAGGTTTACTGTCCGGTATACTGGCGTCTGCGGGTCTGCTTCGGATGGCGTTGGTACGTTCATTAAAAAGTACAGTACGACGCAAAAAACAGCAAACACGCGCTACGCACAGGAAACTTGTTCCGGCTGTGCTGGTTAGCCTGATGGTAGTGTTGACCGTTCTTGTCAATTCGGCCTTTATCCAGTCTGCCGTGCTTTTTGTGCTGGTGGGCGTTTTTTTCCTGGGCGCGACAGCCTTGTGGGGCGATTATCTGATTGGCCGCGACGGATCATTGTCGGACAAACCCTTTATGTCAGCCGGTCTTGTCCGGGCGATGCTGTTTGCCGGCCGGAAGCAGGCCATGCTGTCATTTTTCTCGCTTGCGATGGGCGTGTTTATTGTATTTTCGGTCGGTCTGAACAGGCAGGGATTTGCCGACAGTTCGCAAATTACAACAGGGACGGGAGGCTATTCGCTGTGGTGTGAAAGCGCCGTGCCGGTCTACCATAATCTATCCACTTCGTTGGGACGCGAAAAGCTTGCCCTGACCGAATTGCCTGCCGATGCCGAAGTATTGCAGTTCTTTCGATACAGCGCCGACGACGCAAGCTGTTTGAATCTGAACAAGGTAAGCGTTCCGACTGTGCTCGGAGTCGATATGGAGCGACTGAGCCGGAGCCATTTCGCCATCAACAGGACGCTTGACCGGAATGATGCGGAAAATCGATTTGAAGCGTTCCGCCATCGCGCCGATTCCGTTTATCCGGTTTTGGTGGATGAGACCGTTCTTACCTGGGGGCTATCTTTAAAGCTCGGCGACACGATTGTCTATAAAGGAAGCAAGGGGCAAAACGCCGTTCTTCGTCTGGCAGGTACGCTTCGTAATTCGATATTTCAGGGGAATATTCTGATGGATCAACATTTATTCTCGGAAATATGGGACGAAATAGCCGGAAGCGAAGTGATGTTGCTCAAGGTCAGCGAAGACGAAACGGATAGCGTCAAAATGTTGGTATCGCAGGCGTTGAGTAATTATGGCGTCAATGCGATGACCACAAACGACCGGTTGAAAATGTTTTACAGCGTGACGGATACGTATCTGACTATTTTCCTGATGCTTGGAAGTGTTGGGTTATTGCTTGGGATCATGAGTTTTATCATTGTGATACGCAAAAACCTCGCTTCACGGCGACAGGAGATTCACGTATACCGTTCGCTTGGTTTTCCGGATCGAAAGATTGCAGGTTTTCTGTATGTGGAAAACAGCATCGTTCCTTTTTATGCGATTGGCGCAGGTTTCGTTGGGGCATTTCTTGCCGCAGGCGGGGGAATTGCGCATGTAAGCGGATGGCTCTTGTTGATTTCATTCAGCTTCACAATACTGTTTGCAGGATGTATATCAGTGTTTATCAAAAGAGTTGTGGATATGGTAATGAAGACAGGTTAAACCTGTCGGAATAGTTGAGACTAAAAACTGATAATTAAAAACTAATGAAGGTACTTTTTATCATTCCCGGATCGGGCGATTCGTTTTATTGCGGCAACTGTTTTCGTGATAGCCTCCAAGCGTCGGCATTGCGAAAAGCCGGACATGAGGTTGTTGTGATGCCGCTGTATCTGCCGCTGACCGACCGGACGTTTCAGGCGGATACTCCCCTGTTTTTTCCGGCAACAACCTTTTACGTTGCAAACAGTTTTTTCCGCAAGCGGTCGATGCCTGTATGGATGGGACAATTGTTCGGTTCAAAATCAGCCCTGAGACTGGCCGCCTCTTTCGCAGGCAGCACTTCGGCAGACGGGATGGAAGGTATGACGCTCTCCATGATTTATGGAGATGACCGCGCTTTTCTCGAACAGGTCGATAGCCTGATTGACTGGATAGAAAATCACGAACAGCCTGATATTATCCATTTTTCAAGTTCGTTGTTGACAGGGATAGCGAAAGCCATCAAACAACGGATTCAGATACCTATTGTGTGTTCATTGCAGGATGAGGAGGTTTGGATTGACAGTCTGAAAGCAAAATTTTCGGATATTGCATGGAAAGGTATTCTGGATAATATCAGGTATGTTGACAAGTTTATTACGACGAGCGATTTTTACCGGAACGTAGCGCTGTCCAAAATCCCTCAGTTTCGGGATATCGAGGTAATATATCCGGGCGTCGTGATCGATCAATACGCATCCGACAACTATCCGACTTACCCCGTGATCGGATACTTTTACCGTATGAGCCAAATGAACGGTCTGGAAATCCTGGCAGACGCTTTTGTAAAATTGAAAAACAGCAATACAATACCCAACCTGAAGCTAAAAATCGGGGGCGGTTATACCTCGCACGACAGAAGGTTTGTCCGGGCTATCCGGAAGAAATTATTTCCTTATGCGGACGATGTAGAGATCAAAGAGGGATACCGGCTTGAATACCATACACAGTTTTACAAGGAGATATCCGTCATTTGCGTACCTGTTACGTTTGACGAGGGCGTTGGTTTATATCTTTGCGAGGCGTTTGCCGCCGGTCGGCCTGCTGTCGAACCGGCTACCGGATCGTTTGTGGAAGTAGTAGAAGATGCAGGGGTGGTTTATTCGCCAAACGACAGCGATGCACTGGCCAATGCCTTGGAAAAACTGTTGACCGACCCGACCCTCTACCAAACCTGCTGTCAAAAAGCGCTACAACTGTCAAAAAACCGCTACAACAGCTGCGTCCTGGCAGAACAATTAGCGCGTTTGTATAGAAATGTAATTACGAATTACGAATTACGAATTACGAATTGAACCTTACACCCTTCTTACTTTTCTTTTTTCATCCTGTTTTCGAAAATAAAAGAGATCGGCAACCCTGACATTAGACAGATTTTCACCAATCTGTATTTTAATGCGTAAAAATTTGCGTAATTTGTGTAATTTGCGTTCTAAGTTTAAAAATTGTTCAAAAAAAAACGTACAAATCTAAATCTACAAGCGTAAAATTTAGTATCTTCGCGGCTGCTTTTATTGAATAATTAAAATCATTGCTTATGAAGCATTTCATAAAAACGAAAAAAGGATTGGACATTGCCCTGCAAGGGAAGGCTGAGGAAACGATTTGCAATGTGATGCCGTCGGAAGAAATGGCTTTAGTGCCCGATCATTTTCACGGTGTTATTCCTAAAATGGCGGTTAAAGAGGGCGAACAGGTGAAAGCAGGCTCGGTACTGTTTTACGACAAAAATGCCCCAATGGTAAAATTCACTGCCCCTGTAAGCGGTGTTCTATCGCGCATTGAACGTGGCGAACGCCGTAAAATCCTGTCGATACGCATCACGCCGTCTGCTAAAATGGAGTATAAAAAGTTCACTGTTCCGGACGTAAACAAAGCATCGGCAGAAAAAATAATGGAACTGCTTTCAAATGCGGGTATGTTGCCGTTTATCAAACAGCGCCCCTTTGACGTTATTGCCGACACAACGCATTCGCCTAAAAACATCTTCGTATCTGCTTGGGACACTGCACCTTTGGCGCCTAACTACGAGTTTGTTTTAAAAGGACAAAGCGTCGATTTCCAAAAAGGAATAGACGTTTTGACGCGATTGACAGACGGAAAAGTGTTTGTCGGTATAAAGCACAATTCCAATAGCGCCGAACTGCGAATGTTGAAAAATGCCGAACTGATTGAGTTGAACG
>Ga0082212_10011006_pt1 | contig 11506 bp, 7 predicted proteins | sample TergutNt197P3_FD_71548 | JGI IMG/M metagenome (GOLD analysis project Ga0082212, IMG submission 71548) | Neocapritermes taracua P3 segment gut microbial communities from Petit-Saut dam, French Guiana - Nt197 P3 | ecosystem: Host-associated > Arthropoda: Insects > Digestive system > Gut ... | reverse complement strand
TATATCTTTTTCTGATAACCAGTTTGGAAATTCAATCAAGCCTGGTAAAAGTTTAACAATGACAGTACAAGCTGGAAGCGGATATATTCGATTTAAGTATCAAATAAATTATTCCATCAGTGCCAGAACTAAAGAACTACTTGTTGTAGAAAAAAATGAACAAAAAGAATTTATTTTTCTCGACACTACTATTGTTTTTAATGTAAATAACACAAACAGTAGCGGCACACTTGCTTATATTGCACCACAAATAGGACCTGGTGGCGGTTTTGTTTTTTTTGCCGGAGACGGGCAATATAAGGAATGCAGTGGAGAACTTAACCCGGTTGCAGGATTCAATTGGATGGATGCAGTATCAAAATCTTTTGAGTATCGTGGTGGAAATTTTTACGATTGGTATCTTCCCGATAAATTGGAATTGGATTTAATATATACAAATTTACATCGTAAAGGTATTGGAGGGTTTTTTCCTGATACATATTGGAGTTCAACAATAGACTCTTATGCTTCTGTAAAAGATTTCAGAACTGGCTCTTGGGTTAGTAGCGGCTACAACAGTCTTTTGAGTCTTCACAGGGTTCGTGCTGTTCGAGTATTTACACGTTAAAAATGGTGAAAAAAATGGGGCTTTTAGCACAATCGGTACGGCATTTAGCACAAAACATAGCTTTTATTTTGTTGTGTGTCATTATGATCTCCTGCGATTCTGATAAAGACGATAATGGCGGCAATGACCCTACACTTTCCAGAGTAACTTTTTTTAACAATTCGTCTTATTCTGTTGATATATTTTACAATTTTAATCCGCAGTTTTTTGATCCAACTACATTTATAGGTACAGTCGATACAATCAGCAGAAAACTTGAAGTGCTGGTTCCCGCAAGTTCGGATCTGTTTCTGGGGGATACTTTTTATCTGCGCTATAAAATTCTTTTGGCAGACAGCTATGAAACAGGTACTACTAATTTATTCATTCATGCCGAACGAACAATGTCTAACATACAATTTGTTTTAGAAAGCGGCCGCAGTTACACTAAAACCATTGAAGACCCGCCTGTTAACGAACTACGGTTTGTAAACGGCATTATCAGGGTACAAAATCTAACAAATAGCCAACTTTGGGTTGAAAACCACGGTGAAATATTATCTCAATTGAGTCGTGAAACTGCCTGGTTCACTTCCGGACAAATTGGTTTTTTTGAGCTAACCCTGCCCTTTCTGGCAGAATCCTGGCCAATGAATTTTTTACAATCCCGTGATAGCCAAGGTAACCGCACCTCCTTCCCCCCGTTCGAAATGGAACGCGGTAAGTTATATAGTTTTGAGATCAGGAATACAGGTATTAGTGGTCCTAAGGTTGACCCTATTAACCCATTAGCATTTTAAAGAGGATATACGCATACATATAGGAGAAACTTATGAAAAAAATCATTATACTACAGACAATTTTTATACTGTTTTTTTTGGCTTGTGATGATGAAAGTAATGACATTATTGAAATAACAAAATTAACAATAAAAAATGAGTCTAGTTATGAATTACTTGATGTTCTCTGGAATAATATTTCTTTTGTCAACGAACAGAATGATAGTATAATAAGACCTGGTACGAGTATAACTATGCCTGTTCAAGCAGGAAGCGGTTTTATTCGTTTTAAGCCAAAATTTAATCCTGTTAATATTCGTACAGGTGAACTTGTTATCGTAGAGCAAAATGAACAGAAAGTGTTTTTATTTATCAATAATACAATTGTTGTAAATGAAGGCAATAGTGAAAATAGTACCCTTACCTCTCTTGCGAATGCAGAAGGAATATACCAAATTGGTGATATTGGTCCTGCTGGTGGAATTATTTTTCATGATAAAGGAATGTTTTCGAATAATTGGCAATATTTAGAAGCAGCGCCTCTTGAAACTGAAGTCAGCGCCCAATGGGGTGCAAGTGGATATGATGTTGAAGGCACAAGTCTTGTAGTGGGCGCTGGTAAACGAAATACTGAACTCATATTAGAACGGTTGAATGAGTTGGGTGAAACTGGAAGAGCAGCACAGATATGTACGAACTTGAATTTTGATGGATTTAACGATTGGTTTTTACCAAGCAGGGAAGAATTGGATCTGATGTACAAAAATCTAAAAGTGAAAAACATGGGCGGTTTTTCCAGTAGCATTTATTGGTCTTCGTCGCAGTACAATATTAATTATTCGTGGATTCAGATATTCACATACGGCCCTCGGTACGAAAATAACAAAAGAACTATGAACTCTGTCCGTGCCATCCGGGCTTTTTGAGACGGTAACGTTGGGTGAAGTGAATATATGCCGCAGGGGCTTTGCGCAGGTTGGTATATCTGGGGCGTAGAAATAACTTCGCTGAAAGGCGAGCCGGATTTATTCGACTCAGAGCGCTGCGGGTAGCCACTAAAAGCGCTCCGTTAAGCGGCGTTGACGGCATACCGCTTACCGCTCAAACAGCGCTTTTAACTCTTCGTGACTCATCCGGGCAATCCATGATTCGCCGGAGGCAACAGTCATTTCCGCCAATTCCTGTTTACCGGTTATCATTGCGTCTATTTTTTCCTCAAAACTATTTTTTGTGATGAAACGATGGACAAAAACAGTGCGTTTCTGGCCTATGCGGAAGGCCCGGTCGGTTGCCTGGTTTTCTACCGCAGGGTTATACCAGAGATCGTAGTGGATTACCCGGCTTGCGGCAGTCAGGTTCAGTCCCAGACCGCCAGCCTTCAGGCTTACCAGCATAATCCGCATTGCGGGATCATTCTGAAAACGGTCTATGATGCCGGAACGGGTATTCTGGTTCAGGCCGCCGTAGTATATCAGCGCCGCCTCGCCCAGTTCCTTTTTGATGATCCGCTGGAGACAGTCCAGGGTTTCCACATACTGGCTAAAGATAAGAGTCTTTTCCCGGTTGGCGAGAATCTCCTCCAGCAGGGTAAGAAGAAGCTGTGATTTGCCGGAAAGTTCCGAAACAGCCGGGCTTTCCTTGTCAAACACCCTCGGGTGATCGCAGATCTGTTTAAGGGAAGTAAGCAGGGAAAGGATCAGGGCGGATCGTTCTTTGGGATCAATTTTTTTCGATTTCTCTATCGATTCGGAAACTACGCTTTCGTATAACGCCGCCTGTCCTTTTTCCAGTACGGCATATTCATTGGTAACGATTTTTTCCGGCAGATCTTTGATGATGGTCTTGTCTGTTTTAAGCCGCCGCAGGAGGAAAGGAGCGGTGATTTTTCGCAGAGTTTCAGCCTGTTCACGGTTGCGCATAACTTCAATGGGGATACGGTACTGTTCCCTGAATTCCGCAGCGTTTCCCAGATAGCCGGGCAGGATAAAATCAAAAAGGGAACGAAGGTCTTCAAGGCGGTTTTCCACCGGAGTTCCCGAAAGGGCAAGACGGTACCGGGAACGGAGCTGTTTTACCGTGCGGGAAACACGGGTTTCGGCGTTTTTCATCAAATGGGCTTCGTCCACCAGGAGCAGGGAAAAGGATTCCTTCTTCAATTTTTCCGTATCCCGGACCGCTGTCTGGTAGGTGGTCAAAAACACATCCTGCTTCCGGTCGAGCCGGCGGCGAATGCCGTGATACCGGGATACACGCAGGGAAGGAGCAAAGCGGCTCAGCTCTTTTTCCCAGTTACTCAACAGCGCCGCCGGGGCCACGACAAGGCATCCATGGTCTCCGGAGGCTTTGCCCAAAAGCCCTTCCTCCCTGAGCCGCAGCAGCACCGCGATGGATTGCACGGTTTTACCCAGCCCCATGTCATCCGCCAAAATGCAGCCAAAACCGGAAAGCAGCAGGGAACATACCCAGTTATAGCCCCGCTTTTGATAGGGCCTGAGTTTCGCGGCAAGATCATTTGGAATGGGATAATTCTGTTCCTTGAAAAGATTGTTAATGGTTTCACGGGCATCAAAGGCAAGAACCGTATCGCCGGAAAAATGGGCCTTTAAAAAATCGTTGAAATCAGGCGCTGTGTCTTTTGCTTTTTTCAAAAGGCGGGAAAATTCTTCCGCGTCCATTTTGACAAAACCGTCCCTGAAACGGACCAATGCCCGCTTTTGTTTAACCAGTTTTTCAAATTCCCTGAGCGTCATTACCTCATTGCCAATGGCAACCTGCCATTCAAAATCCTGCAAAGCGTCCAGATTGAGATAATGCACCAGCGATGTTCCGGCGGTATTTCCCTTGATTACCAGCCGGGGTTTTAATTCCCTGTGCAATGCCTTGGGAAGATTTACCTTCATACCCAGGCGGACAAGAAGCGAGGCGGCGGAATCAAGGAACGAAACGAGCCGCGCCCCGGAAAGATGTACCGCCTGACGGCGTATCTGCGGAGAAGCAAGTTCCCGAATCTCCGGCAGATAATTGGAAAGGGCTATGGGCGCTCTCAGCATTTCTATATCTTTACATTTCGAAAGAGGTATTTTTGTAATTCCGTCTTCTTGATCAACTAACACTTCCATGGACAGGGCAAAATCAAAGTTACCGGAAATGTCGTCCGGTGTATCCTTCCCTTTCCGGGGCAGGTCTTTTACGGTGATACTGTAGCGGTAAGCGGAAAAATCAATGTGCAGTACGCCAAGCCACCGGTCTATGGCAGCGGGCAGCGGACGCCGGGCCGGGGAAGAAACATCAATAACCGTTCCCTGAAAAAACAGATTCAGCAATTCTCTGTATTCATCGTTGCCCTGCCTGAGAAAATCATTCCGGAATAAAATAAATCTTCGCCTGACCCACTCATTCAGAAACGCTGATGCAAGCAGATCAACCACGCTCCGTCCGCTTACCGTTTGATGCCTCATTGGATTTACCTGTTTCTTTGTCAGGCTGATACGGAACAACGGAGGGGTTGTCAGCATTCCGCCTTCACTGGACACAGGGCAATATGCTGCCAGGGCTTCCAGCATTTGCGGAACCGGCGGCAATGTTTCAAAAGGCCGCCAGATAATCCTGAGTGTTTTATTTCCCGCAAAAATGTAGGGGATAAAAGCGCCTGATGAACAAACCAGATTGAGAAACTTGAAAAGATAAAAAAGGAAACTGTACGACGCGGTTCCGTCTTCGGAAGAAAAACGCACAAAATGTTCAAAGGCTTCATACGGGGAATAACGTTTTTTGCTGCCGTTAATGTCTTCCGATTGCAGGGACAATTCGGCGCCCGGTATCAGCCCTTCCTTTGGATAAAGTACAGTCCAGACCGAGCGGGAAAAATCATGTTCCCTGCTGACTTGTATTTGTTCATGTGACTCCGCTGATTCCCATTCCTCAAACCTAATGTTCGAATATTGGGCGCAGCGGTGGTAAAATTCCGCCATGACAAAAGTAAAATCCCTTTCGCAAAAGGACGGAGCCGGAGGAAGCAGTGATGTGATAAGTTCTTCGCAATGGGGAATCTCTTCCAGTTCAGGCGGCGGCTGATTTTGGGGTTTGGCTTTTTTGGGGGGAGAGGCATATGTTACTGTAAAGGGCGGCGCAATATTGTGAACCGCCGCTTTTCCGAAACGGGCCGCCAAATCCATGCCCCGCAGCCGGAAAAGCACATGTGGATCAGCGTCAATTTCCCCGGCAATGATGTAATACAGGGCGGCCATATGCTTGCAGGGATCGCCCCAGTCGGGACAGGTGCAGGATCGTTTCATTTCCCGCCAGCGTTGGGGAATAAGGTTAATGCCTTTGCCCTTGAGTTTCTGCAAAAAAGTTTCAGGCAATTCCCCGGCGGCAATACGGGCCAACAGGGGCGGATCACTTTCAATCATCCGGTAGACCTGTTCCGCCTCTTTGAGCGGCGGAAAACTTATTTGTACCCGGTAAAAGGGAAGATAGTTGCCTTCAACTTTAGCAATGGCCGTGCTTTCCCTGCCCTCGCTGCCTGCGTTAAACTCCAGGGAAAGCACCCTGCCCGCATTGGCGTATCTTCTGCCCCGGTCAAGCCGTTCTCCCATCCGGTAGCTGTCCAGTACATCAATAAACCAGGAACCCCAGGGCGTAGTACCGTAACGGTTCTTCATGGGAATTATTATATTACAAAACTGTTGATTGATCTCCCTTTTTTACCTATACTGTCATTATCAATGAAGGCATACCTCGATATTGTACAAAAAATTGTCACGCAGGGGTTCCGCAAATCAAACCGTACCGGAGTTGATACTCTGGCTATTGCCGGGGCCATGTTTGAACATGATATGGCAAATGGGTTTCCATTGCTCACTACCAAAAAAGTTCCGTTCCGGCTGGTTGCCTCGGAACTGGAGTTTTTTATCCGGGGTATCACCGACAAAGAATGGCTGAAGGAAAAAAATAACCATATTTGGGATGAGTGGTGTTCGCCTGACGCGGTTCCCTATGGCAACGATAATGAGACCATGGCAAAAATGATGGCCGGACGGGAACTTGGGCCGATTTACGGCTGGCAGTGGCGCAATTTCGGAGCGGAATATGTTGCGCATAACGAGATGCCGAAAGGTAAAGGCATAGATCAATTCCGGCTGCTGACAGAAACACTGAAAAAAGATCCCGGCAGCCGCCGCATGATCGTCAGTGCGTGGAATCCCCTAGATCTTTCCCGTATGGCTCTGCCTCCCTGCCATTATGCTTTTCAGATAACGGTAATCAACGGCAGAATAAACCTCCTCTGGAACCAGCGCTCGGTGGATGTTGCCCTGGGGCTTCCGTTCAATATTGCCAGCTACGGCTGCCTGTTGCACCTATTGGCAAAAGAGGCCGGCCTGGGCGAGGGCAGGCTTATTGGCTTTCTGGGGGACACCCATATTTATGTGAATCATATTGATGCTATCCGTGGGCAGCTTGCCAGGGAGCCGCGTACTTTGCCGAAGATCAAAACCCCAAATTTTTCCTCGGTCTTTGACTGGCGTTATACCGATACGGTTATAGAAGATTATGACCCTCACCCTGCAATAAAATTCGATATTGCCGTTTAAGGCTGCGGCAGGCAGGACTGAACAATGCGGAACAATCAGGAAATCATCATCATTGCCGCCATGGCGGAAAATCGTGTAATTGGTAGAAACAATACCCTGCCCTGGTCGCTCAGGGCAGACATGATTCATTTCAGGGAGCTAACCACGGGCTGGCCCTGTCTTATGGGCAGAAAAACATGGGAATCCCTGCCGAAACGTCCATTGCCGGGGCGGCCCAACGCTGTTATCTCACGATCATTGTCTGCCGTACTCCAGGCAGCGGTGTTTCCCTCATTGGAGGAGGCTGTTCAGCATTATGCCGGGTATGAAAAAATCTTTATCTGCGGCGGCGCTTCAATTTACCGTGAAGCTCTGGCAACTGCCGGTAAAATTGAACTGACGGTAATACACCGGCAGTATGAGGGTGATGTTTTTTTTCCGGAAATTGATCCTTCCCTCTGGATCAAAACCGCCGCGGCTGATTTTGACGGATTTTCATTTTTTACTTACAGGAAACAGCGGAATGATTTTTTAACGAGTTAATATTTTCTCATTTCAAAGGATCGGCGATTGGCGGTTTTTCAAAAATTGTAAACGGGTCAATATCAATACTATCTATTCTTTTTCCCTCCGCTATGCTAAAGTACAGATATGCGTGTTATTGGAACAAGGGCGTTCGGGCTGCGAACGCCGATTATTCGTGAGTCTGACGATTTGGTTGCCGTTGTCTGCCAGTCTGTAAAGGATGCGGTGGAGCATGAAAAAATATGCGTTAATGACGGTGATATTCTTGGGATTACCGAAGCAGTGGTGGCGCGTTCACAGGGCAATTATGCTTCCGTTGATCAGATTGCCGCTGATGTGCGGGACAGGTTTTCGGCCGGCGATGGCCAGGGTCATATCGGCGTTGTTTTTCCGATTTTAAGCAGGAATCGTTTTGCCATGCTCCTTAAAGGTATTGCGCGGGGCGCCAAAAAAGTGACAGTTCAACTGAGCTATCCGGCGGATGAAGTCGGCAATCAGCTTATTACCTGGGAAGATGTGGATGACAGGCGCCTTAATCCGTATTCTGACTGCCTGAGCGAGAGTGATTACCGCCGTCTTTTCGGCTATGAAACCAAACACCGGTTTACCGGTATTGATTATGTCGCGTATTATAAATCCCTTAGTGATAATATCGAAATAATTCTCTGCGCCGATCCGAAACGCATACTTGAATATACAGATCAGGTTATTGCCGCTGATATTCACACAAGATCAAGAACAAAAAGGGCCTTGTATGCCGCCGGAGCAAAGACTGTTATCGGCCTTGATGAGCTTCTGACAAAACCTGTCAAGGGTAGCGGTTACAATGAACTGTACGGGCTGCTTGGTTCAAACAAGGCTTCGGAAGACCGGGTGAAACTGTTCCCCCGTAATTGTGATGATTTTGTTCAGAAAATGCAGAACGCGCTTCGGGAACTTACCGGCAAAACGGTAGAGGTGCTGGTGTATGGGGATGGCGGCTTTAAGGATCCCGTCGGCGGTATATGGGAACTGGCCGATCCGGTGATAGCTCCCGCATACACATCAGGTTTAACAGGAACGCCCAATGAACTGAAACTGAAATACCTTGCGGATAATGATTTTGCCGATCTTTCAAAGGATGAGGCGCGTAAAGCAATCGAGCAGGCCATACACGCAAAAGCGGGACGTGATCAGATGGGCAAGATGGCATCCGAAGGAACTACGCCGAGGCAGCTTACCGATCTTCTTGGCAGTCTCTGTGATCTTGTGAGCGGTTCCGGCGACAAAGGTACGCCCATTGTTTTGGTTCAGGGGTATTTTGACAATTATGCCATTAAATGAAACGGAGACCGGCCGCCGTTCGTTCCCTTAAGCTTTGAATCTTTTTAGCCTTAACGCATTGGTCAGTACCGACACAGAACTCATGCTCATGGCGGCGGCGGCAAACATGGGATTCAAAAGCGGTCCGCCAAAAAGGTACAGTATCCCGGCAGCAACGGGAATACCCAGCACATTGTAGCCAAAGGCCCAAAACAGGTTTTGTTTAATGGCGCGGATTGTCCGTTTGCTCAAATTAATCGCCGTAACAACATCAGTGAGATCGCTCCGCATAAGCACAATATCCGCCGACTCCATCGCCACATCAGTCCCGCTCCCTATGGCGATACCGATGTCGGCCTGGGCGAGGGCCGGAGCGTCATTAATGCCATCACCTGTAAAAGACACCTTGCGGCCTTCATTCTGTAGTTTCTTCACCTCGGCGGATTTGTCCTGAGGCAGCACTTCCGCCAAAACCATGTCAATTCCCACCTGCTTGGCGATAGCTGCGGCGGTTTTTTTATTGTCTCCGGTGATCATGACGGTTTCTATTCCCATTTGATGCAGCCGCTCAATAGCCGCCTTGCTGCTCTTTTTCAGTACATCCGCTACCGCCACAAGCCCCGCAGGTTTACCGTCAAAGGCAACATACATCGGCGTTTTTCCTTCCGCGGCCAGCCGGCCGGAATTGGCCTCAAGTTCCGTGAAAGAGATATTATATTCATCCATCAGCTTGCGGTTACCTGCCAAAACCGAAATTCCGTTAATAACGGCCTCAATGCCCCGGCCCGTTATTGCCAGAAAACTTTCAGTGTTGAACAATGCAAGTCCCTTGTTTTGCGCCTCTCGCACTATCGCCTGCCCCAGCGGATGTTCGCTTCCCTTTTCAGCGGAAGCTGTTATCTGTAACAAGTAATTTTTTTCCACGCCGGGAACAGTTACCGCATCGGTAACTTCAGGCTTGCCCTCGGTAATTGTGCCGGTTTTGTCAAACACAATCGTTTGAATCTTGTGGGCGGTTTCCAGCGCCTCTCCGCTTTTTATCAGAATACCGTTTTCCGCGCCCTTGCCGGTTCCCACCATAATCGCCGTGGGTGTGGCAAGGCCGAGGGCGCAGGGGCAGGCGATAACCAGCACGGAAATAAAAATCGTGAGGGAAAATTCCAGGCCGGACTTTCCGGCGGGAGGGGTAATGAGGCCGGCTGAGGCCGCGGCGAACCAGGCGATACCGGCGGCAAGCGCAATGACGCATACAATGGGCACAAAGTAACCGGATACAATATCCGCCAGTTGGGCAATGGGCGCTTTTGAACTCTGGGCATCTTCCACCAGTTTGATGATCTGCACCAGAGCGGTTTCGTTACCGGTTTTTTCCGCCCTAAAGCGTATAACGCCGTTGGCGTTGATCGTGGCCCCGTATACCTGATCGCCGGGTTTTTTGTCAACGGGCATACTCTCCCCGGTGAGCATAGATTCGTCAACGGCGCTCTGCCCTTCGGTAACAATGCCGTCAACGGGAATTTTCGCGCCGGGTTTAACCACGATAATATCGCCGGGCATCACCTCATCGACCGGAATTTCCTTTTCGCAAACTCCAACGATAATTATCGCCGTTTTTGGCGCGAGTCCCATCAGCTTTTTTATCGCCTCGCCTGTGCGGCCCTTTGATATTGCCTCAAGGGTTTTTCCCAGAAGAATCAGGGCAATAATTACCCCGGCGCTTTCAAAGTACAGGGATTCTACGGCCATGTGATTTCCGCCGGTGATCTGCCATACATTGTAAAGGCTGAAAACCACCGCCGCGGTGGTCCCGACAGCGATAAGAGAATCCATGTTGGGGCTGCGGCGCAGAAGATTCCTGAAACCTGTTGTATAAAATTTGTTACCGGCAATAATAATGGGAATAGTCAACGCCAATTCTACAAGCGCATAACGGAGGGGGAATTGCATGGGGATAAGGGTTTTGGGGAAGGGGAGAGCAACCCACGGTATCATCGGAGTCATGGCAATATAGAACAGGGGTAACGCGAAACGAACGGCGACAACAAATTTTGTTTTAAGAGTCTTTATTTCACGCTCTTTGCGGAGCTTGTCCTGATCCGCGGTATCTTTTGAAACATCAATCGCTTTGTACCCCGCTTTGGCAACGGCTTCCTTTATCGCGGAACGCCGCAGTAAACGGGGATCGTAAATCACCGTTGCCTTTTCCGTGGCAAGGTTTACCGCGGCGCTTTCAACGCCTTCCAGTTTACGGATTGCTTTCTCAACCCGTGCGGAACAGGCAGCGCAGGTCATCCCGTCAATGGACAAAGTTTCAGTCAACATACAATCCTGCCTCCCTATGTTTTTTCAATTGTCCCTCCGCCCACCACCGTATCCCCGTCATAAAACACCGCCGCCTGACCGGGAGTAAGCGCCCGCTGAGGTTCTTCAAAAACAACCCGGACAGTATCCGGCCCGGTTTGTTCCACCCGCGCCCATTGTTCTTTCTGGAGGTAGCGTGTTTTTACCGTTAGGCGCTCTGACCGGAAAAGATTTTCGCAGGCGATAAGGTTTATCCGGCGTGCAGTGAAACTCCCGGAATAAAGGTATGATTCGCCGCCCACCACCAGTGTATTGGTTTCGATGTTTTTTGCCGCCGCATAGACCGGGGTATTACAGGCCACTCCCAGGCCCCGGCGCTGGCCCAGAGTATAGCGGATTAACCCCCGGTGGCGGCCCAGGATTTCTCCTTCAGTACCGGT
>Ga0082212_10011004_pt1 | contig 11507 bp, 10 predicted proteins | sample TergutNt197P3_FD_71548 | JGI IMG/M metagenome (GOLD analysis project Ga0082212, IMG submission 71548) | Neocapritermes taracua P3 segment gut microbial communities from Petit-Saut dam, French Guiana - Nt197 P3 | ecosystem: Host-associated > Arthropoda: Insects > Digestive system > Gut ... | reverse complement strand
TAGTATTTGCTTTTTCCCACATTTTGTGGGTATTTCGTAAGTTTTTATAGATACTTACAAACTTGTCATTGTATGACATAAAAAACCTTTAAATATATTAATAAAATAATTTTTCAAATTTTTTCGTGTCATTGCGAGCATCATAGATGCGTGGCAATCTATTTGGATTGCTTCGGCGTTGCCTCGCAATGACAATCTTTTTTCTATGTCCTCATAAGGACTATATTTTTCTTGTCATACCGCACTTGTTGCGGTATCTCCTTTTATCAGGGGATGCCGTGACAAGCACGGCATGACAAATCTTTTAAAATAAAAAGAACAAATTAAAAACTGCGATAACAATTTTTAATTTGTTCTTTTTTTTATATTTATAATTTTATTTGCAAATAATAAAATAATTGCAAACTTTGGTACACTGTGTGTGTGTGTGTGTGTGTGTGTGTGTTGTGTTCACACCTAACCTTAATCTAATATACGAATTTTTTTTCATATTTCCAAACAGCGTTTTTATTTATTTCTTATATTTACAATTTAAATATTTACAAATATACACTTTTTTTTGAAAAAAAAAACAATTATAATTTTTTTTTTAATAAATTGAATAAAAAAAATATTTGGAAATTACAAAAAAAAAATGTATTTTTGTATTTCGTAGATTTGAAAATTAGAAAATTGGGATGTGGCCAAGTGGTAAGGCACCGGTTTTTGGGTCCGGCATTCATAGGTTCGAATCCTGTCATCCCAGCATAAGCAAAGGAACTATAATGTAGTTCCTTTGTTTGTTTTGTGGTATTAGCATTTTTTAGTTGATAATATAATAATACATAAAAAAAAACGTATTTTTGTATTGATTTATTAAAAATAATTAGAGAGTTTATTTATGGCAAAGCAAACAACAATAGAAAAAGAAGTATCATTAACAGGTATAGGACTACATACAGGTAATAAAACAACAATAACTTTTAAACCCGCACAGGCAAATACTCATTATGTCTTTATTAGAACAGATATAAAGGATTGTCCGCCAATTCCTGCACTTGTAGATTATGTTGTAGATGTTTCACGCGGCACAACGCTTGGAATAAATAATATAGAAGTTCATACCGTAGAACATGTTCTCGCAGCGTTAGTCGGTCTTGGAATAAATAATTGCATAATGGAATTATCTAATAATGAACCGCCTGTATTTGATGGTAGTTCTATTGAATATGTTAAAATATTGCAAGAAGCAGGTATAGTAGAATTAGAAGAAGATATAAAATATTTTGAAGTATCGGATGTTGTAAATTATAAAAATAATGAAAAAAATGTAGATATGATAGCACTGCCTCTTGATAATTATAGAGTTACGGTTATGATAGATTATAACAACCATACATTAGGAAGTATGCATTCAGGGGTGTTTGATATGAAAAATGAATTTGTAGAGCATTTTGCCCCTGCAAGAACTTTTTGTTTTTATTCTGAAATAGAAAAATTATACAATGCGGGATTAATAAAAGGCGGCAGTTTAGATTCTGCTATTGTTATTGTAGATAAAGAAATAAAAGAAGAAGATATTGCTTGGTTAAAAAAACAATTTAATATAAAAAACGATGTAATAATAAGTGAAAATATACTTAACGGAACGAAATTACATTATAAAAACGAACCTGCAAGACATAAAGTTCTTGACTTAATAGGTGATTTAGCATTAGTCGGAATTCCTATCAAAGCCCAGATATTAGCTGCAAGACCAGGTCATCGCAGCAATGTTGAATTTGCAAAACTATTAAGAAAGCAATATTTAGCACAAAAAATTAAAGATAGAATTAATCCCAAAAAGAACAAACAAGTAATAATAGATATTAATAAAATTATGGAAATAATTCCGCATAGATTTCCATTTTTATTGGTTGATAAAATTACACATATAGATAAAGAGGAAGGAGTAATAGTTGGTATAAAGAATGTTACTATTAATGAACCATTTTTCCCTGGTCATTTTCCTAATAAACCGATTATGCCGGGAGTTCTAATAATGGAAGCAATGGGACAAGTCGGTGGATTATTAGTGTGGAGTAGTATAGATACAGCAGGCAAATTAATGTTCTTTTCAGGATTCAAAACAGCAAAGTTTAAAAAACCCGTAATACCGGGAGACCAATTAGTATATGAAGTTAAATTAGTAAGTCATAGATTCGGTGTCTTAATGTTTAAGGGAACTGCCTATGTTGATGACGAAGTTGTTGCTGAAGCAGAATATAATGCTGTTTTAGTTAATAAAGAATAAATTATTATATAATAAAATAATTTATAGGAAAGTTGCGAGAGTGGTTGAATCGGATGGTCTCGAAAACCATTGTAGGAGAACTTCTACCGAGGGTTCGAATCCCTCACTTTCCGCAAGATGAATATGTAAACAATATAACTTTCATTTAATGAGTTTTTATTGTTATAGAACAAGTTAGATAATTAGTTAACATTTTTTAATATTATTTTGTTTATTACAAAAAAAATCGTATTTTTGTAAAATAATTATAGTAAATAATTAAAAAAAAATAAAATCTTAAATATATTTTTTGAGGAATATAATGACATCAGAAAATTTCAATCCGTTTGAAATGGCTCAACGCCAATTTGATGGAGTTGCTAAGCAACTGGGCTTAGATAAAGCCACTTGTGATTTGTTACGCACTACAGATAGAGAAGTGCAATTTAACATTCCAATTAGAATGGATAACGGCGAATATAAAGTATTTCGCGGTTTCCGTAGTATGCACAGCGATGCAAGAGGTCCTGCTAAAGGCGGTATCCGATTCTTCCCCGGCGAAACAATTGATACCGTGCGTGCATTGTCTATGTGGATGACTTGGAAAACAGCATGCGTTGATATTCCACTCGGCGGTGGAAAAGGCGGTGTTGATTGCGACCCAAGAGAATTATCAATGCGAGAACAAGAACTAATTTGTAGAGGATGGATCCGTCAAGTGTGGCGCCTAATCGGTCCTATACAAGATATTCCTGCTCCCGATGTAATGACAAACGGACAAATGATGATCTGGATGCTTGATGAATACGAAAAAATAACAGGTATGAAATACCCTGGCGTTATTACAGGAAAACCTGTTGGAATCGGCGGTTCATTAGGCAGAACAGAAGCAACGGGATACGGAGTAATATATACACTCCGTGAAGCGTGCAAAGTAAATAATATAGATATTGCTAAAACCACTGCCTCAGTGCAAGGTTTTGGCAATGTTGCTCAATTTGCAATACAATTATACACTCAATTAGGTGGAAAAGTTGTTGCGGTTTCTTGCTGGGATAATACAATTAAAAAAGCAGTTACCTTTATTAAAAAAGCAGGGGCTACTTATGAAGAACTTATTGGCATCGCTGATAAATTCGGAACAATAGATCAAGCAAAAGCAAAAGCACTCGGCTATGAAATTACTGATGGGGATGCTTGGTTAGAACAAGAAGTAGATATATTAATTCCTGCTGCAGGCGAAAACTTTATCAATGCTGAATCAGTAGGAAAGATTAAACCTGCTGTTAAAATTATTGCAGAAGGAGCAAATGGTCCGACAACTCCTGAAGCCGATGCAGTGTTAAAGAAAAATGGTGTATTTGTTGTGCCTGATTTCTTATGTAATGCAGGTGGAGTTACTTGTTCGTATTTCGAGCAGGTGCAAAATAATATGAACTTCTATTGGACAAAAGAAGAAGTTTTAGAAAAGTTAGATAACAAAATGACTGTTGCATTCTACGGCGTATATAATATGGCAAAAGAAAAGAATGCGTATATGCGTGATGCAGCATATATGGTATCAATACAAAGAGTCGCAACTGCTTGCAAAATGCGTGGTTGGGTATCTAATGGATACTAATCGATAGAAGTAATCTAAATGTAATTAACAAGGGGAGTAATCCCCTTGTTTTTTTAATGGAGTTTGGTAGAGATGTAAAGTAAAACTTGTCATATCGGGAAGAAATAATGTCATAGCGCACTTGTTCCGCTATCTCCAGAAGAGTTGCCGCAACAAGTGCGGTATTACAAAGAGATGGCGGGATAAACCCGCCATAACAATAACAAAATACTATTATATTCTCCGCAATAAAAAAAGATATAAAAAGTCAATCCCTATTCATAATCTTAATAATAATAAAGATTAATATTAAAATTATTCCTATTATCATAAAAGAAGGAGAAAGCAACATAAAAATAAATAAAACCAAAAACGCTAAAAAATACAATATCGCTTTTAGTGTAATTTTTTTATATTGTTTTCGTTCTTCTATCGACATTTCTTTATATTTTTCATAATCAGCAGCCCACAAATAAGCAACATATAATACTCTCAAAATTAAATTAATCATATAAATAATTGGATACAAAAGTTTTTCAATTACAAATATAAAAAAAAAAAACAAAAGAAAATAAATATTTCCATAATAATAATATAGATAATCTCCAATAATTTTCTTATATTTGTAATATCAAAATTTCAACACTATGCCACAACAACCTGAAGACGATTTAATACTTAAATTTACGCACAAATATAATTTAGATGCTGAAAAATTTAATTCACAAATTGATAATTTTGATTTGCAATATTATGATTGTGCGTTTGAATTCAAAAGAAATGTATCACAATTCGATTTAGCATTCGCTGAAATATTACTCAATAGCGGCAAACAAAAAAAATACTTCCGCAAATATGCTATCGTTTATCATAACGGCAACGACTACGAACTAAAAGCATTCAACTACGCAGACCGACTCATCAATAATATGAGTATAAAATATGAAAACGAAACACCAAGTTTGCCTTCCGAAGATGCTAAAATATTCTATAAAAAATTGCAAGAAACAATCGTATTTCAATCTTTCGTTGGTGCGGAAATAAATGACTTTATTCGCAATATAGAAACCGCAACCTATAAAGAAGATGTGACGCTGAATAATGTTTATAAACTTTTTAATGATTGGTTTAATTGGATTGAATTTACTAACGAAGATAAAAATAATATCTCGCAAGATAAAATCGTGCAAATATTTCTTTGCGATATTTTGAATAACACTATTTATAATCCGAAGGACGAATTAGCATTCAATAAAGAAGAAGAAAGTTCCACGCCCTTCACTTATAAAAATGGTGAATATAGAAGTGGCACAGAAGTATATACTTTAAAATCACCTGTAATTTATAATAATTATTTCGAAAAATAATATTATATTGCAATTATGAAAAAGGAACAAAGGAAATGGGAAGTTGTATTATATACCACAGAAACTGGCAAATGCCCTATTGATATTTTTTTAGAATCTTTATCTGTTGATGACAAGGAAGATATGATTAAATGGATACTATATTTAGAAAATGTTGGTAATGATATAAGAAGACCTCACGGCGATTATTTGAGAGATAAAATCTACGAACTACGAGTTACATTAAGAAATAATATTACACGCACATTGTTCTTTTTTTATAATGATGACAACGAAATTGTATTAACACACGCTTTCACAAAAAAGACAGACAAAGTGCCTGATAAAGAAATAAACAAAGCAATAAAATATAGAAATGATTACATACAAAGAACAAAAAAAGGAACATAAAATGCAAACGCCAAGTGTAAATTTTCACAAATATTTAAACGAAAAATTAAAAAATCCTGAATTTGAAAAAGGATTAAAAAGGGCAGATAAAAAAGTAAAATTGCAAATTGAATTAAACGATTTGTTACAACAAAGAGGTATAAAAGAATTTTTTGTCGAAATTAAAGATATGTCGGAGTATTAACTGTTACTAAAAACATCAAAGCAGAACCAGATGACACGGATTCTGCTTTTTCGTAGTAATAAGTAAATAAAATAGTGTTATATTTGTAAAAAATATATTAATAATTAGAAAAAAAATGTTAAAAAGTAAGTTCATATTTATTAGTTTTTTGCTGATATTTATTAGTTTTTTGACTGGTTGCGAAGACCCTTTGCCTGATGATTACACACAATTGAATTTAGTTGAAGCGTTGTTGATTGTTGGCAAACCGATTTCGGAAATTCGTATAACAAAGACGCTTCCGCTCAAGTCGGAATATGATTATTTTGATGCAATAATCAAAGATGCCGAATGTTTTATTTATGAAGGCGATATAGCGATGCAATTAATTTATAAACATTCGGATAGTGCGGAAAAATGTGGTTATTTTTTCGCTGATACGACCTATTTAGTCAAGCCAAATACGACTTATCGCTTGAAAATCATCCTTAATACCTCAAATATTAACAATAATAACAAAAAAGATACGATTACGGGCACAACAACGACGCCAGATAACCAAATTGCTTGAAAAAAGACGATAGAACCCGTGATACAATACCCTTTTGATACGCTTAAATTGCCTTCATCGGAGGATGCGAGAACGGAGTGGTTGAATAATAATGTTCGGAAGCCGTTTATATATCTTTTAGTTTCGACTTGTTTGGATACATTGAACTATGGTAGTTATCTTTCTCCACCAACGGGTGAAGATAATGAGCGAGTTCGTCGGCGATTTGAGCATAATAACGATGATAATGAGAGTGAACGGCGTTTACCTGAGGTTAGTATGTATGATATGTTATTTGTAACGCAGTCGTTTTTTGATTGATATCTTGTTCGTTGGTTTGGTCCTCATAGTTTAAAACTTTATGTTCCTGATGAGAACTTTGAAGTTTGGATAGGTTATTATTTTTTTGCGGGTAATTTTAATAAGAAGGCGTATAGTGTAGTTGGTGGTGCGGGATATTTTGGTTCTGCTGTTGTATTGGAGTCGGATTTTTTTCTTTTAAAGAATAAAAAACGGCTTCGGCAGCCTCTTTTTCAACCTCAATCAAATAATAAAATTTTCCCATTTGGTGTTGCATAAACTCGTTAAGAACAGAGCTATGCCACACACAAACAAGAGCATAAGGAAAATCTTTATTAATTTTTTTGTACAGTGATTTTAATTTTGGCGATATTTCAGGTAGATAAGTTTTGGATTTTTCCAAAGTGAATTTTCCTCGCCCTACTCGTTGCAAAATACCTTTTTGTGTTAATAAATGAACACGCCAACGAATAGTTGTAGATTTTATGTGTTCGTCTGTAATACGATAGAAATTAACAATATCTGCTATTTCAATAATAATTTTGTCTTTGAAATGTCGTGTTAAACCATCTATATTTAAACTATTCATAGTATGAATTGAAATTTGCCGCAAAAATAATCAAATTTTTGGCACAATATCCATATAGTGCCAAAAATTTGATAAGTAAGATTTTTAAAATTGAACAACCGATTTACCGGCACGGAAAACATATCGGAGTTTTAACAAAAGCCAACCGCAATTTGATGCCCACACCCATAGAGAAACTTTTGTCGTAAAAATCTAACAATGAGAGTTCAGCAAGGTTTTCGGCAGAAGTGTATTTGTTTACAGATATGCGTGAGTTTTTTGTAGGGTCGGTTAAACTGCAATCGAAATAGGCGCCGGTGTAAAGGTTTGTTTTTTTGGAAAGTTCCCACTTCATACCCGCCTCGAAGGTAAATACGGGCATAATCGTTTTAAATCGTCCGTTTGCGGTGTTGCCTACGAAACGTCCTAATCCTGCAAATGTTTGTGTGCCAGCCCAATTTTCTAATTGAGTAAAATACGCCATATTTTTAAGTTCTTGAACTTCCACCTCGTATTGTTTCTTTAAGAGAATGTTCAGTTTAACACCTGCCATAGCGTAGAAACTTTTCCCTACGCCTGCTCTGTGTGAGCGCTGAGGCAGTGTTTGAAACTGCAACAAAACAGGGATAGTGAGAAAATACATATTCTGTTTTTCGTCGTAGCCGGATAGGTTAGTGTATAAATCGTAGGGCTGTTCGTCTCCAAATAAACTGGGGGCGTTGGCAAAGTTTGGAGAAACGAATGTGATACTGTCCACCAGCGTTTTAACATTATTCATACCAACGCCCAAACCAAAGTGAAACCCAATATGTTTACCGGCAAAGGCTGTAAAACCAACGCCCAAATCTGCCCCAAAACCGTTGGAAGATACGCCATACACTCCACTTAACACTTTTTGATGATACACGAAGGCGTAATTGCCTCCGCCAAAAATGGAAAACTCTTTGGGCATCTTCGTTCGCCGTTGGGCACTTGCGGAAACACTTAAAGCAAGCATTACAAAGGAGAGCATTATTATTTTTGGCAAGAAATTTCTATTGTTTTTTGTAAAATTCTTCATACTTGTTTCTTATTATCTTATTACTACTATTTTACCAAATCTATCTCCGCAGCGTATCATATAAACTCCGGAAGGTACATCGAGAGTCATTGAGATAACCTCTCCGGCAGCCATGTTGTTTTTTATGCAGATACCAAACTGGTTAAAAATTTGCACCGGTTCGCCTTCAATAACATTTTCAACGGTAAACGAATTATTTCCTGAGGTTGGATTGGGGAAGATGACCAGATTTTTTGGAGGCGCGCCTGACTTATTCGGGCAGTAGTCAATTATTTTTCGGGTAGAACAGTAAGAAGCGTGTTTCTTTGTTATCACTTCAAACATATACCATGTGGGCTTCTCCTCCAGCAAATGGGTGGCATAAGGACCCGCAGAGTAACTAAATTGGTTGATGGTTTGCGTCTCCATTTCTTCAATCCCGTTTTTGTACCACCTGCAATCGGCAACTTCCAATCCCAAACTGTCTAATCTTCTCAAATCAAGTTCAAAGGTATTGCACCAAAGGGTTGCGCAATAGGTATCGAAATCAAGCGCAAAGAAGTTGGCGGTAAGGGTTATATCTTCTGTAACTTCAAAGTCGTAAATGCGATTGTCAGAAACTTCTTCGCCATTTATTGTCCAGTTTACAAAATGGTAACAATCTTCTTCACGTGCTTCAACACGCGCTTCGGTGCAGGCATCATACCATCCGTCTCCTGTTGTTTTTCCGTAAAGCGTGTCGTTGCTCAAGAGCGTTACCTTAAATTGCGGTCTATCAAAATTGGCAATCAAAGTAACAGATTCTGTTATAATAAATTTATAAACAGCATCTGTTGAAACAACCACACCGTTGATTGTCCAGTTGGCAAACCCGCAGCAATTTTCATTCACCACTGCCGAAACGGTTACGCTGTCTCCATATTGGTAAGAACCGCCGCCCGAAACATCAACGTCGTTGCAATAGGTGGCATTTGCATTGATCTCCAAGTTAATGACGAAAGTTTTCGGGGTAAAGTTCGCTGTCCAGGTAGTATTTCCAAATGCAAGGAAGCAGTGGGGATTATCGGTAGTAACTTCTCCGCCCTCTTCCGTCCAGTTTACAAAATGATAGCCGTTGGCGGGTGTTGCCGTAATGCACACGGTAGAATCGCAGGGAATATCCTCTCCGCCACCTTCCGTATCTCCGCCTCCGGTGGGGTTCGATAAGGTAAAGATGTCGAATTTTAGCAGTTCAAAATGAGCCACCAAGTTGTGAGAAGTGTCCACATAAAAGAGATAGGCAGAATCGGTAGATACTTCAATGTCGTTTTCTGTCCAATTTACAAAGGTGTAACACGGGTGGATGTATTCAACAGTTACAAGCGCTGAATCACAGGCAGGAAAATCTCCACCTTCGGAAACAGCGCCACCCTCCGGCGGGTTTGCCGAAACGGTAATTTCGTAAGTAATTTTCTCAAAGTGTGCCACAAAAGTATCGTCTGCTGTAATGTTAAAAGTATAAGGATTATCGGTAGAAATCAGAATGTTGTCTGTGGTCATCCAACCTGTAAAAGTATAGCAGGAATCGGTGAACGCCTCTGCGGTTATGGAGGTTCCTTCGGGAACACAAGGAATAACAGTATCGCCAACCGAAACTGTGCCGCCTGCTGTTGATGTAAACACAACGTTAAAAGAGATCTGTACAAAATTTGCGGTCAAATTGCGGTCTTCTGTTACTTCAAAACACCATGGATTTTCATCGGTGCAAACGCCGTTTTCATCACTCCAATTCACAAACGTCCAACAATCATTAACAGGTGTTGCAGTTACAGTAACACTATCTTCGCAATTGTAAGCGCCGAATCCGGTAACAGTGCCCCCATCCGGAGGATTTGCCGCAAGGTTGATGTTGAAAGTATCAAGTTCAAAAATTGCGAATAGATGGTGGTTTTCCGTAACCTCAAACGAATAGGAAGGGTCTAACCAAACAAAATTGCCGTTTTCCTTCCAGCCTATAAAGTGGCAACAGTTGGAAGATGATGTTGCCTCTACGGTGGCTGTTTCCCCCAAATTATAGATGCCGTCTCCCGAAACTGTTCCACACACGGCTTCGGCTCCTATTTCAATAGTAACCTCGTAAGTTTTTAACGCAAAATGCGCCACCAATGCACACGATTCTGTTATTAACATGTCAATATTGGCTTCATCGGAAAAGAAAGCGCCGTTCTTTGTCCATTCTATAAAGTTATAATCTGAAAATGGATATGCGTGAAAGGTCGCCGTATCGCCACAGTCATAATTTCCGGATTGGATAGCGAGCCCTCCTGTTGGCGGATTTGGCGACACATCAATGTAGTATTCGTTTTGCTCATAATGGGCAATCAAAGTACAGGTTTCTTCTACTGTGAAAGGATAATTTTCCAAAACAGAGAGTTCCGTACCGTTTTTTGTCCAGTTTATAAAGGTGTAGCAGGGGTTTGGTCGTGCCATCGCTACGGCAGGGGCTCCGTAAGCATAAGAGCCGGAGCCCAGCGGGTTGCCGCCCGCCGTTGGATCTGCAACTAAGGTAATTATGCAGGTATCTTTGGCAAAATGTGCTACCAATATCGTCAATTCGGTTACAGAAAATTCGTACAACGCTTGGGTGGATAGCTCGCTGCCCTCTATGGTTGTCCAGTTTATAAAATGGTAACCGGTGTTAGGAATTGCTGCTACCGTTACGCTATCTCCACAAAGATAAGTGCAATCGCCGGGGATGCCGGGGGTGTATTCGCAGTAAACGGTACCGCCCCCCGACGGCTCTGCCAACGGGATCACCTCAACGGGAATCCTTTGAAAATTGGCAATGAAATAGGTAATTGCCGCCGGACCCGTTGCCGCAAAGGTATAGGGATTGGTGGAAGGACCGGGCTCGCCGTTTATGATCCAATTTACAAATTCATAACAATCGGCGGGAGTTGCTGTTACGATTACAACACCTCCGTAAGGAATCACAGTGTCTCCATCGGTTGTGCCCCCGTAGGGCGGATCCGGCAAGGTGATGATTTCGTAGATGTTCGGCTCAAAATTCGCTGTCCAAATGTTATGTCCGGTTGCCTGAAAACAGTGCGTAGTGTCGGTGGAAGTAGCTCCGCCCTCTTCCGTCCAGTTCACAAAATGATAGCCGTTGGCGGGGGTTGCCGTAATGCACACAATAGAATCGCAGGGAATATCCTCTCCGCCACCTTCCGTATCTCCGCCTCCGGTGGGGTTCGATAAGGTAAAGATGTCGAATTTTAGCTGTTCAAAATGAGCCACCAA
>Ga0082212_10011003_pt1 | contig 11507 bp, 8 predicted proteins | sample TergutNt197P3_FD_71548 | JGI IMG/M metagenome (GOLD analysis project Ga0082212, IMG submission 71548) | Neocapritermes taracua P3 segment gut microbial communities from Petit-Saut dam, French Guiana - Nt197 P3 | ecosystem: Host-associated > Arthropoda: Insects > Digestive system > Gut ... | reverse complement strand
TTCCCTGATCAGCAAATCGGGCACGTATGTATCAAAGATGGCCTTCATGCCGTCTTTTTGTGCGTCCATCAGGCTGTTTATTATGTCGCCGAGCCGGTTTGGTATCTCTGCTTCTGTTTCCGGAAAACCTACGAAATCCGTATACAGGTTGATCGGCCCTTTGCCCACTTTCAAGGCGAGCAGGGCTTGTTTGTACGCGGCGCCCAGGCTGAATATGTCATCTGTTTTGTCGCTTATACCGATCTCAAGGGGTACATAATAGTTTGTAATGACATCGTTTCTGATCTCGCGCGCGGCCCCTATAAAGCTTATGTCCGGATCCCCGCTGAAAAGACATAGCGTGAGATAGCTTGAGTTGACAACATCCCCGATGATGGCCGTGCCATAGCCGTTCTTTGAGATATGGTCGAATAATATCTTCTTTATCGCGATGATATCCGGCTCCTGTATCCCGTCTATCTGCAACGAAAAATCCAGTACGAATACGGCCATGCTTTTTCGCGGATACCGTGCGGGCGGCAGGGAGTCGGCTATTTTTTCACGGACCATATTGTTTATGACGCTGCCGACAAAAGCCGTTGTCAAAAGTTCGTTCAGGTTCTCGTTTATCCTGTCCCGGCGGGCCTCTTTCAGAAGCATCTCCTTTTCTTTTTCGATCTGCCTGATTTGTTTCCTGACCGCCTTCTCCAGGGCATCGGTCGGTATGGGCTTCAGCAGGTAGTCGGCGACGCCGATCGTCAAAGCGCGCTGCACATACGAAAACTGATCGTAGGCGGTGATGACGATGATCTTGATATTCGGCTTTTCATCTATCAGCAGCTTCGACAGATCCAGGCCGTTCACGCTCCCCAGATGAACGTCCATCAATACTATATCCGGGGTTTCCGTCAATGCCAGCTCAAGCGCGCCGTCCCCGTCGCCGGCCGTGCGCACGTCACTGATTTCAGGCAGCTTGTCATGTATGACCTTTTTAAGGGCCATCAATTCAAGCTGCTCATCTTCGACGATCAAAACGCTATACATTCCCGCTTGCCTCTTCCTGATGGTCTCTTTGGCCCATGGCCGGCAAAAACAATGTGATGGCAGTCCCTTCACCTTCGACGCTTTCGATCTTTACGCGGTCGTCATCCCCAAAATAATTATTCAGCCGCATCAATACGTTGGACAAGCCGATACTCGTTGACTGTGTATCGCTTTCATTATCCGTCCATGTCTCGGGCTGCTCTTTCAACCCCTTCAGTTTTTCGGCCGCGATGCCAACGCCTGTATCGGCGACTATCACTATGGTCGCCTCGTCCGCATCGAAGATGTTTATGGTTATGTCCCCGTTATAGTCGTATGGGCGCAGGCCGTGCACGATCGAGTTTTCGACGAGCGGCTGCAAGATCATGCAGGGGAGTTTCATGTCGAGGCGGCGGCTGTCTACGGTCACGTCTATATGCAGTTTGTCCTGGAACCGGACCTTCTGGATGTAGATATACCGCTTGAGGTTTTCGATCTCGTCGCTCAAGGTGATCGGCCCCGTGATCTTGTTCAGGCTGTAGCGGAGCATCTCGGACAAGGCCTCTATGATATTTACGATATCCTGGTTGTTGTTCATGAAAGCCATCCGGTTGATGCTGTTCAGCGTATTGAAAAGGAAGTGTGGGTTGATCTGCGCCTGCAGGACCTTCAGCTCCGTATTCTTCAGCTCGCTGATGATCCTGAGGTTCTCCACCTCCCGCTCGTGAAGCTCTGATTCCAGCCTTGCCTTTTGGTCCAGCTCGCTGAACATCGTCCCAAGGCCAGCTTTCATCTTGTTCACGGAAACCGCAAGCTCATTCAGTTCAAGCGGATTTGCCGGCTCTATATCCTCGCTGTCAAAGCCCCCCGTGGATATTTCCTTGGCGTACTGGGACAGCTGCATCATAGGCACGGATATGCTCCTTGAAAACCTTATGATGAAAATTGTCAAAAACGCCACAACCGAGACAAAGGCAACCAGCGTCGATATCGCAATAATGCTGGAATTCGTGTTCATATTATTGAAAATGCCCTTTGAAACGTCTGTCTGGCGCCCCATCGTCTCCGACAGCCTTATGTTGATGTAATTATAAATTATCAGCGAATCGCCCCTCGCCTCGTATGTGTCGGAAAACGACCCCTTGTCCAGCCCCTCGATGATCTCGTTGTTTTTTTCAACATACGAATCGATCAGCTCCTCAATACCAACGATGGAGTAATATATAGATTCATTGCCGGCGGAATTCCTGAGGCTTTCAGCGATCGATTTTGCGTTGTTGATATTTGTTGTGTAATTGTTCATCACTGTGTCTGACGGGTTCCTTATGTAATTGTCAAACTCAACGGAGGCGCGGTTGATCTCGTTCATCAGGTTGTTGTACATAAAATAGTTGTTGATATTCTTGCTGTACTGGTCGGTATCGTAAACCATCACAACGTACATGGCTACATAGACGATGCTGAAAACAGCTATTATTACAAAAGAAAATGAAGCAAGGTATTTTTGAAATGTTTTTGGCTGTTTCATTGCGGCAACAATTCTATCGCTTCTGCGTTTTTTTGTGTAATCAATTCATGCTCGACGAAAGTCGTTGACGGGACCGGCAAGCCACAAGCGGCCTCATACGCGTATCTTCCGCCCAGATGCCCGACTTTGAACAGGTTTTGGGATACTATGCCGTATACGTCGCCGGATATGACGGATTCGACATTTTCATGGGTCGCATCCATGCCGATCAGTGTTATCCTGTCTGCCCACCCGTATTCACGGATAGTTTTCCCGTAGGTGGAAACGGTATCCCCGGCAGTCACAAACAGCGCGTTGATATCCGGGTGCGCCTCAAGCATTTCCGAAAGGACCTTTTTGCCGGTGATCGGGTTGTCAAAATCCTCGGCGTAGGCGATGATTTCCGACTCCGGGAGGCCTTCCAGGTACTCTTTCAATCGTTCCACCTGCGTGACCTGGTTCTGTGTCTTAAGGCCGGTCATTATCACGCCTATTTTCATCTCGTCCCCAACCTGGGCGTGCAGCGCTTCGGCCTGTTCCCATCCCAGCTTATAGTAGTCCGGCGCGATATAGGCGGTTCTCATATATTCTTTTTCCGCGTCCACCAAAAGGGTGATGACCGGGATCCCCTTTTCTTTCATCTCAAGCAGCTCTTCCGTGAATTCAGACGGCGTAAGAGGACATGTGAGGACCGCGTCGACATCTTCATACAGCGCGATATTTATCTCCCTTTTCATATCCTCGATATTACAGTTTTCCGCGCCGACATATTCGCCGTAAAAATCATATTCCGCCATGGCTTCAAAAAACCCGGCCTTCACTTCGTTCCATACCGGGAAATCAAGCTGCGGCGTGACAAATATGATCCGGTATTTTTCAGTATTGAAGCCGCCGTTCCCAGCCGCCGGCGCGGTACACCCGGATAACGCGACAGCGATAGCAAGGCCAAAAACAACAATGATCGGCAGCATACCTTTTTTCATTTGTTTTGTCCCCGGAGCCCTTACAGCCCCATCGTCTCTTTCCAGATACGCACCCATTCCGAAGCGCGCTCCGGCGTCACTGTCTTTGAATAGACATCCATGAAAATCACTTCGACCGGCGTATTATTGCGTTTGGCGGCCTCCCAGGCGCGCGCCGCGTCTTCTTTGACCTTATCCCACTGCGCTGTCGGGGAGCTCACATACGCCGGGAACGGCTTTATGCTGGCCACATAGTCTTTGCCGAGTTTTTCTGTGAACTGATCGACATCGCTCCACCCTGATATCGAAAAGCAGCGGATATTGTGGATCTGCTTGGTCAACAGTTCAAACTTATTGTCTATCCGTTCACAGCAGCCATAATAAGCAAGCCCGAACAGGTTCGCCAGCTCCGCCATGTGCGGAAGGTACACTTCGGCGAGCATATCAGGCGACATCATCTGCGTTTCCTGCGACTCGCTCCAGGCCCAGAGGTCTTTGAGCCCGACCCCTTCCGTTTTTCCCTGGGGCAGATCCGATACATAGCCATATGACATCGCGCCGATAAACTGGTTGTCGGTATTCGACGCAAGAAGGTTTTGTTCAACAAGATAGTCGAAAAACCGTTTTTTGTCGTCGACCAGGAACGCCAGCAGTCCCTGCAATGCGTCCGGATGGTCATACGGCCACAGCATCATCGCCTCCGCGCCGATCAGCTTGAACACATCCCATGTCACCCCGATGAACATATTGCCCACAAACGGCTGGTTTCCGATATCAGGATCAAAGTTGTCATAATTCCCCAAAAGCACCGGGAGGATATCCCCGAATGCGTCATTCAGAGCCGCTTGCACTTCAAGGGCTGGCGCCCTGTCCACCTCAAATGTCCGGGGCGAGAGGCGCTTGATGTCATCCGGCGTCTTTACGGGGAACATCGATTTATGCGCGATACCGCCTTCCCTCGCCAGCTCTTCCACTATTTTGATCTCGCCGAAATCCGTGCCGGTGACATTCATATTCCTGCCCTGCCAGCCTATCCTGAAATACGGCTCTATCACGATGTCGTCGCCCATTTGCTCGTATTGTTTTATTGAGACCATCATCTTGTATTCTATGTTCTGCATACCCGGGTCTTCGCAGCGCATCTGATAGTCTGACAGATAGCCGTCGAGCCAGTTCGGCGAGAGGATGAGCATCGGCCTTTGGGGTTTCAGGTCGTGCAGATCCCTCCACTGCTGTTTACGGATCGACATTTCCGGCAAATTCGCGATCTCAAGATAACGCTTTGCTGTTTCCCGCAATACTTCTTTATCGTTTTTGCTGATGACCATGTCCTTGCCTCCTTCTTCCGTTCGATCTGTTCGATCTGGTTCTTTGTCGGTAAGTTTCGCCTGCCTTCACCTGTTGTGATAGACCCTGTCGATCTCTTCCCGCATTATTTCCACCCACCTCGTGGCGTTTTTCGGATTGCCTCCAAGCGTGTGGTTGTCCTTCATGATGAATTCGCAAATGCCGCCTTTTGTCTGCTCCGCGGCGCGCCGGCAATCAGACCTTACGATATCCTCGTCCATATACGGGCGCGCCAGGGGCGAGGGTGACGGTTTTACAGACGCGACATATTCCCTGCCCAGATATTCCGGCACTGTTTTGTATTTCGCCCAGGGGCTCACCGAGACCCGCCGCAGCCTGGGCAGCTGCTTTACATATTCCCACCTGCGGTCAAAGTCTTCGCAGCAGCCATAGCAGTTCAGGCCGAAACGCTCCGCGATCCTTTTATGGTAGGGGAGTATGAACTCCGCGTAATGCGCCGGGTTTACATCAACTGTTTCCTGGGCGTCCACAAAGCCCCACATATCCATCGTTGTGGTCTTTCCGCCCGAACCAGGCGGCGGCAATTGCCCTGTGAACCCAAACCCGCCTGAGCCTATGTATGTCCCTCCTGTATTGGTCTGCAGCAGGCCATTTTCCTCAAGGCAGTCCAGCATCCTCAGTTTGCCGTCGCAAAGCAGATGCATCATGCGGTGGAAGTATTCAGGCTCTGCAATGATATCGCACATGAACCCTTCCATACCGCGCAGGTTGACAAAATCCCAGCACATCCCCAGCGTCCACCACCAGGTGTTCTTGCGGCGGACAGTCAGGATGCCGCCAAATACTTCCTGCGCCAAATCCATGACCCTGCCGGACTGCCCCTCATCGATGCTCATCCGCGGGTAGTGTAATTTATCAAAGTCTTTTTCGTAGTCTTCTATCGCGGGCTGGATGAGATATGCCCCGCCCGATTTCTCCCCTATCTTTTGAAGGCTTACCCCCCATCCGTCATCGCTGTAGCTGTACGGGACGTCAAAATATGATTCTATGACCTTGTCGTCCTTCATCCCCTCAGCCCAGAAAACCTGCTTGCGCAGAGACATTTCCCATACGCGCGCAAGCGGGTCTTCCGATATAAGCGTCTTTGGAGGGATTATCTCGTTCCACCCGTTTTCGGGGTCGATGAACACCAGCGGCTCATCTGTTTTAAGATCGTTGTGCTCCTCCCACAGCCGGGCCTTAGCCTCCATATCCGGGCGCGCCGCGATATCCGCGACCTTTTTCGCAAGCTCACGCAAAACCACTGTCTCGGCCTCTGTGAATAGAAAATCCGTATCCATAGAGCTAAGTTCAGGGTATCCCGCCGCAGTCTGCATTTCGGCGGGATCGCTTTTTTGATAGAGCAAAGACATATGCCCTCCTTTAGAAGGAGCCTAAAGGCCCGGGTAATACTTCTTTCGTTTTTCTGCTATTATCCTTGCCACCTGGTCTGTCAGGGCCGCCCTGCTTCGGGCCTTTGCCTCGTATTTCCGGTTGATAAGCGCTATTGCCGGAGCAATGTAAGACACCAAAAACATCCCTTCCTGGGCAAAATCCTTATGCGCTGTATCATAATAGTCGTCAAGTCGTTCATCGCCGGGGGCGAAATCTGCAAGGTAGTACACTATCCCCTTATCAAGGCAGGCGCTCCTTATTTTTTTTGCTTCCTCAAAATCATCCAGGTTCATATTGTGGAGGCAAACCATGCCTTCCGTATTGATATAGTTTTCAAGATTCTGGTTCGAATTGCCGCAATAATGTATCCCCCCGCCCCCGAAAGCGGAAAGAATCTTTTCGTTATACGGTTTTACGAATTCAGCGTACAGGCCGGGGGGCATCAGGATCGAATCGTCGTCGCAGACCCAGATCCCGCCTTTTTCCGGAGGTATCCTCATCCCCAGTATATACCCTGCCTGGGAGTCGTTTGGATCCATGTGCTGCCTCTGGGCTTTTACCCACTGGATCAGGGCATCCGTGCACATGCCCATAAGTTTGTGTACGAGGTTTGGATGGTCGTACATCCAATACGAAAAATTCTCGTAGCCTACGACCATGAACGCGGTCGTCAGCGGCCCCTGGCAATCTGTTATCCCCACCGGAAGGTCGCACCGCTCCCGGAAGAAATCGATTTGCTTCAGCACCCTTGGCATCAGCCCGCTTTTCTCCGGATCCGGCATCATAAGCTCATCGACTTCCTCAGGATGCCTTATTTCGCTCATATTGACCGCGGGGTCCATTTTATGGAGCATCTCCACTTTTGTGCCAAACCCGCTTGCCAGCACCCCTGTCCCAAACCAGGGCATGAGGAACCCCATATAGACATCATCGGCCAGCAGTTTGTTGGCATAATGCGCCTGTATATTTTTCAATTGATAGTCAAACATTTCGCCGGGGTCGTTTCCGCAGTAGCCTTCCGGTATTTCTTCTTCCACTTCGCCGAAAATCCAGTACTGGGTATCGACCACGCTGTAAGGCGCCACACTGTTCTTGAACGCGTAGACCTCATCGATTTGTTCCATCGAGCGTTTGTCCTTCTCGCTGAATTCTTTCTTGAGCTCGATCATCACATCCTCCTTTCGTTTTTTCTAATTTCCTGACACGGCGGCAGCTTTCATTATCTTTTCCTGGTTTACCTCGCTTTTCGTATACTCGGCTCGGATCTTGCCGCCTGACAGCACCAGGAAACGGTCGCCCATAGCTATCAGCTCCGGCATCTCCGAGGAGACCATGATGATGCCGATGCCATTTTTTGAAAGCTCGTTTATCAGCCGGTATATCTCCGCTTTTGCCCCGACATCGATCCCCCTGGTCGGCTCATCTAGCAGGAGCACTTTCAGGTCGGTCAAAAGCCATTTCGCGAGGATGACCTTCTGCTGATTCCCGCCTGACAGGTTGACGACCCTGGTCTCCACGCTGGGCGCTTTTACTGTGAGCTTTTCCGCGTACTCGCGGGCGATCCTCTTTTCCTTTTTCAGCCGCAAAAACCCTTTTTCCGTGATTTTCCGCAGGCTTGCCAAAGTTATATTTGACCTTATCGCGGCGCCGGCTATGAAGCCGCTGACTTTCCGGTCTTCGGTCAAATACCCGACCCCGGCGTTTTTCATGTCACTTGGCGTTCTGGCCGTAAGTTTCTTGTTTTCCAGCCACACCTCGCCTGTGACGCCTTCCGTGTCCACTTTGAACAAGGCATTGAGCAGTTCGCTCCTCCCGGCGCCGACAAGCCCGGCCAGGGCAAGGATCTCCCCTTTCCTGAGGGAAAAAGATACCCCGTCCACGATATTGGAGTCCTTGATATATGGATGCGGGACACAGAGGTTTTCGACCCTGAGCACTTCTTCCCCCTGCTCCACGTCCTCTTTCGGGTACATGTTTTCTATTTTCCTGCCGACCATGTCCTCAACCATTTTTTCAGTCGTTGTCTCATGTATCTTTCTGCAGGAAATGAACTTCCCGTCGCGCAGGACGATTACCCGGTCGGCTATCTCAAAGACTTCGGACAGCTTGTGGGATATATAGAGGCAGGAAACCTTGCTTTTTTTGAGGGACATGATGATGCCAAACAGGTTCTTCGTCTCGCTTTCGGTCAGGGCGGAAGTAGGCTCGTCCAGCACCAGAACTTTTGGTTTCCTGAGCAGCGCTTTCGCGATAGTGACAAGCTGCTGCTTTGAGGTGCTTAGTGTTTTGGCTTTCTGTTTGGGGTCTATTTCAAGGCCGACCATTTCGAGAGCTTCCGCCGACATCCTGTAGATTTTTTTCCAGTCGATAAACCCGATCCTGTTCAACGGCAGGTTGCCCAAAAAAAGATTCTCCGCTATCGACAAATCAAGGTGCAGGCTGATTTCCTGATAAATCATCCCTATGCCGTGGGTTTCCGCGTCCCTGGTGCTGTTGAAATGGACTTTTTCACCGGACAAAAGTATCTCGCCCTCATACTCGCCCGAAACATAGCTGCCCGACAGGATTTTCATAAGTGTCGATTTGCCTGCGCCGTTTTCGCCGCAGATAGCCATGATCTCGCCCTCATCGACATCAATACTGACATCATCAAGGGCTGTGACGCCAATGAAGCGCTTGGTGATGTTTTTCATCTCAAGGACATGCATACCTTATTACCTTATCCCCTGTCATCTGCTCAACCCCAGCTTCTTCCTTCTGTATTGGTCGAGCCCCACAGCAAATATGATGATGATCCCTACCACAAGGTTTTGCCAATAAGGTGAGATCTTAAGCAGCAGCATGCTCGTCTCGATGACCATCATCAGAAAAGCCCCTATGAAAGTGCCGATCACATTACCCGAGCCGCCAAACATGCTTGTGCCGCCTATTATGACCGCGGCGATCACGGTCAGTTCGTAGCCGCTGCCGGCGGTCGGTTGCGCTGAGTTCAGCCGCGCGGCCATAAGGATCCCCGCAAGCGCTGCGGACGTCCCGGTCAGAACATAGACAGAGATCATTATCCTGTGGATATTGATTCCCGACAAACGGGCTGCCTCCCGGTTGCCCCCGACCGAATAGACGCTGCGCCCATATGGGGTAGACCTGAGTACGATCACTGCAATCACAGTCAGCACGATCGCAATCATGAAGACGTTTGGTATGATGCCGATCCTCCCCTGCCCCAAGACCTTGAATTCATCCGGCAACGGGTATATGGCCTTGCCCGTGGTCACGATCAGTATCAGGCTTTGGCAAATATACATCATCCCCAGCGTCACGATAAGCGGAGGGATATTCAGCTTGACAATGAACAGCCCGTTGAGAAACCCTATCCCAACGCCAAACAGCAGCCCGATCATTATGCCAATAGGTATGCTGATCCCTTCTTTTATTGCCATCGACGCGAGGATTCCCCCCATCGCCATTACCGCACCGACCGACAGGTCAAAACCTCCTGTGATCAGCACGAAAGTCATCGCGATGCCGATGATGTACACAAACGACGTTGAGCGAAAGATATTTACCAGGTTTTCTTCGGACAGGAATACCGGTTTGGCGATGCTTACCATGATGATGATCGCAACCAGTACGATCAGGATACCCAGCTGGTCATAATTCTTCAGACCGCCAAGGACCCCGCTGCCAAATTTATTTAGACTGCTATTATTCATACCCACTCCTTTTAAACCAGAGTGCTGAAACCTCTATGCGGCAAGGGAAGCCGCATGCCTGTTCCATCATAGCATAATGAAGCGGCTTCCCTTGTAAATGAATACTATCCGGCAGGAAACATCACCTGTTTGCCATATATTCCGCAACGGTGTCGCCCAGGATCAGCATCGAGCCTGAGTCTGTGATTGAAGGCACGCTTCCCCCGCCCATGACCTTATCGATCATCATGACGGATTCATAGCCGATCGCATAGTAGTTCTGCGCCAAAGTGCCCCAGATCGAGCCGTCGACGATCAAATCCAGGTTTTCGTCAGTGTCATCAACGCCCAAAATGACGATGCTGTCCTGCATCCCTCTTTCATTGACAGCCTGGGCCGCGCCTGCGGGGGCGGAGCCGTCAAGGCACCAAATGACATCGAGCTCAGGATACGCGCTTATCAGGGAATTCACTTTCGTGGCCGCCTGCGCACTGTCGCCGGCAGTCGCCTCCATGACTATTATCTGCATACCCGGGGCTGTATCAGCCCAGATCCGTTCCGCTGCCTCTTTGCTGAGCAACTGGTTGCCGGAATCAAGGCTTGAGACAAGAAGGGCAATATTGGCTGTCCCGCCCGTCTTTTCAGCCAAAGCCTCCGCGGCGGCCTTGCCGAAATTCTCATTGTCGGTCCCGATATACGCAGTCCTTGACGCCTCGGAAGTGTCAACCTGCGTGTTGATCACCAGGATCCCTTTTTCAAGCGCCCTCATATTGACATCTTCAAATGCCGATGGCTCAAGCGGGCATATTATTATGCCGTCAACACCCTCGGCTATCGCCTGTTCCTGCAGCCTGACCTGCTCTTCAATGTCAATGCCCGCGGGCCCTACCCAGTTCAATGTGGCGCCAAGTTCAGCCGCCGCGTCTTCAGACGAGTACTTCGCCGTCAGCCACGCGGGATGCCCCAAAAGCGGGGACACAAAAGTGATATTCAGCGGCCCTGCCGCCACCGCATCATCATCCCCGCCGGAAGGCGCGGCCTCCGGCTGAGCCTCAGTCTGCGCCGGCTCCTGCGCCGGTTCCTGCGCCGGCCCGGCGTCATTGTTGCCGCAGCCTATACAAAACGCCAGCACTAAAGTGATAACGACAACCCAAGCGATTCTCTTTTTCATCATTACTTCCTCCTTAATCCTTTTCGATCACAAGACGATAACAACGCCATACATATACACGCACGATTCGTGATATCACATAATCACAAAACCCAAAATATAAGTAAATGGATAATATTGCGGGAACCCGCACTTTATTGCTTTTTATTAACACAGTGGGGACGGTTCTTTTTGTGTTAAGTGTTTCGAATTGAGAGCATGCCCCATGCGTCGTATTCCCTTGAGAGTGTGATTGCATCGAATTTGCAGCGTGTCGTGCAAAGGACGCAGACACTGGGGACAATCCTACTGCCTTGCTGTCGGCTTCATTTTTAAAGGTCTCGATTTTCTTTCCCAATGCGGACAGAGAGATTTACATCTATTACACTTGGTTTGTTTGTTTGAACGATTGAACGCAAAAGGTGAATCACATGGACTGCTATAAACAAATC
>Ga0082212_10011002_pt1 | contig 11508 bp, 8 predicted proteins | sample TergutNt197P3_FD_71548 | JGI IMG/M metagenome (GOLD analysis project Ga0082212, IMG submission 71548) | Neocapritermes taracua P3 segment gut microbial communities from Petit-Saut dam, French Guiana - Nt197 P3 | ecosystem: Host-associated > Arthropoda: Insects > Digestive system > Gut ... | reverse complement strand
CACCCTCGGGCGGCCAAAGGCCGCCCCTACAACTCATTCCTCATTCCTCATTCCTCATTCCTCATTCCTCACTCTAACTCAGCGGTACGACCACATTGCCTTCTGTGTCGATGTAACCGCCTTTGCCGTTAAGTTCGACCCATGCACGGCCCCCGGAGAAATCGTTCGCCTTGTCGTATGTCGGCGGCACGACCTCGCGGCCGTCTTTGTCGAGAAAGCCGCATTTATCGTCGAGTTTGACCCATACCAAACCTTCACTAAAGTTCCGCATTGCATCATACTTTGGCGCAACGACCTCTTTGCCCGCCTTATTTAGAAGGCCCCATTTACCGTCGAGTATGATAGTCGCTAAACCCTCGCGGTAGACGTCGCTGAATTCGCGGTAACCGTCATATTTGGGCGTAACGACCTCGTTGCCGTCTCTGTCGACAAAGCCCCATTTCCAGTTGAGCATGACTCCCGCCAGGCCATCTTGAAACTCATCCGCATCCTGATATTTCGGCTGAATGATCATGTTGTCATTTCTGTCTATATAGCCCCATTTCCCATCATACATGACCGCTAACAGACCCTCGCTGAAAGACTTAAGCGATTCGTATTTAGGCGGGATGATCTCGCTGCCTTTATCGTCTATCGTACCCCATTTGCCGTTGAGTTTGACCCATGCCACACCCTCATGAAAATGGTAGAACCCGTCGTATGCCGGTTGTATGATTACTTCTCCCGCTTTGTCTATGACGCCAATTTTACCGTCAAGTCTGATGATCGCCAAGCCTCCGATGAAATCGTCAACGTATTCATATATCAGCGGGATGACTTCATTGCGGTCTTCGTCGATAAAGCCCCATTTGTCGTCAAGCCCGACTCCCGCCAGCCCCTCGGAGTATTCATACCTCGCATCGTAATACGGGTCCTCAAAAGTGGCTCTGACAGGCCCCGGATCCACAGCAGGCGCGACCGGTGGCAGCGCCGGCGGCGGCGCGGACGACGACTGAGCCGCAGCCGAAGACGAAGTCTGTGGCGGCGCCGACGCCACAGGCGGCGACTGTGCCTGCCCCGGCTTCGAGGTTTTGCAGCCCGCAGCGCACAGCACAAGCATCGCGCACAGCAGTACCGCAATTGTTATTAGTATATATATTCTTTTCACGTCATCTCCCCCTAATCGATTAATTTTAAATGTAGAGTGTAAAGTGTAAAATGAACAGATAATTATAACTGTTTACGTATAACCCCCGGTCACTCACGACTCTCACCCGCAGGCGGCCAAAGGCCGCCCCTACAATGTAATCCCCGTTCACCCGCAGGCGGCCAAAGGCCGCCCCTACAGCGCACCCCAATTCCCAATTCTCAATTCTCAATTCTCAATTCTCAATTCTCCTCACCCGTAAACCTTTCCGCTCGTGCGTGTGTCCGGGAGTATCAGGCGGCTGAGGATAGCGGCGGCTTCGACGCGCATGATATTTGTGTCGGGGAGGAAAGTGCCTAAGTAGTCGCTCCCCGTAAAAATACCGGCCTTATACAACATAATGATTGAAGCATAGTACGGCGTGCCGGCGTTCACATCCGGCAGCGAGTTGACTGTGTTGATTTCCGGGAACTCAGACGCCGGCAGCGCGCGCGAGAAGATATACGCCATCTCCGCGCGGGTCGCCGGGCGGAGTATCTCCGGGAAGTCGTTAGCGGCTATGATCCCGTTTGCGACGGCATAGTCGACATATTGCTGATACCACACGCCGCCCTGAGTGAACTCCGCGGAACCTGTCATATAGATACTGTGTACCCTCACAGCCATTACAATTGCCTGGACGACCATCACGTTGCCCATCGGGTCGAACAAATCTATGCCGACGCCGTTCATAAGGCCGTATTCATAAACTATGCCTATGATATTCTGCCCGTTGGCTCCGTACCACGCATCCTCGTTGACGTCCGTGAACTGTCCGGGCGTATACGTTTCGGTTTTTACAAAGTTATCCATAGGAGACGCGTCCGCCGGCAATATCGTCAGAGTTGCCGTGTTTGAGGCTGTGCCGTCTATAGTTACCTTGAAATAATATGAGCCGGGTGAGGCCGCGGCGGCGTTGTTAAAAGTCATCGCAACCGTTGCGGAGCCTGACGCCACGTTGGAAACTGTCGCAGTTATCCACGCCGGGGTCGGGCCTGTCCTGATTCCGGTTGCGCTCTCATACCACGTCACAATGCCGGTCTTGCCATTAGCTGTACCGCCTGCGGACACAGGAAATGTAACGGCGCCTGCCGTCCCAGCCTTCAGCGTCCCTGACTGCGCCCCCAGCACGACCCCTGTCACAGTCAGGAAAAACCAGTGCCTTTCAGCCTCGCCCGCGCTGTTGAAGGCGTCGACTGAGACAGCATATATCCCAGTCGCGATCCCCGGGGCAATATCGATCCTTTTAGTCGTATTGTTCCATGTGATCTTGTCATTTTCGAGCGAAGCCACTCTCACTGTCGGGGCCGGGTCGCCGGTGATCGTAAAAACTCCTGATGACGCCGCGGCGTAGCCAAGCGCTAAGGTCATCTCCTCCGGGCCTGTTATCGCCGGCGCGACAGCATCATCTTCCTTGTGCCAGAGATAGACGGCAGAACCCCCGTCCGTATATACTTCCCGGTAATTATCAGCCGGCGTCTGGGGCGACTGCTCGGAGTATGTCGGCGCGCCGACGGCGAAGTTTTTACCGTTTATCACCATATCCACAGAGTTATCGCCTACGGTCAAAAGCGTCCCGTTGATCTGCACTGTCCCGTAATCGCGAACCCTGACGCCAACAGCGTTTAATCCTGCCGCGAATACGCTGCCGCCGACCGTAACGATAGAGGCCACGCAGTCTACCCCGAGCCTGTTTTTTGTGTTGTCCATATATTCATATGTGTCAAACGTGACGCTGCCGTTGACTGTTACTGTCGAACCTTCAGCATAAACTCCGATGGTGCTGCCGCTCAGCACATTGCCGGTGACTGTAATATCAGAGCCTCTTTCGGCACGGACCGCGCTGTGGCCTTCTTCCAAAGAAACGTTTCCGGCGGAACTGACGGTAGCTTTTCCGTTTTCAAGGAAAACGCCCGCTTCCGAGCCGCCCACACGGAATTTCCCCGTCTCTGTTTCCCCTGTCAGACGCAGCTCGCCGTTCACGACCTCAAGTCCGACGCCGGAATCGTTGCGCACGTTCAGCGAGTAACCGTTGAGGTTGATCGTGACGGTTTTGTCGTCGATCGTGATGCAGGAGTGGTAGCCTATGTTGTCTTTCAGCGTAATCACGTCGCCGTCTACGGAGTAATAGAGCACCTGTTCCAGCTCTGCCGCGTTCGAGACGTTGAAGTTTTCCGCGCGCGCCGTCAGCGGCACGGCGGCATACAGGCCGGATACCAGCGTGAGGGCCATCAGGGTCGATAGAATCCTTTTTGTTTTGCTTTGCATGTTTATATCCCTCCAGTTATTTTAGTGGTCAGTAACTTTATTTCTTTACTTCTGGATTGCCGCGCCGCTATTGGCGGCTCGCAAAGACGGGACTTTGGATGCACCCAGTTCACACGGCGGGCGACCAGTAGACAGAATATTCTATATACCAGTGGTCATTTATCCTGTCCGGGTCATCCGCCGACACCCCCGGTTTGCTGTAACGGAGCGTCGCGTCGACCCTGTCGGCCTTGTTGTAATTCCCCGGTATCGCAAAAGTAAACCCGACTGAACTCCCGCGGAGCTCATCGTCCGGCAGCGAATCACAATAAGCCTGCGTATATTTTGCCGCCCCGGCGTTTAAGTCGTTAACGTCCGCTACGAATATTCTATCCAGTTCTTCTTCCTCTAAATCATATATGTTGAATGCTCTGTCATTTAAAAAATCAATATACTCTCTGGCGACCTCATCTTTATCGCCGGTGCCCGCCCGACTCGCGGTAAACAGCGTATACTTTACCGTTTCGCCATTGATACTCTGAGGCCCGTGGTCCCCGAGTGAAAATGTCAAGTACCCGTGCGCAGCCCCGGCGCCGGTCAAATAATCTGAAACAGACGCGGCGATTTTATCGAAAATCTCTTCATTTTCCGTAAAATGGTCAATGATTTTCTGCCGATAGGCCTCTTTATAATCTTTCAGGCACTCTTCCTTACTCATCCCCGGCTCAGACGAACAAGAAGAAAGAAACACCATTGCAATAACAAGCGCTATAACAATGAACAGATATTGTTTTCTGATACTCATCTTCGCTCCCCTAAAATGATTGTCAATTCTCAATTCTCAATTCTCAATTCTCAATTGTCCATTGCCCTTTCAAGTCGCGCTATTGTCTCCAGCGCCCTGTACAGCTCGGAGCGGGCCTCGTCCTGATCCATACTGAAAAAGTAGACCTCCTCGATATCGGCCATGACCTCCATCTCCGCTATTATGTACCAAATATCGTCCTCAGTGGCGGGATAACCGTCAACACTGTGGTTCTCGTTGTCCCAAAAATCGTAGTAATAGTCCAGCACGGAATGCATAACCCCGTCTTCCAGCGCGATATAGCTGCCGAAGCAAATTTCGTTTATGTCAACTATAAGGACTCTCCCGTATTTCGACAAGAATTTCACCGACGGCGAGACGTCCGTCCCGGGGTTGCTGACAGGCCGTTCCGCCATAAGGGTGACAAGCCCGCCATTGTACCCGTAAACTGCCTGTTTATATAATAACGGGTATTCAAAGGGGCGCGGCGAGTCAAGCCAGGCACAGTACAACTCATAGTTGCCGTCGTTGTCGAAATCTATGAGGCGAAGCATACAGACGCCGGTCATAAGGGGCGTTTCCCACTCGCTTATCGTCTCAACGGCCCCCTCGCCGTGCCGCCGGATCAGGTCGTCTATTACTTCCAGGTACGCTGCCGCCCAATTATCGGCCGGCGGCTTCGGAGGCTCAGTCGGCGGATCAGGCGGAGTCGGCTTCGGCGTATCCGGCGTCGCGGTCGCCGTCGCCGTCGTGGCCGGAACCTCAGTATTCCCCGGTGATGCAGTCGGCGGGTCGGGGCTTGTCTCAGGCGGGCGCGGAGCATGGGTGGTCGTGGCGGAAGGGGCCGGCGTCGCGGACGATTCTGACGGCGTCGCCGTCACAACATCGTCATCGCGGTCGCGTACCGCGCCGCTTGTCTGCGGAGCCCCGGACGGGCCTCCCGAGCCCTTCCCGACAGTTATAACTCCCGTAAACCACAAGACCAGGAAAGCAATTATCAAAACAGCGGCTGTGCAGACAGGGATGATGATATTCACCTTGCTCTTTTTCACCTGCGGGACGCCGATTTGCGGCGCGCCGTAAGGCGGCTGCTGTGGCTGTTGCCCTGCGCCGCCGTACGGTGGCTGCTGCCCGTATTGCTGCCGGGTCGGCTGTTGCTGCGGTAGCTGCTGCGGTGACTGCTGTGGCTGTGGCTGCTGCGGCGCGTATGGCGGCGGCGCGGCCACCGGAGGCGGCGCAACTCCCTGTGCCGCCGCGCCCGGCGCACTTACGGATTGCCCGCAATCCTCGCAGAAAAGCGCATCATCCTCTATTTGCGCCCCGCAACTTGAACAAATTCTCATTTTATTATACTCCTTTTTTAAAGGTCAGATGCTGAACTTTATACGCGCTTCGTCGTTCATCATGCGAGTGAGGATGGCTGCGACTTCGCTGCGCTTTATGTTATCCGCGGGTTTACAATTGTGCGCGTCGTCGCCCTGCACTATCCCGGCCCGGTACATCCTATAGATGCTAGCGGCCTGCAGGTGTGTCATCGGGACGTCGGGGATAGCGCCGTCGGCTATGTTGTTTATGACCGTAAATGTTGCGGCGGGAAGGGCGTGCGCGAAAATATCCATATAAACAGAGCGGGTCGCAGGGGCGTTCCAGTTGTAATCCGCGCTGATTATCCCGTTGGCCTTCGCGTAATCGGCGTAACTCTGATACCACGGGACGCCGTTTGTCAGCGTGACCGAGCCCGTCGTGTAAAGCTGGTGCATACAAGCCGCCAGTTTCACCGCCTCCGCGTAAGTCAGATTATTGTCAGGGGCGAAAATAGTATCGTTGATCCCGTTTATGAGACCGGACTGGTAAGCGGTTTTCACATCGTTATAGTACCACGCGGTCAACGGCACATCGGTAAACGGCAACGGTATATCGGGCTTTGCGGCGCCCGTCACAGTCAGCGTGGCTACGCTTGACGTCACTCCGTCTATAGTTACCTTGAAATAGTAAGTTCCGGCCGCGGCGGTGGTGGTCGCCGTCATCGTAACTGTCGCGGCGTTGGAGGCAACATTTGAAACCGTCGCGATAATCCCCGCCGGGGTCGCGCCCGCCGTTATCCCGGCGATGCTCGTAAACCATGACACAACTCCGGTCTTGCCGTTGTCAATGCCCGCGGTAGTCACGGGGAATGTCGCGTTACCGGCGGTACCCGCTGCTATCGTCCCTGACTGCGCTCCGACGGTGACGGTAGCTAAGCTTACTGTTATCGGAAAGTCCTTGGTAAAGTCTGTCGTCTCCGTCGCGCCGTTTTTGACCGTCGCGGTGATGGTCGCAGTACCGGCTGCCGTCGCTTTGAATATGTTATCTGTTATCGTCGCCCCGGTCAGACCCGGGCTCTTTACGCTCCATGTGACAGTCCGGTTCGTGGCGGTGGCGGGGGCGACCGTGCCGGTCAGCGTCAGCGGCGCGTTCACTACCGCTGCGGTTGGCACGCCCGTGATATCTGTCACAGCTGCGAACGGTTTCAGTTCGCCTATTGTCAATGAGAATGGCGCCGAGTCTATGCCAACGATTCTCAAAACCAGATTGTTGGTTATGCCTTCAACGGTGGTAGCGTCGCCTGTCAGAACCAGAGTGAAGGTTCCGCCTGCTAAGATGTCCGTTCTGGTCGGTGCTGTCACTCCGGCCGGCAGGTTTGATACAGAAATTGGTTCTCTGCTCGCTGCTCTGAGTCCGGTCGTAGTAACGTCGTATGACACTGTGCCCGGAACCCCCGGCAGCAACTCCCCTTTTTGTGCGCCGACAGTGATAGAAATCTGGGTTGTCACTGTGAGCGTCGCAACATTTGATGTGACGCTCCCCGCCGGGTTAGTCACCTCGCAACGGTACTGGAATCCGTTTTCCAATGCAGAACTTACATCCACACTCAGAGTGTTCGTGGTTGATCCCGGGTAAGTGGCAAGAAGCGCAGACCAGGTTGTTCCGCCGTCTGTAGAACGCGTCCAACGATAAGTAAGCGGTTCAGTGCCGGTCGCATTAACGGAAAAAGTCACTGTCTCTCCCGTAGCGGCGCTTCGATTGACGGGCTGCGATATGATCCTCGGTAGGACCGGCGTCGTCACCGTCAGCGTGGCGGTGTTGGAGGTGACGCTGCCCGCCGTGTTGCTCACCACGCACTGGAACCTGTAGTTATTAAGGTGGACAGCCACATTTGAGCACTTGAGCGAAGCGGTCCCCGTGCCGGTGAACATATCATTTTCCGATAGTTTTGTCCAGTGGATGCCGTTGGTCGAATACTGCCATTCATATGTCAGCGGCGCCGTGCCGGTCGCGGTGACGGAAAACGTCACTTCGCCGCCGGTGAAAATGTCCTCGTTTTGCGGATGCGCGGTTATAGCGGGGGCGCTGGCAGGGTTTCTCACCCAAACAGTGTTCTGCCCGTCTGTGTAGGTGAAATACCCAGTCTTCGTCGTGGTGGCCTCATAGTCCGATTGCGATTTATACGTCGTGCCGACCCTTATGTACCTTGAGGGGTTCGGTACTGAGATACCCCCGTCTATGGTTATTTTTGCCCCGTTCACGGCGTAGGCCCCTGTGCTCATCGCGTCTGTTGCCGCTACATTACCGGTAAGAGTAAGTTCGCAGCCATCGCCACCAGCATATACGCCTTCTTCCCCTATAGAGTTTTTCAGCGTTGCTTTTGAGTTTTGTCCGCTGACGGCTACGTTATATCTGCCGCTCCCGCCGCCGCTGCCTGAGGCATGTATGCCAGCCCTGTCTGATAAATTTAGTAAACCCCCGGCTCTAACTTCGCAGCAGCCAAAACCACTTGTGTCGTTTAGCGTCAATGTACCGGGGCCGTTAATGTTCACTACACTGCCAGTTACAGTAAACGGAGTAGTTTTCGCGGGACTGACGGACAGATTAAAGCCGTTGAGGTCAATCGTCAGGTTCTTGCCGATGAGCTCAATATAATCGGTAGTGTTGATGTGTGCCGTCAGCCTGATAGTGTCGCCGCTTACCGCGCTGCTGAGCGCCGTTTTAAGCGTCGCCGCGGTGCCGACGTCTCGTGTGGCCGCGCTCGCCGTCATGGGCAAGGCGGCAAAAATGCCGAATATCAGCGCGAGGGTGAGCAGGATCGAGAGCCGTTTGCTTGTTTTGCTTTTCATAGTTTGTTCCTCCAATTAATTTAATGGACAATTGACAATTGACAATGGACAATGGACAATGGACAATGGAGTTACTTTGTGAACCTGGTCAAAGGTCACCGCGGGATCAGGTTTATAACGGCGTCGCCATCCTTGACCCGGTCGCTGCTCTCCCACATGTCCGTGTCCCATTTCCTGGTCCAATAATCGTTTGGGTCAAAGTCCGCAGTGGTTATGTTAAAGTTCCCCAAATTCAGATCTGAGCCCACATCCGAAACATAGACCCTGTCAATTCTAAAGACATCCTTGTCGGCTGAAATATTCCATTCTGCGTTCACAATCCCATAATTTCCCGTATAATGTGAATAATCAAATGTCTCGCTTAAAACTATATCACGCACTCCGATGCGTTTAATGTCCATCGACCAGCGCAGGCCCATCGTGCTTTTACCGCCCATGACGTCGATCTCGGCAACGGCCTTGCACTCCATCTCGCGCTCTATATCGCACACACCGGGTTTTACAAAGTAATCTGCAGAAATATAATGCGACCGGGTAGAAAAAGATATACCCGGAGAATAGGGCATAGTCCTGCCAACAAACCGGGGATCGGAGCCACAATATTGGCCGCCGCTGGTGCCTTCAGCTGCTCTAAACCCTCGGAAAAACTTATCGATGTCACTTTGCAGATAAGCCTGGAAATTCGTCAGGTCGTACTTTACATCTATTTTGAAGTCGCCCTCGTATCTGCCCGAGACCTTAAATCGTCCGTAGGGGTCTCCGGGAATATCGGCGACCTTCGCCAAGTTGGCGGTCAGCGTCCATGTCTCGGTGCATTCCACCCCGAACACGGAAATCGGCGCGGACGCTTTTTTCTTTTCAAATTTTATTGTATATACCGGCCCGCCCGACATATACTCCGCTATATCCTTGTCAAGCTGCGCGTAAAACTCGTTCTGCATTGTACGCGCCAGGCAACCGAGTATCAACTCGTTGTTGACTTTCAGGTCACGCTGCCATTCTGATGCGAACATTGCCAAAACCTGGATCCATGATATTGCTGTTGAAGCGGCGCTAAATAACTCGCCCCTCACATGCAGCTTCGACGCATGCTCGTAACTGAAATAGTCAAACCCGATTTTATCAAATATTAAATCACCAATATCTATTACTGCATCTGCCAACACTTCTGTTTTGAGTCCCTTATTAGCTAATCCTGCCGACGCTAAACCTCCGGCGATGCTAAGCAGCGAGCCGGCGGGGTCGGAAAAATCCATTTGCATCGTGTCATAAACAGCCCCTGCCGTGCTTGCTGCCATGCCTATTTTACTGCCTATCGCACCGAAACCTCCAGGCACCACTCCGAGCGAGGTTATTACATTCCCTAATATCCGCTTTTTGTCCTCCGGCGTGACTTCTTTGTTCTTCTCCATTTTTTCTATCATTGGGGCCAGCGCATCAAATTCGGCGTCACTCTTTAAGCCCACCTTTGTCATTGCTTCCTTTACAAGCCTTTCAAACTGCGTTTCTGTGAGCGCCTCATTGACCAGTGTCCCGAAAAACTGCATGCCGCCAACTATCATCACCACAGTACTCCCATAGCTTTCGTCCACCCGCGACCTGTCGAGCGTCCTTGGCAGCGCCCGCGCCGGAGCAGAGGGGAGTATTGCTATGGTCATCGCGAGCGTCAGGCAAAGCGCGACGGCAGTTTTTGTTATCCTCTTCATCTCATAGCCTCCTTAAACAGAGAGAGCAGAGCATTCAGCCAGGCATTTTCAGGGGCTACAAGCAGGCCTTCGTTTAAATAATCGAACGCTATGTCGAATTCCTCAAGTACGAAGTAAACGATCACCGGACCCGCGTAGTTGTCGCCGTTGAAGGGGTTGACCTGAAGCGAAGCCGCGAAGTACGCCAGCGCGCTCACCGCGTCCCCGTCGTCATCAAGGGATTTCTGCGCCCGGCCTTTAAGGTATTCAGGGTCGAAGTTTTTTTCGTGGCGCGGTATCACCGACGCAGCCGGATTGAACTCTGTGAATATGCTGTCCTCAGCTTTAACAAGTTCGGCGCGCAGGTTCCGCAGAGCGATTTGGTCCATGCCCTTCAGCGTTTTCAGTTCGTCCCTGTCGCTGCCGGCGAACGCCCCGGGGTTCAGCGCCTCCTTGCGGTAGCACTCCGACGCCTCGGCGCTCCTGCCTTTCGCTTCGTGTACCAGGCCCTCGAAGAAGTAAGGCGCGGGCGACGACCAGCTCAGAGAGGCGATAGAGTTCCAGTCGTTCAGCCTGCCTGCTTCCGGCGCGGAACCCAGCAGGCAGTCCACGGCGTAACGCACGGAACTGATCGACGCAGCCGATGCGCCGTAGATACTTCTCGCCGCGCGGTCGTATCCGATGTACTGAAACGCCAGGCCGAGTTCGCAGGCGTCGAGCGCCCCCTGAATAAACTCATAGAAAGTTTTTTCCGCCACCGGCGCGTTTGTCGGCACAACAAGCGGCGGTATCGCCGGCGCGTCGACCAAAGTGACCCCCGGCGTTGCGCCCGCCTCCGGCGTGTAGGCTTTGTTCGTGTCAATGACTATGGTCCTGTTTACCGCATCCCAGTCGGTTCCGAAATTGAACGCTTCCCCGACGTCGCGGAGTTTGAAGTAGTTATTGCCATCGATGTTGTACGCAGTGAAATTCACCGCCCTGCCGTCGAGGTAGATCTTTGAACTCGTCGGTACCGGGGTTTTGTTCCCGGCTCCTTTGATCTCCATCTCACCGCCGATGACAGTGTACGGCTGCCCGCTTGTGAGTGATATAGCGTTGCCCGCGCCGTCCCAGTCCACCTTGAACTGCTTGACGGTGCCGTTGAGTACGAAGGCCAGATCGCGGAGTTTGAAATAGTTGTTGTCGTTGATGTTGTATGCGTCAAAAACCACCTGGATCCCGTTGACCATCACCGCCGACGACGTGGGTTTTGCGGTGAGGCCTGCCGCGGACGTGGTAAATGTGAGAATGCCGATTGTGAGCGCCAGTACCAGCAGAACCGGGATCAGTTTATTGAGTTTCCTTTTCATAGGTATTTTCCTCCGTTTTTTAGTGGTCAATGGTTTTGTTTAGAGAAGTCAGTAGTTAGGAGTTAGGAGTTAGGAGTTAGGAGTTAGGGGACGGGGGATGTTG
>Ga0082212_10011001_pt1 | contig 11508 bp, 12 predicted proteins | sample TergutNt197P3_FD_71548 | JGI IMG/M metagenome (GOLD analysis project Ga0082212, IMG submission 71548) | Neocapritermes taracua P3 segment gut microbial communities from Petit-Saut dam, French Guiana - Nt197 P3 | ecosystem: Host-associated > Arthropoda: Insects > Digestive system > Gut ... | reverse complement strand
TTCTTCTATTAGATTTAAAAGCATTTCATAAATTGAGTCTTTTTTAAGTACATCTTTAGTTTTAACGATTAAGTCTCTTGTATCTGTTAGTAATTTATTGTAGCATTGTTCCGCCGCCACTAATGGTAGACTATGTGTAAAAAACGCTCTACTTAGCCCTAATAAAATCTTTTTCTTTTCTATCAAATCTTTTTCATCTAGTTTGCCAACCGAAAATCTTTCATATTCTTCATACTCATTTAATATGTTAGAGTAATCTTTATTATCTTCTTTAGCCAACTTTATTGGAAGGATATTTTTTATATATTCCTCTAATGTTTCAAAAATACTATTATATATGTCTGATTGATTTACTATCTTTGCCCTTACTCCATCTGCAAGTTTTACAGAATAATTTTTTAATATTCCTTTATATAACCCGTCTATTTTTTCTATGTACATTTTTTGAAACCTTCCAGTTGACTTTTCTCGTTTTGTTGCAACAACGCTTTCATAATCAAGGTCAAGTAGAAATTTTTGTTTTCTATATTTATATTCTAAGTATTCACTTGATTTCAAATTAACTACTGTATAATAATTTGTTAATGCGTTTTCTTCAAACATAGAAGCTACGCCGTTTTTTACTTTTTTATATATGGAATCCATAATATATTTGTCAATAGATTCTAAATATAGTATGTAACTTTCTTCATACTTTGTTTTTAAAGCATCTTTCTGAGAAACATCATCACCATTTTCTACTTCAATATACATTTCATATGCTCTTAAAACACCACTTCTTTTCATGCTAATCATCATTTCGTTAAATCCAATTTTAGTTGGTAGCAATAATTTAGTTAATGATTTTGATATTTTGTTTAATAAAGTAGTATCATTTTCAAGTACTCTTAAGCCTCTTCCTTCCATATTCCCTCTCCCTTCATATTACTTTTGTTTAATTCCTATTTTTTCTTGTATTTCATAAACTAGCTTTACATTCATAACATCGTCTATATTCTCTAAAACCAATTCTTTATTTATTTTTTCATATACTATGTCTGCTATTTCCTTATCCAGTTCTTCTTCCAGCCTTCTTGCGAGCTTCTCTTTTAATTCATTTTCCGTATATTTTTTGTACTCTTTATTTGTCTCTATGTTAGTTATCTGAACAATTTCAACTGGAATATAATAATTAGAAAAAAGTTTTAATTTTTTAGTTGTTCTTATTGTATCATAATTTTCAAATTTTGAAACCCCTTTATTGAAATTTATTTTAAAATTTTTTATATAAATTTCAATTTTCTTCTCCTCATTTCCTGTTTTTACTTCTATTTCTTGTACAAGGCTCTCTTTTCCCTCTTTTTCATAGTATATGTTTGCATAAATATCTGCTTGGGCATGAACATATCTGGCACCAGTATATTGCCCTTCCAAAACTCCTTCCACAAGCATATCTCCAACCTTTATATTATCTCCAGCCTTCACTCTGGCCGTCCCATTTTGAACAACAATCTTGGAAATAACAGCATCTTTGTTTGATACAATATTACATACTTCGCTTATATCTACAATTTCCGGTTTTTTTATTGCCTCCACTAATGAAATTACAACATTGGTACCTCTAACATCTATACCTACCCATGCCAAATCATCTCTTTCAAGTCTCAGCTGGTTAATTATTTTTTCTTTATCTATTTCATATCTAAGCTTACCTTCGGCAATTCCCATGTTGTTTACAGAATATAATATCTCATGTTCTGGTATTTTTTCCAGTCCCGAAATTTCTATATTCCATATAAATCTTGTAATTATAAACAAAATTATTGCAATTATAAAAACCGCAATTACAAAAACCTTTCTTTTCCTATATTTATTTAATAAAAATGGTATTCCTGTTTTTTTATTTATATATACTCTGCATTTTGTTTGTCTCGCAATTTTCTTTAATTTTTTGAAATCTGATTTAATTATTTTCGTCTTTACTATTGTACTTTTTTCTCTATGTAGGTCTAATAAAACTACGCTTTTACTTATACAAATATTTATAAATCTCTCTATAAACAGCCCTTCAACTGTTATACTAACATAGCCAAAAATATACATATACAACCATTTTATAATCACACTTACTTCTCCTCTAATTCTATGTTTTCTATTTTTCCGCACACACATATGTCATCTTCTGTCATTTGATTTAATTTTAAGCGATGTCCCTTTATATTTACATTTCCAATATGTGTATTAATTCTTGCAAAAAAATCGTCATACTCCAATATCCCTTTAAAGTTCTCTATCAATATTTCGTCAAAACCCATAATTGTTATTTTTGGAATCTTACCAGATACTTCTCTTGGTATGTCTAAAATTTTGTTCAAATTTTTCATAAAAGCTACCTTCTCTCTTTAAGTACAATATATTCTGAATAAATATGAAAAAGAACAAAAAGGACACCCTCTTTGTTCTTAAATTGCATGAGAAAGGGACAGTGCTTTATGCAACTGTCCCCATATTCCCAACTTACTTCAATTAATATAAAATAAATATTTTCCCGCTACGCAAATCCGCTTGTAAATTCGCTCGTGAACCGCATATCGGTCCTCCTCGCTTCTATGCTTCTTTTAATAATCGCAGTGCACTCGCACCGCCCAAGCGCGTCGGTAAGGCAATTTTATCTCTTTTTTAAATAAGTCTTTCGACCCATCATGATCCGAATCTCCTCATGTCGACCCTCCTAGGAATCGTATATGGTTTAATGTTTATCCAGCACAAGTGCTGGAGGACTGGTAAAGTCAAATTATTATTTATTTATAAAAAAGCCGAATGTATATATTTACAATATGTTTATATTATACTACAAAATCTTGAAAAAGTCAACACCTTTCTGTAAATTTTTTATGTTAATGTATTTTCCCGTCCACCGTAGCACAATATCATCTATATAAAATACCGCCGATTGCCCTGGTGTAGCCCCTCTTTGAGGTTCATCAAATACCATTTTTACTGTATTTTCATTAATTTTGTAAATTGTTCCGTGTTGCTTCTTTACTTGAATATCTTATTTTAGCCCTTACTTTAATAGGTTCGGTTATTTCATCTATAAGCAAAAATCTAACTTGTTCTACCTCTATTTCACTTTTATACAAGTCTTTCTCTTCGCCTACTACTAATTTGTTATTTTGAGCATCCAACCTAATTACATATAATGGATTGGCATGTGCTATTCCCATTCCTTTTCTTTGCCCAATTGTATAATTGTATAGCCCATTATGTTTTCCTAATATGTTGCCATCGATATCTACTATATCACCTTTCCTTTTTTCTATATAAGAATTCGCTGTAAGAAACTTTTTATAATCTCCGTCTGGTATAAAGCATATATCTTCACTATCTGGCTTACTCGCAACTTCTAATCCATTTTCTTTAGCTATTTTTCTAATTTCTTCTTTATCTTCAAAATCTCCTAATGGAAATATTGTTTTTGAAAGAAATTCTTTTTGTATACAATATAACACATAGCTTTGGTCTTTTTTGCCAGCTTTTGATTTTTTTAAAACATATTTATTATATTCATTACTAAATTCAGTTTTTGCATAATGCCCAGTTGCCATATAATCTGCATTTAATTCTATTGCTTTTTTATACATCTGGTCAAATTTCAAAAATCTATTACATTCTATACATGGGTTTGGAGTTTTGCAATCTGCATATGTACGTATGAAATATTCAACAACATGTTTATTAAATTGTTCTTTTAAATCCATTGTATAATGTGGTATTCTCAAATGCTCACATACTCGTTTGGCATCATCAACACATTCAGTTTCCCATAGTTTCAAAGTAACACCTATTACATCATATCCTTGCTCTCTAAGAAGAATAGCTGCTACACTGCTATCTACCCCTCCGCTCATGCCTAGTACTACTCTTTTCTTCATTTCTGCTCCCTTTTTATTCTTTATTCTTTTTGTGACAATGTTCACAGTCATTTGGCTTTAGTCCGCATTTTTTTACTATTTCTTCTTCAGTCATTTTTCCTTGCTTTCTATAATAGTCTGCAATTGCACCTCTTATTGCCTCTTCTGCTAAAACAGAGCAATGCAGTTTAACTGGTGGCAACCCATCTAGTGCATCTACAACTTCTCTATTAGTTAATGCCAATGCCTCTTCTACTGTTTTTCCTTTTACCATCTCAGTAGCTACACTGCTTGTTGCAATTGCTGCTCCACACCCAAATGTTTTAAATTTAACATCTTTTATAATATTGTTTTCAATTTGTAAATACATTTTCATAATATCACCACAAACCGGATTTCCAACTTCTCCCACTCCGTGACGCATCTTCTATTTTCCCAACATTTCTTGGATTTGTGTAGTGGTCTATTACTTTTTCTGAATACTCCATACTTGCTCCTTCCGAATGAATAAAAAACTTCGTTCTATTTTTTCCCTTCTATAAATTCTTCATATAGTGGCGACATCTCTCTTAATCTTTCTATAATTTCTACTAAATTCTCCAAAATATAATCCACCTCTTCTTTTGTGTTGTATTTTCCAAATGTTATTCTTAAAGAGCCATGTGCTATCTCATGTGAAATCCCCATTGCAAGCAATACATGTGACGGATTTAATGAACCAGATGTACATGCACTTCCACTTGATGCATAAATTCCTTTTAAGTCTAAATTCAGAAGTAGCCCTTCACCTTCTATAAACCTAAATGATACATTTGTGTTTCCTGGCAATCTTTTTTCTAAATCTCCATTTATTTTTATATATGGAATTCGTTTTTGCACTTGTTCAAAATAATAATTCCTCAAGTTTAGCAAATGTTTATTATTATTGTCAATATTATTATATGCTATTTCTATTGCTTTGCCAAGTCCAACTATCCCAGCAACATTTTCTGTTCCTGCTCGCTTGTTTCCTTCCTGATGTCCACCATTCATAAGTTTTCCAATTTTTACACCCTTTTTAACATATAGCGCTCCAACACCTTTTGGCCCATAAAGTTTATGTGCAGATAAAGACAATAGGTCTATACCCAATTCTTTAACATCTATATTTACATTTCCGAACTGCTTGCACTGCATCTGTATGGAAAATTATATTGTTCTCTTTTGCAATAGCCCCTATCTCTTTAATTGGTTGAATTGTACCAATTTCATTATTAGCAAACATTATAGAAATAAGTATTGTGTTTTCCTTTACAGCAGATTTTAATTCATCCAGTTTTATTATTCCATTTTCGTCAACATCTATATATGTTACTTCACATCCTTGTTTTTCAAGAAATTCGCATGTTTCCAATACCGCATGATGCTCAATTTTACTTGTAATTATATGATTCCCTTTGTCTTTACTCGCATACACAACACCTTTTATCGCAGTATTGTCTGCTTCTGAGCCACCACTTGTAAATATAATTTCATCAGGATTTACATTCAAAACATTTGCAACTTTTTCTCTTGCACATTCAATTGCTTTTCTCGATTCTTTACCTAAGGAATATATGGAAGATGCATTACCAAATTTATTAGAAAAATATGGTAACATCTCGTTTAACACTTCTTCATCTACTTTTGTTGTAGCTGCGTTATCTACATATATCATCTCACATCTCACCTCTCACTATTTTATCTCTTGATGTTTTTTTTATACATTTAATACATTTTTCATTATCAATATTGTAATTACATTCCAGGCTACTTAGGTCTAGCACCTTATGCACATATTTTGCCAAATGATTTAAAGTCTCATCTGAAGCAGTAGCTTTGATTTTTTCTGCTTCTTCTTCAGCTTTCTTTGTCTCTAACTCTAAAATTTCTGTAAGAAACAAGTATAAAATATCGTATGCTTCTATTGCTTTTCTTGCAATTTTGTTCCCTTCCTCTGTTATCTCTATTTTACCATACGAAACATAGTTAACCAATCCTTCTCTTTTTAGAGCTTTTAGTGCTTTATTAACACTAGGTTTGGTACATTTAAGTTTTATTGCTACATCTGTAACTCTTACATCACCATTGTTTTTATTTATAACATACATAACCTTTAAGTATTCTTCCACTGCTTTACTTACCATATGTTTTTCACATCCTTTTAATCTTTGTTAACTATAGTTAACATTTTACCATGTATATATTTGTTTTGTCAACAAAAAGAACCCTATAAGCAATCGCTCACAGGGTTCTTTATTTTTTTGTTATGGTAGGCATCGTAGCAGTTATTTCTTATTAATCGTTTGTAACGCACTACCTTTTGGAACATAGAATTCACATCTGTACCCGTCATGCTTGTTTGGATATCCAAAGCTTAATATCCAATGCAATACTTTTGGTACTTTGTTTTTAATATCCACCTCATACACAAGTACATGCGGTATGTAATCATACTGATCAAAGATTACCACTTTTGCAACAGGAATTTTAAACTGTTCTGTAGTCGCTATCCTGTAATAGACTGTACCTGCGGATTCCCGAATATATACTGGTCCATCGCTTATTGAGCCGTTTTCTTGTAATGAGACAAGATTATTTTTAGCTATTAGATTGACTTCTTCATATGATAAGCTCTCAATTATGTGAATTCCACATAAAGCACTTCCGCCTATAATAACAGCAATCGCTATCACTGCTAAACTGAACTTTAAAAACTCACAAAATTCGCCTTCACCACTCATCACATCTCTTCTCGTTGTTATCGCTATTACTGTTGCTACCACCACAAGTGCCATTACACAAGCAATTATCCATAACATGATGTTCTCCTTAGCCATATATGGCATTGATGTTTGTTTACATTAAATATATCTTTACATGAGTAATTATATCAGACTTTACATAATACGTCAAGCTCCTTTGTTTGTTCGTCTACATATACTTCTATTGTTGTACCTGGGCTCATCTGCTTTTCTATTATTAGTTTTGCAACTCTAGTTTCAATCTCACCTTGAACAAATCTTTTCAATGGTCTTGCACCATAATACATGTCATATCCATTTTCTATTACATAAGTAACTGCTTCTTCAGTTACTTCCAGATTGTATCCTTTGTCTTTTACTCTGGCTTTTAAGCTTTTAATTAGTAAATTAACAATATGAACAACTTCTGTTTTCTCAAGTGCCTTAAAACATATTATTTCATCTAATCTGTTTAAAAACTCTGGTCTGAAATGTTGAGCCAATATTTTCATTACTTCTTCTTTTGCTTCATCTGTTATTTTTTTGTCTTTTGCAATACTTTCTAAAATATACATTGCTCCTAGGTTAGATGTTAATATTATAACTGTGTTTTTAAAATCAATTAGTCTACCTTGCGAATCTGTTACTCTTCCATCATCTAATATTTGTAATAATATATTAAATACATCAGGATGTGCTTTTTCCACCTCATCAAACAACACCACTGAATATGGCCTTCTTCTAACTGCTTCTGTTAATTGGCCACCTTCATCATACCCAACATATCCTGGAGGTGCTCCGATTAATCTTGTTACACTAAATTTCTCCATATATTCTGACATGTCAAGTCTTATCATGTTATTTTCATCATCAAACAATGTTTGAGCCAATGTTTTCCCGAAGTTCAGTCTTACCAACACCAGTTGGACCTAAAAATAGGAATGAGCCTATTGGTCTATTTGGGTTTGCAATACCTGCTCTTGCACGAAGAATTGCTTCACTTACTTTTTTAACTGCCTCATCTTGCCCTATTACTCTCTCATGCAATATTTTCTCTAAATTTAAGAGTTTTTCTCGCTCACCTTCAACCAGTTTTGAAACTGGAATACCTGTCCATTTTCCAACAATACTTGCTATTTCGTCTTCAGTTACTTTATTTCTTAAAAGAGTACTCTTACCTTGCTGTTTTTCTATTTCTTTTTCTTCTTGTGCCAAAACCTGTTTCAAGTTTGGCAATGTAGAATACTTCAGTTCTGCCGCTTTATTTAAATCATATACCCTTTCTGCCTGCTCTATTTGTGCATTTACTTCATCTATTTTCTCTTTTAATTTTTGAACTTTTGTCAAATTCTTTTTCTCATTATCCCATTTTAATTTCATATCTTGAAATTTCTCTCTTAAAACAGAAAGTTCACTTCTAATTTCAGTTAAATGTTTTTCATTTGCCGGCTCGTCTCCTCTCATAAGTGCAGCCTCTTCTACTTCAAGTTGCATAATCTTTCTTGAAATCTGGTCTAATTCTATTGGCATAGATTCTACTTCACTTCTAATCATTGCACATGCTTCATCTATTAAATCTATTGCTTTATCTGGTAAAAATCTGTCTGTTATATATCTGTTTGAAAGTGTAGCTGCAGAAATTAATGCCTGGTCTTGTATTTTAACACCATGAAAAATTTCAAATTTTTCCTGTATGCCACGCAAAATTGTTATAGCATCTTCAACTGTTGGCTGAGTTACCAATACTGGTTGAAAACGTCTTGCCAATGCTGGGTCTTTTTCTATATATTCTCTATACTCATCTAATGTTGTAGCGCCCATACAATGCAGTTCCCCTCTGGCAAGCATTGGTTTTAAAAGGTTGCTGGCATCCATAGCACCATCTCCGGTACTACCTGCACCAACTATATTGTGAATCTCATCAATAAATAAAAGTATGTTTCCACCGCTTTTATCAATTTCGGTTAATACTGCTTTTAATCTCTCTTCAAACTCTCCTCTAAATTTCGCACCAGCAATTAAGCTCCCTAAATCAAGTGAAAATATTGTTTTGTTTTTTAAACTTGTTGGGACATCTCCTCTTACAATTCGCAGTGCCAGTCCTTCTATAATTGCTGTTTTACCAACACCTGGTTCACCAATTAAACAAGGGTTGTTTTTTGTTTTACGGGTTAATATTCTTATTACATTTCTTATTTCATCATCTCTACCTATAACAGGGTCTAATTTATTTAGCTTAGCAGATTCAGTTAGGTCTCTTCCAAATTTATTTAACACATCATATGTATCTTCTGGTGTATCTGAATTTACATGAACATTTCCTCTAACTTCTTTTAAAGTAACCAACAATTTATGTTTTTCTATTCTATATACTTTGAATATTGTTTTTAACTCTTGAGAACATTTTTCCATAATACCAAGCATTAAATGCTCTACAGATATAAATTCATCTTTCATGCTTTTTGACTGTTTTTCAGATTCTTCTAATGCCTTTTCCACTTCAGAAGCAAACCTTAAAGCAATTTGGCCTGTAACTTTAGGCAAATTGTTTATCTCGTTTTCAATCACTCCTTTAAGTGGAATTACTTCAACGTCCATTTTCTTTAATAATTGATTTACCAGTCCTTCTGTATGTTCTAAAAATGCAAGGACCATATGGAAATCTTTTATTTCAGCATTTTTATTTTTTAATGCTATATTGCTGGCTGATGTTATTATATCTTTAGATTTCTCTGTAAAATTGGAAACATTCATGGCAACCCCCTAATATAATTAATAATTAATAATTAATAATTATTAATTATTAATTATTAATTATATTTATTATACATTAATAATTATTAATTATCAATTAAATTTCACAATCTGTTTTAGTAATTATTAAAACAGAAAATCTCAAAACTATCAATCAAGTTGGACCAAAAATCGGGGGCATATCAAAAGAATAGTAGCTCTTTCTAAAATGTGCAATAGTGGGTATGACAGTTGCACGTTTTAGAAAGAGCTACTATTCTTCTGTATGTATTGATTGCAAAAGTTTTGCTTAAGCTTATTGGAGTATCTCGCTTGAACATTGTTTGCACTACCACCGCCAAAATAAGTTGGAAAGATTTAGCTCTGGGGAAAAGTTATGTCTTAATCTAACTGGATTGAGCTAAAGCTTGCAACTTATTTTGAACGAGTGCCAAGTTGGCATGAGCTAGGGTTTGTGCTGTGCTGGAAAATGGTATTGTACTTAAATTGGCTCTTGCTAGGTGGCACTCGTGTAGGGCGAACTGCTACTTCTGCAACAAAGCGATAGCGAGTTGCCGAAGGGGCAGTAAGGCATGCGGTGGGGGATGGGAATTAATTACATTCCTGAAAAATGCAGCCAATTAATTTGACTGCATTTGTGTTAATAATTTTATAATTTTATTTTTTCTAAAATACAATATTTAAAATATTTATAATCAATGTTTTCTTTAAATGTTATTTTGTATTTTCCTATTTCACAAATTGCAATTCCATTACTTAATGGCTCTTTCCTGTCTTCTAAAATAGCATTTATTACCTCGTCATATGTAAGTCTTCCCATAAGAAAATCACACAATTTTAACTCCATAGTATATGTCCCATCACTATTTTTCTCTATTTTTTCTGGTAGAGCAAATCTTGTAGGCCCATCTCCACCTATAAATGAAATGTAGTAGAAATCGTTTTCGTATTTTGTATTATCATTTTCAAGATTTTCAATACTATTAATGTAGTTAATATCAAATAATTCTTTTAATACTGTGCTTAATTTCTCCTTCTGAATCCCCAAGTTCCAATCATCTCTTTCGAAATCATCAAGTATATATTGATTATTTTTTTGATCCTTAAGGAATATGAAACGATAAAGTAAATTATATGTTTCTTTAGCAAATTTGCCTTTAGTAAAATTAGGAGAAGCAAAAACTATTTCTGTAAATTCTCTGTTTTCCAACCATTGTTTCCTCGTGTCTTTTGTATTTGGTATGTAACTATCATCAATATCGTTTTGATTATTGGCATTATTGATATCTGAAACATCCGAATTCTGCCTGATAGCATCTATTTCACTTAATAAATTTTCTTTCTCTAAATCTGTATTTATTGTTTCAGATGATGTATCAGTTTTAACCTTAAACATAGTTAGACAGATTCCAATTCCAATAAATGTCAACACAAAGATAATTATAAGAAACAGATATAAGATTCTTTTTTTAGATTCTTTCATGCCTACCTCTCTTTCTTTACGGATAACATCTAGCAGGAAGATAACCTTTTGGGTTAACTGCTGTACCATTAACTCTAACCTCAAGATGCAAATGATTGCCAGTCATTCCTCTTACCGTTCCGGTATTTCCTACCGTTCCTATTGTCACATACATGCCTACATCTTCTCCCACTTGCACATATACTTGATCCAGATGTCCATATATTTCTATTACACCATCAAAACCTGTAAGCCAAACACTATTTCCATAATGATTATCATCTACTCGACTTTTCCCATTAGTATAAACATCAGTTACAGTACCTGAATGTACTGCTCTTACCAGTGTTCCTGAAGGTTGAGCAAAATCAACTCCAGTATGACCTCCAGGTCCAGGGACAAAGTTATTTGTTACTTTCCCTGGAACAGGAGTAGACGCTGCAATCTTTGCTGCTGCTACTGCTGCATTTGCTTCTGCTATCAAAGCATGAGCTGCATTTATTAAGTTTACTATTGCCATCATTTGATCAATTTGTTGCTTAAGAGCTTGTTGTGCTTGAGTTTCAGGTGTTGTAAACCACATTCCAGATGGGTCATATCCGTTTACTGGGTTATTTAAGCAGTATAAATATAGGTT
>Ga0082212_10011000_pt1 | contig 11509 bp, 10 predicted proteins | sample TergutNt197P3_FD_71548 | JGI IMG/M metagenome (GOLD analysis project Ga0082212, IMG submission 71548) | Neocapritermes taracua P3 segment gut microbial communities from Petit-Saut dam, French Guiana - Nt197 P3 | ecosystem: Host-associated > Arthropoda: Insects > Digestive system > Gut ... | reverse complement strand
AGGGTCGCCGTGAGCGGATTTCAGAATCGAGAGGCGGTAACTTCCGTCGCGCTCGATAAGTCCTGATATCCTCGGCGTGTAATGCGGCGGGTCCGGTTCGAATTCGCGGGTAAGGAGCGCTGTGCGGAAGTCATGCTCATTAATGAGGTGGTCGTATATCGTATCCGTCTGATCTCCGTTTGTGACGATCGTACGCCCGAGGTAAACGCGAACCGGGCTGTATATGACCAGGCTGGGGTCGGCCATCTTTGACGGGTCATACGCTTTAGTGCGTATCCCGTCGATCGTTTGTTCAAAAACGCGGTTGCGGCTGTTTTCACTGCGGCCCATAATAAAATACAGGATGACGGACCGCTTTCCGTCCTCGCTGCATCCTATAACTATCCCGCGTCCCGGATACGTGTTGCTTTTCAGCAGCCTGTCTAGTTTATTCAATAAATCATGACTCCTTTTGTGCAGGACACAGCGGATACCGACCCTGCCGCAGCCCCGTCCTCTAACTCCTGACTCCTGACTCCTGACTCCTGACTCCTACCCCAAAGTCTCCTTGATCCGCACTATGCGCCCGTTCACCTCGAGCCTCCGTTCGCAGAACAATGATATCGCCTCCGGCAGTATTTTCCATTCAGCTTCTTCCATGACGCGGCGCTGCAGCGCGGACGGCGTGTCCCCTTCAAAGATCTGTACTGCTTTTTGCAGGATTATGGGGCCGTCGTCAACGGCGTCAGTTACGAAATGCGCTGTCGCCCCCGTGACCTTGGCGCCGTGCGCGAGAACGGCCTCGTGGACGTGCAAGCCGTAAAAGCCCGGGCCGCAAAACGAGGGAAGCAGCGACGGGTGGATATTGATTATCCGGTTGATGTATGCTTTTGTAAGCTGCGGGCCGAGGATGTATTTGAATCCGGCGTATACAGCCAGTTCGATCTCAAGATCCTGAAGTTTTTCAAGGATCGCTTTAGTAAAGCTTAAGCGGTTCGGGAAGTTCCCCCTGTCTACTATGTATACGGGCACGCCGGCATACTGCGCGCGCTGGACGGCGTACGCGTCAGGGTCTGACGATATCACAGCGGAAAGTTCGAAATTTTTTATTTCGCCGAAAAGGTTCGCGTCGATGATCGCCTGCAGGTTCGTCCCACCGCCGGATACTAAAACAGCAGCCCTCACCATATCAAATCAACTCCTCTGTCGTTATTTACACAGTCCCCGATGTGGACAGGCGTTTCGCCGTGTTCGCGAAGCAAAGATATTGCGGCGCCGGCCGTTTCTTCGCCAACAGCCAGCATTATACCGATCCCCATGTTGAAAGTATTGTACATATCATTCGCCGGGACCGCGCCTTTTTTGGAAAGTAACGAGAAAATCGGTTTCTCAGGGATGTCCCGTGTGTTTATACGGGCGCGTACCCCGTTTGGCAGCATTCGGGGGATGTTCTCAAAAAAACCGCCGCCCGTGATATTGCAGATGCCTTTGATTCGGCGCCCGAAACGGTCTATCAGGCTTGCAAGGGGGTTCACATAAACTTTTGTCGGGCGCAGCAATTCTTCGCCAAGCGTGCAGCCGAGGTCCGGGCAATAATCGCCGAGGCAGCTCAGTTCCGAGGCAAAGATTTTCCGCACAAGAGAGAATCCGTTTGAATGAAGCCCGTTCGACGCGAGCCCGATAATGACGTCGCCCGCTTTGACCCCGCTGCCGTCGATAATATCATCGTGATCGACAAACCCGACCGAAAACCCGGCTATATCATATTCGTCGTCCGGCATCATGCCGGGGTGCTCCGCGGTCTCGCCGCCGATCAGCGCGCAGCCGGCCTGCCTGCATCCGTCTGCGACGCCCGCGACTATGCGTTCGGTGCGTGAAGGTATGTTTTTGCCCATCGCGAGGTAGTCGAGGAAAAATTGGGGGCGGGCGCCTGCGCATATGACGTCGTTGACGCACATCGCGACGCAGTCTATGCCTATCGTATCATGCTTGTCCATCAGGAAAGCTATTTTCAGCTTCGTCCCGACCCCGTCGGTCCCGGACACGGCGACAGGGCGTTTCATGCCTGTCAGATCGGGCGCGAACATCGCGCCGAAGCCTCCGAAACCGCCGAGGACGCCGGGGCGGTATGTGCTTTCAATATGAGGCTTGATCATTTCGACCGATTCGTACCCGGCCGTGACGTCGACCCCCGCTTTCGCGTAGCTGTCCGATTTTGAGTTTCTCATATAAGTTTTGCCTTTGCTTTTTTGACATTTGATTAACTGAAATACAAGGCAAGATGTGCAAGCTATTCATCAAAAGTTAGTTTCTATACGTTTAAAAGATATCCGTTCTGTTTTGGAGGTCCTTGTCTTTAGCTTTTATACTATCAGCCATTTCGGCTTTAAAAGTTTTCAGTTTCCCGGCGATCGTTTCGTCGCTCACCCCGAGTATCTGCGCGGCGAGGATCGCGGCGTTTTGGGCGCCTCCTATCGCGACGCACGCGACAGGTACGCCGGAAGGCATCTGCACTATTGATAACAGGCTGTCAAGGCCGTCCATCGTCGACGATTTTATCGGCAGGCCGATCACCGGGAGCGTGGTGTACGCCGCGATGACGCCTGCGAGGTGCGCGGCTTTACCGGCGGCGGCGATAATAACGCCGAAACCTTTGTCACGCGCGCCTGAAGCGAACTGTTCGGCTTCGTATGGAGTCCTGTGCGCCGATATGATATGCGCTTCATACGGTATACCAAAATACTTAAGCTGCTTTATCGCGCCGGACACGGCTTCAAGGTCGCTGTCCGAGCCCATTATAACGGCTGCTTTTTTCATTTTAACCTCCGGATTTTTATCGTGGATAACCCCTGACCGGTAACTATAGTATATCAATCGCGCGGCATTTTCAAGTTAAAATATTGACAAAGTCTGCTTTGGTGTGATAGACTCGCATCGAATTGAATATAGTTTCCGTGCCGGACGCCCTAAGGGGGTATCCTATGAGCGTTTGGCCTGAACGTAAAGTTCACGGGGTTGAAGTTAGAAATGACTCAGCCTTCACGATTTGAGAAGGAAACAAACCCGGGCGCAGGAACAGCGCAACAAGCCCGGCTGCAGCGAGCGACCGCGGCGGACCGTTTTGTTTATCTCGAAACGGCCCGCCTTAATTAACATGCCGGGAAAGAAAACGGAGGTAAAGCAATGCGGTTGATATGGGGAGAAGAGACTATACGGTGGTTTATCGACGCCGGCGCCTACACAGGGTTCCATAAAGCCCTGGCTAAATTGATCCTACCGCATCTCGAACCCGGCGACACACTCTGTGACGCGGGTTGCGGGGTCGGCAGGCTCGACCTGGAACTGGCCCCTTTCGTGACAAGCATAACAGCGGTCGATGTGAGTGAAAATGCGATCGACATCCTGCGGAGGGATGCCGAAACTCTCGGAATCGGCAATCTGCGGACCGAAAACTGCGACGCGGAGACACTGGAAGGGACATTTGACGTAGTGCTCCTGAGCTTTTTCGGGCAGACGGATATGAAAGGGTTTTTGAAACTATGCCGCCGCAGGCTTATCCGAATTGCAGACGCCGGCTATTCAAGCGGGCTATACCCCGCGCGCCACAGGGAGCATGTAAAGGAGACTGTCCCGGTCGTTGCCGCGCGGCTTGAGGCTGCCGGCGTCGGATTCAGGCTTGAAACGGCGGAGCTGGAGTTCGGGCAGCCGCTCAGGTCGATGCGGGACGCGGAGGCGTATGTATTGAACAACGCGTCCAAAGCCGGAACCGGGGAAGTAAGCATGTTCCTCGAAGCGAATCTGGAGCGGACAGGGCGTGACGACTTCCCGTTTTACCTGCCCAGCAAAAAAGAAGTCGGCATATTTATCATCGATGTTCAGGGGTGAGTCAAGGGTGATCCCCTAAGTATTTAACTTTAAACGCGCCTGTAATCAAGTGGATCGAAAACTAAAGAGTCGAAAACTAAACGAATCGAACCGGTCATGGAGGTAAAAATGGACGTAAGGGCAAAAAAAACAAAAAATGTTAAGAGGGCGATAGCTGCGCTTCTGACAGCGCTTATACTCGCCGCGGCCGCTCACGGGTGCGCCGGAAACGAAAAACGGCAGGAGGGCGAACCGGGCGCATCCGCGCCGCCGCCGGCCGCCGCCGCGCAGACCGGAGCAGCCGAGCAAACCGGAGCAGCCGAGCAAACCGGAGCCGCCGAGCAAACCGGAGCCGCCGAGCAAACCGGAGCCGCCGAGCAAACCGGAGCCGCCGGCGAAACATATATTTTTACGGACTCCTCCGGGCGAGAGGTCGAGCTTCCGGTAAATATCGATAGGATTGCGCCTTCCGGGCCGCTTGCGCAGGTAGTCCTTATAACTCTGTGCCCGGACAAACTGGTCGGCCTCGCAAGCGATATGGAATACAGTCAGTTTGAATTCATTGACAGGAAATACGAGTCGCTGCCGGTGTTCGGGAATTTCTATGCCGATACGCTTAACCTGGAGTCAGTGATGGTAGCGGCGCCGCAGGTTATTATTGACATCGGGGAGTATAAGTCGAATATAGATGAGGATATGAACGGTATACAGGAAAGGACCGGCATTCCGACCATATTCATCCACATGGAGATGAGTACAATGCTGACAGCTTATGAAACTCTCGGCAAGGTCACGGGAGAAGCCGGGCAGGCTGAAAAACTCATTGCATATATATCAGCGGTCATTTCAGATACCGTCGAAAAAGCAGACTCGATCCCGGAAGCCGACCGCCTCAGCGTATACTATGGGATCGACGACGGTTTGACGGTGTATGTAAAGGGGACTGTTCATTCCGATGTGATAGAGTTGGCGGGTGGGTATAATGTTGCCGAGGTCGAAGCGTCGGTACGCGGCGGGGCGTCGATGATCTCGATGGAGCAACTGATGCTGTGGAACCCCGATATAGTGCTTTTAGTGCCGGGCAGCATTTATAATGATGTGGGGGCGCGCCCCGAATGGAGCGGGATCGGGGCTGTAAAGACAGGCAGATATTATGAGATCCCTATCGGTCCGTATAACTGGATGGGGCGCCCGCCGTCCGTCAACCGGATACTTGGTATAAGATGGCTGGCAAACCTGCTGTACCCCGATATTTTTTCATACGATATGGCGGAGGAGACGCGTGAGTTTTACAGGCTGTTCTACCATTGCGAAGTGACCGACGCGCAGATCGAAGCACTACTCGCAAACTCGACGTTTAAATAGGAGAACCGAGCTTTTCGGGGTCTTGCGCTCCGACTGCCCCTGAACAGTTCTAATAAAACTTTTGAAACGAGGCGACCGTATGGTTACAGAAAAAGAAAGGAAAGGGAGGATATATATCGCGGCGTTCGCGATACTGTTTGCCGCTGTCTTTATCCTGAGTTTCGCGGTGGGAAGATCCCCGGTTCCGCCCGCCGAGCTGGCGCGCGTCCTTTTCGGCAAACTGACGGGGGCGCCCCGGACATGGGCAAACGAGATAGAACTCGTTATATTCAAGATCCGGATGCCGCGTGTACTTGCGGGGGCTCTGATCGGCGCCGGGCTGTCGGTGGCGGGCGCCGCGTATCAGGGGTTGTTCCGGAACCCTCTGGTATCACCTGACGTGCTTGGAGCGTCGGCAGGGGCCGGGTTTGGCGCGGCGCTTTCGATTTTTCTGGGGCTAAGTTATGCGATGGTATCTGTCAACGCTTTTATATTCGGCATTGCTGCAGTCGGCACGGCATATATAATAAGCACGCGCGCCCGAAGGAGCCAGACGCTTGGCATGGTGCTGGCGGGGATCATGATATCGTCGCTGTTCAGCTCCGCGACTTCGTTTATAAAACTGGTCGCGGACCCCAATAATATCCTGCCATCCATTACATTTTGGCTTATGGGGAGTATCGCGAGCGTGCGCGAGGACAGGCTGCTGTGGGCGGCCGTCCCGATACTGGGGGGGATGCTGATCCTTTTCTTCCTGCGGTGGAAGCTTAACCTTCTCACAACGGGCGAGGATGAATCCCGTTCGATGGGCGTGAATACGAAAGTGCTGCGCATACTGGTAGTCGCCTCCGCGACGCTCGTAACTGCGGCAAGCGTCGCGATAAGCGGGCTTATCGGGTGGGTAGGGCTCGTCATCCCGCACTTTGCCAGGCTGCTTGTCGGCTATGATTACCGTGTGATGATGCCTGTGTCGATGTTCATGGGTGCGTCGTTCATGCTTTTAGTGGATATCCTCGCGCGTTCGATAGTGACGGCGGAAATACCCCTTGGTATATTAACGGCGTTTGTCGGGGCGCCGTTTTTCCTCTATCTTATTCTGGACAGGGGGCACAAGATGTGAATCTGGAAGTAAAAGACCTTCATTTCGCTTACAAGAACAACCCTGTTTTGAAAGGCGTGGATTTTTCGATCGGTTCCGGACGGTGCGTATGCGTGCTCGGCGAGAACGGCGCGGGCAAGACGACGCTTTTCCGGTGCCTGCTCGGGCTGCTGAGCGGCTACAGCGGCGGGATATATTTTGACGGTGTGGACAGCAAAAAGCTCACGCCGCGCGAGATAGCGAAAAAAGTCGCGTATATCCCTCAGGCGCACGCGCCCGCTTTCAATTACACCGTTTACGAGACAGTATTGATGGGTACTAATGTGCTCATGGGCGGATTCCGTACGCCGGGCCGCGAAGAGCGCAGCGCGGCTATGGAAACGATCGAGTTTATGAATATATCGCGTTTGTCCGGGCGCGGTTTCGCGGAGCTCTCCGGCGGGGAGCGCCAGTTGACGCTTATCGCGAGGGCGCTTGCGCAGAAGTCGCGCGTGCTGGTGATGGACGAGCCGACCGCGGACCTTGATTATGGCAACCAGTTTCGTGTTTTACGCAGGATCAGACAGCTTGTGAAGGATGATTACTTAGTTGTGCTGTCGACGCATAACCCCGAACATGCTATGCTTTTCGCGGACATGGTCCTTGTGCTGAAGGATGGCAAAGCCCTTATGTTCGGCAAGCCGGAAGAAGTGCTGAACCCGGCGACTATCGAAAGCATTTACGGCGTATCTGTCGAGATTCGCAAGTTGAGCACTTCAACGGGCGACGTGTCTGTTTTCCTGCCTATTCTAACTGAACGCAGTGATAGAAAGCGCAGCGTTGATAAAAAGTGACAAAAAGCGCAGCGTTTATAAAAAGTTGTAAAATTCCTGCTTTTTGGTATAATACCTTGCGGGGAGATGATACTGGTGCCCGGGAGTTACCTTTGCGAGGTTATTGAGAATAACGAGATCAACGATAACACGTTTGCTGTTACCGTAAACTGCGGCGCGTTGGCGTCTTGTGCCCGCGCGGGGCAGTTTGTCCATATAAAGTGCGGGGAGGCACTGATCCTGCGCCGGCCTGTCAGCATATGCCGCACGCGCGGCGACGCGTTCACTTTTGTTTTTGAAGTCAAGGGGAAGGGGACCGGATGGCTTTCCGCGGCTTTACCGGGCCAAAAGCTGGATATCCTCGGCCCTCTCGGAAACGGTTTCACGATGCCGGATTGTGGAAATATTTTGGTCGTTGGCGGCGGTATCGGCACGCCGCCTTTGCTGTTCGCGGCGGAAACGGCGGCGGAGCCGGCCGGCGCTGTCACTGCCGTGCTGGGGTTCCGGAATGCGGACAGGATCATCCTCAGGGAAGAGTTTGAAGCTGCCTGCGATAAGGTCTATATATCTACCGATGACGGCAGCAGCGGGTTTCACGGTACTGTGGCAGGGCCGGTTGAGAGCCTGTTGTCAGGCGGCGGGTTCAGCGCGGTGCTGGCGTGCGGCCCGCGTGTTATGCTGAGCGCTGTGGCGCGGTTTTGCGGGCGGTACGGCGTCCCTTGTCAGGTTTCCCTTGAGGAGCGGATGGGGTGCGGGGTGGGCGCGTGTCTCGTTTGCGCGTGCGCGACTGTGAGAGATGGCGCGCAGCGCATGAGCCGCGTCTGCAGGGACGGACCGGTATTCGACGCGAAGGAAGTCGTATGGGATTGAAGCGAACGATACCTCCCTCAGCCCTGAACCAAACGCTTCAGTTGCATTCCTATCGCTCGGAGCCACAATCCTGTTCCACTCGCGGAATGAGGCGTCCTTGCCTCATTCTTCGGAATGCACCTGAAGCGTTTGGTTCAGGGCTTCGTACAGATTGCAAGAAATATAAAAACTGAATTGGAGTATGATCATATATGGACCTTAGCGTTGAGTTTGCGGGGGTGAGGTTTAAAAACCCTATTGTTACGGTGTCGGGCACGTTCGGGTTTGGTAGGGAGTATGCGGAGTTTTATGATTTGGCTTCGCTCGGCGGGATTTGCAGTAAGGGGCTGACGCTGAACCCCAGGCTTGGCAATAAGCCACCGCGTATCGCGGAGACGCCGATGGGGATGCTCAACAGCGTCGGGTTGCAGAATCCGGGCGTCGATGAGTTTATTGAAACCGAGCTGCCGTATTTACGCGGCTTTGACACGGTAGTTATAGCAAACATATCCGGCAGCACCGAAGATGAGTATGCGTTGATGGCTGAAAAGTTGTCCGGCGCCGGGGTGGATTTGATCGAGGTAAACGTGTCGTGTCCCAATGTTGAAGCGGGCGGGATGCAGTTCGGTACTTCGGCCGATTGTGTCGCAGCGGTGACGGGCGCGGTAAAAAAGCGCTCAAGCGTCCCGATAATGGTCAAACTCTCGCCGAATGTCACCGACATTGCCGAAATAGCGCGGGCTGCGGAGGGCGCGGGCGCGGACGCCATTTCACTGATAAACACTCTTTTAGGCATGCGAATAAACGTTGACACGCGCAAGCCGTATCTGAACAACAATATGGGCGGGCTGTCCGGCCCGGCGGTGTTCCCGATAGCGCTCAGGATGGTCTGGCAGGTTGCGCGGGCGGTAAATGTCCCTGTTATGGGCATGGGCGGCGTTACTGACAGCGACGACGCGGTTGAAATGATGCTGGCGGGCGCCAACCTTGTCGGCGTCGGGACGGCGTGTTTTTCCGACACATACGCGCCCGTGAACATTATTACGGGTATCAGCGAGTACCTTGCGCGCAGCGGGGAGAGCGCCGCGCGTGATTTGACGGGAAAGGTAGTAGTCAATTGACAAAGATATACTTGATAAGGCACGCGGAGGCCGAGGGGAATATGTTCAGGCGCGCGCATGGGCAGTTCAACGGCCAAATCATCGGCAGGGGGCCGATGCAGATCGAGCGGTTGAGAAAACGTTTTGAGAATGAAAAAATAGACGCGGTCTATTCCAGCGACCTTGCCAGGACTTGCGTGACCGCCGAGGCTATCTATAAACAGCACAGCCTGCCCCTGAACACAGACGCCCGGCTGTGCGAGGTGAATATGGGCGTATGGGAAGACGTTGCGTGGGGCGATATGGAATATAATGAGCCTGAGATGTCATGGTATTTCAGCAACGACCCGGCGAAGTGGCATATCGGCGGCAGCGAAGATTACGCTGACGTCCGAAAGCGAATGACCGCGTGTATTTCTGATATTGCCGCAAGCCATGACGGGGGAAGCGCGGCTGTGTTTTCGCACGGGTTTGCTATCCGTATCTTTTTATGCAGCCTTTTGGGGGTGGAATCGCACGAAATATCAAAAGTTCCATACTGCGACAATACCGCCGTGACGCTTTTGCACTGCGAAAACGGAGAGTTTTCGATAGAATACAGAGGCGATAACTCACATCTGAGCCATGAGCTCAGCACTTTCGCGCACCAGACATGGTGGCGCAAAGAAAGTGAGTATGTGCGCGAAAATTTGAGATATATGCAGTTCGACGAGGTTCGCGACGCAACCATTGAGGCGCAGTGCAGAGACGAGTTGGGAGAGAGGTATCAAGTGGGTGAGGCTTATACCGCGTTTCTGTCTGAGGAGCCGGTCGGTTTGCTGGGAGTCGATTACGATGCTGTTAGCGGCGGTGACAGGGACGTCAGCAGTAGCCGGGACAGCGATAATTGTAATGATTGCGGTGGCGGAAGAGATAGCGTTGAAGCAGGTTGGCTGGGTTATATTTACATAAAGCCCGAGTTGCGGCGCAGAAATTACGGCGTCCAATTGCTCGGCCAGTCTGTAGCATTATTCCGCAGGCTCGGCAGAGAAGTGATGCGGTGCGTGGTTGACCGCGACGCCCCGGCGTATGATTTTTGCCTAAAATATGGTTTTTCGGTAGTCGGCGAAAGCGGCGCCGGGCGCCTTATGGAGAAGAATATTAAGAATTGGGAATGAATTGCACGGCTCTGCACAAACGCAAATAGGTAAAGTATGGATACTTACGATTTTCTGCCGGTTTCGCGGGAAGATATGATTGAGCGGGGCTGGTATTACTACGACTTCCTGCTTGTGACCGGCGACGCTTATGTCGACCATCCGAGCTTTGGCGCCGCTGTTATCGGCAGGGTGCTTGAAAACGCCGGTTACAGGGTCGCCGTGCTGGCGCAGCCAAAATTCCGCGATGCGTCGGCATTCGCTGAGATGCGGCGGCCGCGTTACGCCGCGCTGATCACGTCCGGTAACCTCGATTCTATGGTAGCGCATTATACGGCTGCAAAAAAGCCGCGCAGCGAAGATTACTATTCACCCGGAAAAAAGGCGGGACTGCGCCCGGACCGCGCGGTCATAGCGTATTCAAAACTCGTTAGTGAGGCGTTTCCCGGCTTGCCTTTGATAATCGGCGGGCTGGAAGCCTCGCTTCGACGTTTTGCGCACTATGATTACTGGGAAGATAAAGTCCGGCGTTCGGTATTATTTGACGCCGGGGCCGACTTCCTCGTTTACGGTATGGGCGAACAAGCTGTCGTCGAGCTGGCGCGGAGGCTTGCGGCGAAAGAGGATGTTAAAAGCATCACAGACGTCCGGGGCACGGCGTATACGGATACGGACGCCGGGCTGAAAGCTATGGCGGAAAGCCGTTCCGGCGCGAAACGGCCGGACGGGGGCGGGCTGCGGTTCATAGAGCTGCCGCCGTACGCGGACGTGAGCCGCGCCAAAAAAACATACGCGGAGGCCTTCGCCGCAGAATACCGAGAGCAGGACCCGATACGCGGCAACGTCCTGTATCAAAGGCACGGGAGCGCCGTCGTCGTAAAGAACCCGCCGTCCATGCCCCTTTCCGAGGCGGAAATGGACAGGATATACGAATTGCCGTACGAGCGGAAATGGCACCCGTCCTACGACAGGGCCGGGGGCGTCCCGGCGCTTGCGGAGGTGAAGTTCAGCGTAGTAAGCCACAGGGGCTGTTTTGGCGGCTGCTCGTTCTGCGCCGTCAACCTGCATCAGGGGCGCATAGTCCAAAAAAGGGGCGCGGCTTCAGTTTTAAAAGAAGTTGCTGAGCTTGCAAGCGACGGCGAATTTAAAGGCTACATCCACGACATCGGCGGACCGAGCGCGAACATGCGGGAGGCGGCCTGCGCGGACCAACTACGCAAAGGGGCGTGCAAAGACAGGCGCTGCCTGTATCCGAGGCCGTGCAGAAAACTGAATACGGACCAAAGCGGGTATCTGGAGCTTTTAAAGGGCGCAAGGCGCGTCCCG
>Ga0082212_10010999_pt1 | contig 11509 bp, 6 predicted proteins | sample TergutNt197P3_FD_71548 | JGI IMG/M metagenome (GOLD analysis project Ga0082212, IMG submission 71548) | Neocapritermes taracua P3 segment gut microbial communities from Petit-Saut dam, French Guiana - Nt197 P3 | ecosystem: Host-associated > Arthropoda: Insects > Digestive system > Gut ... | reverse complement strand
TGTGGTTCTGCTCACCAATGCCGATACCATTGCCGTAAGCTCTTGGGAATGCGAATATCAGAAATGGGTCATCAAACGAAACCACCGGGAGTGGCAGTTTATATATGTTCGGCAAGCCTCTTATTGTAGTAAATCCAAGACCTCTGCTTTCCGATAAACCAAGCTTTTCAAACACAAAAGTAATTTTTGGATTCTTACTCAAATAGGGAGCATCGAGCTTTTTCATGCGTTCCATGCTTATTGGTTTTACAGGGCTACCAGGGCTGCGGATTACGATTGTATCTTCGCATATCTCAAGATGGATATTCATTTCCTGATCTCTCCATCCTTCTTCATTTGCCTGCTCCATTTTGCGATAGACTTGTTCCGCGCCCATTTCTCCTGCAAGGCGGCGGTTCTGTCAACAGAGTACAACGCTTCACGTTTGAGATTGTTATAATGTGTCCATCTTTCAGCGGACAGTTCTCCCTTGTCTATGGCTGTCAGGATGGCGCAGCCCGGTTCGGTTTTGTGGCTGCAATCAGAAAAGCGGCAGGTTCCAAGCAGCAACTCCACATCGGCGAAGGTTTCGCTGACGCCGTCTGAAGCGTCCCACAACCCTATGCTCCGCATACCCGGCGTGTCAATGACCATCGCGCCATATGGCAGCATGAAAAGCTGGCGGTGTGTGGTTGTGTGCCGACCCCGGCTGTCATCCTCGCGGATTTCATTCACAGTCATAACCTCCTGCCCCATCAGCGCGTTGAGCAGAGAGGATTTACCTACGCCCGACATTCCGAGGAAAACTACGGTCATACCGGGTATAAGATAGGCGCTCAATTTATCAAGTCCTTCGCCGCTCATGGCGCTGACTGGAATGACATCCGTGTCGCCCACAGCGTTCCGCATAACCGATACTTGCGATTCAAGACTATCTGTTAAGTCAGCTTTTGTCAGGAGTACAACCGGAACCGCGCCGCTTTGCCGGGCAAGCACAAGATAACGCCCCACACGTTTTACGCTGAAATCCATGTTAAGAGACGTCATGATAAATACATAGTCCATATTAGCAGCAACGGTTTGATTCCCACCCCCGGGATATGGGTCGCGGCGAATAAACTGGCTTTTGCGGTGCAAGGTTTTAACAATTTGACAGTCGCCGCTCGGAATTTCGCGGAACCAAACAAAATCTCCCACAGTTGGGAAAGGCTCCCCGCCCCCTCCGTAGTATACGCCGGTTTTCAGTCGGGCAAACAGAGAGCCAAGCGGCGTTATCAACTCATAGCGTTCTTTATGTACCGCTGTAACGCGAGCAGGAAGCAGACCGTCAGGTATTGGTTCGGTTTCAGTATAGCCGTATTGTTTTAAGTCTATCATTGGTTTATTTTCTCTCCTGTAAGTATATTTTTGAGCGCAAAAATACCGCAGATAAGCAGCCTCGTTCGATGCTTGCTGTCACGCGGCGAGTAATCAAAACGGGATACGACCTAAATCGTATCCCGCTAACAGCAGTATTCACGAAAGGTTACAGTAGAGCCATTCGCACAATGGCTTTGGGCACCAGCAAAAGACACGGGCGGTATTCCCGTTTTCCCAGCTTATGCCCGATATTCAGTTCAAGTCAAAATCACCATAATAACCGACATCTACAACAACTCCTTTCGGGATAAGATGTACCTTGTGTGTTGAGTGTATTATATGTTTGCGTATTTGAAATGTCAATAAATAAGAATGCAATTATTGTCATTATCATGGACGAACAATTGAAACTTTTGCACTGTCTGAATAGACACGGGCAGCTGATACTCGTCTCGTTCAATCATTAGCGTTGACCTTAAGGACAATCAGCCAGGCAAATACCGCAACGACAATCGTTCTGAGCGCCAAAGCTGGCTGTACCATATGGCCAGTCAACAATGCCTCCAAAATTTTTGATGTTATACGGTCAACACTGATAACGGAACGACATTCACACCGTCTGGTCGACGGTGCGCAAATCCGTTTCCGGTAATTACAGTCAGTGCGGCCGGGGCTTTCGTTTTCTCCGTGTCGATTTTAGCGGCAAATTTTAAAAGGTTATTTGCCGCGTCGTCAGCCGCGCCAATACCGAGCTTTATTTCAAACGCGCCCCAAGTTCCATCGGCATATTCGGCAATGGCGTCTATCTCCAATCCGCGCGAGTCGCGGTAATGGAATACCTTGCCGCCGCCAACGTCCGCGTAAATCCTCAAATCTTTGATAACGAGTGACTCAAACAGCAGGCCTAAGTAATTTAGGTCAGCCGTCAGTTTATCTACGGACAGACCTAAAGCGCCGACTGCTAATGACGGGTCAGCGAAATGGCGCTTTGGCGACTTGCGCAGCATGTCAGCGGAGCGAATGTGAGTATTCCATGCTGGCAGGTTTTCAACAACCATCAGGCGCTCAAGCGCGGCAAGATAGTCCGTGACCGTTTCATCATCCATGTCGCCGTCACTGCCGCCAGTGTCTTTCAAAAGCGATGTGACAGCGACTTCGGTAGAAATATTCCGCGCCAGCGATTGGAGTAGGCGCGTTACCTTATATGGATCCCGCCGTTTTTCCGACACCCGGCTCAGATCCACCTCCGCGATCAAAGACACATAATCGCTGACAAAACGCAGACCGCTCGCGGCGTCCCCGTCGATCAGGCCCGGCCAGCCGCCCAGTGTTATTTTCTCAGCAAGCTCACCGATATCGAATACGACTGACTCAGTAGAAGGGGCCTCGCCGCGCATCAGGGTGGAAAGGCTTACCTCGCCAGTGGACCAGCCTTTTTCATAAAAGGACATTGGGCGCATCTTGATAACAGAGAACCTGCCCGCGCCGGAATGCCGCCTCGCTTTGTCGTCAGGCGTTGCGGATCCGGTGAGGATAAACTGGCCCTTCTGTTTGCGCTCATCCACTTCACGCCGCACATAATTCCAAATCTGCGGATATTCCTGCCACTCGTCGAGCAGGCACGGAGTATCGCCGAGAAGCACACTCCTCGGGTCGATTTCCATTTTTATCTTCACCTGTTGATCGGCATCGAACCTTACAACACTGGCAGCCCTCTGAGTCGCGGTTTCTGTTTTACCACAACCCTTAGTCCCCTCAATGAGAACCGCTCCGGAGCTTTTCAGCCGTTCTGCAAGCGCTTGGTCGGTAAATCTTTTTTGATATTCCATTCTGCTTCACCTCTCTGTTCCTAATGAGCATATCACATCATCCGAAAATATGCAATGATGATAACCGATAAAATATGATATACTCAACCGAAGAAATATTATTCAAGCACCACAAGCACTACAAGAGCCAAACCAAACATCACAGTTAAAGTGAATCCCGCTTGGATATTTACATTTAATACACCATGGCGTATAATACGCACAATGAGTCCGCGGTACTACCCAGCCGGCGGATCCGGTTGTATCTGAGTTCATCCCCGTTGAGGTGTGAATATGGGATTTTTAAAAGGCGCCTACCCTTCTCAAAAATCAGGACCGCAACGAAAAAAGCAACTGCCGATAGGAGGGCTGATAATTGTATTTGTCGCCATTCTTACGGCGTTGTCACTTTTCAACCTGAACAGCGCTTTGACACATGAAATCATGTATGTCAAGGAAGGGTTTGACAACAACATAAGGATCGCGCTCGAAACCCTGGTCAGTTCTTTGGATCTTAACCATCAAATGTACCTTGAAGGACATATTTCCGAAGAAACCGCAGTGGAGACCGCAAAAAAGCTGGTGCGTGAGGCGCGTTACAACAGCGCGCCGGACAAGGAAGACGACGGGTACTTTTGGGCAGATATGGAGGATGGGCTTTGCATTGTCCATTACAACCCCGTAAACGAAGGCACGATGCGATGGGACTTGGTGGATCAGGAAGGCACATACTTGATTCGCGAGTTCATATCCAGGGGGAATGATGGCGGGGGCTACACTGATTTCTATTTTGGCAAACCCGGGGACGAGGGGGGTTCATACCTAAAGAGGGGTTACACGCTGAAATATGAGCCTTACGGGTGGTACATCAGCACCGGTAACTATTATGATGATATAAATGAGATTATTGCGGAAATTGAGCAGATAAGACTCACAGACTTCGTTATAGTCATTCTCACTAGCCTGATAATCTGTGTTGTCGGTATGTTACTGATGCGAGAGCAAAGAAAGATGGAGAAAAAAACCGTACATCACAGCGAACTGATTGATATCACGAATAGGGTCGCAGTTGCGCTGCTCGCCCCGTCCAGCGAGGATAGTTTCGGGGAGTCACTGGTAGAATGTATGGACCTTATAGGGCGCCACATGGATGCGGACCGTGTTCAAATATGGCAAAACGAAATCTACGAAGACGCCCTCCACTACACCCTCAAGCATGATTGGGTTTCTGAAAATGCGGATAAGACCCTTGTCCCGGACGGGACAAGACTTAGATACAGCGCCGCATGGTCGGAACTGTTCCTGAGCGGAGGCCATATAAACGGTCCCGTATCGGAACTGCAGCAGGAAGACCGGGAAGCGATGGAAGCCATCGGTTTGAAATCAACGCTCACGATCCCCTTGTTTTCGCACGGCGAGTTTTGGGGTATCGCCTGCATCGACGATTGCGGGAGGGAACGCGTTTTTACGGACGACGAGGTCAATATGCTGACTTCCGCAGGTTTGATGCTTGTTAACTCCATTACCCGGCACGAGCAGTCGCTACAGCTTAGCAAAATGAATGAGCAACTCGCCGACGCGCTCGATCAGGCGACAGAAGCAAGCAAGGCGAAGAGCAACTTTTTGTCAAATATGAGCCATGAGATCAGGACCCCCATGAATGCGATTATTGGCATGACTACAATCGGGACAAAAGCGCATGACATTGAGCAAAAGGACTATGCCTTAAGCAAAATCGAGGGCGCGTCAATTCATTTGCTGGGTGTTATCAACGACGTCCTCGACATATCAAAAATCGAATCCGGGAAGTTTGAACTCTCCCCGTCAGATTTTAACTTTGAAAAAATGCTGATACGCGTTATCAACGTGATAACAATGCGCGTGGATGAAAAGAAGCAGCGTCTGTCCGTGTATGTCGACAGAAGCATACCGAAGTTCATGTACGGCGACGACCAGCACCTTGCGCAAGTGATAACAAACCTGCTGGGTAACGCAATCAAGTTCACGCCTGACGAGGGGTCCATAAAACTCCAGACCTACTACCTGGGGGAGGAAGATGGTGTTTGCGGGATAAAATTCGTAATATCCGATTCGGGGATAGGCATAAGCCCCGAGCAGCAGGCGAAACTGTTCCAATCGTTCCAACAGGCTGAGAGCAGCACGTCGCGTAAATTTGGCGGTACGGGTTTGGGCCTTGCGATTTCAAGAAACATCGTGGAAATGATGGACGGCGAGATTTGGGTGGAATCTGAGCTTGGAAAGGGCGCATCGTTCATCTTCAAGATAAAGATGAAGCGTGGCGAGGAGAAAAACGTCCCTAAGGAAATCGACTGGTCAACCATACGTATCCTGGCCGTAGACGACGATCCGCACATTTTACAAGATTTTAAAGGGATCGTTGACAAATTCGGCGGGCACTGCGACGTCGCCTCGAGCGGCGCGGAGGCGATCGAGCTGTTCGGTCACGGAGGCAACTACAATCTGTTATTCCTGGATTGGAAAATGCCGGGTATGGACGGTATTGAACTGACGTCCGAGTTGAGGATGAGGGCGGATGCGTCCAGCGAGACTTTTGTTATTATGACTTCGGCCGTCGATTACAGCGAGGTCGGAGAACGCGCGAAAGAAGCCGGGGTTAACCTATTCTTGCAGAAGCCTTTGTTTCCGTCCACCATATCGGACGCGGTAAGCAAAATCCTGGGGCTGGCGCAGCAAGAACCAGACGACGCCGCTGATGACATTGACGGGATCTATGAAGGGCATTGCATCCTGCTTGCCGAGGACGTGGAAATAAACCGCGAGATAGTGCTGGCGCTCTTTGCGCCTACCAACCTGGAGATAGACTGCGCGAAAAACGGCGAGGAAGCTGTCAGTATGTTTGCCGAGTCGTATGAAAAGTACGAGGCGATACTTATGGATATGCAAATGCCGGAGATGGACGGGCTTGAGGCGACGCGCAGGATCAGGGCTTTCAATGTACCAAAAGCCGGTACCATCCCGATAATTGCAATGACCGCTAATGTGTTCAAAGAAGACGTCCAAAAATGTATGGAAGCCGGTATGAACGGTCATATTGGAAAACCTTTGGTATTTGAGGAAGTCATAGATGTGTTGCGCAAACTCATATTGTGACCACTATGTAACCACTGAATCTGGGCAAAAGAAACCTACCGTCTTTACCGGTAGGTCTCTTTATGCTAATTTCCTTTCATCATGCTAATCTGCTGTCAACCGGACATGGCTGTGCTCCATTCCCTCTCCAGTTGCGCCCAGTCCCGGTTTGGCATCATCTCCAGCCAGTATTCATAGCTAAATGGCAGCCCGGGCACGGTTTCGTCTTTATACTCATGCAGGTGCGAGTTTGTAGCTTCCTGCACCGCCAGGTAGTACCATGCGCCCGGATCGGCGTTGTCAGGCCATACGACCATATCGTCGCCCAACAGGTCATCAGCAGTCTCAGGTACCCGTTCCAGCATCCTGTTCACCAGCGTCATTGCTTCCGCCCTTGTTATGTTCTGGTCAGGTTCGAACCGCCCGCCGGATAACCCATTCACCCAGCCAATCGCAGCCGCGAATAAAATGTCGTCTTCCGCCCAGTGCCCCGCTATGTCGCTGAAATACATCCCGTTCGATGGCTCCATCTGCATCTCACGCGCGAACCGCGCAGCCATCGCCGCCAATTCCGCCCTTGTAATCGACTCGTTCGGCCTGAATGTCCCGTCCGGGTACCCTTGCACTATACCCATGCTATACATCACCGAGATAGCGTTGTTGAACCACATATCCTTTTGCACATCCGAAAACGGGTTATCCTGCGTCCAATTCTGTGCGCGTATTTCATCCGTCAACAGCCTGAAGAACAATGTCGACGCTTCTGCCCGGGTCATATTGCGTCCGGGCCCCACACTGCCGTCCGGATAGCCGATAACATATGCCGTGTGCTCTGTGATGAATGGGGTCAGCGGCGTCTCTTTGCCCGGGATTTCAATGTCCGGCGGGTCGATATCCTGGCCGCCGCCGCCATTGCCGCCGTCGCCGCCATTGCCGCCATTGCCGCCGTCGCCGTCATGTTTCCATTGCGCATATACGGTGACGTCGCCCGTCACTGTTGTCGCGGCGGTAAATGTGTCGCCGGAACCGTCTTTCTCAGTATTCCAACCGATAAAGGTGTAACCGTCGCGCACCGGATCCTCCGGCATGTTCGTTTCGCCTACCGTGGTTTCAGGCGGTGGCACTTCGCGCATAGTCGTTGTTGCGCCATCTTCCAGTCTGCCTCCGTTTGTATTGAAGGTCACTTCATAGACGCGATCGCTAAGCGTTAGGTATTTAAACTCAACTTCCGCGATACCCGCCACAGGCTCCGTCCGGGTGCTCATGAAGTAATCGCCGGGATAAACCACCAGGTTCTCATTGTTGAAAACAACCCCGTCTTTCCCCCAGTAACGGCCAAACCCCTTCTCTGCGCTCAACCCAGGCTCAAGTGTCAGGGGGTATGCCAGCCTGATTGCCTTATCGTATGTCCCCAGGAAGACTCCGTTGGTTATTACCTCAAGTCTTCCCTTGTTGAGTCCGTCGCAGTTGATCGCGGAGTACCTGCCGATAATCCTCCCGCCGGAAATCAGCTTGATCACTCCGGCGTTTGCAATGCCATCGCTCTTCTCGGAGACGAATGTGCCGCCGCCGATTTCGTCGATCTGACCGCTTGAATAATTGTAGATAGCATATGATGTTTTGCCGAGTATGTCTACACTACCGCCGATTTTGCCGATTTTTCCTACGTTGAGTATCCCCTGGTTCCCAATCATTTTACCCCCGGAAATCTCGGTGATGGTGCTCCCCCGGTCGTTTTGCAGTGCGACAACACCTTCAAATATCCCGCCGGTTATGTAATCAACGTAACTATAGCCGTAGTCTGCAATAAGCAGCAGCCCGAAATTCGTGCCTTTGATATGCCCGCCTGAAATCGTACCGATCCCTGTTCCCACGAATCCTTCGCTTTTCCAGCCGTTTTCAACCCAGATGGCGGCATTCCGGTCATCATTGGCTATTGTGCCGGAACGATGGGCGACAAACTCGCCCCCGCTGATTTCCCCGACCTTTCCGCCGCGGATCAAGATCAAGGCGCAGTTGCGGACAGCATCGAAATAGCCGCCTGAGATTTCACCTATTTCAGAATAGTTCTGTACGAAAACCGCATAGCCATGGAGCTGTATGTCCGGGTCGGTCTGATAGAAAACCCCGCCGGAGATTTTTCCGATTCTTGTACCGGCGTCAGACAGGTGGACCGCGTCATTCTTGCCTAAGAACACACCGCCGCCGATCTCGCTTATTTGCGCTCCCTTTTCAAGGCTCAAACCTACGCTTACCCTTCCTCCGGTCCCCTCAAATCTCCCGCCGCTGATAGCGCCTGTTGCATTTATGCCGGTGTAGAGGACTGTGTTTTGGAAAACCACACCGTCAGTGATATTGACCGGCCCGTCCGTGACGTTAACCAAACCTGAAAACGTCAGGGGGTTCGTATCCGCCCCGCTGCCAAGGGTGAGGCTTCCGCCACTGCCCTGTACCGAAACGCTGTAGTTGAGTGGCAACGTGACCGTATGCGCGCCCTCGGCGCCGGTTATTGTTACATTCGATGTAATAACAGTGTTGCCCGCCTCAGTCACATCGCCGATGATTTCAAGTGTAAACGTATCCAACCCGGCATTTTCCGCCGCCGTGACAGCGTCTTTTATCGTGTCGAACAACCCGCCGGTCTCCTGTATCCTCACGGGATGGTCCACAGGGTTTACCGGTGGTATATCAGTGAGATTTACCCATTCGACTGCATATTGCCCGCTATTAAAGCTTATTACAGGTGCATCCCCGCTGAGATCCCATTTTACTGTTGAGATAGCGCTGCCTGCCTTGCTTGTCAAGCCGTTTGTCGTCCCGCCGTATGAGGAAGGAATGGTGAGCGTATCCACCTCAACGACAATACCGGCGCCCCAAACCTCAAAATCGCCGACACATGTTCCCGCAAAATATGCGGCCAACCCGCCGTTTTGAAGGGAAATGGCGAAGCTGTCCCCGAACACGCTGCTTGCCGATACATTACCCCCCGTTATCGTCGCGGTTCCGGAGGCCCCGGGGGTGAAATAGTCCCCGATACAGATAGCATAGCAACCATGCCCGAAATCCATGCTGGCTGAGACCTTGCCGCCGGTCACCGTAACATCGCCCTTGATGACTTCGATAGCCGCGCTGTAGTCACCGGTTGCGGAGACTTCGCCGCCTGAAATCACTACGTCGCCATTATCGACATGGATAGCGACCCCGGTCGCTTTGATTTCCCCACCTGCGGCTACTTCAAATGTTCCCCCGCCATCGATGGAAAACGACAAATCGTTAGAAATGGCTTTCCATAACACCGTGATACCTGCGGGTACTTTCAAAACTATCTTCGCTTGTTCGTTGTCCTTGTATCCGGTAATCGTGACGGAGTTGCCCGGTTTTACCCTGTCAATTGCGCTTTGGATCGTGCCCCCTATGTCGGCGGCGCTCATTGAGTCTGTAATCGTGACGTGTACGTCGAGCGCCGACACCGATAATGAGAACACCAATGCCAGATTCAGCACCATGCAGACCGCGAGCAGTAAATTAATCGTTTTCCCTAAGTTGAATTTCATTTTCTTTTCCTCCATTTCGTTTTTGACTTTTTTTGTGTTTCTCCCGGCGGAGAATTTTCCGCATCTGTGGTTAAGAGCTTCTGCGATTGCCGTGATTTTCATTTTCTATTCCTCCTTATTTTGTATTGTTTTTTGGTCTTGACACGATTTTAGCGATCGATCCAATGTTTGTTCGTAGCTATCCAGCGCGCAACGAATCATAGTAAGCAGATGCTTTTCGATCGCGGCCAGTTCCCGGCTGTCTATCGGTCCCATGTCGGCCAGCAGCACAATGATGTCGCCGGCTGCATTGAGCATCTCCACGATAGAAGAGAGCAGAACATACATTTTCACCACCTCCTTGTTTTTTTGCAGTTCACCGCGCCTAGGCTTTTTGCTGCGAGTTAAGCGTAAACTGTGAAGTAAAAATACAGTCAATAGGAAATTGTTCGTCATAATATATGAATTATTTTTACTATATGTTTTCCCCTATGTGCTGTATAAACAAAAAATCGCCTGATTTTCAAGCGATTAAAAAATACAACTATGTAGTTACCTAACAGTCAGGGCTTTACACCAATATACCGGGGTGGTATATTTACACCAATATTTCGATTCACAGGAGGCGTAAGAAATGGCTGATATGCAGGAAAAGGAACTCCTATCCATCGCCGATTTTGCCAAGCTGTCGAGAACGAGCCGCAGTACACTGTTATACTATGACAAGGTCGGCCTGCTCTCGCCTATGTCGCGGAAAGGTAATAATTACCGTTATTACTCCTATCCTCAAATATACACCGTCGAGCTGATCCGGACATGCCAGGCCCTTGGTATGTCGATTGACGAAATCAAGCATGTCAGGAACGAAGCCTCCCCAAAACTGGTGGACGAGCTCTTTGAGAACCAAATCAATCAAATCGACGAGCAAATCAATACATGGATCAGCGCCAAAAAGCTGCTGACCACCCTAAAGAACGTCATACATCCGATGTTAACTGTTAATGAAACGGCTTTTTCGGTGGAGTATGTACCTGCGGAACCAATCGTGCTTGGCGGGATCAACGACTATAACAAGAATAAAAACGACCATGCCGCATACGCCCAGTTCTACATCGACTCCAAGGAGAAATACCCGGATCTGGATTTAAACTACCCTGCATGGGCGATGTACTCAGAAGAACGGATTAAGAGCGGCGACTGGGTTTGGCCCGATCGTTTTTATTTCTTCAACCCGGACGGATACGACAAACGGCCCGCCGCGCATTATGCCATTGGCTACACGCGCGGCGGGTATGGTCATTGCGGCACCCTATATGAGCGCCTGATTGCATACATCAACGCGAACGGATATCAAATCAACGGTCCGGCATACGAGGAGTACCCCTTGACAGAACTCTGCTACACAAGTGACGAGGATTATTTGATTCGTTTGATGATCACTGTTCGAAAGAAGTAGGTGGTAGACAAGTGGCGCCTGTCTAGTTTTCGTTCTGATTACCGTACACCCTGCCGCTTGCCCTTGTTTCGGGGAGGATGATGCGGGTGATTATGCCGGCGGCCGTGTAGCGGTACATGCCGCTGTCCGGGGCGAATGTCCCAAACTCGTCGTTCCCGGTCAGCACGCCCGCAGCATACAGCATCATTATCGACCCCAGGTATGGGTTCGGAAAAGACACGTCGGGTAGATCATGGACTATGTTTTGATGTGCGAACTCCCCT
>Ga0082212_10010998_pt1 | contig 11509 bp, 12 predicted proteins | sample TergutNt197P3_FD_71548 | JGI IMG/M metagenome (GOLD analysis project Ga0082212, IMG submission 71548) | Neocapritermes taracua P3 segment gut microbial communities from Petit-Saut dam, French Guiana - Nt197 P3 | ecosystem: Host-associated > Arthropoda: Insects > Digestive system > Gut ... | reverse complement strand
CCTGGAGAAACGCCGGGTAAGATCCGAAAAAATTTGGGAAGCTCAGGGAAAGAAGCTGCTTTCGGTGCTGCTCGAATCGTCCCACATGCTTCCCTGCGCCGAAGATCTGGGCGCAGTCCCTGCCTGTGTTCCCAAAGTGCTTACCAGGCTGAAAATACTGGGACTGAGAGTGGTGCGCTGGTTCCGTGAATGGGATGCGGAAGGCCAGCCGTATATTCCTTTTGAGAAATATCCGGAACTCAGTGTGTGTACTCCTGCGGTTCACGACAGTTCTACTGTCCGGGAGTGGTGGGAGACAGAGGCGAATCAAGATCAGTTTTCAGGCTTTATCGGCGTTCCTTCATTGCCAAAGATTTATAACCCCGGCACCGCAAAGACTATTTTGACAAAAATCGCCGGCGCCCGTTCGCGTTTCCGTGTTTTCCAGATTCAGGACCTGCTTCACCTTTCCAACAAATGGTACGCCGAAGATCCCGCGTCGGAGCGGATCAATGTGCCCGGTACAACCAACGATTTCAACTGGACATACCGTCTTCCCGCTCCAATTGAAGAAATCGCAAAGGATAAGGACTTTATCCGGGCAGTTGTGGAATTAAGCAGGATAAAACCGATAAAGAAACATTGACAATTTACAGTAAAATATTTTATCATTAAATAATGGCTGAAAATGTTTTGCAGGGTGGAATGGATCCCGAACTTGCCGCTTTATTGGGAACAGGTGGCTCCGAAAATGTTGTACCCCCGGATTTTAATGATATTTTTGGTACAGAAGGTACGGATGGTCCGGACAATGGGGACGAACAGGAAGGCCACGGAGTCGATCTCAGCGTAGTGGGGTTCCCCCAGATAACCAAGCGCCTGGAAGAGACCCCCCACAAATTTTTTGACGATACCAATTATTATAAAACCGCCCTTTCAAACGAAGGCGACATTGCCCAGCGGGTGCATGGTATTTTGCAGAAGTACCTTACCACCAAAGATCCAAAGGATCGCAGCGTGTTCCGTCAGCAGTTTATCTCGCCGTATTGGCAATTTCTCCAGGGGGTTGCGGGGAAAGTAACAGGAAACATACTGCCGTCTAAAAAGTTCATGCTCCGTTTCGCTATTATGCATCCCACCCTAATTAACGCCGAAACCAGGGCTTTTTTCAGCAAAGTTGTGCTGGAAAACGAGCTTAACCAGCCAGTCTACTATATGGATGAATGGCTCAAGGCAGTGGGAACCGGCAAAGTCAACGCGTCCACCACGGATGAGGTAAAGGTGGCCAGAAGCGACAACCAGGCAAAACTGCAGCAATTACTGGAAAAGGCAAGCGGCAAACTGGACGGCGCCAAGGTCATGCTAAAGGCAAAGGATCAGGAGCGGGACCACCTGGAGGGCATAATCCGTGAGCGTCTTGAGGCAATCCGCGAGCGCACCCCTTTCCACGATTTTGAAGGTATCAGCGATTGTTTCAGCGAACTTCAGAAAAGAGCGATCGGCGAAGTTCAGGAACTGCTTAAAGCCTTAATAAAAAATGATCATGATCTGGATGTGTGTATCAGGGATTTTCTTCAGTCAGAAGCGGATGTCAGGTCTATAAGAGATAAAATTGAGGCAGGAGGCGATGAAGCAACGGTCGATCTGGGGGCCATTGCCGCTGAATTTGACACCATCCGCCAAATGGCAAAAATGACCATAGGACGGCAGGGGAATCACTTTCCGGTACTGACCAGCGAGTATTTCCACTGTGGCCCCAATGATGTGGCTACGCGGGAGAACGTTATTGCCATGCTTGGCAGAATTGAAAGCATCGACTCCGAAGTCTACTGCCGTGTTTACAAAAACAGATTGAATCGTATAGCCCCGTTTGTTTTGTTACTGCCCACTTACGGAGACACCGGTTTTTGCTGGGAGCCGTTTGACCGTCATAACCGCGCCACGAGCCGCGGCCGGATTATTATTCCCATGTACCCCAAAAATTTATACCTGGCCGTCCTTACCGCAGTAGCCGATCTTCGCTGGCAGGTAGCCAAAGAGAAAGCTTCTTTTTACTGGATGGAAGAAGGCCTTACCGGTCATTACTACCAATGGTTCCAGGGTTTGAAAATGAAAGGCGACATAAAAGAGTACTTTATTCAGGATTACATCATGTGGATGACCAAGGAGTCGGAAGGCATACAAAAACTTGACAAGGATGTTCGCGGAACCTTCTGGCGGTATATGCCCTTTACCAAAGAAGTAAAAGAGAAACTCAAAACCCGCAGTTTTGTGTATCAGGAACTGTACCAGCGCGATTTGAACCGCGCCATGTCTGACGGGTATTGATACAAAAAAAGGCTGTCTTTTTCAGACAGCCCCTTTTCATTTCGCGTTCAACTCTTACAAATTTCTCTGGATATCCACGGTTATTTCGGGATCGTAATGCTTTATGAAATGTGCAATATTGCCAGGCGTTTCTTCATCAATATTAGGTGAATTAATAAATATAGGTACTTTCAAAGTGATTGTTTCCAGGGTTTGAGGATAATTATCATTATCCGGATCATCAACCCCAAAGCAATTAGCCAACTGCGGATGGCCGTAGGCTTCCAGTGCGGTGGTACTGTCAAACAAAAGGAGTTCAAGGGTTTCACCGATATTTGCCAGAGCGCCAATGCAAAAGTAAACATTCCATGCATTTCGCACATCCAGTTTTTTGAGGGCTTTACAGCCGTAGAAGGCTCTATCATAGAAAATTATAGAGGCATAATTGGGTATTTCGCCGTCTAGAGGAGGAGGATCTCCGGGAGTGTTCCTTCGTGTTGCAGGGAATGCTGCGCTTACAAGGCGGGTACAGTTTTTAAAGGCTTCATTGCCGATTTTGGTTACATTTCCAAATTCTACTTCGGTAAGGCCCGTACAGCCTTCAAAGGCGTTTTGTGCAATCATCCATACATGGGAGAAATTTAAAATCTTCAGGTTTGTACAGCCCTTAAAAGCGCTTCTGCCGATGACTGTCGCATTGGGGATAGATACATCGGTAAGGGCGGTGCAGTTTTCAAAAGCATTATGGCCGATATCTACCCGAAAACCATTGATCATATCATTGTTGGGATCCGTTAGCTCAGAATTTGATACTGCATGGCTCACATGGGGGAAGTCTACTTTCTCCAGGGTTTTGCAGTTATAGAAAGCATATTTACCGATTAAATTTACATTTTCCCCGGTTACAGAACGGAGGTTGGTGAAATGCCTGAAAGCCCAATTATCAGGTGTTTCTTTGCCATCAGGTATATTTGTGCCTATTATCATGGTAGCTTCCTTCGGCAGGGTGATGGACACGATTTTTTCTTTACCATTGATAAAACTGGGATAGGGATCAAATGCTATGTATTTTCTGGGATCAGGGTCAGGAAAAGGAGGTGTGAAGGATCCATCGTCAATAATTTCTTCACACAGGCCGCCTTTTTTGTTATCAGGGTCTAAAGTGCAATCGCTCAGATCAAGGTCGATATAATCGTTTTGGTTAGCGATTTCCCACAGTAAAAAAAACCAGCCTAAATAGTCTAATTCACCGTCATATACCTTTTTTATCGTTTTTTTCGGCGGCTGTTTCTGTTGCGAGGACTCTGATCCGCTATCTTCGGGCGGACAAGCGCACAGGACAAACGCGAATAAAACCGCGGCTGTAACAGCCAACGTAAATCTCCTCTTCATTGCTGTCTCTCCTTATATACTATAAATATATAACATATCTTTCCATATTTCAAAAAATACGTAAAAACTACAAAATATATTTTAACATCTCAAATACATCTTCTTCTGAAACAGTCCAGGGCGAATTTGAAACGAATTCAAGGTTGCGGGCGGCTTCGGCGGAGGCGATCAGCCTATCCAGCGGAATACTGAATTCTTTCAGGTTGAACGGCACTTTGAGCGCGTCCATGCAGCGGCGTATACTCTCTACCGCGGAGTTGGCGGCATTGGCGACTGAACCGTATTCTCCGGTGCTGTCCAGTAATGAAGCGACATGGGCCATTTTTTCAGGGCGTGAAGCGGCCAGCCGCTCCACAATGAACGGGAGAAGAACGGCGGTACACAGGGATTTAGCAACTGGAAAACGGGCGTTGACGGCAAGCGGCAGCGCGGTTCCAATACCAGGTGAACTCAGTGATGCGCCCATAGAGGCAAGAAAACCGGCCTGGGCGTTGGTATCCGCGTCTATGCTGTCGGGGCTGTTTTTCATCATTTTTACGTAGAGGGAAAGCGCATGTTCCAGCATGGCGTCGGAGAGAAAGTTTGCCTTTGTTGAGCAGTATGCTTCTACTGCCGTACAGAAACCGTCTAAAACAGCGGCAGCCCCTGCTTCACCGGAAAGCGCAGGTGAAAGATTGCTGTCGATAATTACGGCGGCGCAGAGTTTTTCCGGAGAAGAGACAGGTTTCACCAAACGATCGCGGGGATCAACAATGGTAAAATAATCGGTGAATAAAAAGGTGTCTATTCCGGCAGTGGGAATGGCAATAAATGGAAGAAACTTGTTTCTGAATTTACGGCCGTCCAGCAGTTCATAAACGGAGATTTTCATGGGCGCCATGATTGCGGTCATTCGGGCAATGGTCTGGGTTTTGGGGCCGCCAAAACCAATCACCGCGGTACAGTGAGAGGCGCGGCAAAGCTCGACGATGTTATCTGCCATGTCCATGGTGGTCTTTTCGGCGATACCGTCAAATGCGATAGCCTCAATACCTGAATCTTCCAGAACGCCCTTGAGCCGCCTGATACTGTTGGTGTCCAGCGCGTTATCAGCGGCAATCATTATCCGCTCTCCGTACCGGCTGCAGATTGTTCCGGACATACTTAAGGCGTCCGGTCCGATGATTGTTTCAGGATCAAGCTTGAATAAAATACCCATCTTTATCTCGCATCTCGCAACGCAGTTTCCCGCGCCTTTTGCAACGCAGTTTCCCGCGCAAAAAAAAGCGGAACCATGGCGTCGCAGCCCCGGTTCCGCCTGTTTACGGTATTGTGGTTTTTAAGGTCTTACGCAAACCACGAACCCAGAATTTTCTCCGCCGTGCCGTTAATGACCTTTTCATTCAGATATGCAGGATCATCGATCTTCTGCCTGAGTTCGGCAATCCGGGCATCATCCAGTTCCGGGGCGGATTTAATAAGCTCCATAACCTGATACACTTCCGCCTTTTCCCTTGCTTCTGGAGTAAGGTTTATTGTATCAGTCCTGTCGATCCCTCCCACGTGTTCATTCCGTCCCGGCTTCTTTCCGGGCGGAACGGGTTCTACATGACCTATCCTGTTGACTGTCATACTCATATCCTACCTATACCATATTATCGGCAATAGTATACTAATAGTTTACCAGCTATTTTAAATTATTGCCAGCTATTAAAACCGAAAATTCTCCAATTTGTTCTTTTTTTTCGCTCAAATTGGCAAGAATCTCGACTGCCGGGCCCCGGATGTACTCCTCATGCACCTTGGTCATTTCGCGCCCAACACAAATATAACGCCCGCTGTCAATTTCGGCAATATCACCCAAAAGCTTGATAATCCTGAACGGGGACTCGTACAGGACGCAGGCCGCATTCATGGCCATGAGTTCCCGCAGGCGGCTCTTTCTCCGGCCGGGCTTGGGCGACAAAAACCCCTCAAAAATGACAGTTTTATCCCTGCAGCCGGCAACGCTTAACAGGCTGGCAAAGGCCGACGGCCCGGGTATGGGGATTACGTCGTGGCCGGCCTGCGCCGCCATAGCAGCCAGCACCGCTCCCGGATCGCTCAGGGCCGGAGTGCCCGCATCGCTGACATAGGCGACTGTTTGCCCCTGGTTTAGGGCTTCAAGCACTTTTTCCGCTGCAAATTCCTCGTTTTGGGAGCGGCAGGAGATCATTTTAACCCGAATTCCCAAATGACTGAGTAGTTTCAGCGTCCGCCGGGTATCTTCGCACGCAACGAGATCGGCTTTTTTCAGCGTTTCAACCGCCCGGAAAGTAATATCGCCCAAATTTCCGATTGGTGTGCCGATGATATAAAGAGCAGCCATTTTTTCAGTATACTAAATATAGGGGAGTTATGGGATCATATTTACAGGCATTGGCTTTTGTTATCGCAGGTGTTATTTTGCTGTGGTTCGGCTACTCCCTGTTTTTTGGACCGTTTGCTCCGCTCATTTTGAGCTGGTCATTCAGGAAAGGGCGCCATCACGGGCGAACAGACGGAGCGCCCGGCGAGCCTCAGGTTTGCCCGGTCTGCTCAACCAGGCTGAATAAAGGGGAACTGGTCAAATCCATGGCGTTTCCGTCTATCACCGGCGGCAGGGACAGGCTGATGTATATACGGGGATGCTTCTACTGCCTTTACGAGGATTTGCCCAGGCGGTGCCCTGTCTGCGGACTCACCCTGTGTGATGACGATTTCCTTATCTCACGAATGTTTGAACGCCCCAACCGCCGCAACCATGTTCACGTAATGGGCTGCAACCACTGTAAAAAAGCGGGAAGTCTTTTGAAATAATGAGGAATGAGGAATTACGGAGACGCGGCGAGCCAGGCACCGGAGCGCTCCGGCGTGACCTGGAAATATTTCTTGACATTTAATTCTGAATAGGGTATTTTTATTTCATAATAGCTCAGAGTTACGACTTTGGGGGGGGGCGCAAGCCCCCATATTGTTTTAAGAGGCTTTTCTGCGTATCAGGGTTTACATTGATGGCTATAATTTATTTTATGGCCGCTTAAAACATAAAGATGACCCTGTTGTCAATTCTCATCGGCGTAAATTGCGATGGCTTGATCCCCAAAAACTGGTTAGGCAATTCTTACGGGGCGATTACGATTTAGAGCAAATCAATTTCTATACGACAGATATTAATGCGTTATATCCAGGGGATAAATCGCCGTCAAGACAAAGAGAATACTACAAGGCCCTTATGACCATAGACGGTATAAACATAGTCAAAGGGCGGTTTTCCAAGAATCCTGCGTCTATGCCCGCTTATCCAATAACCAGTATACAGAACGCTGATGGCACTACAAACATAAAAAAACTAAATGTTCTTAAGACAGAAGAAAAGCGTTCAGATGTTAATATTGCAGCGCACCTGGTGAGAGATGCCTGCTTAAACCTGTTTGATATGGCCGTGCTTGTTTCCAATGATTCTGATCTGCTGGAACCTTTACGGATAACCCATTCACTTGGACGAAAGTTTCTGATACTCTCGCCATTTGAGAAATATTGCTACGATTTTGTTTCAGAGTTCAGTGCTAAATGTATGAGAAAAATACAGGAGAATCACATAATAGCCGCTCAGTTTCCGGATGAAATACGGGATGTGACCAATACTTTGATTGCCAAACGCCCTGCAAAATGGTCTTGATTGAAGAGCAAGAAGGGCGAAGTTGACGCAACCGTGACCGAAGTGCTTACTTAGAGGAACCGTAACATGAAACAGGGAAACGGACAAGACTGTTGGAAAAAAACGCTGGTGCCGGATGCCGAAGCGTACCGTGCGGTTTTACAAAGCCTTGAAATTATGGTATATTAACATGAAAGAGGTATCGTCTCCGTAAGCGGAGCCGTTCGGTTGAAATCGCCGCTCACGCGGCTAAAATTGAGGTTATCAAATGCAATTGTCGTATACCTATTGGGAAGCGCCGGAAGGCGGATACATAGGTTTTCTTAATCAATATCCCGATTTTTGGACACAAGGGGATAGTATTGAGGAACTTCAAAAGATGCTTGTTTCACTCTATGGCGATATTACGCAATTCGATGATATTCACTCCGCCGTCCCTGAACACACGGGTTTATTAGCCGTATCGGTATGAAGCGTCTTGATTTGGTCAGAACCATTGAAAAAAATGGCGCGGTTCTTATCAGGCACGGAAGCGACCACGACTGGTATAAAAACCTGAATACCGGTGTTGCCGAATCCGTCCCTCGCCATAGAGAAATCAAAGAACCTTTAGCAAAAAAAATCATCAGACGGCTTGCATAAAGTAGTGTCAACAAAAGGAAGGGCCAGACATCAAGGGGTAGTGACACCGAAGCGCTTACTGTTCCGTTTTGCTGAATAGCCTCGGAGTACACTGTAACAACTAAAACTTTACTCGGAAAAGAGTTCACGCAGAGACGCATCGAACCCTCGGTTCGCGACGCGGAGGACGCAGAGAAAAAGAAAGGATTTAGGAATTTCCTCTCCTTATATTCCTCTGCGTCCTTGGCGCCTCCGCGCCTCTGCGTGAGATCTTTGTAAATATTTAGTTGTTACAGCGTAGGAGTTTACGGCGTTACCGCCTACGCTACCCGTAGCGTACCATCGCCTAACGACGCTATGGCTTTTGGGTGACAGGCACCACGCGCCTCCTTGTTCACGTAATGGGCTGCAACCACTGTAAAAAAGCGGGAACCCTTTTGAAATAATGAGGAATTAGAACGATCCACTTCAATCATATGCCCCCGAGCCCTTGACTTTGTATCAATATCGTGATACGCTCTTGTAAAGAGAGGAATGTATGCAAAATGCACAAGTACGGCCGGTGCGGGATTTACGCAATCGGTATAAGGAAATAGAAACGCTGATAGAAAACCACGATCCGGTTATTATTACGAAGAATGGACGGGGGGCGGCGGTTCTAATAAATATAGATGATTATGCTGAGGTTGAAGAATATCTCCATATTAAATACGTGAACAGCAAACTTGAAGAAGCCGAAGCGGAAGCAAAAAAAACCGGAGCGAAATGGACAAACTCAAAAAAGGTCTTGAAAAAACTGCGGACACGATACTGTGGATTATGAAATTACGTTGCTTGGTCTTGCAGAGAGGGATATTGATGATATCTGCCAATATCTTTCACAGTTTTACCCCGGAACGCCAGGCAGATTTCTTGACGCCCTTGAAAAGAATTTTGAAAGTATAAGGCATAATCCAAAAATGTTTCCTAAATATGAATATAACAAAGAGTACCGTAGATCAATCACGAGCGGCTTTCTTGTTTTTTATAAGATAGACGAAGGAAATAATCTTGTCCGTATTTACCGTATTCTGCATGGGAAGCGAAACATCAGTACGATTTTAGAGAATTTACAAACCTAAAGCCATGCCGAGCAAAAAGCGAGGGCTTATGCCTATCACTCTCACTTCACGTCTGGCACCCGCTAAATTATCTCTATCCATTGCACATCACACTTGCCCCTGCGGACGGCTTCCATGACTTTGCGGGCTTCTGCGAAACCAAAGATCGTTTCCCTTTTTGCCGGCTCCGCTGGCTTTGCCGAGTTATCCTGTTTTGGCAGATTGATGTCGATAGAATCAAAGCGGCTTTCGGGCAGGGTTTCAATATCTATTCCCGCCAGTTTGATCATTCGGACAAGTTCAGCGGCAGTCAGGGCGAAGTCTGTTTCATCCTGGGCGCCGGCAAGATATTTTTGAGCGATGTCGGCAGTGAATGTGACTGACATTATATCTGAATAATCTATATCCGTACTTTGAGCGTAATCGGCTTTGATCGAATCTGCAAAAATTTGGCGGGGGTTCATATTTGCCGCAAGATGATCGGTAAGATCGGGATAGAAGTATTTAATGAAATTAACAACACCCAGGGAACATCCGGTAATAATTGGTAACTTGCCGCCGGTTCTGATTCTGTGCTGAAGTTCGATATTATGTTCAATATCACTCACTTTGGCCGCAATGCCGGCGTCAAAAACATCGTCAAAACCCAGCCGTTTTATTGCGGTAATAATCTTTCCGATTGTGACAGCCCTCACAGCAAAACCGAACTCTTTATTCACGGCATCCGCTAAAACCGGTGAAACCTGCGCTATGGTATGCTTTGCGCTGTCGTTAAGACTTGCCCAAACCCTGGCGGTTTGATCATGCTCGTAAATCGCGCCAACCGGACATACCGCCGCACATTTGCCGCAAAAGGTACACGGCCCCTCGCTGAGAGCCTGCTTGTACGGGGTGCTGATTTCGTACTCATGGCTTCGGTGCGCCGAGTTAATCGCCTGAATGGATTGAACATTCTGGCATACTTCTACGCAGCGCCCGCACTTTACACATTTGTCCATACTGCGGACAAGGGTTGCTCTTTCAATTTCCGGATGCAGATCTGTACTGTCCCGCTCAAAGGGCGTGCCGCGAATACCGAGGCTTTGTGCCAGGGATTGCAGTTCGCACTTTTTATTGCGTATGCATGAGAGGCAGTCCTGCGGATGATTAGCCAGCAGCAGTTCCACGATGGTTTTTCGGATATTTTGCAGGCGCTGGTTGTTGGTAACGATACTCACCCCTTCCCACACATCATTGGCGCAGGCAGCCGCCAGTTTGCCCCGGCCGTTGCACTCTACAACGCATATTCGGCAAACCGCCCGCTTGCACAGATCAGGATGTTCGCAGAGGGTAGGGATATGAACATTCACCTTTTTTGCGGCTTCCAGGATTCTGGTTCCTTCAGGAACCGTTACCGGCAGTCCGTCAATGGTTAAATTTACGCTTTTACTTGTATCCGGCCGATGGTGACTCATAGCCCTCCCTCAAATTCCGCTCTGAAATGTTTCCATGCGCTGTTTAGGGCGGCTGCGGCAGTTTGACCCAGCCCGCAGAATGAAGCATCGGTCATGGTGTGGATGAGGCGGCGCAGTGTGTCCAGATCGCCTGCCCTGGCCGCGCCCGGAACCGAAAGCTTTTGCAATATTTTCAGAAGCTGGCGGCTGCCTTCCCGGCAGGGTACGCACTTGCCGCAGGACTCGTGAATGAAAAATTCTGTTACGCCTTTCAGGTACTCGATAATGGAAACGCTTTCGTCCATTACCACGATAGCCCCGGATCCGACCGATAAGCCGGCTTTTCTCAAATCCGTGTAACTGTAAACGGTATCAAGCTGATCAATTCCGCCGATAGAGCCGCTCTGCCCGCCCAGATGAAAAAACTTGAGTTTTTTGCCGCCCGCCATGCCGCCGCCCATTTCCGCGTCATAGATCGCGTCACGCAGACTCACCTTGCCCAGCGGGATTTCAAAAACGCCCCTGTTGCGGCAATGCCCCGAAAGGCAGATGAGCTTGCTGCCGCCTGAGTCGGGATGGCCGGCTTCCAGATAGGCGTCTCCGCCCATGTTGACGATGAGCGGGATGTTGGCAAAGGACTCGACATTGTTAACCAGTGTCGGGTGCAGGAAAAGGCCCACTTCCGCCAAATGAGGCGGTTTGATTCGCGGCCTGCCCACCTTGCCCTCCGTGGAATTCAGCAGCGCGGAGTTTTCGCCGCAAACGTATGCGCCCGCTCCCGAAATTACGTGAATGTCAAAGTCCAGGCCGGAACCGGCGATGTTTTTTCCCAGGTATCCTGCGGCGCGGATGTTTTCAATCGCCGCAATAAGCCGCTTCTGGAGCTTGCGGTATTCGCCGCGAACGTAAATGTACCCGGCTTTTGCCCGAAACACTACACCGGCGATGATAATCCCTTCCAGCAGTTTCAGCGGCAGCTTGTCCATGATGAGCCGGTCTTTGAAAGTGCCGGGCTCGCC
>Ga0082212_10010997_pt1 | contig 11514 bp, 3 predicted proteins | sample TergutNt197P3_FD_71548 | JGI IMG/M metagenome (GOLD analysis project Ga0082212, IMG submission 71548) | Neocapritermes taracua P3 segment gut microbial communities from Petit-Saut dam, French Guiana - Nt197 P3 | ecosystem: Host-associated > Arthropoda: Insects > Digestive system > Gut ... | reverse complement strand
GAGCCAGCCGGCGCGGGTGGTCCAAACCGGATTGGGCCAGACGCTGTCGCTATCCTGATTACCGGTGGTCAATTGCGGGTCGCCCACGGCGATAAATTGGAAATCCCCAGTCGCGCCGGTAGTAAACTCATAGATTTCGCTGTAAATGTCTTTGTCATTGGAGACACGGTAGATATAGGCGGTATCCGGCGTAAGGTTGCTGACGGATACTTTATGCCAGCTCTTACCTGCGGAAGCGTCGCCTACTGTTCCTTCCACGGTCAGGGCAGAGGAGGGGAATTCGCCGTCTGTCTGAGCGGATTTTGGGGCTAACTGTAGAGCGGAGGCCGCGTTATCTTCTCTATCGCTGTACCAGGTGAAGTTCATGGCACTGGCGTCGGCGCCGGGTGTTAGAGTCAGGGTTTCGGCGGCGAAGGGTGGCGTAACAATTGTTCCGATTTTATCGCCGATGATTACTATGTCATTGATCGATGTATTACCGTTGCTTCTGTCAGCAAGCGTGCTGTCTACCATATATAGCCTTAGATATACTTCGCTTTGATCCGCCACTTCAGAAGGTAGGGCAAAGTTAGTGTACGATGGCTGCAGCGCGCCGTAGGTGTCGTTACTGACTCTGACATTATTGTGTTTGGAATCTGCAAGCGGCGTGTAAGGGCCTGTCTGGCTGCCTATGCAATAGGCAAGAGCGAAGGATTCAGGCCCGCTTCCGGTAGATTTTTGTGTGCATGAAAATCTGATATTATCATAACCGGTAGTGGCGAATTTTATCTGGAAGGCGCTGGCGGTGTCAATTATAACACCAATATCAGCAGTCGCCGTTCCTACTGACTTCCATGCGCCAGCCGCCGCATTATTAAAAACTATAGGCGTTCTGTTTGTTCCCAAATATCCAATAGTCTTTTGCACATTATCTGTCCAGGCGGTTAGATTTGATACGGCGGCAAAAACTCCGGTATCCGCATTGAACAGATTACCGGCTTCAGCTGCCGCAGTGGCTTCTGTTCTTACAAGCGACATCAGTACAATATCGTTTTTGCCGTTAAATGATCTGAAAGCGATCTCATCGGCCAAGGCGTCTCTTAGCTTATCCCCCAGGAATTGCACATTTTCGCCATATTGGAACATATCATAACTGTCACCGCCAGTGAGCATAAAGTCGTTGCAGGATACTTTGTAAGTGTTGGTTGGCAAAACGATCGTACCGTCCAATAAATACCAGTTATCACCCTGCTTGTATGCGCCGGCAATCACGGGCGCCGTGGTCAGGCTACCGGAACCTCCGGTTTTTACGCCGTTAAGAGCGTCTATCAGATAATTACCAGGCAGATCCATCAATACTATTTCGTTATCAAAGGGCATCAGCACAGTCAGCCAGCGATAGGTGATATTGTCGCCTTGTTCCAAGAATAAACCGCTCATGCTGCGCCAGCCGCCGCTGTTTTGAATTACCACATATGGGGAGTCGGTTTGTCGTTGAATGAAATCGTATACCAGACGGGTGGCCCAGCTGTTTACGACGGACTGGTTGGCTAGGGCGATATCTGCCTGACCGACCACCGCGTCGAACATGCCCGCAGAATCGGCTATATACCAATCGATTTGCGTCTGCACACTCCCGTCGATTAATCCGGCGGGGAGACTGCTGATCATTTCATAGGACGGCGTGACCGTACAGGCCCCGCTTGCGTTGTCGAATACAAGTTGCAAACGGCCGATAGCCCGACCATTATAACCAGCCTGCACAAAAGCCGTACCATCGACTGTGGCCGCCTGATAAGCATGGGAGTGTCCGTTGACGACACCGGCTAAACCGTAGCCTGCCAAATTTGTCGAGCCGTCATGGGAAAGAGCGACAACTGCGTCGCAATCCATGTCGTTTTTTAAGTAGCTTACTAATTCGGAGAGCCACTGCCCCGGGGTTCTGAAATCAAAAGGCGCGGCATATTCCGCTTTGACCAACACAGGGGTGTCGGTCACGATAAACCCGATTATACCGATTTTCTTCCCGGCAATATCTTGGACATCGTATGGTTTTACGAAGTCTGGCCTGCTGTCGGTACCTTTGTAGAACAGATTAGAACATATGAAATCAATGTTCCCGTCCGCGGCAAATTGCGGTATCTTATCGTAACCCCAGTCGAACTCATGATTGCCAAGGGAGGAACAGGCCACCCCCATGGCCTTAATCATATCAGAAACAGGTTTCCCCATATAGTAGTTGGAAACCGCAGAACCCTGGTAACTGTCACCGCCGGCTACCGCAAACGCATTTGGGTATGTTTCAGTTAAATAGTTCATGCAGGCGGCGAATCTGGCGGCGCCGGGATTACTTCCGGCAAATTCTACCTGACCATGAAAGTCATTGAAGGTGAGTATATTGATTTCAGTGGTGTCTGCCGAGATTATGGGGACACCGCTGATTACGATATTGTTGATGGTATTTGTACCGCCGTTAGCAACGGCGCCGCCATTGACGGAGACATTGTTTGTCATGAGCCAGCGGACGAAGAGCGTGCTTTGGTTATCCGCGCCGCCGGGCAATGTTTTGCCTTTGGTGCCTGTAAAGTTGCACACCTCAGAGGTTATCACGGGGTTGGAACCGTTATCGGAACTGTTTTGGAACGCTGGGTCGTTCGCGTCATACCAGGCTGTTCCATCAGTGCTATATTGAACCTTGAAATCGCGGGGCCCGGTATTTGTCGAGCGCATTCTCCACTCAACTGTGATATCAGTATAGCCGACACTGGAAAGATTAACTACCCACCAGGCTTTATCGGCCATATCCGCCAAGTTGCTGGCCGCGCTGGAACCGCCTTGGCCTGCCTGCACACCGCCGGATGTGTATGAGACGGTGTACGGAATGCTTTCTCTAATCATTTGCAGTGCCGCACCTGTCTGAAAAGTGCCACTTGTTGCGCCTACAGTCGGTGTAGACACGTCAGCCGCACTTGTTATATTCCAGGTGGCAAGCGGTTGATTAACCGCCGCCTGTGCTGTACCAAAAGATCCTGAGACGATGATGATTAACATCATCATTACGGTCAACATCATGCACCTGACTCTTTTGTTTGTTTTTTTCTGCATTTTTTCATCGCTCCTTTTTATTATTGTTCACATCTCTTATCTGAGAACTGCCATCATACCTGCTATACCCTGATTAAGCATACGCGTTCCCTCGGCAATAGCTTCTACACTGTCACTGGCGTCAAAGCGTCCTGCCGCCAGTTTGCCGTGCTTAGCAAGGAGATCGGCATGGGCTTGGCCCGCGCTGTTCATGATCTGTTCTGCTTGTAAAATTGTACGGTAGATATTATCGAGGAATAACTCTTTCTTAAAGACCCAGGTTGAGGTATCATAATAGGCGCAAAAGGCGGCATGTGCTGCGTCGTAGGCGGCTATATCGCCATAGAAATGTTCGCTTAAATCCACCGTCTGCCCGGCTTCTGTCCCCTTTATACTGATAATGGAAGCGCCGGGTTTCTGCAGCCTTATTTCATAAGCCTTGCCGTTGCCGAATACCAGAAACTCGTTTTCCCCGCCAACCGTGGCGGGGGCGTAGCAGTACACCCAGTCGTTTTGTACTATAGCCAGGTTGCATGCGGAGGCTATGCCGATCACTGTGATGGCGGATAGAGGCGCCTCCAGCACGAGGGCTTTATCCGCCGCATCTAGGGTGAAGGTGTGGTACATGCCGTCCTTGACTATCCGCACAGTAGTTACGCCCCAGGTAGCCTTATGGCTTTCTGGTATGGTAAAGTTGCAGGTATCGTCAAACTTGCCTACCGTTACCCACTGGGAGATGTTGGTGTAATACTGCACGGTAACATCCTTTAAACCGGGGAAGTTGACGATTATTCCTTGGGGAGATACTTGTTTACCGCCAATCAACACAAAAATCTCAGTGCTGCTGATTGAGCCGTCCATGGCGGTTAATGTTAGATTGAGCATCTGCCTGTCTGAGTCATACGATTTTTTTATAGTCGCACCCTCCGCCACATCGGCGGTCAGCTTATCCAGTTCGAGAACAGCTCCTTTAGAGCCGCTCAGGTACATGATGCCGGTAGGCAGGGTTTTTAGTTCAATGCCACTCCCCGCATACTGTAAATTATGGAGATTTGTCGCGTTGCTTTCTTCCGCTTTTTCGATCCAGATATTGTTGGTTATGGCGTAACCACTTCCACTACTGGTAGTTCCGAATTCGCTTTGCACCTCTATGCGGTAAAATTCACCAGGCTTAACCTCAAGCTGTATAGTTTCATCAAACGTATTGGTCTTTTCTCCCGCGATGTCTTTGGCATAGACGACCTCGCGACTAAGTTCATACTTACCGGTTATGGTATTTTTTATGATAGCAACTTTTGTTAAACAATAACCGGGATCATAAACATGAATGTTGAAATCGGCCATATAGTTGTCATCAATGATATTCAGTGTACCGGAGACGCCAACACCTTCGATATCAAAACGAATCTCCGGTCCGTTGGAACATACATAGGTTCCCTTCTTAAGTGTGTCGTGGATATTGTCCGCATTTAGTTCTGGCAAGAAAGCTTTAATATATGCTGCGGCAATAGCGCTGGCTGCATGTGCGTCGGAAACGGCTAAACCGGCATAATGCCCCGTTCCCTGCGTATTCACTTTATCCCAAGCGTCACGAGCGCTCGAGTTTGCTGTTGAAGCATATCCACCGTTCCATATTTCTAGGCCTGTATATCTCCTCAAATCCCTGAGCGTTGCATCGTCATGGACGCCGGGGCGGTAATCAAAACCGTATGAGGTATCATAAGGATGCGCTACGTAAAATATCCCATTACTTGCGGGGGCGGTGATAGTATCCACTAACTCCTGCCATTTCTCGAGGTTACCGAAACTTCCGCCGGTCATGGCATCTGCTTGTTCAAAGGATATCCTTGATGGCAGTAGGTTTTCGGGTGTTCCTAACAGAAGCGCGTGTCCATTGGTCGCGGTGAATTCCATGGTCGAAAGGTTTAAAAATTTTCCGGATTTAAGTTCTGTTTCTTTTTCTGTAGCGCTTTTCTGGGCGTTTGTATTGTGATCTGTAGTGTACAGCCAGGACAACATCCGCTCCTCGTAAGCGACCTTAGCATTGTCGGCTACGCTACCGCTGCCATCGCTATAGCGGGTGTGAGAGTGGTTGTCCCCCCGGTAAAAGCCGGGGCCAAAAACCGATATGCCAGTCTGAGCTGATGCAATTATTTTACCTTCAGCGATAAGTTCCGTCTTGAAGGATTCACGCCCGCCCTCAAGCAGCTTGTACGCGTAGTTGAATGTTGTTGCTTCACCAGCGGACAGTCTTACTGTAGTGTCGTTAGGCTCGTTTACAGTAACCGCGAAATAAGGAATCATAAACATCAACTCCGCAACCGTACTTCTATTGGTGCCGTTTACAATTTCCACCTGCACTTCCACCACATCGCCCTTCATGATGAGACCCTGGGACACAATTATCTCTACAGTAAGGTATCCTCTGATAATGTTGTCAAAGTTCAAAACAGGGTATCCGTTTACCGCGTCCATTTTCCACTTTTGCTCAAAATCCCAGCCCAGCTCTTTATATGTCTCCCTAGACTGCAAAGCGCCGATGGAAGCACTGAGACCGTCAGCGCTGTTAGCCGTGGGTGTGCCTGCAACAGCAACGCCATTCTTGGTAATCGTACTGCCAGCCAGATTGGTTACTAAATCATTTAAATCAGAACCGCTGATTCGTCCAGCGTACTGTACAGTGGCAGGATATGTCATGCTACCTGAGTACGCCACGCAGTTAGCAACTGAAACATTATCTCCCAGACCTGCCGCAATGAAAGCTCCGCCAGCGCTGGCGGCATCCTTTACTTCAATGCTGCCCATTGCTATACAGCGTTCTACGCAGGCTAAAGCCGAGTCATTAAAACCGCTTGCGTAGCCTATAATGCCGCCGGTGGTAGCATAGCCACGTACGATTCCCTTAAAGGCACAGTCCTCTACAATTACGCCATTTATGGTGGTAATGTTCGTCGTGCCAATTATACCGCCCACGCAGAAAATGCTATCGTAGCCGTCCAAAGCGCCGCTTATTTCGCAGCCCGACACAGTAGCGCCATTTCGCATTTCACCTGCAAGGATGCCGGCGGCGCTATCATTATTCTCCCCGGAGCCAGTTATCAGCACTGTTGCGTCTTTGATCGCGAGATTTCTAACCGTTCCGCCGCTCAGCACCCTGATGAAGCCCACTCTGTAGGACCATGTGGTTTCAGTGTCGAAGTCTTCGATTTTTAGACCGCTTATTGTACAGCCTTTTCCATCCAGTATGCCGCGGAAGGTATCTATCATGGGAAAGTTTTCGCCCTCAAGATCGATATCGGCGGTCAACTCGTAATTTTTTGTATTCGAATATATTATATCGCCTCTGTTCATTCTTCCGGCAGCGAACAGCAATTCATTTTTTGTTCCGATTCGATACGGGTTGGCAGACGAACCGTCGCCCTTAAGACTTGATACCCCGGGCGGATCCCCCTCATCTATAGATTTTTGCGGCTCTATCGGGTCAGTTTCATAGGGAATTGCGACACACGGACCATAGTATGTTTTGAGACTTGTTTGATCGATGTAGCCGATAGCGGCATATATGGTGTCGCTTTTGGATATCTCTATTGGTGAAACATACTCAATAGCAGAACTGGCGGGAAAATCATCAGCTTTTAGGCTGTAAAAAATTTTGTAGTCGAAAATTTGTACACTTATCCCGGTACCGATTTTTCCAAGAGCAAACAAGTTTTCCGAATACTCAGCATCGCTGGGCATGGTGATCCGGGCAACCGATGCCTCCCTGAAATCAATAATATCGGCCAGATAAGTGGTTGCGTTTTCGGTATAACCAGCCGTACCCTGCATGATGAAGAGGCCGCGGTACAGGGCATTCACAGGGCATTGAATGGTGCTGTCTATAAGACTGCAGACCTTCCCCGCAGCATGCCCGTATAGGGCACGCTGGTTTGATATAATAGTTGAGTTTTCGAGGTGTATTGATGTATCACCGTTTGAGGTGATCAGTCCGATCGAACCCGACAAAGTCGCCTCGGTTTCTATAGTGCAATCGTAGGCGCGCAGTTCGGCGTTACCCTGCAGAAATAACCAAGGATTGGTGTAGTACTCGTTAATGCATACGTAATGGTTTTTGTCTTGTATAATATGAACATTTCGCAGTATCAGTTGGCCCGAATCATTTACCCAAAGACGAGTTTCATCTTTAAAGCGGATTTCGAAGCGGTTCCCTGGCGCGCTTTGAATGGCTACATTTGAATTGATTGTCATGGTAATAGTGCCGGACACTACGATATCGTCGGTAAGGATGATAATATTTTTTGCAGCAGCAATAGCGGCGATCAGTTCTTCCCCCGTATTCACTATAGTCGGGTCTTCCGGTTGTTCTGCCGTAGCCGCTAGTGGCATGACTCCCAAAAACAGGAAGTATACCATGGTCAGTAGCAAAAGAGGTGACAGAACTCTAACTATCGCTTTGTTAGTGAATTTCATATTTGCCTCCTAATAGATAGATTTTTTAACCAAGCTGATAATGCTATGCTTATCTTAGAACTGCCATCATATCTGCTATACCTTGATTGAGTATACGTGTTCCCTCGGCAATAGCTTCTACACTGTCGCTGGCGTCAAAGCGTCCTGCCGCCAGTTTGCCGTGCTTAGCCAGGAGATCCGCATGGTTCTGTCCTGCCTTATTCATGATCTGTTCCGCTTCCAAGATCGAGCGATAAATATTGTCGAGGAACAACTCTTTGATAAAGGTCCAGGTGGCAGTGTCGTAGTGAGAACAAAACGCGGCGTGAGCTGCATCGTAGACGGCTATATCGCCATAGAAATGTTCGCTTAAATCCACCGTCTGTCCGGCTTCTATCCCCTTTATACTGATAATGGAAGCGCCTGGTTTCTGTAGCCTTATTTCATAGGACTTGCCGTTGCCGAATACCAGGAAACAGTTTTCCTCGCCAACCGTGGCGGGGGCGTAGCGGTAAACCCAGTCGTTTTGTACTATAGCCAGGTTGCATGCAGAGGCTATGCCGCTGATGGCGATTTTTGATATAGGCGCGTCCAGCACGAGGGCTTTATCCGCCGCATCCAGGGTGAAGGTGTGGTACATGCCGTTTTTGACTATCCGCACAGTTGTTGCGCCCCAAGTAGCCTTATGGCCTTCCGGTATGGTAAAGTTGCAGGTATCGTCAAACTTACCTACCGTTACCCACTGGGAGTTATTGGTATAATACTGCACGCTAACATCCTTTAAGCCGGGGAAGTTGACGGTGATGTCTTCTTCGAAGATCGGTATCCAGATAGGTGCGGTCACTATGAGGTCGTTATCAGGTTGGACTATCTTGACATAGTAATAACTGTACTTTGCCGGTAGTGTGAAATCCCAGCGTGCTTCAGGGGAGTCAAAATATTTTGTATCGACCACAATTGCGCCGCCTGCTCCGTCTCCCGTGATTATGGAAACCATGCCGATATTTTCACTTGGATGAGTGGCTTTTATATGGAATTTCAGCTCTGAAACCTCCTGATCGAATATCGTTCCCATCGGCATGCCGTTGATGGTGTAATCGACGTCCATGTACCTATCAGTGGACGAATAGCAGCGCCTATCCTTGAGCGCTTCGTATATACTTTCGCGGCTGAGCTCCGTCGCCAGGGCAACCGTCCTGCCAGGGGTGGCGGTACCCCAGGTGGCAGCGTGGTTGTCGTCGCTGTACACCGGCGCCAGATGCCAGCCTTTCGACAGCGCAAGGTCGAACTGGTATTCATAACGGGTCCATCCGTTGCCCATCTCGATCAGGCTCATTACCTTGTCACGCTCAGGCGTCCAATAAGCGTAATTTTGGAAATTCCCCCAGTAAGCATCGGTATGATTATACATCGTTATAGCGTTTGGGTAATTAGTTAGATCATCGTAATAGTTCAGCAGTCCTTGGTGGTCTGCGGTCTCGCTGTAACGGGGGTTATTCGAAGTAACGTAGCCATTGGTATTTAGCGTGTTCATGTGGCCGTAAAGACCGTTGGGAATGCCTATAGACCAGGTCATCTCATAGCCGTACAGTGCGGCAAACTTGCCGGATTCGTTGAATTTATCGGATATGGTAAAGCCTTCCTCCCAATTATAGTATCTCGCGCCGCCGCCCCAGTTTAGGTTCCCGTAAATACCCCCGTAAATGCTTTCGCGGGCGCTGTTTTCAAAAAACTCGGCGTGGTCCGTAATTGCAAAAAAGTCCAAGCCGGCTCCATCAGGGTTACTAGCCGCTGCATAAGCCTGTTCAAGCGTACCCGTCCCGTCGGAGTTTCTTGTGTGTCCGTGTATCAGCCCGCGGTAGTGCTCAAACTCTGTATTAGGCTCTATAGGACGCTTTAGCGAATATGTATAGATCATGCGATCGCTTGGTTCCATGTTGTAGGCGCCAGGCATGGTGGCCCAAGCTTCAATTTGAACGGGGAAATCAACTTCTGTTAAGGAAATTGGCGTACCACTATAGGTTTGCTGTTCGCCGCCGTTGATTATATAATAGATCGTTGCCCTAGCTATCGGATTGGCCGCTAGATCTTGTGTGGCGCAACTGAGCCCAATGTTAACATCCTCAGTGACGACGCCGGATCTTGGATTAGCGAGCACGGGCGTGACCGTAGTCTGTATAGGAGGTTTGCGAAGAGCGTCCACGGGATCGGTGGGAATAACCTCCATGCCGACGAGTTTGATGTTGTTGATATAACATTTACCATTCGCATCATCCGATGTCAAAAGTCGAATATATAGCAGATTTTGTCCCAACAATCCAGCCGGTAAAACAAACTTGTACGAAGCGAGGCTTGTATCAAGTGTTACTTCACCATTGGGGAATTCTACCCAATTAATGTTGTCGAGTGAGTGCTGTAGTATGAAATTCATCGGTCCGTCGGCGTCGGCCCAGGCGTCAAAGCTGAACGTCAGATTACTGAAATTGGTCGTTGGCAGCCATATCAGCCAAAACTTGTCCGGGTACATAGTGCTGTCCGACCAATTAGAAATACAAAGCCCATTATTCTCAAATGCAGGCGTTGCATTCAGATGGTTGGATAAAATAGCGCTGTCGAGAAAAACACCGTTTGTAGGAACAAGCGTTGGACTGGCGGGAAGCTGGCTCGCTTCCGTGTAGTTCCACTCGGCTGCCGTAGCCTCTGTCTGTTCTATCTCAGTACCCCTTACGCGAATCGTATTAATGTAGCTCGTGCCGCCGTCTGCTTCCGCCATTTCCCAACGCGAACCACTAATACTGGCTCTGGTGTTGCCCACCTTTAGCAGCCTGACATGCACCAACTCCATATCGTCGAGGTCGTTGGGAAGCAGAAAAGACCAAGAGCTGCCTCTTGCGTTGCCTGCTGCGTGAACAATGTCGCCATCGGGGAGATCGGTCCATTTCTTCGCTGAGTTGTCAAGAGCTAATCCATCCGAAGAATACTGCACTTTAAAATATTTTGATCCCCCGGGAGAGGAATACATAAGAAAGCTGAGATGCAAGTTCTCAAAATTCTTTGTAGAAAACTCGAGCGACCAGTATTTATCTGATGGTTTGTAGCTTCTTGACCCAGAGTCGGTTCCGTTATCCTGGTTGTCTCCCGGGTTAACATAGTCCGCGTCGAATTGATTGTCCGACCAATCTTGTAAGCGTAAATGGTCGTACATATAAGAAAGGATATTACGCGTCCCGCTCGAAATATCGATAGCCGTCCCCGGACCATGATTGCCTAAGCCTTTTGCGTTCACCGGCTGAATGTACCCGGGGGAGCGCATCGCGACGCTGTGGAAGTTGTCCAGATAGGAGATATCCTTGTACATTCCGAGCACGGCGGGGAGCGGTTTGGCTATTTCCCAAGTCCCGGGGTCACTGGGAATGTCAGTCGAATTTAGGTAGTCCCACATGGCTAGCGTAATCGATCCTGGGGTAGGATCAACCTGTTCGTATTCCGCCGCGGCTGCCGCAGGCATGATTCCATCAAACAGGGGAAATACCATCATAACGGCCAACAGCATGGATACTGCGCTCTTTCTTGCTTTCATTTGCATTTTGTTTTACTCCTTTGCGTTTTTAATATAAATATACTGTTGTAATGTAAATTCTATTAGCAGGTTTTTGCAAAGTAGCAGTAAGTATTTGGTAAAGTTTATGCAATAAATCACTCCAAGTTTTTTTTGCTTGTGTGTCTGGATATGGCACTGTTTTACCGGCATATGCAACAAACGACGGGTTCTTTCAAAAAAGCCCCGCGGCATAGGCCACGGGGCTTTAGCTGAGCTTATGTAGCAAAACAGCCGTTTAGAAATGTTCGCTTAAATCCACCGTCTGCCCGGCTGCTATCCCCTTTATACTGATAATGGAAGCGCCGGGTTTCTGCAGCCTTATTTCATAGGCCTTGCCGTTGCCGAATACCAGAAACTCGTTTTCCCCGCCAACCGTGGCGGGGGCGTAGCGGTATACCCAG
>Ga0082212_10010996_pt1 | contig 11514 bp, 11 predicted proteins | sample TergutNt197P3_FD_71548 | JGI IMG/M metagenome (GOLD analysis project Ga0082212, IMG submission 71548) | Neocapritermes taracua P3 segment gut microbial communities from Petit-Saut dam, French Guiana - Nt197 P3 | ecosystem: Host-associated > Arthropoda: Insects > Digestive system > Gut ... | reverse complement strand
ATCGAGCGAGCGGCAGAGAAAATAACCGGTGCCATCGATAAGACGACCGGTAAACTTTCCGGCGACATCCAGAAAAGTACGGAAAAACTGGTTGCCGCCACCAAAGATGGCGCAGAGAAGGTTTCGGATTCAGTCAAACGAGTTACCACCAATGCCTCAAGCATGTCTGCCCCGGTAAAGGCAGTGCATGCAGGGTTACACTCGGTTGCAGAATCGGTGAATCGCCTTGCAGAATATCTTGGCGAGCATCCTGATGAGATGGGTGCGGCGACCGAGGCAGCAGAGTCAGTCGGCAGTCAGTTTCGAGCACTGGTCGAGTGCGCTGTCCAGTATGAAAGAGGCACTTCACAACTCAATGGTCAGGTCGGTGAGATGGACAAGACTGCCGATTGGATTGATTGCCGATTCCCTCTTGTCGAGCATAGCCAGAGCAGGGCGATGCCACTGTCTGGCACATTTTCCGGTGCAACTCTACCGGTAAACAACGCTTTCTGCGGTAGAATTTTCAATGCGGAAGGAACCGCTCCGCCGGTTGTAGGCGGTTTCAATGAATTATTCGGGGGATGACCGCTGACGAACGTCCCCTTTTGACCGGGTTCCGAATATACCGGCACCCTTCAGGAGAATCTTCCAGTTTTTCGGAAGCCGCCGTTTGCCCTCTTGAATCGTCCCCGAAGACAAGGTACAATGCGACCAAGTTAGAAATCCCGCTCCGGCTGTGCGCTGAGCGGATTGAATTTTAGAGAACGTAAACAAACTATCAGAATCGCTTCGGCGGACGGCAGTTTTCTATGTATCAACCGGGAAACCGGATAGAAAATTATCGGTGTTTACAGAGTTGCGTGGCTCCCGCAAGGGGGTGTCACGTGTAAACTGCGGGCAGAATCTGCATTGTCCAATTGGCTAACAATGCACCACTTTGATACGTGGGATTACTCCGTTTCTGATAGGCGTGCCGCTCCCGTTCTTAAACGGTCAGTCGGACTCTTGTTGCCGTTCTAGGCAAAACTTGACTCCCAACCTCAACAAAAAATGTCCTCGCTCGTTTACAAACAATCCGTTCTGTCATTTTGGATTTGCATTGCTACTCTCTGCCTCATTGTCGCTCTCCCTTTCGTGCCAGCACCGGTAGTGCTTGCTCAAATTGGGCTTGCCGAACAGGCGGCTATAATGGCGGCTAAAGGAGAACTCCCAGAACCCATGACACCAATGCCCATGATGACACCGATGCCCATGATGACACCGATGCCCGTTGCCGAGGCAATAGACAATAACGTTGATGTCAGACAAGAAATATCATCAAAAAAATTCTCATTCGAATCTGCCATTCTAATTGTTGTCGGGTTGATTGCTGTCGGTGTAGGTATTCGTATCGCACTCCAATAAATAAACTATTCGACAACCAATACCAACCGATACAATTTTACCCCAATTAACGAAAAAACGATGCCAAACTATTTTTACACTGACGAGAACGGACAGAGATATTCGCTCACAGAACAGCGACTCCAAACGCTGATAGACCGGGGAATCATTACGCAGATTACGCCACTTGAAACGGATACTGGGCATCAGGGATTGGCGGGGCAGATTCCCGGATTGAATTTCCCCGCCGTTGCACCACCGCCTGTTACTCAATCGGAACAGAAGACGTATTATTCGCCTTCAAGACAATCTGCGACGTACTCACAAACAAACGAGTCGCCTGGAACAGCGTGGCTATTTGACTTTGCGTTTCAAAACATACGGTTGCCTGAAAATGGACGACGAGTTTGCTCATTTTTTTATATCTGCTGCGTCATCACATTGGTCATCAACGGGCTGTTGGGCTTCTTCATGCTCAACCCTATGTACAGTCCAGAGACAATGTCAGTGGCTCTTATGTTCCTTGTCTTCTACCTTTTCAGTTCCTATATCTTTCTTGTTTTTGTTCGAGTGGTCTGCGAGTTATTGATTGTCCTTCTTGATTACATGTCGAGAAATAGGGAATGGGAAAAGTAAAAACACATTGTGCAAGAGCAGAGCGACATCCCCCCCGGTGAGTCCAGATGCAAACAACAAAGGAAACAATTAAAATGTCAAACTGGTTTTATTATAACGAGCAGGGTGAAAAAATCTCCACTACTGGTGGGCAACTCAAAGGACTTGCCAAAGCCGGACTGATTACATCGGAAACGGTGGTCGAGACCGAAGGGGGCAAGAAAGCCCCGGCAAGAAAAGTGAAAGGCTTGACGTTCCTTTCTCTCGAAACAGCGCAACCTGCCGGATCGGAAATCTATGGCGTGGCAACACTGCCGCCTGAACCGAGTCCCTTCACCGCCCCGTTGCTGGAAACAGCGAATCCCAGCAACGCCCCAAAGCCTGTGGTAACAAAACTGACGGATAGTCCGTTCACTGCTACAATGCCGACAGTGAACCCAGCGATGTCGCAAAGTGTTCCTGTACCAGTCGATGAAGATGAAGAGTTCAGGAATCCTCGCAATCCCATTCTTACTTTCATAGGAGTCGGTATCATGCTCTTTGGGTTTGTGCTAATTGGCATTGGTATATCGAAATTCGGCGGCGGTGGAACTTATGAGATGAAACAACCCAATCCTCTAGTCGTGGCACAGAAACAAAACAGTGTTGATTCCAATGCGTTTGCTGTGCCACAACGAGTAGCACAAGCGATGGCAGCCGTCAAAGATTTTAATAATGCGTTTGAAAGAGGCAACGAGAGTGCTATGGAGACTGCAATACTTGAATTTGGCAGTGAAGTTTCAGGTTGTTCTCCCGAATTTCAAGCCGCACACAAAGAACTTTTTGAGGCAATGACTTTTGTCATGGTTGCAAGGACAAAAAGTTTTGGCGACAGAGATTCTGATATGAAATTTATCGAGAAGCAGGCACAGGCTTACATTGACAGCATGGACAGGTACATGGAGGCTTCTAAAAGAGAAAGAGCACGGTTGCAAAGTGGTGGAAGGTAGTTTTGACCACTTTTTCCGAATTTGGACTTTTGGGATAGCAAACAGCAGAGAACCGTCAAGACCAAAATAATAACAAACGCAAAGGAAAACGAAAATGTCAAATTGGTATTACACTAATAAAAATGGCGAAAGGATAGGCGTTACAGGCGGACAGTTAAAATGGCTTGCCAAGAATGGAAAGATTACACCGGAGACCATCGTCGAGACTGAAGACGGGAAAACCGCACTTGCGAGAAAAGTGAAGGGGCTGACATTCATCACGCCTGAATCGATACCAACAGAATCGGCACCTCCAGAACCGGCGCAGCCAGCCGAATCGGAAATCTATGGCTTGGCAGCACCACATCCAGCACCGAGTCCATTCTTGGCTTCCATGCCTGAAACAGTGAACATGTCTGCTTCTGCCCAATCAGAGTCAGCAAGTCCGTTCTCTATTCCCGTGTCGGAAACAGCGAGTCCTTTTACCACTTCAATGCCAGAGGTTACAAAACCAGCAGATAATCCGTTTACGGCTACGATACCATCGCCAGAAGCCTCCACGACAACCAATCCGTCTGCTGCTACCGCTCCGCCTACTTCAGACAACCCCATTAAGAGTACCCTTGATAATATTGCAACCACTATTTGGTTCCTGTTCGTTGTTTGGACATTTTTTCATTTCTGTACTGACTTGTACACGGGTGGCACATTTTGGGGTACTTTGGTAAATCACTTCGTTCGATTGTTGGCAGCAACGTTTGGCTGGATGTCAATCCTTTCGCTCATTCGTCTGGTTTGTCTTGGAGACAGAACAGCAGTGAACGAAATCACGATGGGAGTTGTAATCCTGTCGGTTATTGGTATAGCGGTGTATTTTGGCGGCGGCGGTGGAAGCGATGTTGCGCCCGGTGTTGGCAGACAGCAACCAGCGTACCTGAATCAATTTACAGCCGCAGAAAGAGCGGAAATCGAAAAATTTTGTTCGCAGAATAAAATAAGCGTAGAATTTTTTGCAGAACACATAGATGTGGAGTTATTAGACAGTGGCGGACTTACGTTACTTCACGGTGCAGCACAGCAAGGAAATCTTGCTATCGCTAAAATTCTCGTTTCAAAGGGAGCAAATGTCAATGCGAGAGATGACAAGGGCGATACCCCGCTCTACTGTGCAGCATTAGGTAGCAATGTCGAAGTCTACAATTTTCTCGTTTCAAAGGGAGCAAATGTTCATGCGGTTGGCAGATCAGGCGACACCCCTGCTGAAGTCAGGAAGTTACTTGGATTTTGAGTGCGACAGATAGTTTTGGCAGCACCGCCCGACTTTGGAATAACGAAACAATAACTTGATTGAAACCACGTCGTGATTTCGCAATCATCGTGATTGCGGCGACGTGGAGAACCTTAACTGAAAGGACAACGATTATGATTAACGAAGAGACCCTAAACATTCAACAAACGAATGCTCCGACACTTAAGAAGGAACATATTCGGCAGGCAGTGGAATTAGCAGAAGAGACCGTAATAGCAATGGCATCCTCTCTACCACATCACATCAAAAGGGACGATGGTCGCTCGGTGTCCGGTAATGCACACTGGTACTGGCTTGCCTACTTTTGGTACAGGATTTCGACTGGCGAAGAAATTGGTGCCGGGTTCGGATACGACCTTCGTCAATGGGGAGAGGAAGCAAGCACCAATTCCATTCCTCCTTGGCGAGTTTACCTTTACTTGTACCCGCCTGCGCCACACCATCCCAAGCCAATCCAAGACATCCGTGCCGTCTGTGAAACGAAGGGATACCTGGACAGATTCGTTGGTGATTTGCCGACAGAAAAGAGTAACTCCAACACGTCGCTATGGATTCCCATTCCGAAGGAATTCATACGTGGATTGACCGAAGCCCCGTTGCCGACCAATGTACCGATTCTGTTGGCAGGAGCAGTCAATGCTTTTCTGGGGAATATTATGCGATAGAGACGAGTAACCGGCAGTTCGAGTCCTGCTCCTCGTCCTTTGTTTCACAGTGTCCAGCGTATTTCGCACACACAGGGATTCTTTGGGGCAGTTGCAGGGTGTTTGGTATTACGTCCTAATCGGCAGAGGAGGCGACATTCGGGCACTGTGGGGCTTTTCTTGAATCGACAGGCACTTCCCAATTCACCGAATGTCGATAGAATGGGGGGCATCAGAGGAACAGGTATTTGAGGAGCGTATCTTGAACCATAATGTAGCATCACCGGATAAAACCTATCGTGTTGGCATCATCGGTTTCGGGATGATTGGCAAAGTTCACGCCTACGCTTACGCCGCAATGCCTTTTTATAGCGCACCGATGGATGCCGTGTTCCGCATTACCCATGTTGCAACATCACGAAAAGAAACCGCTGAACGAGCCAAAGCAATATGTGGTGCAGAAGTAGCAACGACCGACTACCGGGAAATCACAGAAAATCCAGATATCGACATCGTTCATATTTGTACGCCAAACGATTTACATGTTGAGCAACTGCTCTCCGCCATTCAGCATCAAAAAAAGATTTATTGCGATAAACCGCTGACTGCCTCACTTGAGGAAGCGGGACATATTTCAGAAGCCTTGAATGAGTCGAACTACACGGAGACAAACCAGATGACGTTCCATCTCCGCTTCTTCCCGGCACTGATTCGAGCCAAGCAACTGCTTGATGCCGGAACACTTGGGCGAATTCTACAATTCCGCATAGGTTTCTTTCATTCGAGCAATACCTCGGCTTCAACCCCTTTCAAGTGGAAGCACTCGAAATACGGTGGTGCAACGAGAGACATCGGTTCACATCTTCTCGATTTGACATCCCATCTTCTCGGTTCATTCGAGTCAGTGCTTGCTGATACAACGTTGGCATTTTCCCAGCGACCTGCTCCGACAGGTGAACTGCGCAACGTTGAATCCGAAGATGCCATGTCGATGCTCGTTTGTATGAAATCGGGTGCCACCGGCGTGATTGAAGCGACAAAACTCGCAACGGGCAATGAAGACGAAATGGTTGTCGAAATTCACGGCGAACTGGGTGCTCTCCGATTTCGACTGATGCAACCGCATTATCTGGAGTTTTTCGATGCAACCGCCACCGACCAACCGCTTGGCGGCACCTCCGGTTGGAAGCAAATTCCATGCGGCGGTCGTTACGAATCGCCGGACAACGATTTTCCTTCGCCAAAATCAACTATCGGCTGGATGCGAGCGCATGTGGCATGCCTCTCAAACTTTCTGCATGCCGTTGTGGAGAATCGGCAAACGACACCAGATTTGCACCAAGGAATTTTTGTTGACCGGTTGATTCATTCGGTACTGCGCTCTGCCGCCGAATGCCGCTGGGTAGACGTTTGATTCTACTCACCGCTGAATCGGTTGTAAACGTATCGCAAATATTGTGGACGTAAGCGTTAACCCGAATGCCGCCTATTAAGCCGGTCTCTGCTTCGTCCCCAACAGCCATCTTACCCATCTTATCGCAAATACGGGTAAAATGATATATGGGCGATTAGCACGTGTTCGATTTGATAGTTTGTCCTGCAAAACCATCCCGGAATAATAGGATTCCGTCTTACCGATTCTTAATATGTTTTGCATTGGCAATTTTAATAGGATTGTGCGGCGGAAATCTTAATAGAATTGCAGTTCTATGCATCCTATTAAGTTTGTCCCATTCTTAATATGCCAATCCTGCCGGTTCCCGTCGTTGCCGCCAGGTTCGCCTCGTGTGCGGCTTTTGCAGGAAAGTTGATGTTTGTATCCTGCTGACAGGGAAGCCCCCCACCAATCGACAGTGTTGCGGTCTTCGTAATACCGATGGTACCGTTGTCTATGGAAGAGCGGGAGGCATCGCTGGCATTTCTATTTCCATTCATTGGGGGTGGCTTGGCAACTTAATTCAATTTGATAGCATGGCGCAGTCCTGATTCCAAAAGGGCGTTGTGCATCGGCAACGATTGCGGTAGCCCACGAAGAGCGGGGCTTTTCATTCAAGACGTTCAATTATTACGAGTGGTATAATAAGAATGACTGAAAAACTTAACGTGTTAGTAAGACCATATAATCCTTCTGAACAACGCAAGGTAAATCTGAAAGACTTACCCAAGCCGGAAGAAGAAAAATGGGATAGCATTGAGAAAGAGGTAGAACGCCTAATTGATGAAGCACCGAAAGATGCACCGGTGAGATTGTCGGCGATACGCAAGCACATTGCAATCCGTTATCGACGCAATGTAACTCCCGCAATGATTCGTAACCGCTTATTTGAAAAGGGTGATTGGGTACGGTATCAGCGAACTTTTGTTCCAGTCGCCGTGATAGAGCAGATAGAACGGGAAGCGGTCGGAATATATCGGAAAAGTAAAGATAGAAATAAGTGTTTGAGGAAGTTGATTGATCTGATTAAAAAGTGCAGTGATATTTACGACATTTACAGAAAGCGGACTGACAAGTACAAATTCGCAGAAAGCATAGATGCAATATGTGCCGATGCTATTCTTGGAGCCGGTTTCATAATATGAACCATCGGTATCGCATCAACCAGTGTAACTCTCCTCCCGGTTTGTATCGGTTACGATTGCGCAACGATGTCCCCCATTTCCACTGGGAGAGGGCAATGGTGTCAGGATTACCAAATTGCACTCTTTCCCCTTGGATTTGACGAGCGATATGGTATAATCCTGGTGATGGGTTTTACCGTCGCTTTTAGAGCGGTGTTCAACGACAAGGTAACGTACTATGTTACAAAACAACGTCAACAAAAAGGCAACAGATGATTTGGCTAGAATCAATCAGATGATTGCCATGCCCCGCCTCATGGCAGGTGAAACAGCCATGCTGATGCAATCCCTTCAGTCCACTCAAAACATGTTGAATAATCATGCGGCACAGTCAACTGCCCGTTTCGGTCAATCCCTTCGTGAACTGGACAATCAGATGGCAAAGGTAACTGCCAGCATCAGACAATCCCTTCTATCCACACAAAGCGTGCTGAATAGTCCGGTGTTAAAGGAAACTGCCAGTATCATGCAATCTTTCCTGTCCCAGCACCGTGCGATTAATAGTCTGATATCAAAGGAAACTGCCAGCATCAGACAATACTTTCTATCCACACGAAGTGTATTACATAGTCATGTGGTACAATCAACTACCCGATTCAGGCAATCCCTTCTGTCTACTCTACGAGAATTGGATAGTCAGACTGCAAAGATAACTGCCAGCATTAGGGAATCACTTCTGTCCACCCGAAGCGTACTGGGGTGTCAGGTGTCAAAGGAAACAGCCAGTGCCATGCAATCTATCCTGTCGCAGCAACATGTACTGAACAGTCAGGTGGCAAAAGTAACTGCTGGAATTATGCAATCTACACTGTCCCGTCAAAACATACTGAATAGTCAGATTCCAGACATGTTACGAATTACCCATGCGATACATCCGAGAGTATTTCGTCATTTGGATTCCTTACGAGCATTTCCACATACAATGCCAAGTCTTCTGTCTGACACCGTTTCGAGCATTTGCGGCATTATTCACCGTGGAGGCTTTCAGGAACTCGCCGACATTCAAGCGAAAATACTCGATAGTATTATGCCGATTGCTACTCACTGTCCTGAAATTCAAATTGACAGAAACAGAATTTGGATTGAAAATGAAGAAATCTGTTTAGAAGATTGCGATAAGGCGGTTGGATTAGATTATCGTAAGATTGACAATTATATCAAACAGAAGTGGGAAGGTTTGCCCTGGACAATTCAATGCTTCTTGAAAGCGGTTTATCAAATTGCTTTAGCGTACTTTCTGATGATCATGTTTCAGAATCCCAACACTACACAATCTGACCTCCTTACTTTGGATGCTCCTTTGGACAACCCCTCTCACATGGACATCCAGGTCATAGAGTTAACAGAAGATACACTTGATACCACTGACTTATTGGAAAACCAAGAAGACGCAACCGAAGAAAATATGTTGATTGAACATACTTGTCGCTCCAAATCCGCTTCCACACAAATTGCAGAGTAATTTCGACCAAAACTTTTTCAGCAATTTGCTTCAAACAATTTGTCGTTGCTGGTTCGTTGCCGTAACGGTGTCAGTCGAGGATTCATTTTTTTCAATGCACAGGTTCGCATACCGTGCAACTTGGTGGAGACGATGGTACTTTTGTACCCTGTGGACAAAAGAGTGCACAAATTGGCACACAAAACGTTTTGTAGAGAAATACTGTCTCACCCCTATTCTTGTAGGGCTTTCCGCCGTTTCTGCGTGTCAGAGAAAATTGTAAGGGTTTGTAAGGGTTTTGTCCCAGAATATGGGTTATTTTCCCGAAATAAGGGTTTTCATGCTTGACTATGATTAAGAATGGTGTAGAATAACGAAGTAGTTCATGTCCGGGAAATACCAGTGTTTGCGGGTTTTTCCCTTATTTTTAACCGTCCAGTAATTGCGTGTCAAACCATCGGAATCTATTTTTGGGAGCAGGAAGTCGGAGGTTCGAATCCTCTCGCCCCGAATGGCGAAAGCCTTGTAGATTCAAGAGTTGCGAAGAGTAAATTTGTTGCGTAACCACAAAGTTACGCCGGTAAAAAAGTCCATAGTGGACTTTTTCGGCGGGAAAGGTATGCAACAATGTCGAAGACACCAAAACTCTGTAAGCAAGGAAATCTTGCATATGTCCGTATTCACGGGCGTAAACTCTATCTTGGAATACATGGTACAGCCGAAGCCCAGCGGGAATACCATCGGGTCATTGCTGAATATCACGCCAACGCATCAGAACCACCGAAGGATGCAAAGAGTGTCACACTGGATGAACTTTGCTTGCGTTTTTTAGAGGATCGAAAGAACAAAATCACCCCTTCGCAGTGGGACATTTATAGAAACCTGATGCTATTGCAGAAAATAAAGCCAAAAAATGGGAGCGGGCAAAATGGCAAAGGAAAACTCCGAGTCGATTAGAGCGAGACAAACAACGATCAAAACGACCTAAGCAACAGTTGAATGAGTGTTACCACGCACCGGCATATCGTCGCGCAATCGAGCGTGCCTGTCAACGAGCGGGAGTCCCCCATTGGTTTCCCTATGGATTACGACACACAGGCGTTACCAACGTTGGGCTTGAGCATGGTATTGAGGCAGCCCAGCATGTCGCAGGTCATAAGGATTTGAGAACCACGCTCAATTACTTTCACGGTGAAGATGTTGTCGCTAAAAATGTTGCTTTGAAGCGGAACGAAAGATACGAAGCAGGGGGCAAGAATGCCCCAGTTAAAAACATCGGACAAGAAACAAAGTCCGAACCCGTATTATCTGCGAAAAAAAGCGACTGATGGCTGGTACATGAGCAAGGCTGTAGTCGTTCGAACTTTCTCGTTTTTGGGGGGTGAAATGTACCTCTCGCAGATGCTCTCACTGCGTCAATTGTGTTTTATGACCATTTCTTCTATTCATAAACCGTTGAATAAAAAGCAGTTGCAACTATTTTGGGAAAAATGGTTTTACGGGCAAAAATCGTTTTTCTTTTCGCTAGAATAGGACATGTAGCGTTCAATAGCGTATTGAACCAAATCATTAAGACGCAGCAGATTCCATTATTCGCAACTCTTGAAATCAGCTGCCTCACCCAACTTGATATGATGACAGCAGTAATAATGACAGCCGCCGAAGTGACGGAATATTATCGGATCAGTTTGTCCACTTTGAAGAGATGGATAATGCTCTCTCGCCGTGGGTTTCTTGATTTTCCCCCGCCAATTGGGGCAAAGGGAAGCAAATTACGTTGGCGGCGTGAAGATATTGAAAGGTGGAATTCCGCCATTGGCAATGTACCTACGCCGCCCGCTGTAGAAATAGAAACTCCCTCTGAACGGAAGCGACAGAATGAAAAAGTTGCCAAAGGGCTAGAAAAACTTGGTATCACCACTCAAAAGAAAGGGGAATAATTTATGGCTATTTGTAATATGAAAAAGAATGAATGTAAAAAAGATGCCACCCAGACACACAATCAGGATGGCACCAGTTCCTTAACCATTGGGCACAATGTTGCCCATGACACTTCTAACAATAATTATTATAGCATGTTGAAAAATAATTTATATCAGTCTACGAATTTTTTGGGATCCGCTCTTGACTACGCCGACAAAGGACTGGCAGTGTTTCCCCTTAAACCAGCGTCGAAAATACCGGCTACACCTAAGGGATTTTTCGCTGCAACTACCGATACCAAACAAATACGGCAGTGGTGGTCAGAAAATCCAAATTACAACATTGGTATTGCGACGGGAAATGTGTCCGATATTGTGGTCATTGATGTCGATGGCACTCAGGGGAAACAATCCCTTGAGAATCTTGAACTGCAATGTGGTAAATTACCGGCGACGGTAACGCAAATTACGCCCGGTAAAATTAAAGACAATCAACATACCGGCACTGGTCAGCATTTTATATTCAGGTCTGGTGGTCAACATTGTACGTGTCGAATAGATATTGTCCCGGGTATTGACATCAAAGCCGAGAGCGGTTATATTGTCGCCGCTCCATCCGTTCACCCCGACG
>Ga0082212_10010995_pt1 | contig 11515 bp, 10 predicted proteins | sample TergutNt197P3_FD_71548 | JGI IMG/M metagenome (GOLD analysis project Ga0082212, IMG submission 71548) | Neocapritermes taracua P3 segment gut microbial communities from Petit-Saut dam, French Guiana - Nt197 P3 | ecosystem: Host-associated > Arthropoda: Insects > Digestive system > Gut ... | reverse complement strand
GTTCCGCAGCCGAACCGAAATAGGCCGAAAACCGCCTGACATCATCAACTTCCCGCAGCATCCCCTCCGGGGTTTCCCGTATGCCAAAGAAAGAACCCAGGTCACCGCCGGCGGACGAAGGATTCCGGGCATCCTGATTGGAGCCAAGGGAGGAAAAAGCGCTGGAAAGGGCATTCTCAAACCCCCTCGCTTCCCTTAGCAAAACCTCGGTCTCGCTGCGCAGTTGGTCCAGATTTGCCTGCAAATCCCTCAGCTTGGCATCCTTGTCGGCAAGTATATCGCGGCCGGAGTTGTATGATGCCCCGTACCAGAAAAATGTGATCAAAAGACCCATTACCACCAGCAGGAAGCAGAACATGGATAGGGCAGATACACGAAAATTGTAGACTTTTTTTTCAGAGTGGGGGACAAATACAACTGTATAACGGCGTGTAAAAAAACGGCCAACCGCTTTCAGGGCGTTTACCACCCTCCTGCCGGCAGATAGGGCTGCTTTTTTTACCATTTGAACGAAACTGTTCTCAAATCGCTTGTACCCGTGAACCGAGACCATTATCCATCTCCAAGTTTACTTCAAATTATATAGAAATTCCGAAAAATGTCAATAATTATTTTCCTTTCCGGACTGGCCGGGGCATCCAACCTCACCGCCCTGCCTGCCCGGCAAGAAAACCAGTACGGGCTATACGCTACATATAGCGTATAGCCGCGTTTATCGACACTACATAACGGAAAGGCCCCAAATATCAATCCACAAGTGTGTAGGCCTCATTGACCAGGTCAAAATTCGCCCCCGATGTCTTTCGGATATTGCGGTCAGAAAAAATGAAAACCGCCTCTGTCCCGCCGAGAGATTCAACCAAGGCCCTTCCCTTTTCATACCCCAGAACAAAAATTACGGTTGAAAGGGCATCCGCGTCCATCGCATTCCCGGTAATAACCGTTACTGAGACAAGGCCGTTTTGGACGGGGTACCCGTCGAAAGGGGATAAGAGGTGGTGGTACAAGGTTTCGCCGTCCGTAAAATACCTCTCGTACACTCCGGAGGTTGCTATTGCACATTCCCCGACGTTTAAAATCCCCATATTTACTCCGCTTCCCTGAGAAGGCTCGCGGACACCCACCCTCCAGTCGGTGCCATCCGGCCTTTCCCCACTGATCAGCAGGTCTCCGCCCAAATTAACAAGTGCATGCTTAACCCCTGCCTCTCTGGCAGCCTTCACCGCTTCGTCGGCAGCGTAGCCCTTGCCAAGTGCCCCAAGGTCCAGCGCCATGCCCGGCTGCCTGAGGAATATGGTGCGCCGATCCCGATCAAGATCGACATTCTTCCAGTTGATCAGGGGAAGGACCGCTTCAATCTGCGCCTGCGAGGGAATGGGGTGGGCGGTCTGCAACTGAGAAAGCTGTTCGATGTTATCTTCCCACTGCGAGAGAATTCGGGAATGCCTCCCGATGTCCCATAGGGAAATCAAAGGCCCAACGGTTGGGTCAAAGGCGCCGCCGCTGATTTCGGCAAAATGCAAAGCCCTCTCCACAACCTTAAATGTATCGTCATTTACCTCCACAGGGGCAATACCGGCGGAGTCGTTAACGTGTGAAATATCCGAATCCTGCTGGTAAAGGCTTAAGTGGTTTTCAATTTCTACCAGGTGATGGAAAACGCTGCTGAATACCTCGCTTCCTGCATTGAACAGCGTAACATTACAGACAGTGTTCAGAATAAACCCGGAACGGTTAGCCTCTATTCCCAGAGTCTGGATCGGGGGTTTGGTTTTGGGACAGCCTGCACAGACCAACGCGGCAAAAGCGCACAATAGGGCAAAACAGCGCTTCATCTTTTATACCTCCATATATAGCGCAGTCGAATGTGAAATAAAGTTTCACACTGCCTCTTTATTACGGCAATTTACCAAATTCAAAAATTTATTTCAACGGGAGTTTCTTAATTGTATTTATGCCCCGTTTTGGGTCTAATGAAGCAAAACGCACATTCCCGCCATAATATTGGTATGCAGGTTCTTATGAGTGTGCTATATTTGAGAAGGAGTTGTCATATTAAAGCCCGCTTTTCACCAATTTTCACGCTTATTCTGGCAACGGCTGTGTTTTTGCATTCCTGCTCCCGGCAGGAGGCTTCCGGCGCGCAGCCGGCAGAACTGCGCTACGGCGTTACTTCCGAACCGGCAACCCTGGATCCCTTAAGCCCTTCCAATACAGCCGATGGCAGAAGCATACTTTTCAATGTTTTTGAGGGGCTGGTTAAGCCCGATACCAGGGGAATGCTCCGGCCATGCATTGCCGAATCGATAACGGTGGAAGAAGGGGGGGGCGTGTATAGCTTTAAGCTGCGTGAAAATGTCCGTTTTCACGATGGTTCCCCCCTAACCGCCGCCGATGTCCAATTCACCCTCGAAACAGCGGTAAGCGCAGGCCATTATGGTTTTTCCGCTATAGAAAGGATAGAAACCAACGGAAATTACGATATCCGGATAACCCTGAAAAGCCCCGATCCGGAATTCCTGGCCTTTTTGACCATCGGCGTTGTAAAAGCCGGCAGCACCGACTGTGAAAAAAACGCCGTCGGCACGGGGCCGTTTTACATTGAAAGTTACACTGTTCAGCAATCGCTGATTTTGAAAAAGTTTGAAGATTATTGGCAGGAAAATGTGCCGAAACTGGACAAGGTGACAATCGTATTTTTTGAAGATTCCGACGCTTTAATCCCCGGCCTGTACGGGGGCAGCATTGACGGGGCGGGCCTTCCCGGCGCTTTGGCCCAACAGTTGGACCGAACCCGTTTTGACATCGTGCCGGGCTATTCGGCAATGGTTCAATTGCTTGCATTGAACAATGCGGCGCCGCCTTTTGACGATATCCGCATACGCCGGGCCGTTAATTTCGGAATTGACATCCAGGAGATTATCGATACGGCCTTTTTCGGACAGGGAGGGCCTTCCGGCAACCCGCTGATACCCGGGCTTGCGGCGTATTATGAGCAGTCGCTTGCCGACCCTTTTCCCTTTGACCCTAAAGAGGCCCTGCTGCTTCTTTCCGGGGCGGGCTACGGTGAGGACGGAAAAAAACTCTCTTTCGAGATCACCGTTCCGTCGAATTTTACCATGCATGTTGATACTGCCCAGGTAATTGCCGGCCGGCTTGCGCAAATCGGGATCGATGCCGGCATCAGGCTGGTTGATTGGGCAACATGGCTTTCCGATGTATACTTCGGGCGTAAATACCAGGCGACAATAATTTCCCTTGACAGCCCGATTGTCGCGCCGGGCGGTTTTTTGTCCCGTTACCGTTCCGGCAGTGACAACAATTTTATCAATTTTTCCGATGCCGAATACGACAGGGTTTATGACGCCGCCATTGCCGAAACCGATGAAAACAGACGTATTGACCTTTACAAACAGGCCCAGCGTATAATTTCAGCTAATGCCGCCAGCGTATACATTCAGGACATTCTGGGCTTTCAGGCATTCCGTGCCGGCGTTTATGATGGCGTGTTAAACTACCCGTTATATGTCATTGATTTTGCATCGATGTATGTGAAAGTGCCGTAACTACCGCACAGCTCTACTGCGCGGTAGTGTAACACGTTTGGAGCATAAAGACGGGTCTTTCGGTTTGGCGGGAAAGAGAATATACTAAAAATGTGGCTTTAGTAAGGAAATCTCATTGAATTTTGTCGTTCGCAGACTTGGTGCAGGGCTTATAACCCTTTTTCTGGTGTCGGTTTTTTGTTTTCTTTCATTCAATGCAATATCGGGCGACCCGGCAAGCCGGATATTGGGAATCAATGCGACTGCTGAGCAGATATCGGTGCTTCGTGAAGAAATGGGGCTTAACCGCCCACTGCCTGTTCGTTACCTGGAGTGGCTCGGTAATGTATTAAGCGGCAATTCAGGGAACTCCGTCCGTTTTCAGGGCGAGGGGATTTCCTCACTAATCCGCGAACGCCTGCCGGTGAGTTTTTTTTTGGCCCTGCTTTCCCTCGGCTTAATTTTGCTGATCTCCGTGCCTGTGTCGCTTCTGTCTGTACGCCGTGAGGGCGGCCTCATCGATCGGGCGGTTACCGTCTGCACCGCAATAGGGGTCAGCATTCCCGGTTTTTTTCTGGGGATACTGTTTATCTGGATTTTCGGGATAGGCCTGCATTTGTTCAGGCCGGGGATGTATGTTGATTACCGGGCAGATTTCGGCGGCTTTATCGGTTACCTTTTTTTTCCGGCCCTGGCAATCGCCGTACCCAATGCCGCGATAATGGTAAAATTTCTGCGTTCTTCGCTTTTTAAGGAAAAGCAAAGCGATTACTTCAGAACGGCACGGGGCAAGGGGGCAAGCCCTTCCGTTGCCCTGCGCCGCCACGCCCTGCGCAACGCCCTGATTCCTTCGATTACCGTATTGGGGATGATCGCCGCCGAAATTTTTTCCGGCAGTATTATTATCGAACAGGTTTTTTCCATTCCGGGGCTGGGGCGGCTTTTAATTGCCGCGATAAACTCGCGGGATCATCAATTGACACAAACCCTTGTGGTTTACATCGCCTTTATTGTTATTTTTATTAACACCCTTGTGGATATTGTCATTCAGGTCATCGATCCGAGAATCCGCCTGGAAGGATCTGTGCAAAAATGAACGGCGAATTAAAAGCAGGATTGGCGTTATCGATATTAATACTGTTACTGTCATTGACAGGCCTTTTTTGGATTCCCGGCGACTATAACGCAATGGATGCCGCCCTTCGCTTCCGGTCGCCCGGCGGGGAACATCTGTTGGGAACGGATAATTTCGGCAGGGATATTTTTTTCCGGATTGTTGTCGGAAGCAGGTTCACCATCGCCCTGGCAATCTGCACCGTAGCCGGTGCGGCGGCACTGGGGAGCGCGTTGGGGCTTTTTTCCGGTTATTCCGGCGGGATCATCGACGAGGTCATCATGCGTTTGATGGATATGATCAGTTCTTTTCCGGGGATTCTCTTTGCTTTGATAATGACGGCTCTGCTCGGCAACAGCCAGCTTACCCTTTTTGCCGCCCTGGTGATCCTTTTTGTTCCGGGCTATACCCGCATTATGCGCAGCGGTGCACTGCAGTACAAACACGCCGATTTTATTCTAGCGGAACGGCTTTTGGGGGCAAGCGGCCCCCGAATCATCTTTTTTCATATTCTGCCCAACCTGGCCCCTTCGCTGCTTTCCGCTTCGGCCCTCGGCCTTTCCAATGCGATCCTTGCCGAGTCCGCCATGAGCTATCTCGGCCTGGGAATACAGCCGCCAATACCGAGTTGGGGAAGAATGCTCAGCGAATCACAGAATTTTTTGATCAGCGCACCCTGGTGCGCCCTCGCGCCGGGTGCGTTTATCATGCTGACGGTAATTGCATTTCACTGCCTTGGCGAGGGCCTCCGCCGGTATTTGGGAAATGAGGAATGGGGTAGTTATGTTAGACGTTAGGAACCTGTCAATAAGCATTAACAGAGGGCGCGATTGTTTTGCCGTGGCAGACGGAATTGATATTACGCTTAACGCCGGGGAAATTATTGCCCTCGCCGGGGAATCCGGCTGCGGTAAAACACTAACCGCCCTGTCCATTATGCAGCTCCTTCCGCCGGCAGCGGGAATTTCAGGCGGGGAAATACTTTTTTCCGGCGGACGGGAAACCGTCAATTTGTGCTCCCTTGATGAAGAGTCGTTGTGCGAAATCAGGGGAAAAGAGATCGCCATGATTTATCAGGAGCCGGGGCAGTCACTCAACCCACTTATGAAAATCGGGGTGCAAATTGGCGAAGCTCTGAGATTGCACGGGGCGGATGAAAAAACAGCCGGCATTGCGGCTCTTGACATGCTGCGCAAACTAAAATTCGCCGAACCGGAAAAGATCTTCAACAGCCGCCCCCACCAGCTTTCCGGCGGGATGTGCCAGCGGGTGATGATCGCCGCCGCCGCAATCTGCCGCCCCCGGCTTTTAATTGCCGATGAGCCGACTGCGGCGCTTGACACAGAGACCCAGGGACATATTTTGGGCCTGCTTAAGCAGATTAACCGCGAATTCGGCACAGCGATTCTTTTTATCACTCACGACCTGGCCATAGCCCGGCAATTTTGCAGCCGCCTGTTGGTGATGTACTCGGGAAAAATTATTGAAGAAGGCCCTGTGGAAATATTATTTTCAGCCCCGGCACACCCCTACACGAACGGGCTTATCGGGGCAACCCCCCGAAAAGAAAACAGAAACCAACCCCTCGCCAACATTCCGGGCGTGATGCCGTCAATCGAAAACCGCCTTTCCGGCTGTCCCTTTGCCCCCCGCTGCCCTAAAGTTCAGGAACGCTGCAGATTGGCCTTTCCCCCGGAAACTGATTTGAGCAGCGGGCATATTGTGCATTGCTTTCTTTCAGGAGCCGGCCATGACTGAACTCGCCTCGTCACCCAGTCCCCAGTCCCCAGTCCCTATTCCCTATTCCCCCCCCAATCCCCTAATCAGCATACGCGGCCTGTTCAACGCCTACCACAGCCGGAGTTTCGGCCTGTTCGGAAAAAAAGAAACCATGCCTGTTTTGAATAACATTAACCTTGACATTGCCGCCGGGGAAATTGTCGGGCTGACAGGCGAATCCGGCTGCGGTAAAACAACACTCGCCCGCTGCATACTGGGCCTTATCGATTATGAAGGAACAATAATAATTGACGGGCAGCGACAGGGCGAAAAGCCGTACCTTTCCGGAAATGTGCAAATGATCTTTCAGGACCCCGGCGCTTCGCTTAACCCGGTAAAAAAAATCGGCTGGCTGTTGGAAGAGCCTCTTGTTATTAACCGCCTCGGCACGGCACGGCAGCGTTCCTTCAAAGTTGACGAAACGCTTGCCCGCATCGGGCTTGATCCTTCCTATAAAACACGGCGGGTGCATGAACTTTCGGGCGGCCAGAAACAGCGTATCTGTATAGGCCGCGCCCTTATTCTCGATTCAAAAATTCTGATAGCCGATGAAGCCATCAGCTCTCTGGATGTTTCCGCCGGGGCGCAGATACTCAACCTTTTTCGTGAGCTGCGCGAAAGCCCCGGCCTTACTGTTCTTTTTATTTCGCATAACACAGGAGCAGTAGATTATCTTTGTGACCGTATTGTTGTTATGCAGGAAGGAAAAATCGCCAACAACTGTCAGAAGGAGCAGGCATCTCCGAAGAGTTCCCGTGATTTATCAACAAAATAATTTACAGTCATCTCCGGATCGCCTGTCCGTTTCCAGTGTTTGGCTGCCAGCTCTTTGGTGTATTCCTGCAAAGGGTAAATAGTAAAATCTGAACGATCTGTTTCGTAGTGGGTTATGACGGGAATGAGACTGACCTCTTCAACACTTATTTCCCCTTCGTTTTTTTTAAGCCTGACATACATGAGCCCTCCCAGAAGGGCTTCTTTTACAGGATTGGCATGGGCGGAAAAAAAATTCCCCAGGGAATAAAAAACCGTCATGGACTTGCCATCGGGCCGTTCCATTATTTCCAACGGTCCAAGTACATGGGGATGGTGGCCAATAACCAGATCCACCCGGTGTTCCGCAAGGAAAGCGGCAAATCTTTTTTGCTCTTTGCTTGCGGCAAGCAGGTACTCGTCTCCCCAATGCATGGATACCACAAGGTAATCGCAAAGGGGGCGCAGGGCGTCTATCTCCGCTGCCATTTTTTCATTTTCGGTAACAGATACAAGATGAGACTTGCCCCGGGGCAAAGGGATCCCATTGGTACTGAAAGTATAGGCAAGGAAACCGACTCTGAAATTATTTTTGCTGATAATTACCTGACGGTTTCTGCGCTCGTCCTCGCTACGGTGAATACCCAGGTAATGCACATCTTCGTGAGTATCCCAATATGCAATGCTTGATAAAATTCCCGCTTCCCCCCTGTCCATTACATGGTTTGAAGCGTGGTTTATGACATTGAATCCTGCTGCTATAAGGGCGGCCCCCGCTTCGGGGGGCGTGCAGAACAGGGGATACCCCGAATAACCAAGGGTATCGTTTCCCAAAATGGTTTCCTGATTCACAAAGGCGATATCCGCAGGGAGTATATAACCCCTGATTTGATCGTAAACAGAATCAAAGCTGTATCCGCCGTCTTTAAAGCAAGCTTTAAGTATGGGATCATGGATGAGGTTGTCCCCTGCGGCAACAATGGTTAAATAATATTCCCGGGGCGCCTGTGTTTCCGGCACAGGAACGACAATTTCTTCGATAACCGGCGCTTCCGGCGGGGGTGAGCCGGCACATGAAAGAACAAAAAAAAGGAGAAATGCCGGTTTATATCTAATAGTACGCACTGTACCGCCTGTCAACGGCGGAGTTCAACTCCACATCCATTTTTTTCTGCAGATTTTGCTGAATATACTTACGGATTTTGCTCCGGATACCATGATCGACATGATGGGTAAAGATAAGAACGTATACTTTTTTTTCATCGACCATGCGGCTGCCGAAAACAATACCTTCCACCTTCATTATTGAACCCTGAATTCTCATCTGGATGTCCTTAATCAGGGTATTCTTGGCTATATCGGGGTCACTCTCAAAAACGCAGGCTATCCCCGTTGCGCTGATATCTATTATCTTGCCTTTAAAAAATATCCCATTATACGGCAAGTTTACGGTAGTGTTGGAATCTTTGCCTATAGTGGCCCGGATATACTTTCGGCGGCCTTTTGCTTTTTGTACCTGTAATACCTCAAAAATATGCGAAAGAACTTTCTCCAGGTCCACCTTCACTACGGTGTAGCCACAGGGGACCTTTAACGACATAAGGTATTTACGTTTGATCTGTTCATCCTCGTTGGAGGTGACAATGCCGAAGGAAACCTCTTTGGTTTGAGGGGAATTCATTTTCTCCGTTACCCAGGCTTCCCATTCTTTTTCGGGCAATTCCTCATTTATGTCCAAAAAAACCACAGAATTCTGATACTTTTTCAGTATTTGCCCAAGGCTGTCTTTGTCCTTGGCAATGTATACTTCATACTCCTGTTGAGCCAAATCGGTAACGACCTTGTTCTGAACTGTTGGGGTGGGGCAAAGGAAAAATATCTTTTTCCCGCTGGTATCTGAGGAATTCCCGATATCGTTCATAATAGTATTTTAATACCGATCAGAAAAAAAACAAGTCTCCTGCCCGATTGTTGTTACAGGGCCATGGCCGGGAAATACCCGAATATCGCCGTCCAGAGCAAGTAGGCGTTTCAAGCTTGCAAATAGCTGCTTTTCATTGCCTCCCGGCAGGTCGGTGCGGCCATAATCATTATAAAAAAGGGTATCTCCGGAAAACAACACCTTCTCCTCCTTATCCCACAGGCCTATGCTTCCGGGGGTGTGGCCGGGAAGGTGCAGCACGGTAAGGCATCCCTGAGGGTGCCCGGGCCCCACAGTGTCCCCTTCGGCAAGGGTTCTGTCAGGTGGAGGCATATCATCCCAAAGCGAATTGATATATGCCGCCACCGCAGGTGGCGCAGGTTCCCCGCCCGCCGCGCTAAAACTGCGGCAGTGGGCATAGAGGGAATCGGGGCCAAGGTATTCGGCATCTGCCTCGTGAATAAGGATTTCGCAACCCCCTTTCCGGCGATTACGGTATTCCGCAGCCAGGAGAGGCACCGCACCGATATGGTCAAAATGACCATGGGTAAGTAGAATATACGAAGGGACAAGTTTCAGGCTGTCGAGCAGGGAGATAATACGACGGCCCTCGCCGCCGGGGTCTATTACTGCACAGGCGGTAAAGCCGTCATCTGACGCGGAGTATCCAGGCTGTCCGGCACCTTTTTCGCCCAGGGGATATATCCAGCAGTTTGTTGCAATATCCCCGACAACAATGTGGTGAAAAGTTTTTTCCGACATGGAGGAATAATACACTGAGGCTCATAGATTTTCTAGTTATTTGTATTGCTGTGATTATCTGTTACGGACTCGTGCCTTTTGCAGGGGCATTGGTGAGGCGTTACAAATGGTTCTCTTTCAGGAGATGTTTTGATGAACTCCGCCTGCACCCTCTGTTGGATTATTGCAGTTTCTGGCGGCAGGATAAAACAGGGGTGCCGGAGATTTATCGTTTTACGGGTGTCTTTGAATCGGTAACCGACGGACAGACACTGTGGATACGAAGCAATGACCTTACCGTTCCGGTTTCCCTGAAAAACGCCAAAAGCTATATTTTACTGGCACAGAAAGACGAACACCTGGACGAAGCGCCACCGGAAAAAATACGATGGGAAAAAGTTTCAACCCTGACGGAGGGAGCAAGAGTTTTTGTAGGAGGGCCTCTGGAACATCTCAACGGGCGCCGGACATTCGTCTCTTTAAAAGAAAACCCTCTCATTATTATTTTTTATGACGGTTCCGATAATACTCTTACAAACAGAGTTATACGATCCGGCCGCTGGCAGGGAGAATATTTAAATTCGATTACCCCCTATTCGCTGGCCATTGGGGCGCTTTGCCAGATATTAATGGCTTTAAATTACCAGTCACGCATTGCGTATCGCCTGACGGTTATTGTCTCGCTTATTGCACTGTTTATTCCGCTTTACCCCATTATCCCGCCGGGTTTGTTGTTTACCCTGATGTACCGCCGCCTTTCAGGGCGGGCCAGGGCACTGCGGGCTTACGGAGACATCGCCCGCCTTCCCCTGCGTTACCTGACCGCACAAAAAGGTACACCGAAAAGCGCGGGACCGCTTCGTGAATGCTGTTCCCTTCCCGGCGGCGAATCATACGGTTATGTCCGGTATCAACAACTGCCGCCTGAAGTGCGGGAAAAAAAAATTCCGTTCCTGCTGCCGAGATCTTCAAAGGTTGCTTCGGGTGACAGTTGGTATGTATTCGGAGCGTTACAGGAAGAACAGGCGCCGGGGTCACAGGTTTTTGAACCAGCGGTTGTAAAACCGCAGGATCCTTTTGCGACTTTTGGAATTCTGCCGGGTAATCCTGGAACCCTGGCCCGGAGGTATACGGTTCGGGCATATCTGACGGAAACAGTGGCATGGATTTTTTTACTGGTGGGAATAGGGATAAATATTTTATTTGTCAGGACAATTTTAGCCTTGCTCGGAGTCACGTTCTAGATACGGGGAAATTTCCGGCGGCTGATTTTCTTCGTTTTCTTCTTCATCCTTACGGGATTTGGAATAATTAACGGTGAGCGTCCTTCCCCGGAATGTTATACCATTCAATGCTTCAATGATTTCTTCGGCAACTGTGTCACGAACCTGCACAAACGAGTAATTGTCAAGAATGCGGATAGAACCTATGTTTTCTTTTGCGATAGCGGTTTTGGCATTAATAAGCCCGAGTATCTCCCTGGGAAAAACCCGCCTGCTGCGGCCTACGCTGAAGAAAAGCCTTTTTGATTCTTCCTCGGAAAGGGGATACTTCGGAGTATCGTCACTGCGGCCATCCGGATTGGCATCTCTTGAAGCGGATGCGGGTTTATCAGCCCTGCGGGAACTTCCCTGTTCCGAAATCTGAATACTTTTGCCCCGA
>Ga0082212_10010994_pt1 | contig 11516 bp, 15 predicted proteins | sample TergutNt197P3_FD_71548 | JGI IMG/M metagenome (GOLD analysis project Ga0082212, IMG submission 71548) | Neocapritermes taracua P3 segment gut microbial communities from Petit-Saut dam, French Guiana - Nt197 P3 | ecosystem: Host-associated > Arthropoda: Insects > Digestive system > Gut ... | reverse complement strand
AGGGGATATCACTTTTTCATTTATTGTTAATGCAAAGAAAGCGGCAAAAGTCCGGCTGGAATATGGGATCGACTATGTGAAGTCAAATGGAAAAAGAAACCGGAAAATTTTTCAAATATCAGAAATCGCTTTAAAAGAGAATGAGGAAAAGCATTACACAAAAAAACACTCCTTTAAGGATTTAAGCACCAGAAAACACTACCCCGGAACTCATTCAATAACTCTGATCGTCAATGGGACGGAGCGGGGGACACTTGATTTTGAACTGCTCGCCCCGAACAAAATATGATAAAGGCGTATAGGTCATATTGGAAAAACGGCCTAAATTTCAGCGACCGTACTTCGCGAAGCGGCTACTGGTGGGTCGCCCTGGTGAATATCTGCGTCTTGGTTGTCCTGGTTGTTTTTATGTATTTATCTACCTCAGGCGCGGTCGCCGGTTTTAAAAACCCGCTCGGGTTTATTGGCCCTGTCGCGCCCATTTTCGTTTTAGTCTCCTGGCCGGTTATCAATGCCGTCCCGAGCCTCGCGATTACAATACGGCGACTGCATGATACGGGAAGGAGCGTGAAGTATTATCTTCTTGCCTTCATCCCGGTCGTTGGCATGTTCATCCTGCTCTATTTTCTCACTTCCCCGTCAATGAATCCGGGCGATAGCAGGTATGGCTGCCGCCCCCGGGTCTAGGTTTTTTAAATAGCATCATCAAAATAGAGTATATCCGTACAACAAATCTGAGTCACGTTTAAACCAGCCTGTAAATCGGTCTTGTCGTTTCGATAAAAATTTACCGGCAGAAAAAGAAAAGAGTTGACAATATATTCATCTAGTGATATATAATACTGGTACAATAGAAAGCGAGGTGAATATTATGTCTTTACCACATGGATTATTGGGACTGCTAACATACTCAGATAGCACCGGTTACGATTTGTCTAAACTGTTTAAAGACTCGCTGAATTATTTTTGGAATGCCCCGGTCACTCAAATATACCGCGAGCTGGACCGTATGGAAAAAACAGGCCTGGTATCATCCCAAAACATCGTGCAGGAAGGACGCCCGAACAAGAGGCTGTATTCAATAACACAAGAAGGCAGGGAAGAATTTTCACGCTGGCTGTCCGAATTCCAATATAAACCCGAAAACTTTCATGACGCTTTGATAATGCGTATCTTTTTCGGAGCGGAAATCGATCCCGAAAAGACAATAGAACTTCTGAACGAATTTCGGCGGAGCTGCGCCGAGGAATTGGAATCTATGCAAACGGCCGGCTTACAGAATATAGACTTATACGGCCAATCGGTTAAAGGCGGGGAGTTTAAGAAAATATATTGGGAAATAACGGTTGAGGCCGGAATATCACAATTTCGCGCGTTGATCGAGTGGGCGGAGCAAAGCGCGGAATCTCTAATGAAGTGTATAAAAAAGTAAAGGAGTAATTATTATGTCAAAGAAACTTATTATCGGTTGTGTGTGTGTGGTTGTAGTAATAGTTCTTTTTTTCGGGGGCCGGTTTTTGGCTGACATGGGAAAGTATAGAAGCATCGTGGCCGGAATTGTAATACAAACACCGGATATTTCATTGATTCAGGACGGTACTTATAATGGGAATTGTGACGCTATTATTATTGCCGCTGATGTTGACGTTGTTGTAAAAGACCATAAGATCACTGATATAAAAATCAACGAACATAAAAATGGTCGGGGGGCAGGGGCGGAAGTTATTACTGATGAAGTTTTGGCAAACCAATCCTTGAATGTTGATACCGTTTCAGGCGCGACAAACAGCAGTAAGGTCATCCTGAAAGCAATAGAGACCGCTTTGGAAAACGAGGGAAATTAACGATGAAGGAAGCCGCTTTTGAAGCGCAGGATTTTATTATGAATACCCCCGTGGAGCAAAGGATTTTCGGTTTTGCTTCCGATACTATTTATAACGCGGTTGTAAAAAAGCTGATTTTTCTCGAAAACATAATGAGCTTTTACAGACAAAAAAGTGAAGTTTCATTTATTAACCGGAATGCGGGAAAAGAAGCTGTAGAAATAAGCAACGAATTGATGATGGTATTGGAGAGTTCACAGAAATTCTCACTTCTTTCTGACAATGCCTTTAATATTTTATTGGCCCCTCTTATTCAGCTTTGGAAGGAATCGGGAGCCGGGAACAAATTGCCAACATGTGATGAGGTTCAAAAAGCACGGGCATTATGTGATAATGAGAATCTAATTCTAAACAAACGCGAAGGCAAAGCTTATCTTAAGAGAAAAGGGTGTATGCTTGACCTTGGCGGTGTCGGAAAAGGCTTTGCCGCCGATGTGTGTTGCGACATTTACAAAGATATGGGCGCAACGTCAGCCTATATAAATTTGGGCGGTAATGTAAAATCTTTTGGCAATCGCCCTGATGGTGAACTATGGGTTGTCGGCCTTCAACATCCCGATAAGCCAAGAGGTAATTGTTTTGGAGCAATCATGTGCTTTGACCAGTCCGTTGTCACATCGGGAGCGTATGAACGATATCAGGAAATCGGCGGTACAAAATATCATCACATTGTCGATGGCAAGACAGGGTATCCGTCGGAATCCAAGCTAAAAAGTGTCACCGTGATTTCCCAAAGCTCCATGCAGGCGGACGCGCTGTCAACGGCGGCATTTGTGCTGGGCCTGGACAAAGGGATTGATCTGATTGATAATTCAGAATGTGCCGGGGCTATATTTTTCACAGCGGATAACGAAGTTTATCTGACAAAAGGCCTCAGGCCGCATTTCAGGCTGCATGAAAGGTTGACCTGCTATGAGGTTTAATCATTGCCGTTATCAACGATGAAAAGAAACGGATTATGATTGTATTCACCGGGATTTGCGGCGCGGCGCTTATAGTATTTGAAATCTGTTTTCCATTGTGGAAAAATCTTGCCGGTCCGCGAATAAAGCTAAAAACACATATACTGATCGGCGGGTTGGCCGGAGCGGCTGTTTTTTCGCATTTGATAGCCGCGGGGCTTTCCATGCGTAATAGCATAGCGTTTTTAGTTCTAATCCTGTTCATATTAACAATCCTGTCAGGCGCCTTGGCAAAATATTTAAAAAACAAAAAACTCATATATATGCATATCATTTCTAGTGTCGCGATGGCGGCAGTGATGGTTTTACACATAGTGGAAGAGACGTTGTTGTGGGGTTAGCCCGGATATTACCGCCAAATTACAGAATTCATCCATTAATGCCAAATTTAACATAGTTTTTACTCCCTGTTTATTGTAATTTTTCCAAATCTGAACATGAACTTTATATTGGGTATTTACAATTACATTGTTGACATACGGTAATAGGGAGATAAAGGATGAAGGTTGCGTTTTTTACTGACACATTTGCCCCCGAAGTGAACGGCGTTGTAACGACTCTGTCAAGACTTAGCTCGTATCTGGAAAAGAAAGAGATCCGGCATATTTTCTTCGCGCCGGAGTACGAGAATAATTCAGAAACGGGCTTAAACGAGGTTTTTTCTGAAATGAGGAAAGTATATCGCTTCCCCGGGCTAAAGTTCAATGTTTCGCCGAACAGCCGCCTGGCGTTTCCCATTCCAATTCCCGTATTTAACATTTGCGATAAGTTCGCGCCGGATATTGTACATGTTACTACTGAGTTCGGTATCGGGCATGCGGGACTGATTTACGCGCAGGTTCGAAAGCTCCCTTTGGTAATGAGTTATCATACGGATTATAGTAATTATCTGAAGTATCATCGGCTTACACTGCTAAGCCCGATAGCGGAAATATTTTTTAAGCAGTTTTATAGTTTTCCCGATAGGGTTTTGGTACCATCCAGATTTACGCTCGAACAATTACATGGAAAGGGATATAGCAATCTTGGCATATGGTCGAGGGGTATCGATACCAGGAATTACAATCCCGGGTATAGAAGCAGCCGGGTAAGAGACGAGCTTGGAATCGGGGATAGATTTGCTTTCCTGAATGTCGGAAGGCTTTCTTCGGAAAAAGGATTGGACACGCTGATGTACGCGATTGGCAGGATCAATGAGTGTTACTCCGGGAAAGCTGTGTTCATAATCACCGGTGAAGGGCCGTACGAAGAAAAGATTCGACGAGTCGGCATTGGCAATGTGATTTTAACAGGCTTTAAACGCGGGCGTGAGTTATCAGAAATATACGCTTCCTGCGATTGTTTCGCGTTTCCTTCCGCTACTGAAACTTTCGGCAATACCGGTCTTGAAGCGATGGCAAGCGGACTTGCGGTAGCGGGAATAAATAGCGGCGGGGTAACCGACTATCTGGTACATGGACAGAATGGGCTGCTAAGCGCCAATGGCGATAAGGATGGGTTTGCGCGAAACATGATGGAGTTGATGAGCAACAAAGATTTGTGTAACAGGCTTTCCCAAAATGCTCTGGATACCGCCAGGTCAAGGGATTGGGACAGTGTTTCCGAATGTCTTTTAGCAGAACACAGGGCGGTAATCGAACGGAAAACGATGGCTGCGGTCAAGCGCGTATCTTAGGGGGCAGTATGAGATTTTGGATACATTATAAAATGGCTCGGCTGATTAACAAACAAGTGGCGGATAGTGGCGTCGTGATTGATGGATTGTTTTTTATTATGGGCAATCTTGCGCCTGATATGACGTTTTCATATGTTTTCCGCAGGCACACGCGCGAGATGTCTTTACCGCATCTTGAGAAGCAGATCAAATTTCTATATAAAGAAGGTGTTGACCCATGCAGCGCCGCGTTTGCATGGCGTCTCGGGGTGATGTCACACTATGTCTGTGATTATCTTTGCTATCCCCACACTCAGGCTTATACCAAAGGCGCCGCGGGCCATTTTGTTCATGAGGTAAAGCAGACCGTACAAGCCTCTGATATGCTTCCGTTTGACAAGAAAAAAAGCAAGGGTTTGAACGCCGCGAGGTTTTCCGCGGCGCTTGAGCGCCATATAGAGAGACAGGAACGGCTTCTTCTTCAAAACGGCGGTCAAAATTACGCGGAAGTATCCATCGCGATGTATGTGGCCGTGTGGGCTTCTTGCGGCGCGTACCTGCACGCGCTCCAGGAATCGGCAGACAGATATCAGATAAGGTTAAAACCGCGAAGGCGTATAACCGTTTCAATGCGAAGTGAAACCTTTCTGTATCAGTATATTAAATAATCCAGTCTGATGTCTTAAAGATGAAAAATTTTCCATGTTCGACTATACTATATACAAAACGAAAGCGGATTGGGGAGTGTATATGGTTGATGAGTACATCGAAAAAATAATTGTCAATCAAAACGGGACTCTTAGTATAAAGCCCAGGGAGCAGTCTTTTGATATGATTTATAGAAGCGCGATGGGGGTTAGCTGGGACAAGAATGAACTTTGTCTAACCCATAATCCATCCGAAGATTGGGATGTTTATCTATGGTATTTGCAAATCCTTGATGCTGTAAAAAGTGAATATGGGGTTGTTCTTAAACTATCTCCTGAAACCAGCTTTGTGAACATAGATGACGATACTATTTCTCATATAAAATCTTCGCAGATAAACAAAGTCCCAGAATTGATAACTGGTTTATTCGATAAGAACGATAAAGCCGCGTATAAGTGTTTACAAGAGCTTGAAAAGACGAGTTTATTGAATAATAGCGTATATCAGTTTTTCGAAACTTTTGCCGATATGCTAAATAGCAATAATTCATATATCAGAACAAGAGGGCTACTTTTGATTTCTGCTAACGCAAAATGGGATGAGGATAATAAAATTGATGAAATAATTGACAAATACCTTGAACATATTGCTGATGAAAAACCAATTACAGCAAGGCAATGCATAAAGGCACTTCCGAACATTGCTAAATATAAACCGGATTTGACCGATGTTATATCTACCGCGCTAAAAAACGCGAATCCGGGATTATACGCAGACAGTATGCACTCATTAATCAGTAGCGATATCAGAAAGGCATTACAATCAATCAGGGATATGTAACGACAGAAAAACTATAGGTTATAATGGTATTTGAAATTGACTTGCAATGGGGACAAAAAAGCAGTAACCCTGAAGTATGTCACCAGCGACAGGGACGACAGGGTGTTACTCCACTATAATATGCCAACGCAGGGTAAAATGCAAAGGAATAATCTCACATGAGTGATAATAACAATGAAACCAATAACAATGAAATTCAAGATCAGACAGCAGCTCTGCTCGAGGTGGAGGATATGGATTTTTTCAAGTCTATTTGTGACTTGATTCAACAAGCACAGTGTAGCGTTGTAAAGAAAATAAATACGACAATGACCGTTACCTATTATGAAATAGGCCGCCGCATAATTGAGAAAGAGCAGCAAGGTAAAAAACGCGCCAAGTATGGCCAGCGTATTTTACAGGGGTTGTCTGACTATCTGACGGATAACCTCGGGAAAGGTTTCTCCGCTGATAATCTAAAGCTGATGCGTCGTTTTTATATTGTCTACTCAGAAACTGTAATTGGGGAATCGCCGATTACCCAATTCAATCCCAACATCAGCTGGACGCATTATATTCTGCTTATGCGGATTAAGAACGAGGATGAGCGGCGTTTTTATGAACTGGAGATTGCCGACAATGGCTGGACAGTCAAGGAGTTTCAGCGTCAGTTTGACACATCGCTCTATGAACGGCTCGCGCTTTCACGCGATAAAGAAAAAGTCCGTGAGCTTGCTGAAAAGGGACAAATCATAGAATCGCCAACGGACTTGTTCAAAGACCCATACGTTCTTGAGTTCACGGGCTTGCCAGAAAAATCCTCGTATACCGAAACTGTATTAGAACAAAAGCTCATTGGCCATCTGCAGCAGTTCCTGATCGAACTTGGAAAAGGGTTTGGATATATGGGACGGCAAGTTCGCTTCACCTATGAGGAAGAATCCTTCTATGTCGATCTTGTCATGTACAACCGCCTTCTGCGTTGTTTCGTACTTATAGATTTAAAGATAGGCCGCCTTAAACATATTGACATTGGACAAATGCAGACATATGTCAATTATTATGACCGCAAGGTAAAGATGCCGGACGAAAACCCAACCATTGGAATCGTTCTTTGCAAAGACAAGAAAGACGCTATGGTTGAAATGATGTTACCGGAAGAAAACAATCAAATTTTCGCAGGCCGTTATCAAACGGTTCTCCCAAGCAAAGAGCAACTTAAAAAAGCGCTTGAATTTGAAGGGGAATAATCTGCGGATTATACGATGAGTTACAGACCAGCTTAGAGTAGGGCGATACCCGAAAATCTAAAAAGAGCTTGAAAGAAAACCCCCGGAAATATTGATGATCCGGGGGTCGTTGGAGCTACCCGGGAGAATCGAACTCACAACCTGTGGTTGTGTATAAGGATACCTTATTCTTCTGCTTCATCTTTCTTCCGCCACCACCCGGTAGCGTCATAATATCCATGCTCCGGAAGGAAACGATACACGATTCGATATTTTGCTTGTCCGTAAAGTAGTTTCCAATCTTCAAATTCCATTTCTCGTATATAAGAATCGATATAGGAATCTGGATCGACGACGTCATGGGCATGACACAAGAATTGATTATGGATAATTGCGAAAACATCAGCGAGTTCCTGGTTTGTATAATCCCCATTAAACAACCATTCCCGGCAATTCATGATATGCTCTCTGTTCCAGTTTTGGGCAGGTATGTCTTTCCAAGAGCTATTCATTTTCATTCACGCCATCATATACTAACCGGAGTTCTGATGAAGGATTATTCTTGTTCTGCTCATCTGGCAACCAATAATTAAAATCAAATACATTTTCCAGCGCTTGCATATGCTCGCCAAAAAATCTCAGATACTCTTCGTCCCCCCAGGTACAACCCACAATTCCGTGGAACGCATTTAGCTTTGCACAAACGGCCCACACGCCGAGGCCATCAATATGAAAAAAATCGTTGTATTCTGAAAGAGGATTCATTCCTGGAGCATCTCCTTTTCTTATTGTAATTTGTTCTTCGAAATTTCCAATCAAATTGATTTCTTCCTTACAGAATCATTGATTGCGAAAAATCCTACCTCTATTGTACCCCATGCTATGTACAATAAATCGTACAATATATTAGTTCAAATATTTGGCATTATCTTTGCTGGCGTATAATACTGATACCGATGGCACATATCATACAAAAAATAATAATCTTGACGGATATTCATCAAACCATATATTATACCTATCGTACAGCGTTTCGGCGCTGTCTGGGCTGGTCGAAAGACCCTGGTCCACCAACAGGCGGGGAGACTCTCCGCCATTTTTATAAGGGCGACTTTTGGGTTTTATACTATTCCGTGGCGGATTTTCAAGATGATTATGTCATCAGGGTGGAGTGTCCCAATTTTCGTAAGCAGGCCATCTTCTTCGAGCTTTAGTCGATGTGCTGTGTTGATGACTGTTGGTTTGTGAAGCCCAGCTTCTTTCCAATGGATAATTTCAAAATCAGCGGATGTCTGTGGGTTTTGGCTGGTCATTCTAAGGCAGAATACTTCTTTTCGTATATGATCGAGAATCAGTACCGGGCGCATTTTGGTTTCATCAATTTCGGCGAATCGGACTTCGGCGAGCCAAATATCATATTTTGAAATCATTTATAGTGCGACCATTCTTCATCTTCAGACGGGTCGTACAATTCGTTTGGGAGTTCTGTTACTACCGGAGCGTCAGATAATAGATTGTCATCACCGTAGACGGTGTCAGTAAAATACTCGCGGATGCTTTCGACGGCTATTACATCTTGCCCGGCGGTATTCAACCAAGGTGGCTCCTCGTGGGTTTTTTCTAAAAGCTGTTCGGCAGTGTATGGGCGATAACGCTTGTATATTTCTTTGAAAAGCAATTGGTCTGACTTGCTGATTGTCGAATAATTCCCTGGCGATGTGATAGGATCCCTGCCGTATTGTTTGTACTTATTATAAACAGAATGAACCGCGGGCCCATGTTTCCAAGCGAGTATCTCGTCAGAGAAAGCGGGCCTGCCTTTCAATGCAAGAAAGGTTCCCTGAATATAATATAGGATTTTTTGGAGTTTTAGTGGCGTAATATCATCCCCGAATTCTTCGGCGATTTTTACGACACACGCAGCCGCTTCTGTTGCTTTGTATACCATTGCTATTACGCTCCTTGTTTAACATAACAATTATATCATATCCGCCATGTCGCTTTTTCAGCCAAGTACACGTCCAGGAGCGTCCCGACTTGGCACAGTTGATGATATTGCTTTTGTTCCAGATAGGCACGTTTTTGTTCCAGATAAGCACAAATGCTTTACTTGTTGGCAGCGGCCTTCGTACTATAGGTTATTAATATTGGATGAAAAATGCACTGATTTCTTGGCGAGTAATTGCTATGAAGATGCTTTCATGACGATTGAACGAAAAAACTTTGGCTTTATCAAAACGAGGAGGGTTGAACATGGCAAGTAATATCGAATGGACATGCAATAGCAGATGTATATCGAGCTTCCAGCACGTAGATTTAAGGGCGATAGAAACTGCGAAATCGCTGGCAAAGAATCATCGGATTGTAAAAGGGAAATTATCTGCGGGTACATTCATGATCAGGCCACTTGCGCCTGACTCCATTGAATGGTTGAAAGGCCTATTCATTCTGATAGAAAGAGAGGAGTTTCTGATTGACATAACATACAACGCTGATTGCTCGGCAAGTGAGGTTGTTGATGGGACTGGATTCGAACCAGTAACTCCCGCATTAACAGTGCGGCGCTCTACCGTTGAACTACGGCGGAACATTGGTGGCTCCGGGAGGGATCGAACCTCCGGCTCAGGGATTTTCAATCCCCAGCTCTACCGTCTGAGCTACAGAGCCATATTGGTGATCGTGGTGGGGTTCGAACCCACGACGAACGGATTAAAAGTCCGCTACTCTGCCAACTGAGTTACACGACCGTAAAAAACTCCGCCTGTCATGCTGACAGACGGAGTTATAGCCATAGTAGTTTGTATCGTCTAATCAGCGCATATGAAAGCCCGGCCCCCAAAAGAAGCCGTTATTCTTCGATATGTTTTTTGACGATAGATGTGTATACATTGTTTTCCTCCGAGGGCTAATGATAGAGAAACCAGCGGTGTTTGTCAAGGGAAAACGTGATTTCTGACAGTTGTGGACTGTCGTGGACTGTCATGGAAAGCGGAGCCCGGATGTTGAGATCCTGAACACAAAAAGAACCGTCCCCGTTGTGCTCTGGTTTATGGGCTTGCTGATTGAACGTGGAGACGACTATAATGAGGAACAGGTTCAAGTTCGGGGATAAAACAGGAGGATGGAATTTTAAGGAGTGTGTAACCATGGGGCATTTCGAACCAGCGTGGATGACAAGTGATAATGAAAAGGCGCTAAAGGGTGTTGGTCGGCTGAACAACCAAAAGAAGCTCGAACATGCCGCTTTGTTCGCGCTGAGCGGCGAGGCCCGGGAACTGGCAATCAAAAGACTGACAGATCAGGCCAGGCTCGCTAATGTTGCCAACCATGCCACGCATGCAGATGTATGCAGGGCTGCAAGAGAATTGACGGTCAGCAAAATAACGGATCAAAAGCTATTGGCGGGTGTCGCAAAAAATGCAAGGTGCAGCAATGTGCGCAAAGAGGCTTTTGAGAAATTGACTGACCAGGAAGCGCTGGCTGATATTGCTTTATACGGCAAAGACAAGGACATGCGCGGGCAGTCCGTTGACAAATTGGACGACCAAGGCATATTGGCGGATATCGCCAAGCCAGATGGGTACTGTTGGAAATGCAAAGCGGCTTTCCTGCTTGCTGCCGGGGAAAGCGCTATATTTGCAAATATTGCTGTCGTTGCCGGGACGGAAGAGAGCCTGCAGGTGCGCAGGATGGCAGTCAGAAAACTGGCAGACCAAGGCCTGTTAGCTGATATTGCCAAAAATGACAAAGATGCAGGAATACGTATGTGCGCGGCTGAAAAGCTGGCCGACAATGCTTATGTACAGGAAATCTACGCTGACATCGCCAGAAGCGCCAGAAATCCCAGGGACATGATGTACAAATTCGATGCCGCCCTCAATTTGGCAGATGAAACCCTTGCGCAGGAAGCCTTTGCCGAGATTGCGCTTCTTGATGATATTTTCAACGATAAAAGAGAAGCTGCAATCATGATGGTGAAAGACAAAAGCATACTTAAAGAGAGAGGGTGTGACAAGGGGAACCATTTCGGCAAAAAACTGAGCTCCCATAGCAGACAGGACGGCGGCACCCATACCCCTGTCACTGCTTATAAGTGTATAGTATGCGGTGAAGAGTATGCAGAAGAGGGGGACAGTTGGTGGTGATGCCCAGACATACAGACACAGACATAATGGGGACGGTGATCCGTCCCCATTGTCCTGCGTCCCCATTGTCCTACGGGCGGGACAGGACAAAAGGGTCCGTCCCCATTGTCCCATAGACAAGGTTAATACATTCGCTCCACACGTACCAATTCTATGATGAGGGCGAGTAATTTATC
>Ga0082212_10010993_pt1 | contig 11516 bp, 6 predicted proteins | sample TergutNt197P3_FD_71548 | JGI IMG/M metagenome (GOLD analysis project Ga0082212, IMG submission 71548) | Neocapritermes taracua P3 segment gut microbial communities from Petit-Saut dam, French Guiana - Nt197 P3 | ecosystem: Host-associated > Arthropoda: Insects > Digestive system > Gut ... | reverse complement strand
ATAGCATGATCCCACATCACGGTGAAATCGTCGAATGTATAGATGGTTTGCAGCAGGTCGGGCGTCTCGCAGGCATCGTCGGGATAGCCGAATTTTCCGCCCGAAGCCATGATCGTATTAGGCGCAGTCACGTTCATTCCGAACAAAGCATAGTCGAGGAGATGCACGCCCCAGTCAGTCATCAGCCCTCCGGCATAATCCCAAAACCAGCGGAAAGTAAAATGAAAACGATTTTTGTTGAACGGACGTTTGGGCGCCGGCCCTAACCACATATCATAGTCAACACCTGCCGGCGTCGGTTCATCGGGCTGAACAGGTATGCTCGGACACCACCCCTGGTAAGAAAATACGCGTACCGTGCGTATCTTCCCCAGTTTTCCGCCATGTACAAAAGCCATGGCATCCTGCCAATGCGGATCGCTGCGTTGCCATTGACCGACCTGAACGACACGTTTGTATTTTTCCGCAGCGCGAACCATGATATTACATTCTTCGATGCTGTTTCCCAACGGTTTTTCACAAAATACATCTTTCCCCGATTCGCAGGCAGCAACCATTTGCAGGCAGTGCCAATGGTCGGGAGTCCCAATAATAACAATGTCAATATCTTTATGGTCAATTAGTTTCCTCCAGTCTTTGTAAAGATTAGGTACTTTTTTCGAGTTGATCCTCTCGGCTCTTGCCGCCCCTCTTTCCAATACGGCATCGTCAATGTCGGCGATTGCCATACATTCTACCTCAGGATTACGCAAAAAAGCCTGTAAATTGGAAAAACCCTGCCCATTGCAACCAATCAGCCCTACATTGATTTTGTCGTTTGCGCCGATTTTGTTCGAACCGGCTTTGATAAAAAACGGACTTACAGTAAGCCCGGCGCCTAATAATGAGGCCTGACGAATAAATTCTCTACGTGTTGTCATGATTCATTTTATTGATATTTTTTGTGCAAAAATAGTATAAAACGAATATAATTATACTTTTTCCCCCTTGAAACGATGAAAAATATGGCGGATTTCTTAAGACACGGTTTATATAAACGGGGAATATTCATAATCCCCCGAAAAAAAATCCATATCGGATTTTGGTTGTTTGTAATAATATTATACCTTTGACCTCCTGAAAAAATAACAATATTGAAAGCGTTGTGTCAAAAATTGCAGATACACCCATGCTGAGACAGTACTTTGATATCAAATCAAAGCACCCTGATGCTATTTTGCTGTTTCGTGTGGGCGATTTTTATGAGATGTACGGCAAAGATGCCGTCGTGGGAGCCGAGATTTTGGGGATTGTGCTTACCAAACGATCGAATGGAATCGCCGATTACGTCGAAATGGCCGGATTTCCCCATCATGCGCTGGATACCTATCTCCCGAAATTAGTCCGTGCCGGCAAGCGGGTAGCGATCTGCGATCAGTTGGAAGATCCAAAGGCAACGAAAAAGTTAGTAAAAAGAGGCATTACCGAACTGGTAACTCCGGGCGTATCTATCAATGATAATATCCTGAACCACAAAGAAAATAATTTTCTGGCGGCGGTACATTTCGGGAAAAACATTTGCGGCGTTTCTTTTCTTGATATCTCAACCGGCGAATTTCTGACAGCAGAAGGTACTGTCGATTATATCGACAAACTATTACATAATTTTGCACCCAAAGAAGTGTTGATACAACGCAACACAAGAAAATATTTCGAAGAAACATTCGGCGCCCGTTTTCTGCTGTTTGAACTCGACGATTGGGTATTCACTTTCGATACAGCCTATGAACGTCTGTTGAAACACTTTGAGACTTCAAGCCTCAAAGGATTCGGCATCCAAGATTTACAAACCGGCATTATTTCGGCAGGTGTAGTTTTAGCCTATTTGGATATTACCCATCATACGCAAATTGCACATATCGCGCATCTTTCACGTATTGCAGCAGATCATTACGTCAGGCTCGACCGTTTTACGGTGCGCAATTTGGAATTAGTACAGACCATCAACGAAGGTGGAATCGCGCTTAGCCATGTCTTGGATATGACTTCATCGCCTATGGGCGCCCGTTTGCTGCGACGTTGGATTTTGTTTCCGCTGAAAGATATCCGGGCGATTCAGCAAAGACAAGTAGTCGTTGCTCATTTTTATAGCCGGAAAGATTTACGAGGCAAAATCAACAAATGTATCGGTGAAATCGGCGATTTGGAGCGTATCATTTCGAGAGTTGCCGCCGGAAGGGTATCACCGCGCGAAGTGGTGCAATTGGGTACAGCTTTTTTTGCGATTGAATCGGTACGGGAACTTTGTATAAAGAGCGATGAAATCGAGCTTCGGGCGATCGGGGAAAAATTAGACTTGTGCATCGCGCTCCGCGAAAGGATTAAAAAAGAAATTTCTAAAGACCCTCCGGCGTTGGTAAACAAGGGAGGGGTGATCGCTAAGGGCGTCAATCCCGATTTGGACGAATTGCGCAATATGGTTTATTCGGGCAAAGACTATCTGATGCAAATCCAGCAACGCGAAATCGAAGCGACAGGTATCCCAAGCCTGAAAATAGCGTTCAACAATGTGTTCGGTTATTATATCGAAGTGCGAAACACACATAAAGAAAAAGTACCCCTCACATGGATTCGCAAACAGACATTGGTCGAAGCCGAACGATACATTACCGAAGAATTGAAAGTATATGAGGATAAAATTTTGGGTGCCGAAGAAAAAATCCTTGCCTTAGAGACAAGGCTGTTCAATGAATTGGTAATTGAATTGGCCAAATATATGCTTCCCGTTCAGCAAAATGCCTCCCTGATTGGTCAGCTGGACTGCCTCAATTCGTTTGCAGAGGCGGCTGTAAAGAATAAATACAGCAGGCCGCTGGTTGACGATTCGGATACGCTTGATATCAAAGCCGGACGACATCCGGTTATTGAATGTCAACTCCCTGCCGGCGAACCATACATTGCCAACGACGTCCTTTTGGATCGGAAACAACAACAAATCTTGATTATCACAGGGCCGAATATGTCCGGTAAATCCGCATTGCTGCGACAAACGGCGCTGATAACGTTGATGGCGCAAATCGGCAGCTTTGTGCCTGCCAAAAGCGCTCGGATCGGATTGGTTGATAAAATTTTTACGCGGGTTGGAGCAACTGATAATATTTCCGCAGGCGAATCGACCTTTATGATTGAGATGAATGAAGCGGCCGAGATCATCAATAATCTTTCGCCCAAAAGCCTGATCCTTTTTGACGAACTTGGACGTGGTACAAGTACATACGATGGTATTTCCATCGCCTGGGCAATTGTGGAATATATTCACGAACACCCAACGGCCTCTGCCCGAACGCTGTTTGCGACACATTACCACGAATTGAACGAAATGGAACGTTCTTTCAAACGCATCAAAAATTTCAATGTGTCGGTAAAAGAAGCCGACAACAAAGTTATTTTTATGCGTAAGTTAGTTCGCGGAGGGAGTGAACATAGTTTTGGCATCCATGTAGCCAAAATGGCCGGCTTACCCAAAAGCATTGTCAAACGTGCTGACGAGATTCTAAAGCAGTTAGAGACGGAAAACAGCCAAGCCGGTATCAGTACGAAACCGGTCAAGAAAATTGCCGCAACAAGCGAAGGGTATCAACTTAACTTCTTCCAATTGGACGATCCTGTGCTCAGCCAGATACGAACCGAAATCAATAATTTGGATATCAATAATCTAACCCCGATAGAAGCGCTTAATAAATTGAATGATATCAAACGAATACTGAAGAAATAGATCGTATTACTAACAATTATATTTGATATGAAAAAACTATTATTTATCGGATTGACACTTATCATAGTGTCGTGTACGAGTAATCCTGATGGTAAAAAACAACCACAGGCGTTCAAATATCAACCCAAATTTAAACAAGTCAAGGTTGATACAGCTCGTTTAGAAAGAATCGACCACTTGCTTCAGGACTATGTCGATCAGGGTATCATACCCCATGCGCTTACATTTGTTGCCAAAAACGGACAAGTGATTCACAACAAAACATTCGGTTGGAGGGATGTCGAAAAACAAATCCCATTGGAAAAAGACGACATTTTCCGCATGTATTCCCAAACAAAAGCCGTTGTAACAGTAGCGTTGATGACGCTATTCGAGCAGGGTAAGTTCCAGCTCGACGACCCTGTGTCGAAATACATTCCGGAAATGACGGATCAGGTAATTATTGATGGGAGTGACCCTTATGCCCCAAGTACACGCAAGGCTGCATCGCCTGTCTTAATCCGCCATTTGATGTCGCATACATCCGGCATACAGGGTGCAAGGCAACCGCGAGGCGCCGCGCCCGTACAATACGAAACGCTTAAAGACAATGTCATTGACTTGGTTAAAGCGCCTTTGATTTACGATCCGGGCACAAAATGGAATTACCATCCCGCCATAGACGTAGTGGCATACCTTGTGGAGTATTTTTCGAGAAAACCATTGCAGGAATACCTCCGGGAAGTCATCTTTGATCCGCTTGGCATTGAAGATATGGCCTATTATTACGATGAAGAGTACAAAGACAGGTTTGTTACCTGCTATCGCGCTGACAGTACCGGAAAAATCGCCCCTGTTGAAATGTGGAGCGGACGTAATCCCTTTGGCGCTGACAGGCGATTTGCGCAAGGCGGAACAGGTCTGAATGGTACCATCGAAGGATACGCCCGCTTCTGCCAAATGATACTCAATGGTGGTAAATTCAATAACCAACGCATTCTTGGACGGCGTACACTCGAGATCATGGCAAAGGATCAGGTAGCGCATCCCGGAGGAGGCGAACCCAACTTCCGTTTCGGTATCGGATTCCAGATCTATCCCGGTGAGAGCATCTCATGGGAAGTACAAAATGGCTTTTCACCAATGGTATCGCCCGGCGCATTGAGTTGGGGAGGAATGGCCAATACGGACTATATCATCGATCCCAAGGAAGATATGATCATCCTGCTCTATACCAACCGCATTCCCGACACGTATGTATGGGAAAAATTCCTCAATACGGTTTATCAGGCGTTAGAATAATTGAAATTTTTGAAAATGATTACCGTCTATACCCCCCAAATAACGAACCGGATAGCGTATATCGTGGACGTTATTTTTCACGAACATTTGCAAATCCCGGCTCGCTTAACCGAATCGCTCGATGAATTGCAAAAGGCCGCCCTAAAAATCGTTTATGCACCTCAACCGGTTTCGACAGAAACCGGTATTTTTATTTGGCAACACCCTTTGCTGTCGGAAACCGACATCAGGCAGCAAACCATCGATCCGGGCATGTTTGAAGAAGAAACTGTCTTTTTTCAATCTCCTTATAACCAATCGTTTATTCCTTTCGATATCTTTTCATTATCGTTCTATCTGTTAACACGGTATGAAGAATACCTGCCTCATCGCAAAGATAATTACGGCAGATTTCCGGCGGAAGAAAGCATTGCCTGCAAATCGGGATTTCTGCAGAAACCTCTTGTCGATATCCTTGTATTGAAATTGGCCCAAAAACTGAAGACCGTTTTTCCCGGAATAAACCTGAGACAGCCGATTCCGACCTATATGTCAACGTATGATATTGATAATGCGTATGCCTACAAACACAAAGGATTCGTCAGGACGGCAGGGGGATTGATAAAACAGATGCTTCGGTTTGATTTCAAAGAAGTCAAGAATAGAATTGCCGTATTAACGGGGTACAAACCTGATCCGTACGATACCTATCATACGATTGAGGCGATCCGGCAAAAATACCGCCTGGTCAACCGCTATTTTATTCTTTTTGCTAAACAGTCTATCTATGACACAGGCTTAAACCCCAACAACAAAAAGTTTCAAGAGACTATCCGGCAACTGCAAACCAAAGGTATAGTTGGTTGCCATCCTTCTTTTGCTTCTTCGTTTTCGGAGAAGCAACTGGCACATGAAATCAGCAGCCTTGCCGGTATTACAGGCAGAAAAATACGTTATAGCCGTTCCCATTACCTTTTGTTAAATTTCCCGACCACCTATCAACAATATATTTCTAACGGCATCGAAATTGATTTTACACTGGGCTATCCGGAATTACCCGGCTTCAGAGCCTCGACTTGTAAATCGTTCCGGTTCTTCGATTTGTCTATAAATGAGGTAACATCGCTGAAATTAATACCATTAACATATATGGATGCAACGTTCATGAATTACATGAAAATCGATCCTGATGAAGCATTTGTCCGGCTCAAATATTTGATGGATATGGTTATCTCCGTCAATGGCATATTTGTAAGCCTTTGGCACAATGAGAATTTCGAGAAAAACGGGGAGGCCTGGAAGAAGTTATACGAGCGCAGTCTGGACTATTTTTATTCACAAATGTCTGAATGAAAGCGAATTAAATATCGGCAAGCGTTGTTGTTTGCAAATACATTACTTTTTCATACTTTCAACGACAATTATATTTTGGAAGTATTTTTGATTTTTGCGTGGCTGTAACGCGCCAATGTAAAAAAAGTTGACGATTGATTCCTCTAAAAAATACTGAAAATCAAATAAATAACATTTTTTAACAATTTAATTAAGTTTTTTTAACTAAAAATATTTGACAAAATGTTTGTGGTTGAAAAAAATGGATTACCTTTGCGGTGTATTAGTAAAGTAGAGCACTGATGTTGTAGTAAAATATTTAATCAATTAATCAAATAAAAAAGTTATGAAAAAGTCTATTTTAAACAGGTTAGCAATTCCGGTATTGTTGAGTTGCATGGTAGTTCAAAGTGTTTTTGCTTTGGACATTGAGATAAAAGGCAGGGTATTGCAGGCAAGCGATCGCACAGCAGTTGAGTTTGCCAACGTGGTATTGCAAACAATGGATTCCGTTTTTATAACGGGAGCAGTTACCGACGGAAAAGGGAATTTTAATTTTAAAAATGTATCGGCAGGCGATTATCGCTTGATCATATCAGGCATCGGATATGAAACGCAAACAGTGGAATTGGAGGGAGAAACAAGAAACATCGATTTGAAAGAAATTTTAATGGAGGAGTCGGCTCTTTCGTTGGACGAGGTTACGGTCACCGCATCGGCAACCACAAGCAGATCCGACAGGAAATTAGTATATCTTTCCGATCGTCAGGTTAATGCTTCGACGAACGGCGTGGATTTATTGCAACAATTGATGTTGCCCAGATTGCAGGTTAATCCGATTCAAAATCAGGTTTCGCTGATCGGAGGGGGCGAAATTCAGTACCGTATCAATGGCGCAAAGGTCGAAATTCAGGATATCATCGCATTAAAACCGGCAGATATTATCCGTATTGAGTTTCACGATAATCCGGGACTTCGCTACGGGAATGCAGAGATTGTCCTCGATTATATCGTGCGCCGACCGGAGACCGGAGGAAACATGGGGGTGAATTTGGGCGTCAGTCCTGTTTATGAATTTGGCAATTATGCTGTCAACGGAAAAATCAATCACAAAAAGTCTGAGTTTTCAATGAATTACAATTTCGGTCCACGTAATTTTTATAATGTATGGCGCGACAATGAAGAGACATTTACCTTTGCCGACGGCACACAGCTGAAACGCAAGGAAACAGGGGAACCGGCACATTTGGAACTGTACCCGCACAACCTGAATGTTACTTACAGTTATATGGAAGCCAACAAAATGTTTAATGCCACTTTTCGGTATTATACAAATAATCAGCCGCATGGGGATTTTGAAGGCTCTTTATACAATATGGCAAATCCGGATGACGTGGTTCGGATGATTGATAAATCAACTTCTAAGGGTTACCGTCCGGCATTAGACCTTTATTACCAGCAAAACCTGAAGAATGAGCAGACAATTGTCTTCAATCTGGTAGGGACATATAATAAGACGGACAATATGCGAATTTATCGGGAAAGCCGCGATAACGTCATCCTTACGGATGTGAATAATTTGACGATCGGCAAGAAATATTCGGTCATCGGCGAGGGGATCTATGAGAAGAAAATGGGTGTCAATCGGTTCAGTGCAGGACTGAAACATACACAATCGTTTTCGGATAATGAATACAGGAACGGGCATACATTTTTTACGGAAATGAATCAGTCGGAGACTTTCCTGTATGGAGAGTTCAGAGGGAAAGTGCAAAAATTAGACTATACGCTTGGCGCAGGTGTGATACGTTCTTATTTCGCCCCAAAAGGAGCTGAAGGCTATCAAGAGTATATGTTTAATCCCCGTATGGTTTTACACTATGCGTTGCCGGGCAATTCATTTATCCGTTTGAGGGCGGATATCAATAACTCATCGCCGTCGCTTTCGTCTCTGAGCGCCATTGATCAAACGATCGACTCGCTTCAAATTCAGCGGGGAAATCCGAATCTGAAACCCTTCCTGACTTACCGTACCGAGCTGACTTATGAGAAGCAGAAAGGTATTATCTATGGAAACCTGTGGGGGACTTATGAATACCGGCCCAATGCTATCATGGAAGAAAAACTCCTCGAAGATAATAAAATCGTACAAACCTGGGATAACCAAAAAAACTGGCAACGGGTAGCCGGACGTGCAACTTTGCGCGTAGGCCCTGTTAAGAAAATACTTGTACTTTCAGTTACAAGCGGCGTTAATCATTATATCAGCAACGGCAATACCTACCGGCATACCTACACAAACTGGTACTGCAACGTGGATGCAACGGCCATGTATAAAAAGTTTGTGGCAAACATTGGTTTGAATACAAATAACAATTGGTTTTACGGCGAAACACTGAACGGTGGAGAAAACATCCATTATCTTATGCTCGGATACAAACATAAAACGCTTTCTTTAGGCGTTGGCGCTATCAATCCGTTTGTAGATAATTATAAGGTGCAAAATGAAAATTGGTCGGAACATGCATCCTACAAGAAAGCGATGTATATCAAAGAAAGCTCGCGCCTGCTGGTATTTAATTTGTCGTATAACTTCTCTTTCGGCCGTGCCTTCACGGGAGGACAGAAAAGGTTGAGCAATGCGGATAATGATTCGGGTGTAATGAGTACGGGGAAATAGTTCTTAGTTTTCAGTAAAATGATTAATGCTCCTGCTCGTTAGGAAACGAGCGGGAGCATTAATGCTGAAAAAAATTATTAATCGCAACTCATAATTGCCTTTTACGGCAAAAACGGGAAATAAGTTTTCATGTTGTTTACCGTAAGCCTTGTTCCATAACCGGAATCCTGAAAGGCTTCGCAATATTGAATTGTCGAGCCTTTTTCTTCGCCATATAACTCAATCAATTTGCTTCTGTATGGATTCGCGCTAAAACCTCTTTTTCTTGTTTCTCCCAGCCAGGCCCTTCTGTCGGCGTCCGATACGGGAACGCTGCTCAGATTTCCACTGTTGAATGGCAACCATTCGTACATCTGCGATTTATGCTGATGATACATATCGATTTTTTTATCTATCACATCGTCAATATCAATGGCCACGTCGGCAGTAAAGGCCTCGGGGTGAACAAACCCGTCGCTCATATACAGAAACATGGGGTTCCTTTCCAAAAACGGCACTTCGGGAAGAACCGTAGGCACAGTAACCATATAGGCTGCATCAAGCACAAGCGTTCCCGTATATCTGTGGTCGGGGTGATAATCATACGGGCGCGGGAAAATAACCAAATCGGCTTTATGTTCACGAATTACTTTGATCATTTGCAGCCTGTTTTCATAACTCGGCACCACCTGACCGTCGTGATTATCGAGCGTAATGTATTTAATCCCTATCACTTCGCCGGCTTTTCGGGCTTCCTCGCGACGGAGTTTTGCCAGTTCATCCGCTTTGATGGACTGATGGCCTGCATCGCCATTCGTAAAAGAAACCATGGTAACGGTATGTCCTGCCTGCGTCCATTTATAAGCGCACCCTCCGATTTTATCGGGATCGTCGGGATGAGCGCCGATAATTAATACATTTAATTTTCCACCGGGCTGCACCTGTGCAACGAGCGGACACACAATAACCGCCATTAACAATGCGGCAACAAAAAATACAATGTTTTTTTTCATTTTTTAAAATATTAGTCATTAATCATCGATAGCTAACAAATTTTAAACAAACAGGCCGGTCGATATCTGTGATTTGCTTTGATGTGTCTTCATTTAAAAGTCCTGTTTCCCTGTCTATTTCGAAAACCTGAATCAAGCTATTGTTCATGTTGGCTGTTATGAGATATTTCCCGTTGGGTGTGATGACAAAGTTTCGCGGATGTCTGCCTGTCGGTTGATGCCCTACCAAGGTTAGCCGTCCATCAGTATCATTGATGCGAAAAATGGCAATATTATTGGTGCGTGCACGGTTAGAGGCATACAGGAACTTGCCGTCGGGCGTTACATGGATATCGGCGCTTCCCTTTTCGCCAATACCTTCCGAGTTATCGGCGTCAATATACTGCACAGGTTCAAGATTGCCATCGGCATAGTGAAAAGCCGTTACCTTGCCTGACAATTCATTGATCAGATAGGCATATTTGCCATTGGGGTGAAATGTCAGATGACGCGGTCCTGACCCCGGTTCCAATTTGTATGCTTTTGGATTGCCGGGTGTAAGGAAAGGCGTTGTAACGCTTGTCGTAAACACATGCAGATTGTCAGTGCCCAAATCAGCGGCAAACAGATAACGTCCGTCGGGTGAATAAACAGCACAATGCAAATGTGGTTTATCCTGGCGGTTTTTATCAAGCCCAGATCCCTCAAATTCAAATACCTTTTCAGTGGGCTTTAAAGACCCGTCCGTTGCTAACGGGAAAACACTGACGGTACCTCCTCCGTAGTTGGCTGTCACAACAAAATGCCCTGTATGGTCGGCGTTGATATAGCATGGCCCCGGACTATTTGTTGGCTGCGAGTTCAACAAACTAAGTTTTCCGGTCGTTTTGTCGAACGTAAATGCGTAAGCCACTGCAGCATCACCATTGTTTTCGCCAACTGCATATACATGCTTCTCGTCGGACGAAATCGCTAAATACGTTGGATTAGTGGCCTCCGCATCACTTACATACGCTGAGTTACCTGTTTCTTCGTCGAATCTGTAAACGTAGATTCCATTACTTTTTCCCGATGTGTATGTGCCTACAAGCATATAAAGCGAGCCGTCCACAACACTAAATTCGCTTTTATCCGTATCCAATGCATGCATGACAGACAGATTAGGTAAAAACGACAATAAAGATACCAAAGTGGTTTTTGTTAGTGTATTCATTTTGAAATAATTTAAAAGTTATGTTAGTACTGAGGTTAGATGGTTGATAAATACTTCTTCGGCGGAGCGAACCCATTGCCGAAAAGAGAAATCTTCGGGATGGATTTGCTTTTTTTCGATATAGGCCAATAACGGACTTATGTCAAAGTTTTCACTCACGATTCCTCCGCCTATAGATTCTGCATCGGCGGCGTTGATTTCCTGCTCGATATGGGCAGGGATCATCATGACGGGCTTATTCAAATACATGGCTTCACACACCGACTCAAATCCTGCCGTCGTAATATAACCCTTACAGCCAGCCAT
>Ga0082212_10010992_pt1 | contig 11516 bp, 11 predicted proteins | sample TergutNt197P3_FD_71548 | JGI IMG/M metagenome (GOLD analysis project Ga0082212, IMG submission 71548) | Neocapritermes taracua P3 segment gut microbial communities from Petit-Saut dam, French Guiana - Nt197 P3 | ecosystem: Host-associated > Arthropoda: Insects > Digestive system > Gut ... | reverse complement strand
CCCCGCGTCGGCATCCCCCCCCGGCGAATCAATAAAAATTCGCACCGGATCGTCTCCCATCGCTTCCATAAGGATGAGCTGGCGTATGGTCCTTTCGGCCAGTTCCTTCTGTATCGTGCCGGACAGCAGTATCGTCCGCGTCTTGAGCATCTTCCCGGCGAGCAATTCCTGCCAGTTTTCCGTCTTTTCTTCTTCTATGTCTTCATCGTCATCTTCGATGAGCGGCGTTTGTGCCATTTCAGGCCCTCCGTAATTGTGTATTAAGCCGATTTTATAATATTACCGCCATAATAACAACAGCGCCAATCAGGAACAGCAAGAGGCCGTAGGCAAATGTGTTGAGCGCCGGTTTCCGGGGCAGCGCAAATCGTCTGTCTATTCTGCCGTTCAGGGAATCAAATATTTTCCCGAAAATCTTCGCGGAAGTCCTCTGCGAGAACCCAAGGCCAAAATCGGGGCTTGTTGTTTTCCCGGAAACCTTGTCGTAAGTCTTCCATGCGGCGGCAAGGCCGTAATCTTCAGGCGCTTTCTCCCATAATTTTTCGTGGCCCTTCTGCACAAGCCCAAGGCCGTAATCCTCAGGCGCTGTTTCCAGCATTTTGTCGCAAGCGCCTTTCATGTAATCCAGGCCAACGCGAAAGTCGGGGATTTCCTCTACCGAAGCCGCATAGCTAACCTTCACGTTCGCAAAATCAGGCTTAAAGTCGGCGGTTTTAGCAATCCAGAATCTGCGGAAAGCCATAAATATGCGAAAGCCGAGCGACGAGACGAACGCAGTAACGCTGCCCGCAAACCTCGCCGCAAGGGCGCCGATAAAGGGCAAGACTTTAATAAGCAGGGGGCGGTATATCCTGTCTTCGATATCAATAAACGACGGCCAGCGGTTGACATATACCGAGCGGCCTTCTTTGTCCTTTGCCATCAAACAGAGGCGGACGATTAAAATATAGATAATCGCCCCGGCGGCAAGCGAGGCAACAGCCCCTTTGACGTTTTCCCATTCAAAGAAATGCACGGCATGGGCGGGATCTTCTCCGTGCATAAATTCCTGACAGAACCTGCTGATGGGGATCATTATCCTGTCGGGGGCAAAACCCAGCACCGGCAGCAGGACCGCGCAGATCAGCAAAACGGCGGAACTTGCCGCACTCAGATAATTTCTGTTCATGGCGGTTAATTTTTCCTGGTTAAACTGGTTCTTCTCGATACAAACACAGGAAAATATTTTTATCATGTAAGCGGTTGTCAGTCCGCCGGAAAAGATAAAGATACCCTCTACAATCTGGAAGAACACCGATGCCGGTGAGTGGCCGTGCAGGAGGTGTATCTGTTCGACAATGCTTTCATGGAGCAATGTCTTGCTGACATAGCCGTTCCAGAAAGGCATGCCGATGATTCCCAGCACCCCCATGAGAAAGCAGAAGGTGAACAACGGCTTGCCCCGCCCAAAGCCGCGAACCTTGTTCAGGTCCAACTGGTGCAGTTTTGCAAACACAACGCCTGCCGCCAGGAACAGCAGCAGCTTAAGCAGGGAATGGTTAACCATGTGCAGCAGCGTGCCGCGCACAGCAAGGGCGTTATGATGTCCCAGAATGTCCTGCATTCCAACTCCCACCATGATAAACCCAATCTGCGACACCGAGGAACAGGCAAGGGTACGTTTAAGGTCGACAGAAAACAGCGCCAACAGCGCGCCGGTAAACATTCCGAGAACCCCAATGCAGAGCATCACCATGCCCCAGTAGTAGTCGTGGGAAAAAATGATCTCGCTGATAATAAGGATGCCGAAAATACCGGTCTTTGTCAGAATGCCGGAGAGCAGCGCGCTTGCCGGCGCGGGCGCGACCGGATGGGATTTGGGAAGCCAAAAATGCAGCGGGTACATACCGGCCTTTCCGCCAAATCCAACCAGCATAAAACCTGCCGCCACATACAGCATTTTTTTGTCGCCGTGGAAGTGGTGCATCGCGTCATAAAAAGCGCCGATTTCCGTAGTACCAAGCTGGTGATTCACCAGGAAGATACCGAAGAGCAGCGACAACCCGCCGATAACGGCAACGGCCATGTAGGACTGGGACGCCTCAATCGCCTGCGGCCTTTCATCGTGAATGACCATCACATACGAGGTAAAGGACATTATCTCGAAAAACAGAAATGTTGTTACCAGATCCGCCGAAAGGAAAACGCCAATCGTCCCGCTGAGGGTCAGCAGCATAAAAAAGTAATAGCGGTTGCGGTTTCGGTAATGGGCAAAGTAATCCCTGGAAAAAATCGTCGTCATCAGCCACATGAACGCGGTTATTATGCCGTAGATGGCCCGCAGGCCGTCCAGGGTAAGGTGAATCCTGTAGCCCATAAAACCGGCCAGCCTAAAAACGGGCGGATGGTGGTTGTCGGCAGTAAAAGCCGCTGCGGCCATAACGAGAAATTCGACGGCGACGGCGGCAATCGCGAAATAGTCCCGCCCGCGTTTGCTTGCCCTGCCAATGAGGTAGCTGATAAAAGCGGCGGCAATTGGCCAGGCTACCAGAAAGAAGAGGCTGTAATGTCCGGTTGTTTCCAGGTTCATGCCAGTTCAGCCTCCTTTCAAAACAGCGGAGACGCAATCCTGGTGATGAAATCCACCAGCGGGCCGGGGAACATTCCGAACAGGACGCAGCACGCCGAAAGAATTACCAGCGGCACGGTCATGAGCCTGTTTGGCTCGGTATTTTTCAGGCTGCCATAATCAAAATCCGCGCCGGGAAAGAACGCATTGGCAAAAATGGTGATGAGATAGCCTCCGGTTAAAAGGGCGCTGACGAGCAGAATGCCCGCGCCGAGCAAGCCGAGAAAGGGAAGGTTGGAAGTGATGCCCCCCATTGCCAAAGACCACTTGCTTACAATGCCGGCTGTCGGCGGCACGCCTACCAGAGCCACGGACGCGATGGTAAAGCACCACATTGTTACGGGCATTGCCTTGCCGATGCCTTTCAGTTCATACACATAGGTTTTATGGGTCTTGTAAATAATGGCGCCGGCGCAAAGGAACAGTACGTTTTTGATAACCGCATGGAAAATGATATGCAGCATCGATCCCAAAAATCCCGTCTGGCTTAAAATGGTAAAACCAAACAGCACATACGAAACCTGGCTGACCGTGGAGTACGCCAGCCGCCGTTTAAGGAGCTTTTCCCTGTACGCGAGCATTGATCCCATAAAGACCGTTATCAGCGTCATAACCATCAGGGTAGTCTGCACCCAGCTTCCGTAGATAAAGTCCGCGCCAAAAATAAAAAACGTCAGCCTGATGATTGCCAAAACGCCGGCCTTGGTGATAACGCCGGAAAGCAGGGCGCTCGCCGGCGCGGGCGCGACCGGGTGTGCGGCGGGCAGCCATGCGTGCAGCGGCCACATTCCCGCCTTGCAGCCAAAACCGATGAACGCGAGCAGGAAAATCACCAGCAGCAACGGTTCGCTGCCGGCTATTTTTGCCTGATCCAAAACACCGCCGGCGGTAAAATCTGTCGTTTTGCCGAAATGGGCGGCAAAAACAAAACCGGCAAGCGCGAACGCCGCCCCGAAAAAAGAATACATCAGATACTGGCTTCCGGCCTTCATCGCCTCCGGCGTTTCCGAATGAATCACCAGCGGATAGGTAATAAGGGTCATCAGCTCATAAAAAAGATACAGGGTAAAGAAGTTCCCCGCCATGCAGATACCGGCGATTACTCCCAGGGTCATCAGAAAGAAGGAGAAGAATCGAATGTCCTTGCCCTCATGCTTGATATACTCAAAGGCGTAGAACGTCACCGCCAGCCACAGAAGCGATACAAGAATAAGGAAAAAGCGCGACAGGTTATCGACCTTTAAAACCATACAAACAGAAGATGTTATGCGAAATAGTCTAAGTTCGGAATTTGCGATGCAAAGCGCGATAATAACGAATAAAATGTTCAGTCCCGCAACCGAGGCAACGTACGTTTGCCGCCTGAGCCGGTTTTCGCCCAAACCCAGAAACGGCAGGGCTATTCCTCCCAAAACGGGAAACAGAACCGGAACTATCGTAAAAAAATTCATGCGCCGCTACCAGATTTTTTCAACTGCCGCCTCGATAAGGGGAACAATGGCATTGCCGAAAACCGCAAAAAACATCACTGCGAAAAAAAGTATGCCGATCGGCAACAGGGCTTTGATGGGGCGTTCCATGGACACGCGGCTTTCCGCAATTGCCCGCGCTTCCGGCCCGAAAAAAGAACGGACAACCACCGGCAGATAGTACAGGGCGTTGAGCAGCGAAGAAATAACCAGAGCCGTCAATACCCAGAATTTGCCGGAATCCATTATGCCCATGGCAAAATTCCATTTGCTGTTAAAACCGACAAACAGGGGTATGCCTACCATGGAAAGCGCGCCGGTAAGAAAGAACGTCATGGTGACGGGCATTTGGTAACCAAGGCCCTGCATTTTATCAAGGCGGCGATTATGGGTCTGTTCAATAATGGAACCGGCAACAAGGAACAGCCCGGCCTTCGTTATCGCGTGGGCAAAGATGTGGTACACCGCGGCGTATAGGCCAAGCCTGTTGCCAAGGCCGATGCCCATAAATATGTAACCGATCTGGGCGACGGAAGAATAGGCTATCATCCGTTTGATGTCGGTCTGCAAAATAGCCATTACGGAACCGGCCAGCATGGCAATGACGCCGAAAACAAGAAGCACAGACAACAACATCCGGATATTGCTGTCATGGCCGAATAGCCCGTGTCCGACAGCGCCGTACAGTATCTTGATAAAGAAAACCACATAGGCTTTCAGCACAAGGCCTGACAACACGGCGGAAGAAGGAGAGGGAGCGGTTCCGTGAGCGTCGGGCAGCCAGATGTGCAGGGGGAACAGCGCGCTTTTGAAGCCAACGCCGATGGAAAAAAACACAAGGGCATACAGCACCGATTTCGCGCTGGATGAAAAGTCAGCCGAAAGGCCTGCATGTATTCCCGATATGGTAAGGGATTTTGTAAGGGAATACAGAATAACAATGCCCATCAGCACAAAGCCGGAACCGAGGATCGAAAGGGCAAGATATTTTAAACCGGCGCGGACGTTCTCCGGCTGGTTTTTAATGATGACGATACAGGCCGCGGCAAAAGAGCTAAGCTCGATAAAGATAAAAACATTGAAGAGGTTATCAAATACGACAACGCCGCAGAGCATGGCGACAAGCGTACACATCAGGGCGTAGTACAGGGGGATGAATTTTTTTTCCACATCGTGTTCGATCATGGTGACGGACGCCCACATTATAAGAAAACCGACGCCGGTAAAAAGGCAGACCATAAACGCTTCCAGCGGGCCGACAGAAACCGACAGGTTCCAGGGCGGGGAGCCAATTACCAGACTCGCGGTTTTTCCGCCGAAGGCAGAAACGGCAAGTATAACGGAAATAACAAAACCGGCGCCCAGGGAGAGCAAGGTCATTGTTTTTACAAAAGCGCTTTTTCGTACAATGCTGAACGAGACAGCCGAAAAAAGCAGGATCATCATAGTCGCAACCGGCAGCATTACAGTTTCCTCCTAATCCATTATCCCAACAGGGCAAATCCTTTTTCAAGAGCGCTGAATAACGGGCTGAAAAAAATGCCAAGGGCAATATTCGCCGCCATCAGGCACACCAATGTAAATGAGAGGGAAAATCCCCCCTCCGCAGCAATACAAACATCTGTCTTTTTACCGTTTGAATAAAGCCTGAACAGGGCGGGAACATAGTACAGCGCGTTCAGGAACGTACTCAGCGCCAGCACAACAACGGCAATCCAGGCGCCGCGCCCGCCATGTATCGCCGCTTCCGCCAGATAGAACTTGGACGGAAAACCGGCAAAAAACGGAATGCCTATCAAAGAAGCCGCTCCGGTGACAAAAGCGGCGCCGGCGAGTTTGCTTTTCAGGGCGGCTCCCCGCATTTCAAAAATATTTTTGCTGCCCGCCGTGTTAATCAGGGCGCCCGCCGCGGCGAACAGCATGCTTTTGGTAAAGGCATGGGCAATAATATGAAAACCCGCAGCGGCAAACGCGGCAGCGCTGTTAAAGCCAATACCCATAAAAATATACCCGATATGGGAAACGGAAGAATAGGCGATCATCCGCTTGATGTCGTTTTGCAAAAAGGCGATGACAGAACCCGCTATCATGCTCACCAGGCCAAGCGCGAACAGGGCGGGCAGAACGCCCAGCATGTTCGCCGTTTCCATGCCGTAGACCCGCGACACCAGCTTAAGCAGCATTACAACATACCCTTTCAGGACAAGGCTGGACAATACCGCCGATGCGGATGTTGTCGCGTGTCCGTGTGCGTCGGGAAGCCAGGTATGGAACGGAAACAGAGCGCTTTTAACGGCGATTGAAATAGAAAACAATACCAGCGTCATGGTCAGGGGCAGGATGTACTGTCCCTGTGCAGCCAGGGCGGCTATAACCTGATGGGCAGGCTCCATCAGAAGATGCCCCGTTATTCCGTACAGCATCGCGGCAGACAATAAAAACAGCCCGGAACCCAATGCGCTCAGCACTATATATTTGATGGTCGCCCTGATCGTTTCCCCGCTTTCCTTCGCTACAACAATGGCGCAGGCGGCAAGGGTATTAATCTCAATAAAAACATAGCCGGTAAAAATATCGTTTGTGTACACAATGGCCATAAGGGAAGCGGTAAGAAGGTTGATCATCAGGTAGAAATAATGAATTTTTTCTTTTTTAATATCGGCCGCGGTATCGCGGATTCCCCCAAGAAGGGAGAAAAACATGACTGCCGCAAAGGCGCAGGACATCAGGGCTTCAAGCGGCCCGGCGCGAAGCTCGTTGCCCCAGGGAGCAGGGAATTGCCCCATGCGGTAGGTAAAAACCGGCTGCGGCGAGCGCAGCAGCACGATCAGAAGGGCAAAGGACAGCAGGGCAATTATCATCTGCACAAACAGAGTCACGGTACGGCTGGCTTTTTCGCCTTGCAGCAGCGCCATCAGCACCGAAATAACCATTGGCAGCATGATGATGATGAACGGAAAGTGGAAGTACAGTTCCATCAGCCATCCCTTTTTTCTGAAGCCATCATGGTGATTTTATCCATGTCCAGAGTCCCGTAGTGCTCATAGAGTTTCAGGCACAGGGCAAGCATAAACGCCGTAACGCTTACCGCTACAACTATTCCCGTCAGTACAAGGGCGGAGGGAAGGGGATTAATATAGCGCGCCGTATCCGCCATGCCGTCGGCGATTATCGGGGCGCTCCTTCCGGCTATATACCCTTTTGCCGTAAGAAAAAGAAAGATAGCCGTATCCATTATATTAAGGCCAATTACTTTCTTGATAAGGTTTTTCTGCAGCAACAGGGTGGTTAAGCCGATTCCGAATAAAATAATCGCCGTTACTTCCATCATTACACCTCGCCTTCCGAAAAAAGCGCATAAAGGGCATATACGGTAAAGGCTACGATGATCCCGACGCAGATATTCAGCGGAAGAATCAATCCGCCGCTAAAAATATTGCCCGGTATGCCGGCAGGAATGCCGGTCGAAAGCCCGCTGGCGCCCATGAAAAAAGCCCATCCCTTTACCAAAGCGTAGAAAAGCAGCGCCGCGCAAGTGCAGACAGAAAAGGTCTTGAATGACAAAAACCGGCGGACCGAAGCAGAGCCGAAGGCAAACGCGAAAAGCGCCATTCCCGCGCCCAGAATGGCGCCGCCCGAAAAACCGCCGCCGGGCGACAGATGTCCGTTAAGGAGGATGTATATTCCGTAAATCAGAATGAACGGCGTGGTCAATTTTACTATCAGCCGCAAAACAAGCGGCTGTTTCGTTTTGCCGCTATTTTCCGCCTGCGTACCATCCGGGGAACCTGTACGGATCAGCATGATAACGGCAATAACGGCAGCAAACAGCATGACGGATTCTCCAAGCGTATCAAATGCCCGGTAGTCCAGCACTACCGCCGCGACGGTATTTACCGCCCCGGTTTCGCTTACGCCCTTTTCTATGTAGCGGGAATACACTTCATTTACGGTGGGATTATCGGGACTTGCAAAGGGCGGCATCCGGGACAGGGTAACCAGCAGCACGGCGATGATTGCCGTGGTTAACAGCACCGAGAATAAGCGAAACAGGAGATCCGCCGGAAAGCCGCTATCGCGCATTTTTTGCCTCTTCCATCTTTTTGATGCGCTTTACCGTCAGGAAAAAGAGGACGCTGGTAATACCGGCGCCAACAGCGGCCTCGATCAGCGCAAGATCGGGGGATTCCAGAAGCAGCCAGACTATGGACATTACAACGCTGTAGGACATAAAGATTACAATGGCGGATATTATTTCTTTGGTAAAGGAAACGGCGGCAGCGCACACTATCAGAAAAACCAGAAGTATCCCTTCAAAAAACGTCATCGCCGCACCACCTCCATTTCGTCCTCCAGGCGGGGATTGGTTAACACCTCGGCGCGCCCGATCATGTGAACAGCGACAGGATTTGTCAGCCAGATAAATACAACAAGCAGCAATAGTTTTATTGCGGCAAAACCAACTCCCATAATGATGCATACCGCGATGCAAATCATCAGCGCTCCCAGCGTATCACACTGGGCGGAGGCATGAATGCGGTTCAGAACATATTTCAGGCGGAACAATCCAAGGGTCGCAACGCCCAGGATAAACAAGCCGCCTGCCATAAACAGCGCGGCGAACAGAAATCGTACTGTTTCCATATTACATCACCCCGTATTCTTCGCTCTCGTCGGCATCATGCCTGCCGCGCGCTTCGGTTTTTTTCGCCCTGAACCGGACGAGGAGCTGGGTAAACACAACCGTCGCCAGAAAACTCAGCAGGGCGTACACAAAAGCCACATCGATCAGGTATTCCTTTCCGAGCCAGGCGGCAATAATTACAATCAAAAGGATTGTTTTAACGCCAATCATGTTGGTCGCTACAATCCTGTCAGTAATTTTCCTGCCCTTGCCGATTATAAAAAAGAGGCAGAAAAAAAGCGTTACCGAAAGAAACACCATACCCGCCAGCAGCAAATACCGGACAGCCGGGGCATAATCAAACATGATCGGCGCCCCCTTCAATAGCCCTGAGTTTTTCAACAAACACACTGCTTTCCACGCCTTCTCCCGCAGAAACGTCAATGGCATGAACTGCGAATTTGCCGTCTTCCATCTGAACGGTAATTGTACCCGGAGTGAGGGTGATGGAATTGGCGAGCGCAGTCCGGGTAAAGCCGGAGCGCAAAGGGGAATCAAAATGGATGAGCTGCGGCTTAATGTCAATAACAGGTGATAATACCAGTGCAATCATCGCGATATTGGCCTTTACTATCTCTGTGAGCAGTATAAATAAATACCCAAGGATATGAAAAATTTTTTTAATGGCCTTCTTTTCCGGAGAAAAGCTCAGGCCCAGAAAACGATAGGATACCAGGCTTATCGTAACAGAAATTAAAAGCCCAATCACCATTACTTCAACCGTGAAACGGCCGTTTAATATCAGCCAAAACGCAAAAAACAGTATTGGCAACGATAAGCCCTCCGAATATTACAGAGCGGGTGCTACAGCCAGGTGACAACTCCGGTATGTATATCGTACCAGGCGCCTGCAACGGTAACGCCCAAATTCGCGACAACCTCATCGGCCTTTATCCGCTCAACCATTACGCCGACATTGTGCTGCATAACCGTTTCCGTATCGCCGCCTTTGGCTACCGCCGGTTTGATAAATTCCGCGAGGTGCTGGATGTTGGGTGGAAAGTCCCCGCCCGAACATGCCGCTTTGATTGCGCCGCATTTGCTGTGCCCGCACACGACAACCAGTCTGGTTTTAAAACTCTGGGCAGCAAACTCAATGCTGCCAAGAATCGCAGGGTCGACAACGTTGCCGGCAATGCGAATAACGAAAAGATCGCCCAATTTCTGATCAAAGAATATTTCGGGCGAGACGCGCGAATCGGAACAGGCCAGGATCATTGCAAACGGTTTCTGGCCGTCTTTTAATATTTCCCGATCCGCGGCATAGGTACTTTTATCAATGAGCGCACCTTTCAGAAAGCGCTCATTTCCGTCTTTGAGCATCTGCAATGCTGCATTTGCATCTTCGATCAGTTCTCCAGGCTGATGAATTTTCATGTACACACCCCTTTTTATTAAAATTATATCAAGCGCCGGTTAATCATCCTCACTTTCTTCGACGCTTATATCCACTGTTGCCGCGGCAGCTTCGGCCTTGATCGCGGCTTCTTCTATCCTGCGCTGTTCGAGAATTTCCTGCATCTGCTTTTCCAGATCCTGGCTGTCGCTGTCGTACAGTTTAATGTCGCGGTAGCGCCTCATGCCCGTGCCGGCGGGGATCGGATGGCCGATGATGATGTTTTCTTTCAGGCCGCGCAGGTAGTCGGTTTTTCCGGCGATGGCGGCGTTGGTCAGCACGCGGGTGGTTTCCTGGAAGCTTGCCGCAGAGAGGAACGAGTCGACGTTGAGCGATGCCTTGGTAATGCCCTGGAAAATCGGCCGGGCGATTGCCGGCTGGCCGCCTTCGGCGATGACCCTGGCATTCTCCTCGTGGAACCGGTACTTATCCTCAAGCTGTCCGTAGATAAACCGCGTGTCGCCGACATGGCGAATCTCCACCTTTCGCATCATCTGGCGGATGATAACGCCGATGTGCTTGTCGTTAATCGTAACGCCCGAGTCGCGGTACACCTGCTGGATCTCGTCCATCAGGTAGCGCTGCAGGGTGCTTTCGCCGAGGATGTTCAGAACGTCGTGGGGGTTTTTCGCGCCGGCGCAGAGGGCCTCGCCCGCTTCAACCGTATCGCCATCCCGCACCAGAAGGCGTTTGGTCATGGGAATGAGGTGGTCATGCGGGCGTCCGAACACGTCCTCAACGGTTATCTTTCGCTTGCCCTTGACGGTTCCGTGGAACGAAACCCTGCCGGACGCTTTTGCCAGTTCCGCCGGACTTCTCGGCTTCCGGGCTTCGAACAGCTCGCTGACGCGGGGAAGGTCGGAGGTAATGTCTATCGAGCGCGACGATACGGTGAGTATCTTGGCGATGGTTCTGCCCGCCTTGATCTTTTCACCGTCGTCCACCTGGAGGATCGCCCCGCCGGGAAGGTGGTACGAGGCAACCTCGTTTTCGTTTTCATCCAGGATGTGAATGCGGGGCTGCTTGTTTTCAAGCTGGTAGTCGGTGATGTGCTTTTCGATGTTTCCCAGTTCTTCGTCGATTTCTTCCCTCAGCGTTGTACCGGAAGTTATGTCCTCATACCTGACTATTCCGTTCTTCTCGGCGATAATCGGATCGGACAACGGGTCAAAGGTCGACAGGGGTTTTTCCTTTTCTACCACAGTTCCCTTTAACGCGGTAAATTCCGAGCCGTTGCGTATTTCGATTTTCTGCTCCTGCTCGATAAGGCACAAGGAGGCGGGATGCCCGTCCGGGCTTTTAATGATCATTGCATAGGCAATGTCCGGCGAATGAATGTCTTCGCCGCCGCGCCTGATG
>Ga0082212_10010991_pt1 | contig 11516 bp, 12 predicted proteins | sample TergutNt197P3_FD_71548 | JGI IMG/M metagenome (GOLD analysis project Ga0082212, IMG submission 71548) | Neocapritermes taracua P3 segment gut microbial communities from Petit-Saut dam, French Guiana - Nt197 P3 | ecosystem: Host-associated > Arthropoda: Insects > Digestive system > Gut ... | reverse complement strand
TACGGATATGCCAGAAAATATGCGCATTCGAAAGTCCGAGGGTTTGCCCCGAATAGGCAAGCGTATTGTCAAAACTTTCAAAAGCGCCCCTGGCGGTACGGTACATGAGAGGAAACGCTACAACGGCGGCGGTCAGTATTCCGCCATACCAGGTCATTACGAATCTGATTCCGAATTGCAGTAAAAAAATTCCCAACGGCCGCCTTGTGCCGAAGAGAAGCAGCAGCAAGTACCCAAGCACCGTAGGCGGCAGAACCAAAGGCAGTGTCAGCAGCACATCAAGGAGTCCTTTTAGTACCCTCGGCAGTTTCGCAATATAGTAAGCGGCAAATATGCCGAGGAAAAACACTAAAACACAGCTTATGGCCGCAATGCGTATTGAATTCCATAACGGAAACCAGTCCACGGTTTTCTCCTTTACCGGGCCGCCGCAAAACCGACTTTTTCAAATACCGCCATTGCCTCGCCGGTTTTGAGGTAAGCCAAAAACGACTTTGCCGTTTCGGGGTTTTTGCTGATGTTCAGAACAGCGGCGGGGTATATAACCTGCCCGCACATTTCGGGGGCGGCATAATCAACGATTTCCAGTCCCGCGCTGTAAGCGTCTGTGCAGTATACGGCCCCGCAACTGACGCTTGATTCCGCTATCTGTGTAGTGACTTCTTTTACATTAGAGCCATAGGTAATCCTGCCACTGTTTGCCAATGCGCCTTCATCCAGATTGAAAAAGGCAAAAATCCTTTGTGTATACTGCCCCACAGGCACATCGCTGTTGCCCATCGCAAAAAGGATATTCTCTTTTGCAAGTTTATCCGCCAAATCGGCAAAATTCCCGATTCCGGCAGGGTTGCCTTCCGGTACGCAAAGGGTTACTCTGTTCTCCAAAAGATCAATGCGCGTACCCTGAAGAACAAAATCCAATCTATGGGCATTTACCGGAGGATCAACCGAAATATCAAGCTGATTCATCTGTAATTGACCGGCTGATATGAAGATGTCACATTCCGCACCTTCCTGAATTTGGGTTTTTAATGTGCCGGATGAATCAAAATTGAAAACTAACTTAACATCCGGGGCTGTTTTTTTATACAGTTCCGCGATTTGCTCCAATGTCTCCGTCATGGAAGCCGCGGCAAATATTACAATTTCAATATTCCCTGCGGTTGGGGGCTTGCCGCGGTTACATGCAGCTGCGCATAACGTTAACAGCAATGGAATTAACAGAAAATGTAATATTTTCATATTAACTCCTTTTCCTTTCCGGCACAGTCGGATACTTCGCCGCGCAGCAGAGACATCGCGTGGGGAATGACATCCAGAAAAACATCCATGCTTTCCATGCAGGCACCCGGGCTGCCCGGCAGATTGATGATCAGGGTTTGCCCCCGGATAACGGACACCGCACGGGAAAGCATTGCCCGCGGCGTTTTGGTTATGGAGGCTGTACGGACAGCCCCGGCAATTCCGGGAGCCTGACGGTCTGCCACTGCCAATGTTGCCTCGGGCGTAACATCTTTGGGGGAAAATCCCGTACCCCCGGTCGTCAGGATAAGGTCCGGCCGGAACTGATCGCAAAGACGGATAAGATTATTTTCCAGCATTACGCGATCATCGGGCTGTAAAATTTCTTCAATAATTTCATAATCTTTTTCCCGAAGACGGGCGGCAACGGCGGGGCCGCTTTCATCGATCCGTTCCCCTTTGGCCCCTTTGTCGCTCACTGTTATTACAGCCGCCCTCCAGGGGCGGGTTTTATTGAAGGGCTCGCATATCATATCTTCACCTGCGGTGATCGTACCGGGCTGCAATACACGGGCAAATACTCCCTCACGGGGCATGATGCAGTCCCCCGTTCTGTTATATATTTCACAGCGGGTATGGCATTCCTTCCCGATTTGCGTTATTTCCATTAATACACTGCCGCACCGCAGGAGTGTTCCCACAGGCAGTTCCCGGAAATCGATCCCTTCCACCACAAGGTTTTCCCCGAAAGCCCCCGGTTCAACGCCCGCCCCGTTTTGGTTGAAGACCGCGATTTTATCGGCGCCCAAAAGGCTGACCTGCCTGTGCCATGTTCCCGCATGAGCGTCGCCTTCAAGGCCCCAATTCACCTTAAAATAGCCGCTGTTCACATTTTTTTTGGGGGTTCCCCGTTCCGTACTGACGCACACGGCAATTACTTTTCCCACAGTTATCCTCCAATCCGGCACATAGCCCTGCGTCCCTTCAGGTTTTTCAGGCTTGCGGGATATTGGGAAGGAGGTTTTTTTTCAATGCAGCCCTGTATGATCCTGCGTAAATCCTCATCGGAACTTCCATTCCGTAAGAATGTTTTTATATCTTCATCATTTCCGTACAGCAGGCATGGCACTAACATTCCTGTTGAAGTAAGGCGGATACGGTTGCAGCTTTCACAGAATTGGTGACTCATTGCGCCGATGAAGCCGATACGTCCCCTCAGGCTGCGGGTGGCATAGTATTGAGCCGGGCCGTTTCCGTGTTTTTCGTCAACAGGGTGCAAACCAGGTAATAATTTCAGCAGGTGTTCGAATGCGGTCTTCACGGAGACCCCTTCCTGCTCCGGACCAAGGGGCATTAACTCGATAAAACGTATATCCAGGGGCATTTCCCCTGCCAGAAGCGCTATCCCGCCAATATCCTCAAATGTTTGAGTCAGCAGTACGGCATTAATTTTTACAAATATACCCTGCTTAATGCATTGCCTTAATGTCTGCATAACAGTTTCGACCGCATTGCCGGTATGCCCCGTAAGTTCGCTGTATTTCCGGTTGCGCAAAGTGTCAAGGCTGATATTGATCCCGTCAATTCCGGCGGCGCACAATTCGTCAAGATGATCGGCAAGCAGCAGGCCGTTAGTTGTCATCGTTACCTGTTCCACACCCGGCATGGCCTTGAGACGGGTGATAAAGCCTGTGCAGTCTTTACGGACAAGCGGCTCGCCGCCGGTAATCTTGAACCTGACGATGCCCAATGTTACCGCAATCCGGCAAAGCCGCAGAATCTCTTCATAGGTGAGTATATCACTGTGCTTCGCCGGCCGTATGCCATAGGGCATACAGTATTTGCAGCGCAGGTTACAGCGGTCGGTAACGGATACCCGCATATAATTGATTGTTCTGCCCGAATTGTCTGTCATAATTTAAAATGCCCGCTTTTGCCGCCGGCTTTTTCAACCAGCCGCACATCATTTATTTTCATGCGCCTGTCAACAGCCTTGCACATATCGTATACAGTAAGCAGCGCAACTGTCACTCCGGTAAGGGCTTCCATTTCCGCGCCGGTTTTTGCCTCGCAGCACACGGTGCATATTGCTTTCACCTCACAGGTTTCGGGGCAGAGGGTAAAATCGATCTTTACTGCGGCGAGATTAAGGGTATGGCACAGCGGGATAATTTCCGATGTGCGTTTGGCGGCCATTATTCCGGCTATCCTCGCCGCATTCAGAACAGCGCCTTTTTTGACCGTACCGTCCCTGACAGAGGCGAAGCATTCCGGGCTCATCGAGATGCTGCCCTCTGCCACGGCTTTTCTTTGGGTAATTTCTTTTCTTCCGACATCAACCATAATGGCATTGCCGTCCGCGTCAATATGGGTAAAGTCCATGCGATTATGCTCCTTTCCCAAAGGCGCAATTGGGAAAATGACATTCCGTGCAGTTAAGGCACAGCCCGCCATTCCCCAACCCCGCCAGCCATTCGGCGGTGACAGGTACATCTGCCAACAGGCGCGGCAAAACCAGGTCGAAAACAGTTCTTTTCGAATGCATCACACAGCCGGGAAGCCCGCACAACGGCCTGCCGTCTGCCGTATATGCGAGCATGAACATTGCGCCCGGCAGTACCGGCGTGCCGTAACTTATAACGTTATCGGCGGCGTTTTTGATTGCCAGAGGCGTTTTATCATCCGGGTCCACACTCATACCGCCGGTACAGAGTACCATTGCTGCTCCTTTTTCCAGCATGTTTCTTATGGCGGCGGTTATTTTTTCATGGTTGTCGTCCAGAATTTCACGGGCTGTCATATCGCAGCCATATTCCGCCAGTTTCTCCCGAATCACGGGCGAAAAATCATCCTGTATCCGGTTATGAAAAACTTCGTTTCCCGTGACAATAAGGCCGTATTTTTTTGGCTTCATGGGCAGCAGCTTTAACAGAGGTTCATCTCCCGCCGTCTGAACCGCACGTTCCATTTTTTCTTTTTCAATCGCCAACGGGATAATACGGACACCGCAGAGTTTATCACCCTTTTTAACAGGGAATCCCGACAGGCGCGTTGCGATTATCATTTCTCCCAGGCTGTTTACCTTGCGCATACGCTCAATGTCAATTGTGAAAAATCCGTCCGTATCGGCAGTCAACTCAATTTTGCCCTCTTTTGGTTCCGTGGCATGCATATTCTTACCCTGGCAGACAGCCCGCAGAATTTCCGCCGCATCGTTTTCATGGAGAAAGTTTGCATTGTTTTCCCATATATAGACATGATCCTTTCCGATTTTTAACAGGGCAGGCACATCTTCTTTGCAGATTACATGGCCTTTTTGAAACAGCACGTCCCTGGTAACGCCTCTGATGATTCGCGTTACATCATGGCAGAGAATTTGACCAACTGCATCCTGCACTCTAACCAATTTCATTTTTTTCACCAAATGAATTTCCGATATGCGGAATCATTCCCCGATTATCTTGATCAGAACCCGCTTGCGGCGTTGGCCGTCAAACTCGCCGTAAAAGATCTGTTCCCACGGGCCCAGGTGGAGTTTGCCGCCGGTAACGGCTACAACTGCTTCCCTGCCCATTATTTGCCGCTTGAGATGAGCGTCGGCATTGATCTCACCTGTATTGTGCCGGTAGGAAGAAACCGGCTCATGGGGGGCGAGTTTTTCCAGCCATACGTCAAAATCATGGTGAAGGCCGGACTCGTCGTCGTTGATAAAAACACTGGCAGTAATGTGCATCGCATTGGCGAGACAAAGACCCTCCTGTATACCGGATTCATGGAGCAATGCCTGTACCTCCCCGGTGATGTTGATAAATTCCCGGGGTCTTTTGGTATTAAACCAAAGTTCCTTTGTGATCGATTTCATGCGTCATTATTTAGTGAAAAATGTTTTCTTTTCAAGGGGTTTAAAAACCGGGCTTTTTTGTAACAGGCGGCATCCGTCACCTGAAATTTGCCCCTTCCGGGGTTCCGTCTCACTCAGTTGACACACTCCCCGGGAAATGTGAATATTTTATTTGATGGGGGACGATCCAATGATTCAGAAGGAGCATCACTATGACAAATGAATTGGTATACAATTCCGGATACTATACCGCCAGCGCGGCGATGGGCTCGCCGTACCGGCTTTTCATGGAACGGCAGGCGCAGGGAGTAAGCACCGCTATACAACAGGGCGCAGACCAGCAGGCTCAGGCTATCCGCGAGCAGACCCGTGCGGACCGCGAGAACGCCGTCGCCATCGTCGCTTCAAACGCCGTCATCGCCCGTGTAAACCAGCAGGGCTTTGAGCAGCAGCACAAAGACGCACTCATGCTGGACAGCACCCTGACAAGGGGCTTTTCCGACCTGTCAAACCAGTTGGGGGCCATGACCGCTTCCTTCAGCGCCGGGCTTAACCGGGTATCAGACAGCATCAGGCAGATGTCGGCGGAGATCTGCGCACGCCTGGACAAGATACAGAATACCCTGGATAACCCCCTCCGCACCCAGGCGCGGGAGCTTTACCGTCGTGCGGCTGACAGGTACGCCAGGGGCCTCTTTGAAGAAGCCCTGAAGGATGTCAAGGCCGCCGTGGAAAAAGATGAAACCGATGCTTTATCGTGGTTTCTTATGGGAAACGTGTATCTTTTCGGCGCGGGCGAGTTCAGCAATGTGATCGATCTTGACCAGGCTATCGCGGCGCTGACAAATGCGGCGAAATATAACAGCCCGGACAGTATGACGAAGGAGGCCCGGATAAAGCAGATACGCATTACCCTTGAACCTCTTTCTGCCATAGGGAGTTTTGGCAGCGACATGGTTATCTTACCCGATCAATTCCATCAAGCAATGGTTGATGCCTCCGGGGTGGACTGGAGAGAAGCGGGAGCCATTTGGGAGGCTTGCGGAAGGGACAAAGAAGCTATAATCCGCCATTTAAGTGAATGTCATGTTTCGGATCGGTTTTCTGCCGAAATATATTTTTACCTGGGCCTGGCAAAGTTTTACAAAAGCAATGAGCTTGCGCTCGGCAAGGCGGACGCGGAGGCAGAATCCACCCGCAAAAGCGCACTGCAGGCATTTACCCGTTCACTGGAATATTCGGACCGAATGGTGGAATCCCGCTACAACAGCGCCCGGTGCAGGACTCTCCTGGGGGATACCGAAGGGGCGCTGAAAGACCTGGAAACTGCCATTGCGGCAGACCGCAACTACAGCCTGAAAGTCCTTGAGGACAGCGATTTTTACGGCATCAGCAAAGGTGTCCTGGCGCTTATTAATCGTATAAGAAAAAAAGCGTACCTTGAAGCAAAGCCTGTTTTTGATGCCATAAAGAAAAAACTTGAAGATACGGTGTTCCTGAGCGGCGAATTTCCGGACAAGGTGAGGAAAGCGGCGGAGCGATGGGTTCCCGAAACCTATGGGGAAGACATGCCCTACTTTGACATCCGGGACGGCCGCGAGAACTTTCCGACCATTCTGGGCTGGCTCGACGGGGGCGACCCCGGCATACAAAGCAAAAGAAAAAATGCCGAGAAAGAGGCTCAGCGCATAGCGGAAGCGGAAGCAGAGGCACGGCGCAAAGCGGAAGAAGAACGGGCTGTGGCGGAACGGGCTGCGGCGGAACAGGTGCGGTATAAAAAACAGTATTCTATATGGCTGGTGCTGCGAATCATATTCGCCATCGCCATTGCCGGCATTGGCACCCATTATCTCTATACCGCAATCTCTGCTCTCATTTCCGGAGAAGTATATTTCAGCCTGGGGCGGGGATTTCTTCTTGTGGCGATAGGCGGGTGCTTCCTTGGCGGCATCTTCGGCTTTCCCGGCGGCGCGGTTACCGGAGTTGTGGGGGGCCTGGTAGCAGGCTACGCAATCGTAAAACTAGATGGCGCCGGCCCGGTTTTTGCAATGATTATCGGTTTTATTGCGTTAGCCGTTGTCACGGGTGTTGCCGGGCTTGCCTCCGGATTTATCGCCAGTCTTTTTTACGGGCTCCTGAAAACAATCCTCAAAGCGGAACTCAAACTGGAGAAAAAAGAGGAGAACAAATCCTGACGCCAAAACGCCACTGTTCGAAAAATTTTTTTTCAGGGGTTTGAAAACTAATCTTCTTCTGCGCCGGGTTCGCCGTTTGCATCGGCAGGCTTGCTTTTAGCGGGTTTTTCCTTTGCAATTTTAACTTTTTTTGTTTTGGACTTTGATACAAACCGGGGGCGGTGGTATGTCCGTGATACATAGTTGATCAGATACAAATACAGAATTAAAACAACCGTTACGACAACCACCTGCCAGGTTTGTATTAATTGAATTAATAAACGCATTGACTCCCCTTAGAACATACCCTTTCGATTATCGGCAAATCGGCGGAAAAAACAAGCTATTGAGGCAATAATGGCAATGATATATATTGTTTTATGTGCAATATTTGCCGCTTTTTGTTTCTCGTTTTCAGCCTTTTTGTTATTTTGGTTTCCTGTTCACGGGCAAAACCGGCAGGAGGAGAGGAAGAGGTATTCTTCACCATTGCTGACGGCGGGGCAGCCGCAAACAGGGACGGAGACAGAGGAAATCCGGAAAAACACGATCCTGTTGACGGAAATTCAGGCAGTGAATTTGCCGTCAAACTTTTTTCTGTTATAAACAGCGCGGAATTGTCCGCCGCCCTTTCCCGGAAATTACAGGCGGTATCGGCGGAAAATTCCTCATTCATTACTGACCTGCTTATATGCCTGAAAGGAGACTTTCATTTAAGGGAACTGGTCGATAAACAGCACCCCCTTCCCCGGAATTATGCCCCCGCTGGCCTGGTAACACTTAATGAAGGTTTTTATCGCCTTGACAGGGCCGGTCTGACTCTCCGCAGTGATGCAGCTGTTGCATTGGGTGAAATGGCCGCCGCCGCCCGTGCCGACGGGATCACCGTGGTAATCGGATCCGCCTACCGTTCATACGACTATCAGGAGAACCTGTATAACCGCTATGTGCGGGAAATGGGGCGGGAGGCGGCGGATCGGGAATCGGCGCGGCCCGGTCACAGCCAGCACCAGACAGGCCTTGTTGTCGACTTCAGTCCCATTGACGACGCTTTTGCCGCAACCGATGCGGGCCGATGGATGGCAGCTAACGCATCACGTTTCGGCTGGTCGCTTTCCTTCCCCGCCGGTTATGAAGCCGTTACAGGCTACAAATGGGAAAGTTGGCATTACCGTTATGTGGGCAGGGACATCGCCGCTTTTATTGATAACTATTTTGACGGCATACAGCAGTACGCCCTGCGGTTTTTACATGAGTGGGCTCTGTATCCGGATGGTCATTAAAGTTCCGGAATCTCAAATACCCCTTCCAGTATATGCCTGGGCTGGTAGGGAAACACCGGAAGATCATCCAGGGAAGTAACGCCGGAAAGAACAAGGATGGTTTCAATTTCGGTTTCTATACCGGCGACAATGTCGGTGTCCATCCGATCACCAATGATGGCGGCTTCTTCACGCAGCACATTCAGCCGGCGAAGGCCATGGCGCATAATAAGCGGATTCGGTTTTCCTACAAAATAGGCTTTGGTTTTTGCGGCAAGTTCTATGGGCGCCACCAGTGCGCCGCAGGCAGGGACAATACCTCCTTCCACCGGACCCGAAAGGTCCGAGTTGGTTCCGATAAGCCGTGCCCCGCCCACAACCAGTTTTACCGCCTTTTCCAGCGATTCCAGGCTGTAGCCCCTTCCTTCACCAACAACCACATAATCGGGATTTACATTGTTCATGGTAAAACCGGCGTCATATAATGCCTGGATCAGGCCCGGCTCGCCAATCGCATAAACCGATCCGCCCGGATACTGGGAGGCGAGGAAACTGGCGGTCGCCAGGGCGCTGGTGTAAAAATGTTTCGGGTCTACATCAATTCCCAGCCGGGAAAGTTTTTGGGCCAGCTCAACAGGGGATCTTTCACTCGAATTGGTCAAAAAAAGATACGCCTTCCCCTTCTTTTCCATCCATTCAACCAGTTCGGCCGCTCCTTTGAGGAGCTTATTTCCATGGTATATTACCCCATCCATGTCGATGATAAAGGCTTTTTTTGCCCTGATTGCTTCTAAGTCTTTCATATGACAAGTATAGTATAAATTTCAGGCTATGAAAACCGGATAATCTGGTGTATATTATTTATAAGGAGTTAAATTTATGAAATTGATATTCCTCGGCCCCCCCGGAGCAGGTAAGGGCACTTTGGCAGCACGGGCGGTGGAGGTACTCGCCGTACCCCATATCAGCACCGGGGCAATTTTCCGATCGGCAATTGCCGCGCAAACACCTTTGGGCCTCAAGGTAAAGTCCATCATAGATGCGGGAAAGCTTGTTGACGATGATACCACCACCGAATTGGTGAAGGAAAAACTGGCTCAGGACGATGCCCAAAAAGGCTTTATTCTGGACGGATTCCCCCGCACCATTCCCCAGGCAGAGGCTCTTGCGAAATTTTCCCAAACAGACAAGGTTATCAATTTTGATATACCTGATTCCGGTGTGTTGGAGAGGCTGGGAGGCCGGCGGGTTTGCCGCAAGTGCGGTTTTAACTTCCATGTGGTTTTCAATAAACCAAAAAACGAAAGTGTATGCGACCACTGTGGCGGCGAGATTTATATCCGCAATGATGACCGTCCTGAGGCAATTCAGAAACGTCTTGAGGTATACCGTGCGCAGACCGCCCCCCTCATCGACTTTTACCGGAAACAGGGTATCCTCATTGATATTGATGCCCGCCCCTTGGTTGACGAAGTAATGGCGGAATTCAAACGCAGCTTTGGATTATAACCGAATTGACACGGATAAAGCCGGGGATAAAGATAATCTTTGTCCTCGCTTTTTTATTTACACTGATACGATGCGCTTCGCCGCCTCCGCCGGATTTTGACGAAGAAGAATGGCTGCAACGAACCGGTGCTGTTGACGATGCCCTTCTGTATGCGGCCCATGTAAACCCCGGCGGGACTTTTTTTAACCCATGGCTGCAAAGACAGCCGCGGAAAAAAAGGGAAACCTGGAGGCGGGGCGGCCCGACCAGAGAGTACGATTCTTTTCCCAATGAACAATATTCCTCTGTACTCAATGATTACGCATATATTTCAGATAACGATTTTTACGGCATTTCATATACCGGCCACGCATCTTTTATAATCAAAATGGACGGCGAAACGATCTTTACCGATCCTTTTTTCTCAAACTCCGCCCTTATTATCAGAAAAAAAGTAATAAAACCGTTTGATTTTTCAAAGGTCCCCCGCCGCCCCGTGGTACTGATAAGCCATAATCATCATGATCATCTGGATAAATATTCAGTTAAAAAATTGATAAAAAAAGATGCGGTGTTCATCGTGCCCCTGGGGCTGAAAAACCTTATTGAAAAATGGGGCGCAAAAGAAGTCCATGAGCTTGACTGGTGGGAAAGCATCAGCCTGGACCCCCCGGTTCGCGTTACCCTGCTGCCGGCCCAGCACTGGTCGCGCAGGCTGGGGCAGAAAGCCGGTACAACTCTTTGGGGTGGTTTTTTGATCGAAGGATCCAAAACGATATATTTTTCAGGCGATACAGGTTACTTTATCGGCTTTAAGGAATTTGGCAGGCTGTACAATATCGATTACGCCCTTTTGGCAGCCGGTGCCTATGAGCCACGCTGGTTCATGCATTATTCCCACACGAATGTTGAAGAATTTTTTCGTGCCGTTGACGATATTGGGGCACAAACCGCTATACCCTTTCATTTTGGCGTTATCAACCTGAGCGAGGAGCCGCTTCTGTATCCCCTGTACGAAATTGAAAAGTACATGGAGCAACATCCCGAATATTCAGGCATGATACAGCCCCTACGGGTAGGGGAATGCCTTAAAATGTTCTTGCCAGACTTTTTCCATACCGGAGATTGAATTTTCCCTGTTCAGCAGATTCTTCAGATAGTTCCCCCATTTGAGGTTATCGCAGAAAAAACTAAAAAAAAGCCGTGCCCGGGACAGATGGAATTCCGGCGGCTGCCAGCGGGCCAGAAGTTCCAGGAACCGCAGCCCGGTTTCTTCAAGGGACTGGGGTCTTGTTTTTTCCCCAGTCCCTATTCTCCTCGCCTCCGCGAAAATCCACGGCTGCCGGACAGCCGCCCGGCCGACCATTACCGCGTCACAGGGGCCGGCGGCCCTGCGGATCAGGTCTTCGGCAGAGGAAATATCCCCGTTTCCGGCCACCGGAATGTGCAATTCCCGCCGCAAAGCGCTTACATAATCCCATTTTGCAAGCCGTTTGAACTTTTCTTTG
>Ga0082212_10010990_pt1 | contig 11517 bp, 6 predicted proteins | sample TergutNt197P3_FD_71548 | JGI IMG/M metagenome (GOLD analysis project Ga0082212, IMG submission 71548) | Neocapritermes taracua P3 segment gut microbial communities from Petit-Saut dam, French Guiana - Nt197 P3 | ecosystem: Host-associated > Arthropoda: Insects > Digestive system > Gut ... | reverse complement strand
TGACAACTCCGTATGTGTTTTTAGGAATTAGAATACTGTGGATACAAACCGCGTGTTGTCTTTTCAATATCGGTGTCAGCGCTTGTATCACTCTATGGTTTGCTTGATGCATATATCATTTTTTTTCGATCCTCACCCGTGCATCGACCACCACAATGTCGGTTTCGGTAGCAAGCAGCGGATTGATATCCAATTCTTTGATTTCTGTGGCGAAACGTACTAAAGACGATAGTCGCACAATGATTTCCGCAAATTTGTGCTCGTTAATCCCTTTTTGACCCCTTGCTCCCTGAATGATTCTGTAACTTTTCAGCGAACGGATCATTGAATAAGCCTCGTCGTAACTCAATGGCGCAAGTCCGGACGCAACGTCTTCGAGCGCTTCCACGAAGATACCTCCCAGACCGCACAGAATCACATGTCCGAAACGTTCTTCGTAGGTAGCGCCGATGAACAGTTCCCTGCCCGAAAGCATCGGTTGTACCATCACAGCCGTAACGTCGGGCAGTTGCATCATTCGGTCAAACTCGAAGGCGAGATGTCCTTCGGTTTTAATGTTGAGCACAACGCCTCCCATATCCGACTTGTGTACCGGCCCCACCACCTTCATTACCACCGGAAACCCGATGGCGCTGACATGTTCAATGATGGCTTCCCTGTCGGCAGATACAAATTCGGGAACGACTTTGATACCTGCGGCGGCCAGCAGTTGCCTGACGTCCTGCGGCGCTGCGAAACCCGTATCGAGACGATCAATGATCCGGCGAATCAACGGGACGTCGACGCCGCGCAGAATCGGATTTGCCGGCTCAGGCCGCGGTGTGTTGAGCGCTTTGGCGATTGCGCTCCCAAGCGTTACTTCGTCGGAAAAACTTACGTGACCTTTTTCCATGAAGAATTTCATCTCTTCGCCGGCAGTGTACACCGACGGAAGAATCGGGAAAACAGGTTTGCGGCAGGTTTCTATCTTTTTGTGCAACACTTCGTAAGCGTCAAAAATTCTGACCAGACCCGGAGTTCCAAAAATGACCAATATAGCGTCAACGTCAAAACGATGCTCGCAATAATCGATGACCGTAGCCAGTTGCTGTGCGTTGCCGGTAGCCAGCAGGTCGATGGGATTTGCGACGGACGAACCCGGAAAAAGCCGGGCTTTCAGTTCGTCGGCAGCCGGCCCTTCTAAATGGGGTATGCTGATCTGACCGCGTTCAAGCGCGTCGGTGAGCATCACTGCCGGACCTCCGGCATGGGTGATGATGGCCATACGTCTTCCTTTCAGTTCCTTCAGGGTAAAGATGGCGGCGACGATGGTCAGTTCTTCGCGCCCGCTGCAACGAACAATACCGGCCTTGCGGAACAGCGCTTCGACAGCAGAATCGGACGACGCCAAAGCGCCGGTGTGCGATTGCGCCGCACGGCTTCCGGCTTTCGATACGCCGGCTTTGATGGCCGCGATTTTACAACCTTTATTGACCAACGAGGTGGCATGAAACAGGAAAGCGTCCGGATCCCTGATACTTTCGACGTAAATCATTTTGATTCGCGAACTTTTTTCGGGGTCAAAAGTTTCATCCAAATATTTAAGCACCTCCTCCACGCCCGTCTGTGCGGAATTACCTACCGAAAAGACCGACGAAAAGCGTAGCCCTTTGGATAATCCCGATTCGAGAATAAAGACGGCCGTGGCGCCGGAACTTGAAATAAGGTCGCAGCCATGCGCATCCAAAGGCGGAACCGGAAGCGTGAAAATACTTGAGTGATACAGCGTGAGCGCCCCGATACAGTTAGGGCCGATGAGACATCCGCCAACGGCGTCAACGGCGTCTGTCATCTGTTTTTCGAGCAACGCTCCTTCGGGTCCGGTTTCGCTGAAACCGGCGGATATAACGATAAATGCCCGCGTGTGTTTGGTTTGCGCCAAAACGCGGACGGCTTCCGGACAAAGCGTCGCCGGAACAGCCAGCACGGCAAGGTCGACGTCGGGCAACAAATCTACCGACCGGTAACTCCTGATACCCTGTATCTCGTCCTCATTCGGATTGACCACATACAGATTTCCTGCATACCCGCCATCGAGAATGTTTTTCAAAAGCCGGCCGCCCGGCTTGCCTGTGTGATTCGATCCCCCGACGACTGCAATACTGCGGGGATTAATAAGATATTCGTTGATCATGATAATTTTTTAAATGTATTCTCAAAAGGCGTCCGGTTCACAATCGATCGTCCCAGCGTTACCTGATCGGCGTATTCCAATTCGTCGCCGATAGCCAGACCGCGCGCCAGCGTGGAGATGATCACCGGCAAATGTTTTACCTTGCGATAAATATAAAAATTAGTGGTATCGCCTTCCATGGTGGTACTCAACGCCAGAATCATTTCCGATACCGTTCCGCCGGAAATCCTGTGTTCTAACGACTCGACGGTCAGATCGGCAGGGCCAATCCCGTCCATCGGAGAGATAACCCCGCCCAGCACGTGATACACGCCCTGATACTGCATGGTGTTTTCGATGGACATCACATCGCGCACGGTTTCGACCACGCATACGATGGAATGGTCGCGACGGGGGTCGGAACAAATCTCGCAGACTTCGGTATCCGACAAATTGTGACAGTCCCTGCAATACATTACCTCGCTGCGCAACTGTATCACGGCCTGTCCGAACTGTCTCACCGATTCTTCGTCCTGCCTGAGCAGATGCAACGCCATGCGCAGAGCGGTTTTTTTGCCGATACCCGGCAATCTCGAAAATTCGCCCACCACATTTTCGAGAAGTTTGGATGAATAAAGTTGATTCATGCAGCAAAGTAACCCATTTCTTTCGGAAAAGAAAAATTATCACCTAATTTTTTAAATTGAACTTTTTTGATTGGTTTCAGCCCTATGGAGCGTTCAATTATTAAATGTTTCTAAAAAAAACTAAATTATTATAAATAAGTATAATAACTAATGGGAGGTGATTTAAAATGTATGTTCTTTCCCTATACGTATCCAAAATTAATGTAAAAGAAACCTTATTCTCTTTTTTGCGGACATAAGTCCAAAATTCATCCACTTCCAAACTGTCGTAATGAGTCTGTTTGGGTTTTAGCGTATGATTGGAACTGACTAATACCGACAATACCTTATTGCCAATTTTTTATAGCAGCATACTTTTTAAATCACCACCAAAATACGTTCTGACATTACATGACGATGTTCCGGAACTGTCCGTAAAATTTGTCCCATTCAGCGACGTCCTGCGGCAGATACGTTTCCGTTTCTACGGAATTGCGCACTACTTGCCGGACGTCGGCTAACGATTTGAGATAACCCAAAGCCATCGCCTGTACCAGCAGATTTCCCATGGCTGTTCCTTCGGAAGGGCCTGCCACTACGGGCATACCGATGGCATTGGCTGTGAACTGGCATAGCCACGCATTTCTGGAACCACCGCCAATCACGTGCAATTTTTCGATGGGATGCGGCGACACCCGTTTGAGCAATTCTATCGTATAGCGATATTTCATGGCAAGACTTTCAAAGATGCAACGGACTGTCTGTCCCGTATTTTCGGGCGCTGTCTGTCCTGTGCGGTTGCAATAGTCGCAAATGGCTTTTACCATGTTTTCGGGATTCAAAAAATCAGGAGCGTCGGGGTCTACAAAACGCCGGAATGGTTTCTCGGCTTTGGCCATATCCACCAATTGTTCATACGAGTAGTTTTCCTGCTCCCAATCTTTGCGACATTGTTCCAACAGCCATAAACCTGTGATGTTTTTCAGGAAACGGAAAGTACCCTCCACGCCGCCTTCGTTGGTGAAATTCATTGCCTCGGTTTCTTTGTCGATCAACGGTTTGCGGGTTTCGATACCCATCAGCGACCATGTTCCCGAACTAAGATACGCCCAGTTTTCGCCTTCGGCCGGTACGGCTGCTATTGCCGAGGCTGTGTCGTGCGCGCCCACGGCAACCACAGGTATTTTGCCGATACCCGTTTCTCTATCAATGGCGTCGGAGAGCAATCCAACAATGGCGCCGGGCAATACGATTTCCTGCATCAGCGGGAGCGGCGCGCCAAAAGCGTCAAATAGCTCCTTAGCCCATGTCATTGTTTTGGGATTCAGCATCTGCGAAGTGGAAGCAATGGTAAATTCGGCCTTTTTGACGCCCGTAAACAGGTAATTCAGCAAATCGGGCAGGAAAAGCAGGTCGCGGGCAGATGCAAGCAACGACGAGCCGTTGCGTTTCATGGCGAATAGCTGGAAGAGGCTGTTGAACTGCATGAACTGTATTCCCGTCAGGTCGTACACTTTTTCGCGCGGTACTAATTTGAAATATTCCTCCATCATACCGTTGGTGTGCGGATCGCGGTAAGCGTAAGGTTCGCCGAGCAGCGATCCGTCCTCTGCCAGCAATCCGAAATCGACCCCCCATGTGTCGATACCGATAGATTCGGGTTGGAATTTTCCTTCCTGCACACAGGTTTTTAAACTGTTTCTGAGGGTATTGTATATCCCCAGAATGTTCCAGTGAAAATGTTCGCCCACCGGAATCATGCCATTATTGAAACGCGAAATTTCCTCCATAGTGATTCTGCCGTCGGCCAAAGTTCCAGCAATAGCCCGACCGCTGGTTGCGCCAAGGTCAAAAGCGATAAAAGTATGAGACTTCATGTAATTCAGATGTTTAATGATGAATAACCGAGATTTGAGTTTACTTGTTGATACAGGCAACAAATGTAATCAAAAAATCAAATAAGAAAGTCATTCATTTCTTCTTTTTTTCGTCTTCAACGGATTTTTCTTTTGCAACGCTCAAATAATCAACCTGATGCTTTAAAAATTGCTGATTGGTTGCTACACAGTTCTCATCACATGATTAACTTTATTTGATTTTATACGCCATCAAACTGTCGCCATGCCGCACATATAAAATACCCTGATATATCGCCGGATGCGCCCAATGCTGTTCTGTTCCCAGCGTAACATCATATTTGCTGATGATTTCAAACTTTTCGTGATTGGGTTTCACCAACGCCATTTCACCCTTTTCAGAATAACAGTATAACATTCCATCGGCAGCAATAATCGTACCTGTGCCAAGCGTCCGATCGCTGTATAGGGTCTTTCCGGTCTGCCAATCTATGCAATGCCAGTGCGTTTTTTCGCCGGAGCCATAAACATAATTCCCAAATTTCATTGTATTGCCGGTTTTATGACAGAGATCGGTATTTTCCCAGACTTTCTCTACGCTTCGTCCGCCATTGGTCAGGCGCAACATGACAGAACCCTTGCCGTAGTCGCTCATACCAAGCAACATCCCATTGCTGTATTCAGGCGTATTGGGATGTTCCCTGAACCGATTCGTATGCGGATACGACCAAAGCAGTTGTCCGTTCGATATATCCACCCCGATGATATGATCAGACATCATTGCCACAATCTGCGGCGTCTGCTGATCGCTGATATAGATGGAAGTAGCATATCCAGACATATCATTCTCCGTTGCTCCTTTTGAACTCCATATCATATCACCGTTTGATTTATTCAGCGCAACAACATGATGTTCTTTACCTCCGGGTGCTATGATCAATTTTTCTCCGACAATCAAAGGCGGCCCATTCCAGCCATGAGCGGTATTTTTTGCTCCGTAATCTTTTGAATAATTCTTTTTCCACAACAGTTTCAACGATTGTATATCATAACAGAATAAGTCCATCAATCCGCTTACAATATACAATTTTCCGTCATCGTGCATCACTGTGCTACGGGCTCCGACGTAACCATCGCCATCCCATTCTGCGCCATATTCTATTTTGTGCTGAAGTTTGCCATCCAACCCTAACACATAAAGATAGCCTTTACCATCGGTATATCCGGTAACGAAAAGTTTTTCCTTATCAATGGATACAGACGAATACCCCCTGCCCAATCCATCGAAATGCCACGCCAGTTCGGGTCCGTTCGCCGGCCATGATTTCATTAAACCGGTTTCGTGATACATTCCGGTACGGTCATTTCTCCATTGTATCTGGGCGTGTAAAGGAATAAACCCTAAAATAATCAACAATATCAAAAACAATGATTTCATAACAATGACACTACCTTAATTCTTTCATCGTCGTTACCGGTATATCCCGCCTGTTTTCGATTTTCAGATGAGGACGGTTATCGTGATATACATATCCTTCGTTCGCTTTCAGCGGCCACACGATTGGCGCAAGACACAGGGTTGCCGCCCTGAATCCCTGCATCACGGCGCCCTGATTTCCCGTATGAGCCGAGTTGGCTGCTTCGTTTTCAATAACAAATGGTTTGTCGAAACCTGTATCCATTAATGTATCGAGAAATTCACGCCAATCCATGCTGTCGTATCCTCCAAATCCCGGAAGCATGGCTTCGTAGGGAATCCTGTCCCAATCGTGCTGCGCCACAGGAACGCCCGCCCGTTGCGCTAATTCCTCGCTCACGTATTGCTTCGGATACATGGCGCCCCAATGGATACTTGCCGGATTCCGCAGGTTTCGTGTCGCTTTCACGTGTACGCGGTGCAGACGGTCGGGGTCGGTCGCCCTGATAACATCCGACGGGTTGATATGCTGCCAGACGTCGTGCGACGGATCATACGTTTCGCCGTGCGCTTTGCCTGGTATCAAGGTATACATCAGTTTTCGCGCTGCAAGCGTGCCCGGTAGATTATTGTACGTAAACGGCCATGTTCTGGAACGCCAGCCTTCCATCGGGCAATTTTCGTAAATAACCGTAACGCCCAGATTTTCCGCATATTTGATAATAGGCGTGAATATCCGCTGATACTCGTAAAGGTTCTTTTCAAAACCGCCATCCTGCACGCCCAACTCGTCATTATAACCCACGAAAGTGCCTACTTTTACATCGTTGTCGTCGCCGCCGCACAGATGCGCGATTCGTATCAACTTCAGCAGGTGATTTTGATTGGCGATTCTTTCATCGGGATCGCTGCCAATCAGGTTTTCATAAGCTCCGACTGAAAACCGTAAGCCTTCGCTGCCCAATCGCTCCAAGAGTTGTTTTGCATGATCGGGGCCGAAATTTTCATAATCGATATGAGTGGCTACATGGTCGCTACGCGACCCGTCACGCCGAAATACGCACAGTTCCAGACCCTGTACGCCAACTTCTTTTGCTTTTGCGACGATCTCTTCGATCCGTAATGGTTTGAATGCGGATGTCATCATCCAGATTTGATTGTTCATGATTTTAAATGTATTTTTTTTGTGATACGATGAATTTGTTTTTGATACAAAAGATAAGAAAATTTCTAAAAAACTGACAGATCAGTTGATTGCTTCCTTAATAGCCCTGATGTGCGTCGGCGTTGTTCCGCAACAACCGCCGATGATGTTTGCGCCGGCGTCGAGCAGGGCGGGTACGCACGCGGCCATCATTTCAGGCGTTTCAGGAAAGACGGAAATTCCTTCAACAAGCACGGGAAGGCCGGCATTAGCCTGAACGAGAATGAACGTATCCGGAAACTCCGTGCGGATTTCCTTCACAATATCCACCATGCGCTCCATGCCGTTGCCGCAGTTTGTCCCGACGACGTCGGCGCCGGCGTCAATGGCTGCGCGTATGGTGTCGGAAGGAGACAAGCCCATCATTGTCCGGTATTCGCCTTGCAGGGTTCTTTCAAAAGTAAAGGTGGCGATTACTTCCAGATTTGTGTTTTTCTTTGCAGCCCTGATGGCCTGTACGGCTTCGTCGGCGTCGCTCATGGTTTCGATGCAAACGGCGTCGGCGCCTCCTTTTTCCAGCGCTACGGCCTGCTCCCTGAAACAATCGTACAACTCCTCTTCGGTAACGTCGCCCATGAGCAGCATCTTGCCGGTGGGGCCGATGGAAGCGATGACATATTTATCATCACCGGCCGCTTCGCGCGACGCACGCGCCGCCGCTTCGTTGATTTCAGCCGCCCTGTCCTGCAAACCGAAGTGTTGCAACTTGAACCGGTTGGCTCCGAAAGTGTTGGTTTGCACCATGTCGGCGCCTGCTTCGGCGTAACTTCGCGCAATGTCCTTCACAACATCATAATGCGTGAGCGACCATTCGTCGGGGCAATCGCCGGCCTTCAAGCCTTTTTGATAAAGAAAAGTACCCCATGCGCCGTCGGAAACTAATTTTCTTCCGGTTTTTAATACGTCTGTAATTTTTTTCATTTTCCAAAAATATAATCATTCATTTTTTACATTCACTCTCACCCCTTCGCTGTGCGCGTTAAATTCTGGCGCATACATACATTGAAAAGTAGCGACGCCGTTAGAGAAATCGCCCGCGTTGGTTACCCGCAGGTCGTATTCAAATATATATGTTCCCTTGCGGAGATAACTGATAAAGAAGTTCACCGAAGCGTCTTTGATGCTTTCGTAATATCCCAATCCGCCCTGAAAACGATAACCAGACAGGACATTCACCGGCTCGAAACCGGCAGCGCGCATATCTTTCAGATGCACGTATTCAAAATCGCGGTCGGCGTTCAGTTCCAGCCTGACGGTTATCACGTCGCCCACCTGCGGACGGTTGCTCTCGGTAACAGGATTCAGAATATAGGGCTTCGCTCCTCCTTGGGAGGGGGTTGGGGGGAGGCTTCTGATGAACAGTTGTTTGGTCATTATCAGGTTTGTTTCTGCGGACGTGATTTTGTCCATATCTTCAAAATACTGCCAGTACATGGCGCCCCACATCATGCTGCTGTTGGGGTTGGCGATACGCAGGTTGGCCATGCTTTTGGTCACCTCGCTACCGTTCCACGAGGTATTCACATAACCTGTGCCCGCTTCGGGACGCAATGCCGCTTTTTTCAACGGTTTGCCGCCGATACGGACGTCTAACGGTTCGGCGCTGTCACTGAGCAGTTCGTCGTCGGTGGAGAGCAGGGCGTAAATGGCTTCGGATGTGGCTTTGGTGGTTTTCCAATCGGTCGTTTGCTTGTTGCGCAACAGCCATATCTTCATTTCGTTAACAGCCCGCGTATCGCTTCCGGCTTCATTGAACGCTTCAATGAGCATGGTTTGCGTTTCCACAGGCGATTCGTTCCAGAAATAGCCGCTACGGTTATCCACCCAATACATGCCCATGTCGTCGCTCGTCTGCGCACGTTCCTTGAGCGAACGCAGGATGTTCTGCGCCACGTCGGGTTTGCCGAAACGATGCATGGTCAGCGCTATCATCGCCTGCTCGTACAGATTGAAACGCGCCCACGACCTTTCAGCCTGTTGCATGTAGAAATCGAACGCCTGCTGGTCAGGCGAATAATATTTTGAAAAACTGCATACATACAGATAATGTATTTGCACGCTGTTGATTTGTGAACGTTCGCGGTTGCGGTCGCCGCTGGCCGCAGTACGGTTAGTGCGTCCTGCACGGTCTTCCGTTCTTCTTTGGGCGTTTTTGTAGTCTTCGCTGATACGTTCGTCGCAATATCTCATCGCCCGTTCTATCAGGTTATTAACATCGTCGGTGCGGGGCAGTGCGCCGAGTTTGCGCAAATGCTCCAAGCCTGCCACAATATGCTGCGTCACGAAACGATCTTCGGGCGAACCTGCAAACCACGGGAAACCGCCATTACCGCCCTGCATCGCCTTTATCTTATCGAGTGCGGTTTTTTGCTCGTTGGCCATGCGGTTGAAGTCGAACAGTAACCCGATGCGTTTTTTGCGTTCGGTTTCGTTGGCGGCCTGCATCACCCAAGGCGTTTCCTCAAGCAACGCCTGTTTCAACTCCTGATTTTTTTCGAGATTCGATAGTAGCGCTACTCCTCTCTCCTTTGGAGAGGGGTCGGGGGCGAGGCTCCACTGGTTAAAAATCTGTTTGATTTTGGGCGAACTGTTAGCCACAGAAGTTGCCAGCGCATTGGCGTAAAAGCGCGTGAACACCTGCTCGGCGCACTCGTAGGGATATTCCATGAGATACGGGAGCGCCTGCACCGCATACCACGCCGGATTCGACGTATATTCGAGCGTCAGGCGGTGATGCTTCAACGTGCCCGAAGTGTAATCGGCTAACCGGTCGAACCGGAAATCTTTGCGCTGGTCGCCGCGAACCATAAAAGGCATGGTTTCCGTAACCAATGTGCGGTTGCTGAGTACCGGAACGCTTCGCTCTTCGCCGTCGGTATGGCTACCTGCCTGTGCGGTAAGACGATACGTAACAGCCTGTAACGTGGCTGGAACCGCCAACTTCCACTTTACGGCTGCGCTTTCTCCGGCTTTAACCGAAAATGATTGCGTACCCGCCGTTTTCAGCATTTGCGCATCCACCGGCTGCATGGTGAAGGCGTCGTAAAGACGCAATAAGGCGTTTCCGTTCAGGTCGTTTTCGGTAAGGTTGTTTACCTTGGCGGAAAGTACCAGCGTGTCGCCTGTACGGAAGAAGCGCGGCAGGTTGGCGCTGATAGCCACCTGCTTTTGCGTGATGAGGCTGTTGGTAACATTCCCGATTTTAAAATCCTTCGTATGCGCAAAACCAAGCATGTTCCATCGCGTCAGCGCTTCGGGAATGGTAAATTCAACTAATATTTCGCCTTTTTCGTTGGTGCGGAGTTCAGGATAGAAAAAAGCGGTTTCGGAAAAGTTGGTGCGGAGGGGAATGGCGGAGAGTGTCTCGTCTTTGGTTTCTACTTGAGTTTCTACAGTAACAGGACTGCTTCTTTTGAGAGATACAACCTCAGACTCGTGCAAAGTTCCTCCATAACTCATAAAAACAGCCTCGTCGCTATTTTTTACTTTAAGTTGATAATTTTGTAAAAGACTCTCATATTTCTGCTGATAATCCGGAACATAATTCCGATTGTTATAAATCATATTTTGAGAAGTTGAAAAGAGCGGATAAAGCCGGTTAATGTTCCAACCGTAACACCAATGTGTATATCCCCAATAAAATTTGTTCCACCAATTATGTTTTACAAACTTATCCAAAGAAGCATCGTACAACGTGGCTACCATTTCGGCAACCTCTCTGTTTTTCACGGTCAATGTCCATTTTTCTTTTTCACCGGGGAATAACTGTTCACGGAAGGATGTAAATGCAATTTCCAGTTCATTGTTTGAATATGGTATATTTATATCCTGTAATGCAATATATTCGCGATTATCCTGCACCATCGCAAACGACACGGCAATACCGCCGCGATAACTTCCATCTATCGGAATGCGCAATTCCTGCGGGATACGTCCTACGGTCATCCATTTTCGTTCGACAACCTTATCTTTGAAAAGCACGTCGTAACGAACCAATGATGAATCTTTTCCGCCGGCAATTCTGAAAACAGCCTGTTCGCCCGGCTCGCCGCTGTCTTTTATCACTGTCAGCCATTCATTCATGTTCATAATTGGCGCATTGGGCTGTTGCAACTGTATGTATGCCGAATCAGTAACAGTGGCGTTTTGTTCGCCGGTGGCTTTTAACTTTACGAAATACCAACCCGAAGGTGCATCTTTCAAAACACTGAGATCTATTTTTGTGTCTTTCGGAGTTATAGCCTGTATTGTAGCAAAAAGTT
>Ga0082212_10010989_pt1 | contig 11517 bp, 8 predicted proteins | sample TergutNt197P3_FD_71548 | JGI IMG/M metagenome (GOLD analysis project Ga0082212, IMG submission 71548) | Neocapritermes taracua P3 segment gut microbial communities from Petit-Saut dam, French Guiana - Nt197 P3 | ecosystem: Host-associated > Arthropoda: Insects > Digestive system > Gut ... | reverse complement strand
AGAAACATTTCACGCAAAACGAAACCGATTGGGGCATTGCCCAAATTTATGCCGCTATTGCAGAAGATGAATTTCGTAATCAGCAGATTGTTAACGATGTTCTCAATGCGGTGGAGCGCTGCCGGACGCCCATCATTCTCGCCAACCGCAAGGAACACGTAATGAGATTGTCATGTTTACTTCAAAATCAAACAGATGCACATATTGTTACGCTTATTGGTTCGGATACGGCTAAAGCAAAAGTGAAAATGGCAAATTTTTTAGCGGAAATTCCACGCGAAAAACAGCTGATCATCATTGCCACAGGGAAATATGTTGGCGAAGGCTTTGACTATCCGCGTTTGGATACCCTGTTTCTGGCTTCGCCGATAGCATGGGAAGGAACGTTAGCGCAGTATGCCGGTCGATTGCACAGGGAATATCCCGACAAACAGGATGTTAGAGTTTATGATTATGTGGATATACATGTTCCGGTGATGGAACGGATGTATCAAAAGCGACTTAGCGGATATGCGCAAATAGGTTATAAAGTTATTGCGCCTCATCATCAACCGGATAAAATCAGCATGATTTATGATGCAAACAGTTTTGCGCCGGTCATGAAAAGCGATTTTGCCGAAGCGAAAAAAGAAATTCTGATCGTCAGTCCTTTTCTGCGGCGAAAACGAATAGATACAGTTCTTGAATGGCTGAGAGAACCGATGCGAGCGGGTATTTCAATCACTGTTGTTACCCGTCCGGCTGAATCTTACAGGGAACCGAAACACATAGAAGAATGTATCGAACATTTACAAAATTTTGCTTCGGTTGTTCAAAAACCCAATATTCATCAAAAATTCACATTGATAGATAACCACCTTGTTTGGTACGGGAGCATCAACCTGTTGAGTTACGGAAGTTCGGAAGAAAGCATCATGCGGCTTGAATCAAGGGAATTAGCGGGGGAATTGGAGGCGATGATAAGATAAAATAAATTTCTGAAAAAATTGTTGCTTTACAGCGAAATTTCACTTTATTTTGTTTTTTTAAACGTATTAACTTTTGATAACATGATACGAAATTTTTTACGAAAAGTATCATTAACCTTACGCCGCAATAAAGTGTACGGCGTATTGAACATCGCAGGATTAGCGATAGGAATTGCCTGTTCACTGCTGGTTTTCCTCTGGGTGGAAAACGAATTGACGTATACACTAAAGATAAATAATTGAATTTTAATATGAAAACCAGTAAAAAAATCAAAATCATCTATAAGATAAAAATTATTCTTGTAGTTTTCAGTGTTCTTTTTGTCAATTGCACCAGCAATCATATTGTACTTGAGAGCGATTATTTCAAGTATGAAATATCAAGCGATGGTACCAATCTTAAATTCGCAGACAGGACAACGGGCAAAAACTGGCTTGATACGGAAACAAGCACAAAATGTGCCGCTATAACAGTTGACGGGACAGAATACGAAGTATCGGCTATGTCTTTTGAAAACCGTCAATTGAGTATGGAATTTGGACATACCGGCGTAAGAATCAAACTTGATGTGAATCAGTCTGGAGACAGAATCACATTAAAAGTAGCATCCGTTACCGGAAGCATCGAATCCCTGACTTTTCTGAATGTTCCGTTAAAGATGGAAGGTCAGCCTTATGAACCGTTTGCGGCGTGTGTACTTTCGATGAATCTCTTTACGCACGTCAGACTGTTACCCCCGTTACAAACCAGGTTATGGGCAAAATGTTATGAACGGTTCGGTGTGGAAGGGGCTGAAATCACCCTGCTCGGTCTGCCTCAGGAAAAAATGCTGCCGGTGATTCGCGACGTCATGGCGAATGCCGGAGATATTCCTCATTCGGACGAAGGAGGCGCGTATGCTTTGATGAACGATGCAGGGTATGGCTCATACCTGATGAACTTTGGAACGCTGACGGAGGAAACAGTTGATGAATGGATAGAAACGTGCCGCCGGTTCGGGTTCAATCAGATAGACAGTCATGGCGGCGGTCGCTTCTTTGAATTTGGCACTTTTGATCTCAATAAAGAAAAATGGCCTGACGGATGGGATTCGTTTAAGCGGATAAATGCCCGGTTACATGAAGCGGGAATTTCTCATATTTTTCATACGTATGCCTTTTTTATAGATAAAACTTCCAGATACGTAACGCCGGTTCCAAGCAAGGATTTGGGATATGTTCGTACTTTTACGCTTGCTGAACCCCTCAATGAAACGGCAGATGAGATCGTTGTGAAGGAATCGACTGCGAACATATCTACCACCACCGGCTTTCATACGGAAAACAGTGTAACGTTAAGAATCGGGGATGAGCTGATCGAGTTCAGCAAAGTAACACAATCGCCGCCCTACAAATTTTCGGGCTTAAAACGGGGAGCCAACGGCACAAAACCGTCGTCGCATCAAGCCAGTGAGACTGCTTTTCACATGAGTGAACGGTTCGGAAGATTTGTCCCGAACCCTGAAAGCGACCTTTTTGACGAAATGGCGCGGCGACATGCGGAGATTGTCAATCACTGCGAATTTGACGGTATCTATCTGGACGCCATTGACGGAGCCGCCGTACTGGGGGGAGAAGAGAACTTCTGGTATTACGGTACGAAATTTATTTTCGCAATTGCCAAAAACTTAAAACGCACGGTCGGCATGGAGATGAGTTCCATGTCGCACCACTGGTGGCATTTCCGGTCGCGCTGGCAGGCATGGGACAGACCAACCCGCGGATATAAGCGGTTTCTTGACATACATTTAGCGTCTGTAAAAGCGTCCGCGTTTTTCCTGCCGGACGAAATCAAGTCAAATGAATGGGAACATGGTCTGTGGCCCGGTCATACGCCGCTGATAGACAGATATGCAGGCGTAGATAAGGGACAAATCATGCTTCCGCTCCATTTGGGATGGTGGGGGCATCAGGCATGGGCTCCTCCGCAGACAGAACCGACTTTTTCTGACGACATCGAATACCTCGGCTGCAAAATGATCGGTAACAATGCCGGATTTTCGCAGTTAGGCGGCGTAGATAACCATACATTGGAAAATATACCGATTTATAAACAGGCGGCAGAAATTCTCAAACAATATGAGGAGTTGCGACAGAAGAAATATTTTGGAGAGGAAGTAAAAAAACTGTTGCGGCAGCCCGGAAAAGAATATACGCTATTCCAAAACGAAAAAGGAGACTGGAATTTTAAACCAATTACTTACGATAAACATAAAATAACAGGGCTGGATCATCCTACGGCAAAATGGACTGCAAATCATCAATTTGATGAGCAACCGGTTCAATTAAGAATAGAAGCATTGATGTCGGTAAAACCATATCATGATCCGTCAAATATTGTATTAACCGATTGCACAGACTGTACGGATTTTGTTATCGGGTCAAATGCAACAGGGGTCTCAGGTCAGATAAAAGCGTCAGAAGAAAAACCGGAAACCGGAGAGAAAAGTATGGCATATATTTCAAAAAACTCCGGAAAATCTCCGGTGGATGGCTCTTATATCAATATGGAAAAAAAATACGCTCCTTTGCTGGATTTAAGTAAAAATCAGGCGCTGGGCGTCTGGATTAAAGGAGATGGCAACGGGCAAATCCTGAATTTAAGTTTGAGGAGTCCGGTACATATCTCGCATGGCGCACATGGCGATCATTTTGTAACCATTGATTTTACAGGCTGGAAATATTTTGAACTTGTTGAAATAGAATCGTCAAGGATCAGCGATTATATCTGGCCCAATGATTCTCATTTTTATGTGTACGATTCATACAGGCACAATATTGATTTCGGAAGTATTGAAAGCCTGCAGCTTTGGTATAATCATTTGCCGAAAGGGCGGGAAGTAAAGACGGTCATAGGACCGGTTAAGGCTATACCGATGATCGCCGGAACCGTTGAAAATCCTGCCGTTACAATAGCAGGGAAAAAGATTGTATTTCCGGTAAAAATGGAATCGGGGATGTATCTGGAATTTCGGTCATTAAGCGACTGTAAATTATACGGTTCCAAAGGAGAATTCATTGCAGATGTAAAACCTCAGGGCGCTGTTCCCGAACTGAAAAAAGGAAAAAATGAGATTTTATTTTCAGGGGAAGGATCGGAAAAATGTAATGCACGGTTACAGGTAACGGTGATTAGTGAAGGCGCTCCGCTTAATATCAAATAAAAATTAAAACCAATGACAAACAACAAACAGCGAGTAATCACAGCCATGAATTTAGGAACTCCCGACCGTGTTCCGCTCATGTGCCAGTTCAGCATCGGCTCTATGATGCACCAGTTAAAACCCGATCCCGTCGCGTTTTGGTACGACATGAAAACGTTCGCGGACGGATTGATCCAACTGCGTGAAATGTTTCATTTCGACGGGATACTGGTCAGTCTTCACGGACATTCCGACGACTGGAAAACCGGATTGTTGCAAACTGAAAAAATCAATGCCGGCAAAACAATCCTTCATTATGAAGACCGTTCCGAAGAACATTCATGGACGGATCTTCCCGTGGTTCATTTTTTGAATCCCAAACCGGCGAAAACCCTTGAAGATATTGATATTGACCGCGACATCCCCGACGAACCAGATTATATTCCGGTATCGGGAAATCTTTATTTTCGATTGAATCGGGAAAAAATGTATTCCATTTTTGATTACATTGATGACCGTGTTGGCGATCAATTTTCCATTCATGGCGAAATTACCTCGCCTTTCGATTATTTTCTGGATTTGTTTGGTTACCAGGACGGACTGATGGCTTTGATGTTCGATCCCGACAAATGCAAACAGATATTAGCCCGCTATACCGAAGGCGTCAAAAGGATTGCCGTTGGGATGTGCCGGAAAAACATTGACGCCATCAAAATATCATCGCCTTTTGCCGGAATGGGATTTATTTCTCCGGAATTTTACAGGGAGTTTGTTTTGCCCTGCGAACGGGAAATCATTACAGCCATTCGCCAACAGGGGAAACATGTGTACATACATACCTGCGGATCGATTGACGACCGGTTGGAACTCATGTGTGAAAGCGGGGCTTCCGGTCTGGAATGTCTTGACCCTGTGCCGGTTGGAAATGTTGATCTTGAAGATGCTTTTCGACGAATCGGCGACCGGATGTTCATCAAGGGAAACATCGACTCGGTGAATACCTTGCTTGCCGGCGATGACGAAAAGGTAAGAACGGATGTACGGAAAATTATTGAAACCGGCAAAACTAAGGGCAAAGGTTTCATCTTGAGTACGGCTTGTTCCGTTGCTCCGTTGGTCACAAAAGAACGTATTATCATGCTGTCGGAAATGATTGCGGAATACGGCAGTTATCATTGAAAATCAAGGATTAAAATCAGAATTAATAAAATCATCATGGAAAGAAGAAGATTTATGAAGACGTCGGCAGTTATTGCCGGTTTGGGTTTATTAAAGCCGGATATTTTAACGGCAGGTTATTCTGAAAAACCCGTAAAAATGGGTTTTATCGGCTGCGGTGACAGAGGTACGGGCGTTATCTCAACCATGTCGGCAAACAACAACATCCATATCACGGCATTAGCAGACCTTTTCAGAGACCGGACAGACGCCGTATTGCCAAAAATTAATCAATTGAACAAAAATCGGGGTTACTCCGCCGTTGAGAGGAAAAATGTTTACATCGGAGCCGATGCTTACCAAAAATTACTCCTCGAAAGCGATACGGACGCAGTATTGATTTCGACCCCCGCTTATGCGCATCCGTTTATTTTCGAGGCAGCCGTAGCCGCCGGCAAACATGTTTATTGCGAAAAACCCGCAGCGCCGGACGTTTATGGAACTTTACGCATGTTGAAAGCCGCTGAGAATGTAAAAAATTTAAGTTTAGTATTGGGATTCCAGATACGTTACGCTTCGCCTTACGTGGAGATGGTACGCAGAATCCACAGGGGCGACATTGGCGATATCGTCAGTGTTCAACTGTATTATAACAGTAGCGAAGTTCCCCGTAAAACTCAACTTGACAGCGCCGATGACGAATTTCGCATCCGCAACCATTTTCATTTTTTGTCGCTTTCAGGCGGTATTTTGAGCGATCAGGGCATTCATATATTGGACGTCTGCAACTGGACGCTTCAGGCTACGCCTGTTTATGCCGTCGGAATGGGAGGAAAAAAAGGAAATATGGGATTTGGCGACACACTCACCAATTATCAGGTGCTGTATAAATACCCCAACGATATCAATGTATCCATACAAACGTCGCAAATAGGACCGGTATTCGGCGATGTGTGCGCGCGGTTTATCGGAACCAAAGGATATGCTGAGATCCGTTACAACGGCGGATTCATCAAAGGAGAGAATGAATGGTATCCGGGGAAGGATTCCGCCCTGTCCGGTTCGGACGCACAGGGGACTTCAAAGCAAAGTCCTTTCGGCGTCGAGATGGATTCTACCCTGTTCGATTCGGACGTCAACAAAGGAAAATCCTTTATTCAAAGCATTCAAAACGGAAAATACCTGAATCAGATCGAAACAGCATGTGAATCAACGCTTACCGCCATTCTTGGAAGGGAAGCCGTATTACAGGACAAGACAGTGAGCTGGAAAGAACTTGTTTCATCCAACCAGCGTCTGGATCATCAGTTAAATCTTTCAAAATTCAGATAGACATGAAAAAAGTAATCGTTTTTATCATCGCAGTATTCATGGCAGCATGTCAGACAAATAAGAACCCCGATCAAGGCAAGAATGAAAATATACTTATTGGCGTCATCGTCAGCGACATAACCAATATTGAAAAAGAATTTGCCGATTTGCATCAATTTGGATTTGGCGCATGTCAATTTTATTACGATCCGGGTTATGATCAATCAACCGCAGATCGTTTGAAAAAAGTATCTAAAGAAAGCAACATCAAAATCACGACCTTGCTTTATGTCGTTCCCGGCGCTGTATGGACGTTTTTGGACGGACCTTCCACCATTGGTCTGGTGCCAAGAGAAGGCAGACAGGAAAAGGTCGAATTATGCAAGCGAGCCGTTGATTTTTGTGTGATGGCGGGTATTCCTGCCTTTCATTCTCATTTCGGTTTTGTTCCGGAAGATCCGAAGAATGTTTTGTACGGGGAATTTATTGACGCCATGCGGGATTTGGCAAACTACGCCAAAGAACGGGGCGTCGTTCTTTATTACGAAACGGGACAGGAAACCCCGATCGCTCTGATTCGATCCATCAAAGATATTGGAACAGGAAACGTTTTCATCAATTGCGATCTGGCTAATTTAGTCATGTATGGAAAGGCAAATTCGCTTGACGCCGTAAAACTGTTCGGACCGCTAATCAAGGAATTTCATGCCAAAGACGGCTTGTACCCGTCGCCGGACGACCCGTATCATCTTGGGAAAGAAGTGAATATTCCAGAAGGCGAAGTTGATTTTCCGGCTGTCATTCGCGAATTAAAAAAGAATAATTTTAACGGGGCAATCATTATTGAACGTGAGTTTGGTGATCACCAACGCGAATATGTTATTCAAACCAAGAAATATCTCGAAGGTTTGATTGCCGGAGAATAATGATTAATAAATGAATGAAATAGTAGCAAATAACAATAAACAATAATAATTTTAATAATTTTTTAATAAAAAAGACGTATGTATTATAATGTAAATGAAAATGAAAAGCGTATCAAAAAGTTACAGGCGCTTTTGGAAGAGCGTAAGTTGGATTATGCTTTTGTGTATTACGATGAGTTAAATATCGCAAACGGTTGGTATTTAACCGGTTGGTGTCCGCAATTTGAGAGCGGAGCAGTTTTTGTGCCGCAAAAAGGCGAACCCATGTTGCTCGGCGGACCGGAAAGCGAGCCTTTCGCGAAGCAATCGTCAGCGGTGAAAGAAACGCGGAATTTCACCGCTTTTATGGTGCCCGACGAAGAATATCCGAATGCGACCATCATCGGATTTCCGGATTTGTTTAAAGAAATAGAACATAATCTTATCAACAAAAAAATTGGCGTTGTCGGGCTGGATAAAATGCCGTACTATCTGCACGAGCAGATTTCAGCCGGATTCAAGGGTATTGAACTTGTTGATATTACGGAAGAATATTTGCAATTCCGCTATTACAAATCGGATTGGGAAGTGGAGCAAATCAGCCAGTCGTTCCGCATTTGCGATGATGCTTACAGAGCGATGACCGCAGCCGTCAAACCCGGCGCGAAAGAAATCGAGGTTGCGGCTGAAGGCGAAGCGGCTTGCAGGCGGGCGGGCGCCAACGGTTTTGCCTATCAGACCATTGTTGGAAGCGGCGAAAGGTCAAACGCCGTAGTGCCAACGGCTACCAACAAGGTAATGGCTGACGGCGAAATGGTCATGCTGGGCATAGCGCCGCGTATGAACGGATATGCAGGAACGTTCGGTCATACGGTGCCTGTGAACGGAACCTATACGGACGAGCAGCGTAAATGCCTGAAAGACATGGTTGAGGTTTTATTTGACGTGAAAGCCGCTTTGAAAATCGGGGCAGACGGAAAATCTATTGACGCGGCGGGCAGAAAACTGTATATCAGGGGCGGATACCTGAAATATATGGTATGTCCTTTCGCGCATACGATAGGGCTGATGGAAGCCGAAGCGCCTTTTTTCGGACCGAACAGCGCTGATGTTTTACGTGAAAATATGACCGTTTGCGTGGACGTAAGTTTCTTCGGACATCCGCAGTTGAACGGGTTGCGGGTAGAAACGGGATATGTGATTACCAAAGACGGAGCGAAATCGCTGTCGCCTTTTATGGAAAGTGAATTTCAAAAAATTTTAAAAGATGAATAATATGAAAAATGGTGCACAAAACTGGGTATTTAGCGACGGCGACCTGCCGCCTCAGGGAAATAATCCCGATTTTATCGGGCATGAAGCGTTGATGATGACCAATGTCGGAGATGAAGACGCTGAAATTCTGATTGACGTACTGTTTGAAGATAAGGAACCGGAAACGGGAATCAAACTTCAACTGAAAGCAAAGCGGGTAATATGTATCCGTCTTGACAAGCCTTTCGGCGAGCAGCAGTATCAAATACCTTACGGACAGTATGCCCTGCATGTAAAAAGCAATGTGCCGGTATGCGCGGTATTCGGTCGTTGCGACGTGAGGCAGACCAATCTGGCGTATTATTCGGTTCAGGGCGTGTCATTCTAAATTGTATTGCCATGAAAGTAATCGTTTCATCTTTTCAATTTGAATCCTGTTCTTTTTCAGGAACGTTCCCCGACGTCAATGATTTTGAATATTTTGAGGGACAGGATATTTTCAAAAAGTTGGTTGTCTATGAACCGTTGAAATCCGCCGGTTTTGAGGTCATACCTTCAATTTATGCCAATGCGCTTCCCGGCGGGTTGATGCCGCTGGATTTGTACAATGGCTATAAGGAAAAAATATTGCAGACCGTGAAGGAAAATCCCGATGCGGACGGAATATTTTTGTATCTTCACGGAAGCATGGAAGTGGAACAGACCGGAAGCGGCGAACGTCAGTTATTGCGCGAAATACGCGAGATAACGGGTGTTCGCCCGCTTATCTCTTTAGTTTTGGACCTGCACGCCAACATGACCGAAGAACTTGTTGATTTCGCCGATATAATTTGCGGTTACAAAACCGCGCCGCATGTTGATCAGGCGGAAACGCAAATGAGAGCGGTCAATTTACTGATTGACTGTCTTAAAAACAACATCCGTCCCGTGTCAAAAATTGTCGGAATACCCATGCTGGCAATGGGCGATGCGATGCTGACCGCCGAAGAGCCGCTCAAAACGCTGATACAGAAAACGCGGGAGTATGAAAAGCAGCCGGAAATTTTAAGCGCGAACCTGTTTTTCGGGCACATGTGGATTGACGCGGCGAACACCCGCGCAAGCGTTGTGGTTACGGCTTTAAAAGCGGAACAGGCGGAAACGCTGGCGAAAGACATGGCGAAGATGTTTTGGGACACGCGCGCGATGTACAGGTTAGCCGTCGAAAACGGCGTGATAGGCGACTGTATCAACAGCGCCCTGCAAACAGCCGACAGACGGGTTTTCATATCCGACAGCGGCGACAATACCACAGCCGGCGCCGACGGACGCAGCCTGACTGTCTTAAATGCTTTTATCAACCGCCTTCCTTTTGGGAAAAAGGTTTGCATCACGGGAATAACCGACGAGGCACTGCTCGACAAAGTAAAAGCGGAAAAGCTGACGACCTTTCTCTATCCTGTTGATGGCAAAGAAATAATGTTCACCGTCAAAAACACGGGAAAAATACTCGGCTGGGCGAAAGAAATCATAGGCGACTGTTTAACTGCGTCTTATCAGAACATTGATGTGATTTTCACAGACAAACGCGCTGCGTTTATCTCGGAAGAGAATTTTACGGAAGCCGGCGTAAGTATTGATGATTATGATATTATCGTGGTAAAATTAGGATACCTGTTCAGCGAATTGCATCCTTTCTGCGACAAGCATTATTTTGCGTTGACCGACGGGAGCAGTTGCGTGGATATCAGGCGTTTTGATTATAAAAAACTGGTACGCCCGCTGTATCCGTTAGATGAAGAAATGGTAAAAACGTTTTAATGACTGAATAACATGAAAAGTACAGCAAAGAAAAGCATAGCGGTTCCTATGCTTATTGTGGGTTCGATGAACGCCATTTACGGTTTTGCACTTGGCGTGAACGCCTTTTTCATTCCCTTTGTAAAACAGGCGTTCAACGTAACGACAGGTATGGCTTACATGATTATGGTAGCCACCTTTTCAGCCTATTTGGTATTTGGCGGAGTTACCGGTCCCATCCTGAAAAAGGCGGGATACAAAGGCGGCATGGTGCTTGCTTTGATGCTGATGTCTATTGGATTTCTGATCATCGTTCCATCGGCAAAGATGGTCAGTTTCCCGCTGTTTCTATGCGCCCTGTTTGTCAATGGGCTTGGACAGGCTTTATTGTCAGGCGCTTACAGTACGTACATTTCCATCATCGGCAACCCCGACAGCGCTGCCGCCCGTATTTCCTTCATGGGCATCTGCGCCAAAGTATTCTATGCCGTAGCGTCATTCACCCTTGCCATCTTCATGGATCTTGCCAATGTAAGGCTAAATGACGTCATCACGCCTTTTTACGCAATTGCAGGCGTTACTTTTATCATGGGAATCGTGTATTATTTTTCGCCGTTGCCGGAAATAAAAGTAGAAGAGGCGGAATCCGGGAAACCGGAAGAAGAATACAATTCTATGTATGCAAATTCCAAGACAAGTATCTGGCAATTTCCGCATTTACTGTTGGGTGTGCTGGCGATATTTTTTACCGTTGGCGTGGAGTATTTAGCATTGGGAACCATCAATGACTATGCGCAAAACATGGGGCTTTCCAATCCCCAGAATTATGTCTGGCTCGTGTCGTTTACCATGATAGCGGGTTATATAGCGGGAATGTTGTTTATTCCCAAATATTTAAGTCAGACCAATGCTTTGGTTGCATCTGCCGTTTTGGGAATGGCGGTTACGCTGATCATCCTG
>Ga0082212_10010988_pt1 | contig 11517 bp, 11 predicted proteins | sample TergutNt197P3_FD_71548 | JGI IMG/M metagenome (GOLD analysis project Ga0082212, IMG submission 71548) | Neocapritermes taracua P3 segment gut microbial communities from Petit-Saut dam, French Guiana - Nt197 P3 | ecosystem: Host-associated > Arthropoda: Insects > Digestive system > Gut ... | reverse complement strand
TTATTGGGGCGTAAAATGAGAGAAGGAAGCCCGGATACAAGAACGGTCTCCGTTTTGTCAACGAGGAGGACACTGTTCGTGGAGAAAAGAATTATATCTATATTATTGATAATTGTAAGCGTAAGTTTGCTTTTATGTGGCTCGTGTACTATATCCGGAGAAAGAAATATGAGTTTAGAAGAGAGAGCAGATGCAAAAACGGAACAAATAGTTTCCGCAATTATAAACGGAGACAAAGAAGGATTAAAAACACTGTTTTCAAAAAAAGCATTGGATGAGGTTGATGATATAGATAATGAGATGGACTATTTATTTGATTTCATTCAAGGCGATATAGATTCCTATGAAAGAGAAAGTGGCGTAGCTGCTGATATATCAAATAATGGGGGTAAAAAGTCTCAACTGATTCGATTCTCTTTCGAAATCAATACTGATGTTGATACGTACGGATTCTTCATATTTGACTACATTGTGGATACCATAAACCCTGATAATGAAGGGGTGTATATGATAGAGGTAACGAAATCATCATATAGCGGTAAGTATAAGGGGTGGCAAGAAAGAATACGTGCCGGGGTTGATGTATTGGAGGATTAATGTTGTCCTGCCTGATGCCTTCAAAAAACATCTGATTGAAAATGCAGACCCGTTGCGAGTGGGCAAATTCAATCCCTCCACTTTTTAGAACAGAACCGCTATTTTATCGAGTGTTAAAAGGTATATAGTATACAGAAAAGGTATCGAGTATCGGAGGAGAGGAATATGAAAGTTTTTTTATCATACCTGCTGGATTTGACCGACCGTGTTTGGCCGGGAGAGCCGGGGCTTGAGATCCGGCAGCGTGCGAAAATTGGGCTGAACGGAGAAAATAGCAATACATTTGTATTGAGCTTGTACAATCACGCGGGAACTCACTATGACGCGCCAAATCATTTCAACCCGAACGGTATGAAAATCAGCGAACTGCCGGTTGAGTATTTCTGGTTTGAAAATGTTTGCGTGATCGACGCGCCGAAAAAGGAAAGAGAAGGCATTATGATAGAGGATCTGACACCTTATGAAGACGAGATCGGAAAGGCTGATCTACTTTTAATAAAGACAGGCTTCGCGCGGGCGAGAATAGAACGGCCGGGCGTATACCAAATGGAGGGTCCCTTTCTCTATCCGGAGGCCTGCCGGTACATGTTGGACACGTTTGACAATCTTAAATGCGTCGGATTTGATTTTCTTTCGGTCGGTTCTCCCGAAAATGACCTCTCGACCGAAGCGCATCAGATTTTGCTTGGATGCCATACCGACAAGTTTATAACTGCCATTGAAGATATGGATCTAACGCCGCTCTACGGAACAGAAAAGAAGCTGAAACGCGTAGTCGCTGCTCCGCTCAGGGTTATGGGCCTGGATAGCGGGCAGGTATCGATTATCGGTGAGTTCGAAGAATGACTCACCCTATTTGGTGAAGATACGAAGGACGACTATTCAACACAGACATTGCGATCGGCTTTACAGCTTCGCGCAGTCCGAGGGGCCGCCGCGGAGCATTTCGAGTCCGTGGGCGAGAGCGGCTGCTACCGCGTCGAAGTTTTCGCGCGCGGCTTTTGGGCTGCCCGGCAGGTTGATGATAAGCGAGTCTCCGCGAATTCCGGCCGTTCCCCGCGAAAGCATAGCACGGTCTGTTTTTATAAGGCTTGCCGCACGCATCGCTTCCGGGATGCCCGGCGTCATACGCTCGCATACTTCAGCCGTGGCTTCGGGAGTAATGTCCCGCGACGAAAACCCTGTCCCCCCGGTCGTGATGATCAGCGCAATCCCTTCAATATCCGCGCAGTATGAAAGTTCGGATTTTATAAGCGCGCCATCGTCCGGGACAATCGTAGCGCGAACGACTTCATATCCGGCCGCCGCAGCCATTTCACGGACGAGAGGCCCGGCCTCGTCCTCACGTTCTTTTTGAAAACACCTGTCGCTCACGGTAATAACCGCCGCGGTATATTTTTCTCTCATTTTCAATAGAACCTTTCTTCATACTATTTCTATAGTATCTCCCGCTTTAACGCTGCCTTCCGTCACGACTTCCGCGAAAATCCCTTCTCGCGGCATCACACAGTCGCCGGTTTGCTGCTTGATAGCGCAGCCTTCATGACATTCCTTTCCTATCTGAGTCACCTCGAGCTCCGCTTCGCCGAGCTTGAATCTTGTCCCAATAGGGAGTTCGTACAGAATGATCCCCTCGGTCAGAATATTTTCCGCGAAGTCCCCCGGTTTTAGTTCCGGGATCAGGCCGCGAAGCTTGTCTACGCTTTCAATCCCCAAAAGGCTGACGCGCCGGACGGGGTCGTCGCCGTGCGCGTCGCTGACGACTCCTTCGCCTTTCCTTATCGTAATGGAAGGGACTTCCTCTTTCTTTTCGCCTTTCCGGTCGCTCCGGCATACCGCGACTACACTTGCCATCTGCTCCACCTCCTGTTTGATGAATAATTAATCGCCATACTATTTTTTTGTATAATCTCCTGATTTGCCGCCGGTCTTGGACAGGAGATATAGGTCCGTGATCTCAATATCTTTTTGCGCGGATTTGCACATATCGTAGATAGTGAGCGCCGCGACCGCCGCCGCTGTCAACGCTTCCATTTCCACGCCCGTCTCGCCTTTGCAGCGCGCTATCGCTTCGATCCGAATCGCGTGGGACGCCTCATCCAGCTCAAACTCGATATCCACGCCCGTCAGCGCGACCGGGTGGCACATCGGGATCAGCGAGGAATTCTTTTTTGCCGCCATGATGCCGGCTACCTGCGCGACGCCGAGGACGTCGCCTTTTTTTATACGCCCTTCTTTGATGAGCGAAAAAGTTTCGTCGTTTACAAGCACAGTCGCGGTCGCCGTAGCTGTACGAAGCGTTGATGCCTTCCCGCTCACATCCACCATCCGGGCGCGGCCGCTTGTGTTAAAATGTATAAGGTTACGCTCTCTTTTCATTCTTCCTATCCCCCTATCGCGTTCATCCCGCGCCTGCTTCTGCTTTCGCCGCCGCGCGCGAGCTTGTGTTTGAGCGGTTTCGCCAGGATCGCCCCACGAATCGCCCCGGTCAATTCATCGCCGCCGAGTCCGCGCAATTCTATCTCTTCGGCGCTGTGTAGACAAGGTTTCAGCTTGCCGTCCGCGGTAACGCGCAGTTTATTGCACTGGGGGCAGAAGTGGTTGCTGATAGGGCTGATCAGCCCGACCGTGCCCTTGTTTCCCGGCTTTCGATACAACATTGAAACGCCGTCGACCCCGATATATTCGAGCGTCGGTTCCGCTTCCAGCACCTTCGATATACCGATAAAGCGCTCTTTGTTCCAGTCCTTACATTCACCGATGGGCATTATTTCGATAAAGCGGACCCGGAGATCTTCATCCTCTGTAAGAGCGATCAGCTGCTTTATTTGCCCGTCGTTGACCCCGCCTATGAGAACCGCGTTAAGCTTAACGGGGGTGAGGCCCGCGTCTTTGGCCGCTTGTATACCCGCCATCACCTTCTCGATTTCTCCGCCCCGCGTAATCGCGCGATATACTTCCCGGTCGACAGCGTCGATACTGATATTTACTCTGGTCAGGCCGGCTTTTTTGAGCGAGGCAGCATGTTCCTCGAGCAAAGACCCATTTGTTGTAAGCGTTATTTCGGTAATTTCAGGAATTTGCGCGACAAGTTCTATTATCTTAAAAATGCCTTTGCGGACAAGCGGTTCGCCTCCGGATAATCGGACTTTTTTGACGCCGATTTTTGCCGCCGCCTCCACGATTGTTTGTATCTCCTCGGGGGACAGGATGTTTTCGTGCCTGAGCTTGTTTACCCCTTCCGCGGGCATACAATACAGGCAACGCAGATTGCATAAATCCGTTACCGAAATTCTCAGATAGTCGATATCACGCCCAAAATTATCAATCAATTACAAAATCCTGTCCGATGCTCACAATACTACAAAGAATACAAGAATTGCCGCGCCTTTGCAATCTGTGATACTCTTCCCATATGGACAAAAAGACACTAAGGGACTTGATAATAAAACAGAGGGGGCTGATTTCGGAAGCGGACTCGCGCGCCAAAAGCGAAGCGATCGCGAAACAGCTTTGTAAGACCGATTTTTATCAAAAAGCCCGGACGGTATTCTGCTTTGTCAGCAAAGCTGGCGAACCGAACACAGAGCCGATCATCAGGCAGATCTTCGCTGACGGAAAGGTTCTTTGCGTCCCTCGTACATACCCGGACGGATTGATGGAAGCCGTGCCGGCCGGCGAGGACGCAATCGCTTCCAAAGAAGCCGACTGGCCGTCTTTTTTCGGTATTCCCGAACCGCCGAAGGAGCTTGGCACGATAGACAGGGGCGAACTGGATATGATCGTCGTTCCTTCTCTTGCCGTAGATATAGACGGGTATCGACTTGGTTTTGGCGGAGGGTATTACGATCGGTTTATCGAGTCCTTCCGGGGCCTGCGTACACGCCCGTTCACCGTCGCGATTCAATTCGCGGAATTTTATTATATAAAAAAACTGCCGCGCGAATCGCACGACAGCCAGGTAGACGCAATCATCACAGAGGAGGGAATCATCATTCCTTCTTCTCGTCCTTGACAGGTTTTTTCACCCTGAACGTTTCGCTGAATTTTCGCCGCGGTTTTTTAGGGCCGTTCGACCTGTTTTCATCAGCTCTGGCTTTCCACATGAATTCTTCTTCCATCGCGCGCCGGTAGTCGATATTGAGTACATTCAACACAAAGACAAAGAACGGCACGCCGATGAGCATGCCCCACGGGCCGAGATACTTTTCCGAAATGATCAGCACGACGAAAACGAGACTGACAGGCAGTGAGGTGCGCCGGCTCATGAGTTTCGGATTGAGGAAGTAAGCTTCGATAACATGTATAACAGCGATGACAATAAGGATTTCGACGACCTTTCCTATACCGCCGGTAGTGAACGCGATAATTGTCAGCGGAACAAGTGAAATAAACACACCCGCGACCGGAATCAGGCCAAGTAAAAAAATCATAATGCTAAGCACCATTACATACGGGAATTCGGTGATGGCGAGATATGTCGTTGAAATAGCGCAGTTGATGGCCGCGATGATCACCTGTACCTTCATCACCTTGCCGAATGTGTAACAGAAGCTCCCCGCGAACATTAGGAAATAGCGGTAGACATACGCGATACGGCTGTCTTTGACGGAATCGCCGATCATCATGATTTTTTCGCGTTCAAGCACAAACAGAAAACTCAGCACCAGGGATATAAGGAAATTGAGCGCGATCTGGCCCAGGCCCGCGAGTCCGCCCAGTATCGCCTGTCCTACGCGCCATATGTATTCGTTCATATCCAATTGTTCCGCGAGAAATTTCAAATTCGGGTCTATTTCCGTAACGAATTTTTGCAAATCGAAGCTTACAAAAGCCGTCGCGATATCACCCAGCTGTCTCATGATCAGCGGGATGTTTACCTGCAGAAAAGCGATAAACAGGACTATCACGCCCAAATATATGAGCAGCAGCACAATACCTGCCGGAAGAAATTTCAACGGTGTTTTAGCGAGGCCGCGCATGGCATATTTATGTAAATGATAGAAAACGAAAGTCAGGATAAAAGTCACGATCGCTATATCGAGCATAAACCATATCGTGACCAAAACTATGCCTATCACGACAAACGCGATAATACGCCCTTTTGTGTCAACCGGCATCTGTGTTTCGCCGAGCCTTTGGTCCAGCTTCTTACGATGCTCCTCAAAATTGTTCTTTATATCATCAACTTTTTCCACTACTCAACCTGCCCCTCACCATGTTTAGTTTTTATCAATATCCATTCCTTCTTTGTTCTGAAAAAACTCCTCTACCTTTTCAATCGGAGTGACCTTCGTCGCGACCACGTGAGCGGTACCGTCCGCGTCATGCTTCACGTTTCCGCGTACCACAACAATCTCGTTTTCTGCTACGACGTCGCCTGAGTGTTTGAACACATTCGGAAAGACCAGCACTCTGACGCTCCCCACGAGATCTTCCAGCACTATCACGGCCATCGACTCGCCCTTCGCTCTTGTGACGAGCCGTTTCACATCTGTGATCTGCCCTAACATTATAACATCTGTATTCCTGTTAGTTTCAGGATAGTCTTCGGGATTGTTCAGTTCGTTACTTGTTGTATTTACAACCTTATCGACGATCCCGTCATACCTGTCAAGCGGATGTCCCGATATATAAACTCCCAGGGTTTCTTTTTCAAGCTCAAGCCTGTGCCTGTCGTCAAAATCAGGGCCGGCCGGATATTCCTCATCCGGATAAATATCATCCCGGATTTCATCGAGGATTGAGAGTTGTCCTGTTAATATCCTGGATTTTTCTTTCTTTGTCTGCTCGCTGTACAATTCGTATTTTTTCAGCGCTTCCGCCCGGTTAGGCTGGATACAGTCGAGCGCCCCCGCTTTGATAAGGCTTCGCGCCGCGGTGGATCCGACTACGGAAAGATCTAGGTGCTCAACAAAATCCCGCATGTTCTTTACAGGCTTACCGGTTTTTCTAAGGTCTATTATCGCCTCTATCGCCTTATCGCCGCAGCTTTTCACGCTTCTCAGTCCCATGCGGATCTTTCCATCCTCCACGGTAAATTTGTAATCGCTTTTCATGACGCACGGGGGGAGGACGCTGACTCCGAGCGCCTTGCAATTGCGGATATACTGCGCGATTTTGGAGCCGTCCCCGCCCATAAAACTCGACATAAGCGCCGCCATATACTCAAGCGGATAGTGCGCTTTCAGATAGGCCGTCCGGTACGCGACCACCGCGTAAGCCGCGGCGTGGCTCTTGTTGAACGCGTATTCCGCGAAGTCCTCCATTTCGTCAAAAAGCTTTTCGGCGATAGCTTTTTGCACGCCATTTTTGATACAGCCCGGCACGGGCCTGCCTCCCGCTTCGTCGCCGCTATAGCCGTGGACAAACCACTCACGGTTCTTTCTCATTTCCTCGGGGTCTTTCTTGGACATGGCGCGCCGGATCTCGTCGCTGCGCCCGTAATCATAGCCCGCCAGATCGCGCACGATCTGCATCACCTGTTCCTGATATACTATCACCCCGAAAGTGACGCGAAGAATCGGCTCGAGCAATTGATGGCCGTATTTGATTCTATTCGGGTTGCGCCTGTTTTCCAGATAAGTCGGTATTTTTTTCATCGGCCCCGGCCTGTAAAGCGAAATGCCGACGACGATATCCTCAAAGTTTGTCGGCTGCATATTTCGCATAAATTCCCGCATGCCCGGATTTTCAAGTTGGAATACCCCGTCCGTATTACCGTCCGCGATCAATTTGTAAGCTTCAGGATCGTCCATTTCCATGACACTGAAATCGATTTTACCGCCATGGTTCGCTTCGATCATCTTGATGGTATCGTCGATGACCGTAAGGTTGCGCAGCCCCAGAAAGTCCATTTTCAGCAGCCCGAGTTTTTCGATGGTCTTCATCGTAAACTGCGTCGCGATGCCATTTTTCGAGTTGAACAATGGTATGTATTCATCAAGTTGCTTTTTCGCGATAACGATACCGGCAGCGTGCGTTCCCGCGTGCCTTGCTTTCCCTTCGAGCACGCGGGCGAATTCAAACAAGCGCGCCACGTCCCTGTCGTCGCGGATCATATCCCTTAGCTTTGGCTCCTTGGCGAGAGCCTCGCTCAGGGTGATATTGAGGTCGTTTGGAATAAGTTTCGCTATGCGATCCACCTTGTCGAACTGTTCCCTTTTTTCGAGATTCATATCGATAACGCGCCCGACGTCGCGTACTACAGCTTTCGCCTTCATAGTACCGAATGTGATGATTTGAGCGACTCTGTCCTCACCGTATTTGCGCTTTACATATTCAATAACTTCTTCGCGGCGGTCTTCGCAAAAATCAATGTCAATATCCGGCAGTGACACTCGCTCGGGATTCAGGAAGCGTTCAAAAATCAGATTGTATTTCAGGGGGTCGATATCCGTGATATGGAGCGTATAGGAAACTATACTGCCGGCAGCGCTGCCTCTGCCGGGCCCGACCGGTATCGCCTGGTCTCTCGCGTATTTGATAAAGTCCCAAACGATCAGGAAATAGTCTATGAAACCCATGCCCTCGATAACGGAAAGCTCGCTATCGAGCCGGTCCCGATGGCTCTCCGCGTCCCTTCCATAGCGCTCCCTCAAACCTTCCTCGCAAAGCTCCCGCAAATACTCAGTGTTTGTTTTCCCTTCGGGAGCCGTGAATTCCGGTAAGTGTTTTTTTGAAAAATCAAACTCGACATTACAGCGTCCGGCTATTTCCTGCGTAATATCTATCGCCGCCGGGATGTCCGGGAAAAGCTCACGCATCTCATCTTCGGAGCGAAAATAAAACTGATCGCCCGAAAACGCCAGGCGGTCTTTGTCCGTCACGTTTTTCCCGGTCTGGATACATAGCAGGACGTCATGCGCTTCTGCGTGCCCTTGCCTGGCATAATGGATATCATTTGTCGCGACCAGTGGTATGCCGGTCTCGGCGCTGAGTTTTTTTAAGTAAGGACGGATGAATTCCTCCTCCTTCAGACCCTGATCCTGAATTTCAAGAAAAAAATTATCCTTCCCGAAGATTTCCAGATAGGCTAAGGCCTCGCGCCTGGCGGCCTCAAAGTTGTCCGTTTCATCGTATCCCGGGAGAGGCTGCAGTTCTTCGTCCAGATTTTTCAAGAGGGCTTTCGGCACATCTCCGCCCAAACAGCCGGAGAGGGCGATCAGCCCTGTCGCGTGTTTTGCCAGCTCTTCTTTATCGACACGAGGTTTATAATAGAACCCCCGCAAATTTGCCGCCGATACAAGCTTGATTAAATTTTGATAACCTGTCATGTTTTCCGCCAGCAGCACAAGATGTCCCTGCTCGCGGTCGAGTACCGGATCACGGTCTTCCATTCCGCGCGCGGCCGTATAGACTTCACAGCCGATTATGGGTTTGACTGTTTTTGGGTTCGGGTTGTCTTTTTCGTCGTATTTTGCTTTTGCCTTTGCCGCGTTATAAAAATCGATCACGCCGAACACATTGCCATGATCCGTTATGGCAAGCGCGTCCATCCCCATTTCCGCCGCTGTGTCGATCAGCTCGTTTATTCCGGCAAGACCGTCAAGTAAAGAGTATTCGCTGTGTACATGCAGATGTGTAAAGCCCATGATAAGACTATTGTATCACGCCGGTAAGTGATTTATAGGGCATCTTATTTACGTTTTCTTGACTGCGGGATATTTTGAAGGAGGGTTCGCCGCTTCGGACAGGCGTCAAAGCTGCCAGTCGATGGGCGATACACCGCTTGATTCGAGAAATTCATTGGCTCTGCTGAAGTGGCGGCAGCCGAAGAAGCCGCGGCTCGCCGACAGAGGGCTCGGATGGGGCGCTTCAAGAACGAGGTGTTTCGGGTTGGTAAGCATTGGCCTCTTTGATTGTGCCGGACGCCCCCAGAGGAAAAAAACGATGGGCCGATCCTGCGCGTTCACGGCTTCAATGATCGCGTCCGTGAAGATTTCCCATCCATGGCCTTGGTGCGAGTTGGCTTGATGGGCGCGCACAGTTAATACCGTATTGAGGAGGAGAACGCCTTCATCCGCCCACTTTTTTAGAGAGCCATGGTTCGGGATCGGACACCCCGTGTCATCGCGCAGTTCTTTATAGATATTTACGAGCGAAGGCGGTATTTCAATTCCGGCCGGTACAGAAAAACACGCGCCGTGAGCCTGCCCATCGCCGTGGTACGGATCCTGCCCCAGCAGCAAGACCTTCACCCTGGATAATGGCGTCATGTGAAAAGCGTTAAAAATATCATCGGCAGGCGGAAAAATCTTGCGGGCGCGGTATTCACTTATCAGGAATTGCCGCAGATCAAGATAATACGGTTTTTCGAATTCATCACCGATCGCGTCCAGCCAGTCGTTTGTTATTTTCGGCATACCTTCTCCTTTATCGCGACACTAGGTTGCTTTTCTCCGAACCAGAGATACAACGAAACCGATGCCGCAAATCGCGGCGAAGATCGTAAAAGTAATATTAATATTATTAATAATGGAAATGGGGTCGACCCGGGCTATGGGAATGTCGCCGATAGTGGCGCTAACTATGATAGAGATGATTGCCATACCCATGACCTGTCCGACAGTACGCGCGGTACTCATAACGGACGCGGCAACTCCGTACTCCTTGTTTGTGACCGAGCTATATACGACATTCCCGTTCGGAGAAGAGAAAAAAGCGACGCCGAAACCGGAGAGCAGCAGCCCCCCGATGATATAAGGGATCGGCGTCTGTCCATTCAGAAACGCGAACATAACCAAAGCCACCGTGCAGACAGCCATGCCTATAGACGCGATGTTCGCGGGCGATTTCCTGTCTGAGATCCTGCCGGCAATCGGTGAGAGAACAGCCTGCACGATCGGCTGAAAGATCATGATGAGTCCCGCGGCGCCCGCGCTGAATCCCCTCGCGCGCTGCAGGTACAGAGACAGCCAGTAGACAAGCGCGAACATCGATCCGAAATTGAGCAGCGAGACAACATTTGACAGTATGAATAACCTGTTCCCCCTGAACACCCTTACCTCGAGTACAGGCACTTCGACACGTGATTCATGTTTCGCGAACAACACGATCAACACGATCCCCGCGATAAGGATAAACCATGCCCATAGTCCTTGCGACAAAGCTGAAATGCCATACAAAAACAGTCCAAACGAAACGATATACAAAATTACGCTGCCAACGCTGAGTTTTTGTTTGTTTGCCCCTTTTTCTTCCCCGGGCAGCCGGACAACCGCGATTACGAACGCCGCGAACGCGAAAGCGGATATCGCCACGAAAACGCCCCGCCAGCCGAAGGCTTGCGTGAGCAGACCGCCCAGGGCGGGTCCTGCGGAGGAACCGACAAAAACTGCGGTTATCGATATACCCAGAACGCCGCCGCGTTTTTCTACAGGGAAAGCATCGACGAGGATTGCGCTGTTCGTTGCGAAAATCATCGCGGAACCAATGCCCTGCAAGACACGAAACAGGAAAAAGGATTCTATATTTTGTGAAAAAAACGTTGCCAGCGATGAGAGGCACAGCAATAATATCCCGGCTTTCAGAATAAACTTTCTTCCGTGAATATCCGCGATCCGTCCAAAAGGCAAGGAAAGCACCGCAGAGGCCAATACGAATGACAGCACGACCCATGTTAGGGAAGGCGCCGGTACATGGAATTCCGTACCGATATGAGGCACCGCGATATTAATGGCGGTACCGGCAAAAGGGTTGACAAAATTGGTGATCATCACGACCATCAGGGTCGCGTTCTGTGTAGTTTTCCGGCTTCTATCAGTCGCTTCCATCGATAAGCAAGTCCTCTTGCTCGTATTTTTTGCGGCGGGTCATGAGCGAGGCGAGCTCCGCTTCGGGAGGCGCTTCCCCGCTAATAATACGGCATATTGACTCGGTAATAGGTAGTTCCACCCCCATTTTTTTTGCGAGGTCCCT
>Ga0082212_10010987_pt1 | contig 11517 bp, 13 predicted proteins | sample TergutNt197P3_FD_71548 | JGI IMG/M metagenome (GOLD analysis project Ga0082212, IMG submission 71548) | Neocapritermes taracua P3 segment gut microbial communities from Petit-Saut dam, French Guiana - Nt197 P3 | ecosystem: Host-associated > Arthropoda: Insects > Digestive system > Gut ... | reverse complement strand
ACGGTCGTAGCAGAGGATGACTGGATAATACTTGTGACTACAAGGCCCAATAGAACACCTTTATACGGATTACTTGTCAGGTTTCCCAGAATTTTCTTAAGACGCCCACCGGCGCGTCTCTCCAAACCTTCCCCCATCAGATTCATTCCAAAAATGAATAAAGCAAGTCCTCCTAAAAGAGAAAATGCATTATATATAGTCATTAAACCCTCCCTCAGGTGATTCCATCCTGATTTAATGCTTATGTAGAAATCATTTGCTGAAATTTACTATATAATACTGCTCCAAACAACACTAAGTATAACACTATATATTGTAAAATCAATGTTAATTTCATCAAACCCGAGCCTTACTGTTTCGTCATATTTCGCAGTGTTTGCTATTCCATACCGAGGATTCCCATAGCAATAATAATAAAGATAATTATTAAGTACTGAGCTTTCATAAGTTTTTCATTTAGGAAAAGACGAGATAATAAAATTGATACTACACTGTAACAGGCGACTATCGGCGCGGTCAATATGGCGCTTTCCGCCATTGCGCGGATATAAAAAATCTGCCCTGCTGTCTCAAGTATCGCCGCGGCGGCGCGTTCTTTTTGCTCCGGGATGGTGATTTTTTGTTTAAAAACAACTCTCAACAAAAAAACAGCGATTACAGCGACTATTAGGAATGTAAGTTCGTATGATATTAAAGCTTGATCTTCATCCATAACGCGTTCAAGTATTATTGCGTCAGCAAATGTACCGAACCCATCAATTATGCAATACATTAATGGAAACATTATAGCCGCAAATCCTTTTTGGTATTTTCTGTCTTCTTTGTTGATTATTTTTCTTCCACTTTTACGCTTTTCAAATATAGAAAGCAGTATAAGCCCCGAAGTAATAACCGCAACCGCCAGAAACTGTAGTGAAGATACTTTCTCACCAAGGAAAATAAAACACAGCAAAAAAGCAACCGCTCCCGATGAGTTGCATATAGGTGAGCATAATGACAGCTCAATATATCGTAATCCTACATAGCCAAGTATCATTGATGATATATAAGGTACAGATACCGGCAAATAGAAAATGAGATTTATATATTTATAATTAATTCCGGAGGTCAAAATAAAAATAAACGCGTGAATTCCCATTACTATCCCGACAAGAGTGACTATTTTCAGGTGGCTGTATTTATCTTTCGGGTCGCTGCCAATTTTATAAAACAGATCAGCGCCACCCCAAAAAAACAGAGTTATCAATGTAAATATAAACCACATCGGAGTATTACCTTTTTTCTTTTGCCTTATTGCAAGAGTGGGGAGAAGAGCATATAATTTTACTACATTATTTTTTTATAAAAAACCATACAAATATAATAGACGATTCGTTCGACATGTCATTTTTCTACTGTTATTACTATCCCGGGAGATTAAGATGTGGATTATACTGGCGTTTGGTTCCGCTTTTTTTGCGGGAATTACTTCTATTCTGATAAAAATCGGTGTTAAATCCATTGGTTCTGATCTTGTTACCGCTATCAGGACTACTGTCGTGGTTGTATTTTCCTGGTTGATGGTTCTGATTGTAGGGTCCGCATCCGAAATCGGAAATTTATCACTGTTTTCTCTGATTTTCTTAATCTTGTCCGGTCTTTCAACCGGTGCAAGCTGGTTATGTTATAACCGCGCGCTTCAGCTTGGGGATGTAACAAAAGTAGCTCCTATTGACAAAAGTAGTACTGTACTTACTATATTGCTCGCTTTTATTATTCTCGGTGAAACTCTGACTATATTTAAGCTTATAGGTATGGTACTAATATCCTCCGGTACACTTTTAATGACCATAAAAAAACCTACTCCCGAAACATTTGAAAACCGCGGCTGGGCTCTTTACGCCGCTGGTTCTGCTTTTTTTGCCGCCCTTACCTCAATATTCGGAAAATTCGGAGTCCGGGATATTGAGAGCAACCTTTCTGTCGCTATACGAACTGTTGTAGTTCTGATAATGGCATGGTTGATCATGCTTTTTAAAAAAGATAAAAATGAAATTAAAACTATCGACCGTAAAAGCTGGGTTTTTATATCACTCTCCGGTATCGCGACAGGTTTAAGCTGGCTTAGCTATTATCGCGCCTTACAACTCGGAGATGTGAGTGTTATTGTACCTATAGATAAACTCAGTATTCTCATAACCGTATTCTTTGGTTACTTGTTTCTTAAAGAAAAGCTCCCTTGGAAGGCTCTGTTTGGTCTGCTGCTTCTAACCGCAGGGACCCTGACTATGCTTATTTCGTGAAAATAGTAGACTTAGGTATATTGCTTTTTAGGAAGTATATGTTCCCGTTATTCCTTATTCCGGTTTCTTAATTACGCGAAGCAGAACAGGTAAAATCATGGAGGCTAAAATTCCTCCGGCTGTGGCTGTTATAAGTTGGGGGTATGAGAACGCCGCAGTAAGAACGGTTACCTGCTTTTCAGGCAACCCCAGTAACGGAATCGCGATTTTAACAACCCCAATCCACAGGATTATGAACTTCAACGCAGCAGCCGCAATAGCCGCGACCCAAAATAGAGCATGTCGTCTTTCTGTTTTTCTTGTTATAAGCCCCCAGATCAGTACCAGTGAAATATTGCCAAGAATAACAACTGGTACTATCTGTGGCAGCGCCGGACCAAATCCCAGAAAAAACGCAAGCAGCGGAGAAAACATTGCGACGGTTATACCGCTCAGAATCCCTGCCACAGTGACCGATACGATAAGGATGAGGTTTACGACTATTCCGAGAACATACTGTCCCAGTGCTTTTAAAACAGCTTGCGCAACCAATAATAAAGCAATATATATTGCAGTATGGGTTATCCAAAGCACGCGTTTGTGGATTTTCATTTTTCCTCCGGATAATACGATAATATATTTTTTCGTCTATCTTTATCTTATTATACCTTATCGAGATAAAATAGTTTATAATATTCAAAGAATAAATTAAAGTATCCCTATTTCAATTTTCAGGGAAAAGGAGGATGAGTTGAAACGTGTAGGATTAATAACCGGACTCGGACCTGCATCAACGATTGATTACTATCTGGGAATAATTAATGGTTTCAGAGAAATAAAAAATAACGGGAGTTATCCCGAAATCGCTATGTTTAACGTAGATATGAACAGAATGTTTGAGTATACAAAAGCGGGAGATTATCAGAGTATTACTGATTATCTCGCGGAATCTGTAGAAAGATTAAAAGCATCAGGCGCTACTGCCGCTGTAATATGCTGCAACACACTCCATATCGTATTTGATCAACTTGTGAAAAAGTCTTCTTTACCATTGCTTAGTATCGTCAATGCAACCTGCAGAGAGATAAAACGACGGAATTTTAAAAAAGTATTGCTTCTCGGAACCATCTTCACCATGAACAGCGAAATGTATCCCAAAGTTTTAGAAACAGAGGGAGTAGAAACTATTCTCCCCGATAAAGCTCAACGGGAACAGATTCAGTCCATAATATTCCCGGAACTTGAAGAAGGTATAGTAAATCAAACAAAAAAGATTGAATTGATATCTATAGCTGAGAAAATTATCCGGCACGAAAGAGTTGAAGCAGTCATACTCGGATGTACAGAACTGCCGATAATGATAAAACCGGGTGATCTCTCTGTAGAACTGCTTAATACTACTGAAATTCATATTCTCGATATACTTAGTTACCTTACCGGCAAAGAATAATTTAATGCCCTATTATTCGGACAGTAAATAAATGATTCCGGAACCCTTATTTCATAGGTTTATCTTTAAAAGGAGTAGTTTATACAATGTCTGCTGATCCTAATTTGGAAACTCATTTAAGTTCAATTTTTCTTGCCGGTGGCTGTTTCTGGGGAGCCGAAGCCTATTTGTCCCGGATTCGCGGGGTTATTAAAACCGAAGTCGGTTATGCAAATGGTCATACTATAAATCCAACCTATGAAGAGATTTGTACAAACTTGACCGGGTTTGCTGAAACCGTTCATGTTATCTATAATCCTTTAGTTATATCATTAAAAGAACTGCTTACATATTTTTTTAAATCTATCGATCCTACGCTGATCAACAAACAGGGAGATGATATCGGCAGCCAGTACAGAACCGGAATATATACAATAGACAGTGAAGATTTTAGGATCGCAAAAGATGAGCTTGAATTACTTAAACAGCAGTATTCTTCCAAGATAGTTACAGAGATAGAGTTCTTGGAAAATTACTATCCGGCAGAGGAGTATCATCAGAATTATCTCAGAAAAAACCCTGATGGGTATTGTCATATTTCAGCAGAGCTTATGCAAAACGCAGAAAAACCAACAGATGATTTTACTTGATGTATATATTGTTATTTATGCTATAATAATTCAGCTATTTATTTTCGGGGGTCAGGTTTATGCCAACAGTAGTATTCAGAGCCGGAAAAGAAGATTTAGAAGAAAATCCTGAAGCTTTATTTCTCAACTCTGATATTGTCGAAAACCCTCCGAAAGAAAACGGAGCTTATGCCCCTATATCTGTATGCGGATACATAGGGCTTATCCTCTTATCCTGCATTCCGATAATCAATCTTGTATTTCTTATTATTTGCGCTTCGGGAGGAGCGAAAAAAATTACAGTAAAGAATTATTCTAAAGCAGTGCTTATTATATATTTTTTATTCGCTGTTATATTAATGACCTTATGGATAGCTTTTGGTAATTTTTGGAGTACTTTATTAAATAGTACTATTTTTTAGAACATAGTATACGTTTTTGAATATATTCATAAATATCGTAAAAGCTCAAAATCAAGCTATTTATTATAAGATAGGAATATATATATCAAGGTAACGCGTATCACCTCTTGTATATTCTTCTTCAAATGTGACACGGTTTTCCCAGGACTGAGTTATTCCGTTATTCTCTATATAGTCAAAAATCTTTTTATACCCGTTTGGTATGATACGAAGAGCGTCAATGTGAGGCTCTTTTATTGTTAGCGTCGCATAGCGATTTTCAGCAATCTCAGCTATTTCCATATCCTCCGGGTCATAATTAATTTTCTCCGGGAGGATACACGCCGAGACATAACCGCGCATTCCGAATCCAAGCTGCTCATCTGAAATAAAAGGAAAGTCCCATCCTATAAGTCTAAGTTCTTCATTTGTCTTCTTTCTTATACCGGAATTGTTTATCCAATTTTCCATATGAATGGCAGCATCTGTTTCGGGATATCTGCTGATTACGGCATATTGCGCCAATACCATCTTGGGAACTGTTTTTATAATTACCTCGCTGTAAGTATTATCCATAATCTACCTCATTTTGTGGATTATCATCAATAATATATCAAAAATAAAGAAAATCAAAATGTCTGCCAGCAAAACGATCAATCCTGTGGAAACTGGTTTTCTTTTATTCAAAACAGGAAGATTATCCCTCAGTCCTAAAAAATTACCCAGCAGGAGTATTGGCATTAAAAGTAAAAGGGTAAGGCATAAAGTGGCTATCGCGTCTTCAAGTAGGTTTTCGCTGGTTCTTAGTGAAAACAACGAGATCACCACTATAGCTGTAGAAAGGATATATCCCATCATTACTAATAATGATAAGTACCATTTGCCGGTCTTAAATCCCGGCAGGCTGAATTTCCGGTCTTTTTCTTCTGTTTTCACCCAGCGTTTAGGGGTTTTCGTCCTGTTCTCATCAATCAATATCAGAGTTTGTCGGACCTTAGACAATAAAGCATTAAGGCTTAGCGTAAAGTCTATATCCCTCGCATCAATAGTATAGGGTATGGTCATATAATATCCAATCCGGCCAACCGGCATACTTGCCGAAAGACGAAGTGTAATTATTTCCGTCCCGGCGCGTCTCGCTGTGTCTAAAAACCCTATTAAGCGGCTATCCATATTTGCATCGTCCGTAAAAATATAAAGCATTACTCTCGAAGAGGAAATCGCCGCTAAAGACTCCGCTCTTATCAGACTTAAATCTGCGACGTCGCGAAAGGGATCATAGCACTTGATATCCGCATCCTCTATCTTGTCACGCACTTGTTCAGCTAAGTGTTTATCGACAGCTGTATAGCAGAGAAATACTTTATGTCCCATATCTCAAATTACTCCAATATCGAATATTGCATTAATTTTGATTGGATTTAAACATCTGTTTTATATTTTACCACACTATGATAAAATCCATAATATGGAATATATTTGTGTCCGCTCCAAACGTAAGACCGTTTCAATTTCTATCAATCCCAGTGGGGAGGTTATTGTTAGAGCTCCGGTTCGCCTATCAGGGAATGAGATAGATAAGTTTGTCAAAAAAAACATTGAATGGATAAATAAACAACGTAATAAGCAGCAAAGATATCTTGATGTGTATCCGGAACTCACCAATGAGCAAACAGCTGTTTTTAAAGAAACCGCCCAAACCTATCTTCCCTTAAGGACAGCATATTTTGCCGAAATAATGGAACTGTTTCCTAATTCCGTCAAAATCACTTCCGCTAAAAAACGATTCGGCAGCTGCAGCGCCAACAATAATATCTGTTTTTCCTACATGCTTATGCGTTACCCGCAAAGAGCCATAGATTATGTCATAGTACATGAGCTCTCTCATATAAAATATAAGAATCACAGCAAGGAATTTTACAAGACGGTTGAGAGTATTCTTCCGGATTATAAAGACCGTCGAAAGCTGTTTTCACCGTAATATTCTCAATTAATTAACAAATAAATCTTCACGAATTTATTGTGCTTTCATTTAGTAAACCCCAAACTGCGAACTATTTAGCACTGTGTATAATGTCCTATTATTCGTACACTAAAATTTATATTACACAGTAACTTTTATAACTGAAAAGTGTGGTACTATTTAGAAAACTAAATCAGAAAGAAGGTTGTATTATGCAAAAACGAGCTTTTGGAAAACAAGGATATGAAGTATCTTTGCTGGGAATGGGTTGTATGCGCCTACCTCGGGCTGAAATGCCCGACGGTTCCGTTGACGTAGACAGAGAGAAAGCTGTTGAGATGATCCGTTATGCCGCAGACAACGGCATTACCTACTTTGATTCCGCCTTGACCTATCACAACAGCAAAAGTGAAGAAATTATGGGCGAGGCGCTCGAAGGTCGTCGTTCAAAAATCAGAATCGCTACTAAACAGCGGCTTCACAGTATGGGCGGTTCAAAGGATACTATGCGAATGAACCTCGAAGCAACACTAAAAAAGCTGCGTACCGATTATCTTGACGTATATCTGATTCATAATGTTAATGCCGGAGAATGGCAGGGTATGAAGGAACTCGGCGTCATTGAGGAATATGAAAAATTCAAATCCGAAGGAATGATAAAAGCTATAGGGTTTTCTTTTCACGGTGACTTTCCTCTGTTTGAGGAAGTTCTGAAGAGTTATGATTGGGCGATGTGCCAGGCTCAGCAAAACCTTCTGGACGGTGATAACGAAATCACCGAAGAAGGAATTCACCTCGCCGGACAGAAGGGTTGCGCGCTTGTCATAATGGAACCGCTAAGGGGAGGCGGACTCGCGAACGCACCGGGAGACATAATGGATATTTACAAGCGGACCGGAAAAGACCGCGTCCCCGCAGAATGGGCGTTTCGCTATATGGCGGACAAACCGGAAGTTTCAGTTATTCTCTCGGGAATGTCAACTCTCGAGCAGATAAAGGAGAATATAGCAATCTTCTCATCATGCGATATTCTTCCGAATTGTCTTTCAGATGAGGAGAGAAAACTGCTTGCTGAAGTAAAATCCGCATATCTGAGTCGCACCACCATTCCATGTACAGGCTGCGAGTACTGCATGCCATGTGCGCAAAATGTAAATATCCCCGGAGTTTTCGAGAGATACAATGACGGTTTTATGTTCGATCAGTTTGACAACGCGAGGCGCAGCTATATGTTTCTGAAAAACAGCGGCGGAGATGCTTCGCGCTGTACAAAATGCGGAGTATGTCTTTCAAAATGTCCTCAAAATATAAATATTCCCGATCAGCTTAAAACCGCTCATGAAAAACTTGACGGTTGGAGAGAATCATAAACAGAATCAATGACCATACCGCGCAAAGGCTGTGTGCGTAAAGCTCAAGTTATTTAAATATAGCAAAATCAGCCTTAAACAATAGGGTATAAATTGTTATTTATCCTCTTATATTTATTGGTCAGCTTTTGCGTATAATTTCTTGTCCTCCCATAAACTTTATAAGGACACTCGGGATGCGGATACTCCCGTCTGAATTCTGATATTGTTCGACAATCGCAGGAAGAATTCGGCTGGTAGCCAATCCGGAAGCATTGAGCGTATGCGCAAATTTCAGGTTTCCATCCGCGTCACGATATCGAATATTTCCTCGTCGAGCTTGGTATTCTCTCGCGTTTGAAGCAGAACTGACCTCTTTAAATATACCGATGCTCGGGATAAAAACCTCAATATCATATGTTCTTGCCATGCTCGCGGAAATATCAGCTGCGGCAAGTTTACTTACCCTGTGATGTAATCCCAGTTGTCGAACTAGCCTCTCGGCTTTTTCGACCATTTCGTAAAAAGCTTCATCGCTGCCTTCAGCTGTCGTATACTGCACCATTTCGATCTTGTTAAACTGATGTCCGCGTATCATTCCGCGTTCTTCGCTTCGATAACTTCCGGCTTCCCTTCGATAGCACGGGGTATATGAAATATACTTTTTAGGCAGTTCCGTTAAAATCATTATTTCATCCCGATGAACATTTACAAGCGCTGTTTCGGCGGTCGGCAGCATAAACTTCTTTTCATCACCGCTCGGGTTAGCAATATGATAGACATCATCAGAGAACTTTGGGAACTGTCCAGCTGTGTAACCGCATTCCCAGTTCAGCATATGCGGAGGCAGTAAAAATTCATAACCATCATTAATATGTTCATTAATAAAAAAATTTAAAAGCGCCCACTCCACTCTCGCTCCATCCCCGCAATATAACCAGCTACCGCTTCCTCCCAGTTTAGCTCCGCGTTTATAATCCACAAGTTTGAGCGACTCACATAACTCGACATGGCTTTGGAAAGGAAAATTAAAATCCGGCTTTTCCCCAAATATCCTAAGCTGCTCGTTGTTCTCTTTTCCTCCAGCCGGCACATCATCATCTGGTAGGTTGGGCAATGATTGCATAATCATACTGAGATTTTCATCGACCTCTCCAAGCTTAAGAGATAAGTCCTGGATGGCCTCCCCCAGTTCACGCATCTCCTTGACAATTATCTCAGTGTCTTTGTTTTCCCTTTTCATTTGCGGCATTTGTTTACTCACTGCGTTACGCTTTGCCTTCATCTCATCAATTCGAGGCAAAATATCTCGGCGCTCGGTATCCAACCTTATGATTTTCCCTATCTCCTCAGCGTAACCACCGGCAACACGTTTCGCGAGTTTATTTATTACTTCCTGCGGATTATCTCTAATTTTTCTAATATCATTCATTAGCAGAGCTCCTTACTGTAAAGAAATAAGTCTGTTTCCTGTTCATTAATCCGGGATAACATAAGGTTTATCTGATACTTCTCCTCCAAGCCTGTTCGCAAAATCATAAAGCTGTTCTTTTGAGTAGAAGTCAACAGATAATCTTCCCCTTCCATTAGTATAGCTGACTTGAACCTGAACTCCAAGAGAGTCCCGTAATGATATCTCTACCTCCGCAGCAACAGGATCCGATGCTCTCGGAACGGTCAGTTTTTGCTGTCTCGGATGCTGATCTCGTATTTTTTCTAATTCTCGAACCGATAGTCCCTCGGAAATCACACGGTCCGCGGTGGAATCAATATTGTTTGTAGTCATCGATAAAAGCACCTTAGCGTGCCCTGTGGATATTTCGCCCGCCTGAAGAAGCTCCACGGTATGTGCCGGCAATGATAATAGGCGCAATGCGTTGGTAACCGAAGATCTGGGTTTGCTTACCAGTTTTGCCACTTCTTCCTGAGTGATATTTTCATATTCAATAAGTCGTTGAAAACCTCTTGCTTCCTCTATCGGGTTCAGATCCTTTCGCTGAAGGTTTTCTATCAGCTGAATTACCATTGCGCTCAAATCATCAGACTCTTTGATAATGGCGGGTACTGACGTGAATCCTGCAATATGTGCGGCGCGGAATCTCCTTTCCCCGGAAATAATCTTATAGCCTCCACCCGGGATAGGTCTTAAGATAATCGGCTGTAAAATCCCCTGCTCTCTGATTGAATCAGCGAGTTGGGTCAAAGACTCATCATCAAAATCGCTCCTAGGCTGCTGTCGGTCAGGTTCTATCTCCGCTAGTTCTATCTCCAGGAAAACATCTCCGACTCCAACCGAGTTATCTATAAATAACGCGTCTAAACCCTTCCCCAAACCGCGTTTACCCGTCACTTTTCTCTCCCGCTCCTCCCCTATTATTCTGATTCATGATCTCCTTCGCCAACTCGTCATATGCTTCACTGCCCTTTGAATTCTTATCGTAATAGCGAATGGGTCTCCCGTAACTCGGCGCTTCAGATAAGCGGACATTCCGCGGAATTGCGGTAGCGTAGACCTTATTCGGAAAGTATTTTTTTACTTCCTCCACAACTTGAATCGTAAGGTTCAATCTCGAGTCAAACATGGTTACCAATACACCCTCAAGCTCTATGCGCGGATTATAAAGCCGCTTAACCTGTCGCACCGAGGTCATAAGCTGTGAAAGACCCTCAAGCGCGTAATACTCGCATTGAACAGGAATTATCAACGTATCGCAAGCATTAAGTCCGTTAAGAGTCAGAAGTCCCAGGGACGGAGGACAATCGATAAGAATATAGTCAAATCGCTCTTTGTAAGAGATAACAGCGTCGCGAAGCCTGTATTCCCTTCGTTCCATTGAAACCAGCTCAAGCTCTGCTCCGGCGAGATCGATATGGGACGGCAAAACAGAAACATTAACAAATCCTGTGCTCAACAGTGTTTCGTCAAATGTGTTTTCCCCAATTATAATATCATATGTTGAGCGTCGAACAGTTCGTTTATTAACACCAAGTCCACTTGTCGCGTTACCTTGCGGGTCAATGTCAATGAGAAGAACAGTATTGCTAAAAGCTCCGAGAGCAGCGGCGATGTTTACTGCCGTGGTTGTCTTTCCGACCCCGCCCTTCTGGTTGGCGACTGCGATTATTTTGCCCAAGTTTATCCCCTGTTCTGATGTTCCACGTGGAACATCGATGTGTTTAACTTTTTGTTCCACGTGGAACGATTAGTTGTTTTCAACTATAATATACAAAAAAATGTGCTTTGTAAATGAGCTCTTTGGAGCGAGTATATCTTATTCTGCATTTTTACGGGTATCCTTCCCTATTGGTAATGATATATTTTCAGAAATAATTTAGGATCCTATTTTATACTTTGACCCGGCGCTTCCTTATGATATAATAATATCACAGGCATGGAGAGGTATCGAAGTGGTCATAACGAGCCTGACTCGAAATCAGGTCTACCTCAAGGTAGCGTGGGTTCGAATCCCACCCTCTCCGCCATT
>Ga0082212_10010986_pt1 | contig 11518 bp, 4 predicted proteins | sample TergutNt197P3_FD_71548 | JGI IMG/M metagenome (GOLD analysis project Ga0082212, IMG submission 71548) | Neocapritermes taracua P3 segment gut microbial communities from Petit-Saut dam, French Guiana - Nt197 P3 | ecosystem: Host-associated > Arthropoda: Insects > Digestive system > Gut ... | reverse complement strand
CACCGCGTCATCACGACGTTCAACGCGGAGGCCGCGGGCGTGACGAGCGACCAGATCGTCAAGCAGTTGATTGACCACTTGAAGCCGGGCGAGTACCTGGACATTTGATGTCGATAATGTCGATATTGTCGATAATTTCGACATATCGATTTTATCGACATTATCGACGTTATCGACGTTATCGAAAACATTATGAACAACGCGCCATCCTACATGAAGTTCCTGCCGGGGAAGACCACGGCGTCCATCGGGCGCCTGGAATTCCTGGCGCGGGGCGTGGTCGAGGGGTTCGTCTCCGGCAAGCACCGGAGCCCGACCAAGGGTTTTTCCGTGGAGTTCGCGGAGCACCGCCAGTACGTGCCGGGCGACGACCTGCGTAATTTGGACTGGCGCGCGCTCGCGCGCAAGGACCGGTATTACATCAAGCAGTACATGGCGGAGACGAACCTCCGCGCGACCATCCTGCTGGACGCCTCGGGCTCGATGGGGTATTGCGGCGACGTCTCGGCGCAACTGGACGGCAAGCCGGTCTCGAAGTTGGCGTACGCGCAGTATGTCGCGGCCGCGCTGACGTATTTGCTCGTGGGCCAGGCGGACGCGGTGGGGCTGGTGACGCTCGACACGAAGCAGCGCTGCTATCTTCCGGCCAAGGCGCGCGCGAGCCAGGTGCGTTTGATTTTGGAGCAGTTGGAACGCACGGAGGCGGGCGGCGACACCGCGCTCGCGCCGATTTTCGACGACATCGCGGAGCGCATCCCGCGCCGCGGGCTGGTGGTCATCGTGAGCGACCTGTTCGACGATTTGTCCGCGCTGATGAAGGCGATGCACCATTTCAAGTTCCGGCGGCACGAGGTGATCCTGTTCCACATCATGGCCGACGAGGAGATCACGTTCCCGTTCGGGACCTTCACGCGGTTCAGGGACCTGGAGAAGGTCCACCCGGAGATCGCGATTGACCCGAAGACGATCCGCGCGAGTTACATTGACCGTGTGAACACGTTCCTGAAGGACTTGGAGACCGGGTGCGGCCGGATTGGCATCGAGTACGTGCCGATGAACACGAAGACGCCGTTCGACCGCGCGCTGGCGGAATACCTCATGCGCCGCAGGACGGGAGGGGGTTGATTCATTTATGCAGTTCCTCAACATGCTGATGCTGGCCGGGGTGGCGGGTCTTTCGATCCCCATCATCCTGCACATCCTCAACCGCCGCCACTCGAAACTGATCGAGTGGGGCGCGATGCGCTTCATCCTGGACAGCCTGATGACCCGGCGCCGCAACATCCTGCTCGAGGAGGTGCTGCTGCTCGCGACGCGCTGCCTGCTCATCGCGCTGCTGGCGCTGGCCATGGCGCGGCCGTTCGTGACGCCGAACTCGATGGTGCCGTGGATGGTGGTGCTGCCGTGCGGGCTGCTGGCCGTGGTGTCGTTCGGCATCAGTTTCGCGCTGTGGAACTACCCGGTCTGGCGGTCCCGCATGCACTGGACCGCGTTCATCCTCGCGTTCCTCACGGTGGGGAGCGTCGCGCTGGAGCGCTGGCTCATGCTGCGGAAATACGGCGGCGGCCAGGCGCGCGACATCGCGCTGGTGATTGACGGCTCGTCCTCCATGCTCATGGAGGTGGACGGCAAGGCGAACTTCGACCGCGCGCGGGAGGAGGCGCGCAAGGTCATCGAGGCCGCGCCGCGCGGCGCGCGCTTCAGCCTGCTCGTCGCGGGCGGCGCGCCCAACCTGCTCATGCCCACGCCGACCGACGAGCGCGGCCGCCTGCTCCGCGCGCTCGACGAGGCCAAGCCCATGCACGGCACCATGCGCGCGCTCGACACGCTGGCCTTCGCCGCCAACACGCTCGCGCTGGGCAACAACCCCAACAAGCAGATCCTCCTCATCGGCGACGGCCAGGCCGAGGGCTGGAACCACGGCGACGACGCGCAGTGGTCGCACCTCGTGGGCGTGTTCAAAAAACTCCCCACCAAGCCGCAGGTGGTCTGGCGCCGCCTGCCCGTGCCCGCCAACATCCGCAACCTCACCCTCTCGCGCGTGGACTTCTCGCGCGACATCATCGGCACGGACCGCAAGGTGCGGATCAACGTCACGGTCGAGAACACCGGCGTCGAGGGCGTGACGCCCCAGGCCGTGAAACTCGAGGTCGAGGGCAAGGCCTACTCCGACACCACGCTCAACCAGATCGAGCCCGGCTCCAGCCACACCGTGAGTTTCTGGCACCAGTTTTCCAAGCCCGGCACGCACCCCGTGCGCGCGGTGGTGGACGCGATGGACGCGCTGCCCGCGGACGACGAGGCCGTGCGCGTGGCGCACGTCATCGGCTCGCTGCGCGTGCTCGTGGTCGAGGGCGCGGCGGGCAACCTCATGCAGAGGCCCGGCGGCTACCTCGCGCTGAGCCTCATGCCGGACATCCAGGCGCTGCTCTCCGGCGGCCGCTCGGAGCGGTTCCTGGTCTCGCCGGAGATCGTCACCACCGGCGACTTCGTGGCCATGGACCGCTACGACGGCGTGGCCGTGGTGGTGCTCGCGGACGTGCCGTCGCTGCCCACGCGCGCGGCCGAGGGGCTCGCGGCGTTCGCGGCCAACGGCGGCGGCGTGATGGTCGTGAACGGCCCGAACAGCGACCCCGCCTTCTACAACAACTGGAACTTCCCCGGCCTGGGCCGCGTGACGCCGCTGCCGCTCGGCGAACTGCGGATCCTCTCCGGAACGAACCTCGTGGCCGTCGCCGCGGACAGCGCGGCCATGGACGGCGTGCGCGCCATCGCCGCGGGCAGCGACCTCGGCAACGCCGTGCTCAACCGCTGGTGGCACGCGCCGGACGACGCCGGGCCGCGCGTCGCGCTGCGCCTGACCAACGGCGACCCCTTCGTGGCGGACCACGGCTTCGGCCACGGCAACGTCGCGCAGGTGCTCTCCGGCCTGGACGCGGGCTCGGGCAACCTGGCCATGCGCCACGCCTTCCTGCCGCTCATGCACGAACTCGTCTACCACCTCGCGCAGCCGTACTCCGTGAACCTCAACCGCGCGCCCGCGCCCGGGCTCACCATCATGCTCGCGGGCCAGGGTGTGGACAGTTCGGCCGTGGGCGAGGGCGGCCTGAGGGCGCAATACTTCCCCGACAAGCGCTTCCGCCGCGCCGCGCTCACGCGCATTGACCCGGCGATTGATTTCGACTGGGGCCTCGGCTCGCCCGGGCCCGGCGTGCCGGTGGACCACTTCGGCGCGCGCTGGACCGCCACATTGCAGGTCCCGCAAACCGGCGAGTGGGCGTTCTACCCGCAGGCGGACGACCGCCTGCGCGTCGAGGTCGGGCCGCACAAGTTCGAGGCCGACTTCACACGCCAGACGCGCCACGCCTTCCCACTCGAGGCGGGCGTCAAATACCCCTTCAAGGCGGAGTACGAGGAGGACACCGGCGGCGCGAGCGCGCGCCTCTGGTGGTCCGGCCCCGGGTTCCCGGAGCCCGCGCCGATTCCCCCGCGCTTCTTCACGCCCGCGCAGATGGAGGTCGGCGAGGTCGGCGAGCGCATCGCGAGCACGGCCGCCGCGCCCGGCGGCGAAACCCTCTCGGTGGACTTCGTGGCGGGCCGCGGCGGAATCGCCCTGCGCATGGAGGACAGCGTGGTGCCGGGCCTCTACGAGGTGGCCGTCCCGCCGTCGCTGCACGGCGCGATCGGGCACTTCGCGAACGCCGCGGGCAAACTGCTGTTCTGCGTCATGTCCAACCCGCGCGAGAGTGTGCTGACGCCCCTGGGCGACGGCGAGCTGGGCTTCTTCGCGCGCCACATTGACCTCATGCCCGCGAACAGCGTGGAGGACCTGCACCGCGCGGTGAAGGGCAACGCGTTCGGACGCGAGATTTGGCGGATGCTCGCCATCGCGATGTTTTTGCTGCTGCTTTCGGAGATCGCGCTCACGCGGTGGATCGCCATCCAGCGCAAGACCGGCGAGGAGGGCCGCGTGTTGTTTGACGAGGCCGTCCAGCCGACCACGTCGTTCAGGGAGCATGTCGAAAGGATGAAGGGGGGCGAGGGATAAAAAATGGAGTTTGAAACCACATTCGAGGCGACGCGGCGCGCGGACCTGCTGCCCGCGACACTGCCCTTCTTCTGGGTGCTGGTGATCCTCGCGCTGGCCATCCTCGCGTGGGTGGCGGCGCGCTGGGCCACGCGCAGGTACGAGGCGAAACTGCCGCTGTACGGGATGCTCATCCCGCGGTTCGCGGGCGCGGTCATCGCGTCGTGGGCCGGGTTCCAGGTCGTCGGCCGCTTCCTCGACCTCGCGTGCCGCTGGCCGGTCTGGATCGCGGCGCTGGTCCTCGGCGTCTCGGTGGAGGCGGTGGCCGCGCTGTACAAGCGCGAGCGAAGGGTCGTGCCCAAACGCCTGGGGACCACGCTCTCGGTGCTGCGCTCGTGCGCCATCACGCTCGCCATGCTGCTGCTCATGCAGCCGGTCCACGTGCGCGTGAAGACGCGCCACATCGAGCGCCGCGTGGCGGTGCTGATGGACGAGTCGGAGTCCATGTGGTTCGAGGACCGCCTGTGGACGGCCTCGGAAAAACTGGCGTGGGGCCGCGAGTTCGGCCACGTGCGCGCCGCGGACAACCCGCTCCCGGGCCTGATGAAACTCGACGAATTGTTCTCGAAACTCCAGCCCTGGGCCTCGCTCGCGGGCGGCTCCCACCTGGACGATTCGGACGGCGCGCTCGCGGCGCTGCTCGAGGCGGGCATTGACGACGCGCGCGCGTTCCACGGCGAACTCGACGCCTGCGTCAAAAACCTCACCCCGCCCTCCAAGCCCGAAGCCAAGCCCCAGCGCGATGTCATGGAGGGCATGATGCGCCTGGTCTGGAACCAGATCGGGCCGTCGCTCGACACCGCGCTCAAGGAGTTGAGGCGCGGCGGGACGCCCCAACTTTTGAAGGTCACGGACGCGCTTAAGCAGTACTCCGACGCCGTGCCGTCCGTACGCCTCGCCGCGGACGAGGCGTACTGGATGGAACTGCCCGAGGCCGCGCGCGGGACGGTTGACGCGCTTTGCGCGACCACGCGCGTCGAACTCGCGCGCCAACTCCTGCTCGGACCGAACCGCCGCAACAAGGAGATCTTCCTCGACCGCCTGGCCGCGACGTACGACGTGGACCTCTTCCGCCTCGGCCACGGCATACGCAAAATCCCGCGCCTCTCCGAAAGCGCGGTGGATTGGGATCTGACCTCGCCCGAGACGCGCGCGCCCGCCGCCACCACCAACAGCGCGGAAAACGCCGCGGCCACGAACGAGACGGTGGTCGCGGGCCCCGCGGAGCAGGACGCGCCCGCCACCGTCAGCGGCGTGGCGATCGAGTGGGACACCGCCGCGCGCGCGGAGGAGGCGTTCCGCATGACCACGGACTTCGCGATGGCGCTCGAGGCCGTGCAGCGCGATATTTCCTCGGAGATGCTCGCGGGCGTGCTCATCGTCTCCGACGGCATCCACAACGGCATGGCCGCGCTCGACCCCATCGCGCGGAGCCTCGGCGCGCAGCGCGTGCCGGTCATGGGCGTGCGCGTGGGCGGCTCGCGCCAGCCGTTCGACGTCGCGGTCGCGGATGTCACCGCGCCGGAGTCCATCTTCCTGGGCGACAATGTGCGCGTCCGCGCGCTCATGCGCGCCACGAACGCGAAGGGGCAGAAGATCAACGTGGACTTCGTCTTTTACGACCCCGCCGAGCCCGGCGTCAGCAACGTGGTCGAGACCGTCGCGCTGGACATCACCTCCGACGTGTGGCAGCGCGAACTCCGCTTCAAGCACCTGCCCGAGGAACGCGGCATCGTGCGCTACGAAATCCGCGCGACCGTGCTCGAGGGCGAACTGTTCGAGGACAACAACGCCTGGTCCGTGGACGTCGCGGTGAGCGACGACCGCACCAACGTGCTGCTGGTGGACGGCAGCCCGAACTGGGAGTTCCGCTACCTGCGCAACCTCTTCTACGGCCGTGACAAGTCCGTGCACCTGCAGTATTACGTCGCCCACCCCGACACCATCACGGACGTCAAGTTCCCCGAGGAACTTCCGCCCGCCTCCGCGAGCCGCGCGTTTGGCGAGGCGGAGGCGGGCGCCCTGCCCGAGTCGCTCGAGGAGTGGCGCAAGTTCGACATCATCATCCTGGGCGACATCGAGCCCGGGGTGCTTTCCGAGGGGGTGCTCGCGGACATCGAGCACTGCGTCTCCGAGCGCGGCGCGATGCTCGTGGTCGTCGCCGGGCCCAACCACATGCCCCACGCCTACCTTGAGAATTCCCTCCTGCGCAAAATGCTGCCCGTGACGTTCGACCCCACCGCCATCAACTTCCGCGCGCCGCCGGACCGCGAGGGCTACACCCTCGCCCTCACCCCCTCCGGAAAGGGCCACCCCGTCATGCAGCAGTCGCCCAGCCTCGCGGAGAACGACGCCATCTGGCAGCAGATGCCCAACCTCGTCTGGCGCGTGCCGGTCCATGAACTGCGCCCCGGCGCCGAGGTCCTGGCCTACGCGCAGCCTGTGGAGGACCCCCTGGCCGGCCGCGTCCGCTTCACCCTGGAAAACGCCGCGGAGCAACTCGAGGAGTCGCTGCGCCTGCAGAACCGCAACGCCCTCATCGTGGCCTCGCGCCACGGCCGCGGCAAGATCCTCTCCTTCATGTTCGACCGCACGTGGCGCTTCCGCTACCGCGTCGGCGACACCCACCACCACCGCTTCTGGGGCCAGGTCATGCGCTGGGGCGTGGGCGAAAAACTCCGCGACGGCGACGAGTTCTTCCGCGTCGGCACGGACAAGGTGGCCTACATGCCCGGCGAGCCGGTCCAGGTCATGGGCCGCGTGCTCAACCGCGACGGCTCGCCCGCAAGGGACGTCACGCTCCTCGCGCTCATCACGCCCGAGGGCGAAACCGAAAACGTGCTCGCGCGCCAGCGCCCCGTGTACCGCGAGGACTCCAACGGCCTTTACGAGGCCGAGTTCAAGGGCTTCGAAAGGCCCGGCCGCTACACCGTGCACCTCCACCGCCGCGACATGGGGCAGACCATCGAGACGCAGTTCCTGGTCACGGCCGCGCGCCGTCCCGTGGAACTCGCCAACGTCGCGGCCACCGACGAAAACCTCCTCCGCCTCGCCCGCCTCACCAGCGGCCGCGTGGTCGAGCCCGACCAGATCAACCAGTTGCTCAACGCCTTCGGCGCGGGCCGCCAAACCGCCTACGACCTCACCAAGCGCCCCCTTTGGGACAACCCGCTCCTCTTCATCCTCATCGTGGGCCTCCTCACCGCGGAGTGGATCCTGCGCAAAAAAGGAAACCTCGTATGAACCCTGAAAAATCCGAAAAACCCGCGGATTCCTCCCCCTACGCCGACATCGGCGACATGCCGCCCGCGCTGGTCTCCGGCCTTAGGATGATGATCACCCGCGTGCGCCGCATCCAGTGGCTGCGCGGCGTCGTGGGCACGCTCGCCGTGCTCTTCTTCGCCACCCTCGTCATCATGGCCGTCGAGGTCACCGCCTCGCCCGAGTCGCCCTCCGTGCGCTGGGGCCTGTGGTCCGGCATCCTCGCGCTCACGCTCGGCACCGCGTGGGTGCTGCTCGTCAAGCCGCTGTCCAAGCCGCTGTCCATCACGCGCATGGCGCGCGTGCTCGAGACGCGCCACCCGGACCTCCAGGAGCGCATCAGCACCGTCATCGAACTCAAGGGCCACGGCGGTGAGTCCAACGCCCTGCTCGACGTGCTCATCCGCGAGGCGCTACTGGACATGGACGCCGTGTCCCCGCGCCAGGAGTTCACCCTCCGCTCCGCCAAGCCCTTCCTCGGCGCGTTCGCCGCCGCGGCCGGCATCTTCGTCCTGGTCGCCGCCGTCTGGCCCAGGGAGACGTGGATCAGTCTCGTGCGCACCACCGCGCCCCACGTCAAGATCGCCAACATCGCGGGCCTGGGCATTGAGGTCTTCCCCGGCGACGCCACCGTCCTGCGCGGCACCGCCTTCAACCTCGCGGTCAGGGTCTCCGACTCCGCGCTCTCCAAGGCCCGCGAACCCGTCGTCCGCGTCTACCACGGCCGCCGCCGCGTGGACGAGAGCATGCGCGCCGTCGCGCCCGGCACCACCGGCCTGCTCTACCGCGCCACCCACACCCTGAACTTCCCCGCCGTCCACGAGCCCTTCACGTACGAGGTCCGCTTCGGCCTCAACGGCCTTTCGCGGCGTTACACCGTCAACGTCATCCCCCCGCCCGCGGTCGAGGAGATGTCCATTTATTACGAGTTCCCCGAGTACACCGGCCTCGCCGCCACGCAGTACGTTTCCAACGCCCTCATGGAGATCGCCGCGCTCAACGGCACCCGCATGACCATGATCGCCAAGTTCAACACCCCCGTCAAGGGCCACCTCCTCCTTGGCGAGTGGCGCCTCCCGCCCTTCCGCCTCGACAACGAACTCCTCCAGTGGAAGGACATCACCCTCACCACCAACGCCGCGCCTTCCTACGCCTTCGAGATGCGTGACACCCGCTTCGGCCACACCAACGAGATCGTCCACACCCGCGTGCGAATCCTCATGGACCAGGCCCCCGACATCCAGCAGACCAACCCCGGCGCCTACCGCTTCGTCGTCAACCCCGGCACCCGCGTCCCCTTCGCCTACACCCTCACCGACGACTTCGGCGTCGTCTCCGCGCGCCTCCTTGTGCGCGACGCCACGCGCATCATCCTCAGCGAGTTCCCCTTCGAACTCCGCCAGGTCAACCCCAACAAATGGGTCGTCACCGCCAACTTCTCCTGCCAGGGCCTCGAAATCGGCAAGACCTACTCCATCGTCTGTGAGGCCACCGACAACTGCCCGCCCGAGTACGGCGGCCCCAACATCGCCACCTCGCATCCCGTCACCCTCCTCGTCCAGGCGGCCGTCACGCCCGCCCAGTCCATCACCGGCCAGGTCATTGACCAGCAGGCCAAGATGCTGCGCGACGACATCGAGTTCGCCGCCAGTTGCCTCTCCGCCGCCGCCGACCAGGTCCGCGCCGCCCACCCCCACCTCGCCAAGGAGGAACTCCCCGTCGAGGCCAAGCGCAACGTCGAGACCGCCGCCGCCAACGCCAACGACGCCAACGCCGTCCTCATCAAGGCCCGCGAATTCGCCAAGGGAACCGTCTTCCTGAAATTCCCCAACGACATTGACACCGTCCGCGCCAACGTCGTCCGCCCCACCGCCTTCAACACCGGCCGCATCCTCCTCTTCGACCCCGAGTCCCGCTCCGACATGGCCGCCGAAAACATCACCGAACTCACCCACGCCGCCGCCGAGGTCCGCAAACTCCTCGACATCCTCCAGGCCTACGTGGACCGCGCCAAGGAACTCGCCGCCCTCCTCGCCCTCCTCCAGGAGCAATACCAACTCGCCATGCAGGCCCGCCGGGAGCAGATGACCCAGGAGGAGCAGCAGGCCTGGATGCAGCAGATGATGGCCTCCATGGAACAGGCCAAGGAAATGACCCTCGAGGAGAAGATCGAGGCCCTCCGGAAGGCCCTCGCCGCCATGGAGCTCAACCTGCCCATGGAGCAGCAGGCCCGCGAGGACGCCCGCCAGTTCGCCATGGCCGCCCAACTCATCATTGACGCCGCGGTGGACACCCTCGAGGCCGCCCAGATTGACGAGGTCATCGCCCGCGACTCCATCCAAACCGACAAGGTCCGCGACGCCGCGACCCCCGCCCGCGAGGCCGTCGCAAGCCTCCGCGACGCGCTCAAGGCCGTCCTCGCCCCGCCCGCCGAAAACGACGACCCCGATGAAAAGGCCAAGGCCGTCGCAACCGCCGCCGCCGCGGTCCGCCATGCCGCCGAAACCGCCGCAAGCATCGCCGGCGACGCCTCCCGCGCCGTCAAAAACCCCCGCTTCGCCGACGCCGCCCAGAAGACCGAAACCGCCGCCGTCACCGCCGCCGAGGCCGCCGCCGAGCCCGACGCCCAGGCCGCCCTCACCCTCGCCGAACAGGCCCTCGCGCTCGCCGACCCCGCCGCCAAGGCCGTCGAAAACGAGCACAAGCGCATGGCCCGCGAACTCGAATACGCCATTGGCAAGGCCCAGCGCTCCTCCCGCCGCGCCGACGAATTCATCCGCGCCAACCCCTTCGCCTTCGTCATGATGACCGACATACGGACCGTCAACACCCTCCTCCAAAAGGCCATCAAGGGCGCCACCGAGGCCACCTCCCTCCTCAAGGCCGCCACCACCGAGCCCCAATATGAGGAGGTCATAAAAATCGCCCTCCAGGCCCAGGCCGACGCCCAGGCCGCGCTCGAGGCCGCCAAGATGGCCGCCGAGGAGGCCCAGCAAATGATGGACGCCAGCCAGGATCAGCAGGACGCCGCGGACGAGATTGACAACTTCATGATGGACCTCCAGGATCAAATGGACGCCATGGCCGACGAAGCCGGCCTCCAGATGGACACCCCTCCCCCCGAGGGCATGGAAAACAACGAGGGCGAGGGTGACGACGACGATGAAAATGGCCGAAACCCCCGCCAGCCCCGCAAAGACGCCGACATCAAGGTTGAGGCTAACTGGACACAAATGAGGGGCAGACTCAATACCGACGCCCTCGACCAGGACATCCAAAACATCTCCCCCGAATACCGCGAACTCGTCAGGCAATACTTCCTCGAACTCTCAAAATAAACCCAAATGAAAAAACTCCTGTCTCCTGTCTCCTGTCTCCTGTCCCTCTCCCTCCTCCACGCCGCGCCACCCTCCGGCGTGCCGGACTTCGTGGACGAGTCCATCGAGAACGGCCTCCGATTCCTTGTCGCCGGACAACTCGAGACCGGCCGTTTCAACTCCGACCTCGGCCGGCAGGGCCCCGCCGTCTCCGGCCTCGCCGGAATGGCCTTCCTCGCCAAGGGGTATTTGCCCGGCGAGGGCGAGTACGGCGAAACCATCAACCGCTGCATTGACGCCGTCCTTGGCAGCGCCAGCACGGTCAACCCGGTCGGCTACATGGGCGGCGGCCACCAAAACCCCATGTATTCCCACGCCATCTGCACCCTCTTCCTTGGCGAGGTCTCGCACATGGTGGACCCCGTGCGCCAGGAACTCATTGACAAGGTCCTGCCCAACGCCACCAAGATCATCATTGACGCGCAAAACGTCAACAAGGACCAAAACAACAAGGGCGGCTGGCGTTACCATCCCAACTCCGGCGACTCCGACCTCTCCTGCTCCGGCTGGAACCTCATGGCCCTTCGCTCCGCGCGCCTCAGCGGCGCCCCGGTGCCTCCCTCCAACATCGAGGAGGCCGTGAAATACCTCCTTCGCCGCCACAACGAACAGTCCGGCTCCTTCGGCTACCAGGACAACGCCAGTTACGCTGTCACCCTCTCCGGCGCCGCCATCCTCTGCCTCGCCCTGTGCGGCCAGCACGACAACCCCGCCATTGCCCGCGGCGTGCGTTACCTCATGACCGTCTACAACCAACTGCCCAACCAGGAGCGCACGTTCTACGGCATGTACT